>Ga0187871_10000554_pt1 | contig 35727 bp, 30 predicted proteins | sample June2016WEW_16_1_FD_132988 | JGI IMG/M metagenome (GOLD analysis project Ga0187871, IMG submission 132988) | Peatland microbial communities from SPRUCE experiment site at the Marcell Experimental Forest, Minnesota, USA - June2016WEW_16_10 | ecosystem: Environmental > Terrestrial > Soil >...
CGGGCAGCCTGCGTTAAAGGCCAGCCATGCCGCGCCGGTGGCGTGGGCACCGATGCCGGAAGGGACGCGGCAGGTCGACAGCCCAGCGGGCAGCCCGCCGCGCGAAATGCTGGGGGAGAAGATCGAGGAGCGGCGCAGCGGCGACGATGAGATGCCCGACTTGAGTCGCGCGAACCGGACGCTCGATGCGCTCGATTTTTTCGGTACATGGAAACTGCTCGACGGTCTGACCGATGCGGCGTTTTTCGGCAAAAACAAGAATTACGCGCTCGGAAATACGCCCGAGCAGCGCTACATGGGCATCTGGAGTGACGGTGTGCCGGTGCGGGAATTGATCGTTACGGATCATCCGTGAACCTCACACCTGCGATACCGCGGGAGGCCGTGTGCGCCGGTGCGTTGCGTCGCGACCTCGGCGGCAGCTATTTCCCATCCGCTATTTCAACAGGGCGCCGTGTTCGAGCAGCAGCTCGCGCAGAATCGCACGATGGCACCGCGATTCCTCGGCGCAATAGCAGCCGACCGAAAAATCGGTGTGGTGGGATAATGCGGCGAGCAATTGGAGCGTGGCATTCGGATCCGACGCGGCCATTTCGCGCCGATATGTCTTGACGAATCGATTCCAGTCCCGATCGGAACTCGCCGCGAGTGCTTGTTTTACGGCTCCGGCGCTCGGTGCCAGCATCGGCAGCCAGACGTCGTAGAAGTTTCGGGAAGCGTACTCGCCCTTGCGAACGCCCCGCGGCGGGCGCCGGACGGTACCGATTCGCAGACCTTCTCCGGGCAAGCGATCTGTGCCAAGACGGACGACTCGAATTGCCACGGCGATCTCCTTGGTATTGCGGCAGCATTCGAAGCGTAACGGACCGACCGGGCAGGCGACAGCATCGGTGAACTGCCAACGACGTATTTTCGCCGAGATCGATGCGCGGCGCTCGGCGGTCTTTGCCCGCTGGCGATATGAGCGGCCGAGGTGTTAGCGTTTGGCAATGGTCAGCGGGAGTAGCCTTTGAAAGCGATGTTCAGCGCCCTATTGCTCGCGTCGCTTGCGCTGTGCGCGAAAGCGGCCGAAATGCCGGAACCGATCCACGGCTTATGGGTATGGAAGAGTACCGCTGTCCTGCAGGCGCCGCAGGCTGCACAGGCGTTGGCGCAATTCTGCGAGTCCGCGGGAGTCAATGAAGTCTATCTGTCCGTTCCGGCGCAATACAGTGTGGCGCAGGAGCAGCGTCTCGCACAACTCATCGCGTTGTTGCATGGAGCGAGGATCCAAGTCGAGGCGTTGATCTCCAGTGCAAACGGCGATGAGGCGGGCGGCGCGAGAACTGAATTACTGGACCGCGTGCAATCGATTTTGCAATTCAATCAGCGACATGCGGCGCAACGCTTCGACGGTGTTCACCTCGACATCGAGCCGCAGCAGCGACTCGAGAACAAAGGATCGGGCAATCTCGGATTCCTGCGTGGTCTCGTGGAGAGCTATCGCGCCGTACGGACGCTGACCGATCGCGCCGGACTCACGCTGAACGCAGACATTCAGAAAAAGCTGCTCGAAGGCGATTTGGAGCAACGCCGTTCGTTGCTGGCGTCGGTCCCGCGCCTCACCTTGATGCTCTACGAATTGAGCAGTCCGAGTGACGGCAAGACGACGGCCGACCGCAGTGAAAAACTCGGGCAAAGCAGCGCGAAATATCTCGACCTGGCCTACCAAGATCTGGAGGCGCCGGGTCTGGCCAAGATGGCAATCGGACTGCGTACGCCCGATTACGGCTCGCAGTTGCCGCAGATGTTGGCCTTGCTGGACTCGGCCAATCGAGGCAATCCGCATTACCTCGGCTGGGCGCGCCACTCCTACAACGATAGCTTGGCCCGAACCGCGGTTCCGGCCTCGCCGTAGGTGTCTGCGGCGCGGGTGATCTTGGGTGAGTCAGCCCCGGCCCAGCTCGCCGACCGGGCCTACGGTGCGCGTGTTAGCATGAGCCGACATCAGACGCATACATCCGTTCGGCGATCCCGATACCACGAGGATTTTGTGAGGATTTGTGGGATACAAGCCGACCAGTCTCCTCAAGGCGATCGCTGCGTTGACACTGCTAGGTGTCGCGGGCCCCGCGTCCGCAGAATTTTTTAACTTTCAGGGGCAGCTGCAATTCCAGACGACCCGCGGCGACGCGTGCTCGGCCATGTCGGCCGGCACTTTCCATGTGGTCATCCTCGGTCAAAACCGGGGCCCGCTAGGTATCGAAGGCTACCTGTACGGCGAACAACTACTTCATGGCCATTTCCGTGGGCCGACGCCAAACCTGCTGTCGCTCAATTTCCTTGGCGAATCCGGTCCGAAGCATACGATGCGACTAGGCAGTGTCGGAATCGGTGCCTTCGCGGGGGAGCTGCAAGCCAAATCAATTTTGGCTTCGATCTACGCCTGCGATTTTTCAAACGCGCGCATCAGCATTACGAAAACCGTCGGGGGCAATGATCAAGCCGCGTATCAACAGGCGGAAAATCAGTTTCAGCTCGACGAGCGCGCGTTGCAGGCGATCGACGCGGGGATGCAAGGCAAGGTCAAAGAGGCGATTCCCGTGCTGCAGCAGGCGCTGGCCTCCACGCAGCAGTTCTACCCACCCGATAGCCCTCAATTACTGGGCTATTATTATTTTCTGGCGCAGATCCACTTCGCGGAGGGCGACATCCCTGCCGCGATTCCGCTCGATCGGCGCGCCGTGGCGATCTGCGAAAACTCCTATGGTCCCGAGAGTGCCTGTGCCGCTGCGATGCTCGCGAATCTGGGGAGCGCACTTGCCGCCGCCGGGAGTTATGGCGAGGCAGAAACCAATCTGCGCCGCGCGCTCGCGATCTGCGACAAGATCTTCGGGCCCGGCTCACCGATTCGCGGGATTGCGCTCAATGGGCTGAGTACCGTGTTGATCTACACCGGCCGATACGCGGAAGCCGAGGCCACGTTGCAGGAAGCGCTCGCGCTCAATAAGAAATCGCCCAACCCGGTCAATGGCAATGTCGGCGTCAGCTTGAATAATTTTGGCGTGTTGTACCAGCTCACGGGTCAATCCAAGAAGGCCGAGGCGGCTCTCCGGGAAGCCGGCGCGACCGATGAAAAAGCCGTGGGCGCCGACAACCCACTGACGATCCAGAACACGATCATGTTGGCGCAGGCATTGCGAATTTCCGGGCAACTTGCGGCGGCGGAACCGATCGGCCGGCGCGCGGTGGCGACCGCCGAGAGAGTCTTGGGCCCCGAACGCCAAGATCATCCGGCACTTGCCTGGGCTCAAGCCTGCTTGGCGGAAATTCTTCGAGAGCAAGGACGCACCGATGAAGCCGAGCCGCTGTTCCGGAAAGCACTGGCAAATAGTACGAAGTACTTGGGACCGGATCACCCAATCGTCGCGGGCGTCGAGTTATATTTGGCCAAGCTGCTGCATGACACCGGACGAGATCAAGAAGCCTTGAAGCTCTTGAGCCACGCAAACGTCGTCGCGCATCTTTCCGGCAGCCAGCTCATCGCCTGGAAAGTGGCGGCCGAATTGATGGAAGTTTATGGCTCGGGGAAGTTTGCGGACCCATTTAAAGCCATTTTCTACGGCAAGGAGGCGGTCAATACCCTGCAGAAATTGCGCGGCAATCTGTCGCGGTCCAGCAGCGAGACCCAGCAGGCTTTTGTCGGCTCGGCCGAAGTCAGCGCCGTCTATCGAAAACTTGCCGAGTTGCTGATCGCCGACGGTCGTGCCTCCGAGGCGCAGCAGGTGCTCGCGATGGTCAAGGAGCAGGAATTCTACGAATTCACTGAGCGCGATCGGGAGGCCGACGCGCCCAGGACCGTGGCGACGCTGAACTCGACTGAAAAACGGCTCGATGACCTCGACGATAAATATGTCGGCTTGGGCAAGGAATATGGGGCGCTGCAGGAGAAGTTCCAGAAGGAGGGCGACCAATTTACCGCCGCGGACCGCGCGCGCCTCGAGGTGCTGCGCAAGGCGATGGACTCCGCTCAAGCCAATTTTGAAACGCGTGCTTCGGAAGTGGCGAAAAGTGCGAATGACCCGGAGGCACAGAAGCGGCGAAAAACGGAAATCAACGACTACAGTCGAGCGTTTCAGGGGACTTTGAAAGATATGGGCCACGACGCCGTCGTAGCCCAGTACATCGTCTTGGATGACAAGGTCGCGATTCTTTTCGCCTCGCCGAACGCAGTGGTTTCCCGGGAATCGAAAATCAACCGGCGCGACCTGTATGCACTGATCCGCGATTTCCGAGCCGCGTTGAGCAATCCCAATCAGGATCCGAGGCCCCAGGCCCAGGCGCTCCACCAATTGCTGGTGGCACCAATCGCCGAGGATCTGCGCCAATCCGGGGCCAAGACGCTGATGCTCGATCTGGACGACATGCTGCGCTACGTGCCATTTGCGGCGCTCTATGACGGCAAGAACTACCTCGTTGAAAGTACCTCGGTCGTGATGGTGACTGAAGCCGTGCGCGACAAGCTCGGCAAGGCGCCAAAATCGGACTGGTCGGTGTGGGGCCTCGGAATCACTAAAGCGGGTCCCGGGTATGAAGCACTGCCGTACGCGGCCGTAGAATTGAACGGTATCGCCGGCCAGAAGGGAATACTCGCAGGCAAGGTCATGCTCGACACGGCCTTCACCGAGAGCGCGCTTCGGGACGGACTCGACCAGTCATACCCGATCATCCACATCGCAAGCCACTTTCAATTTACACCCGGCAGCATGGATGATTCCTTTTTGTTGCTGGGCGACGGCACGCACCTCACGCTGGCGCAGATCAGGACCAAACTAAACTTCAACAGCGTCGAAATGCTGACCCTTTCCGCCTGCGAGACGGCGCTCGGTGACGACAGCACATCGCGCCACGGCGTCGAGGTCGAAGGGCTGGGCGCGATCGCTCAGCAGGCGGGCGCCAAGGCGGTGCTCGCGACTTTGTGGCCGGTGGCCGACGCCAGCACCGCGGCGCTGATGCGCGCTCTATACCAAGCGCACAAAGTGGATCGATTGGACAAGGCGGATGCGCTCCGACAAGCGCAATTGGCGCTGCTGCGGGGTTCTGCCGGTGCCGACGGCGCGAGCAACGCCGAGCGTGGATTGACCCGGGTTGATGCGGCTCCGACGACGGGCAATTTCAAGACAGACCCAAATGCGCCCTACGCGCATCCGTTTTACTGGGCGCCGTTTATCCTCATGGGCAACTGGCTGTAACCAAATTTACTCGGTCTCATCGACGCTGACCAAGCTCGCGCCGAATACGTTGGAACAGGTGCGTGCGACGCCAAGGTCGCGTGTCGCGCCATTGCACTCCGGCAGCTTCACCGCGGCCGATAGGGTTGCGATCTGCCCGATCCGTGCGACGGCCTGCGTCGTGGATTGTATCTTGTCGAATGGGCCCGCCGAACTCACGTATTCGGCCGGCAATGACAAGCTCGAAAAATCCCTCGCGGTCTCGGTTACCATCGCAAGTAAATGATCGGTACCCTTTGGGCCGAGTGCGGTCACCGCCCAATCGAGGCGCGGCAAATGCAGCTCCTCATTGGCCGCTATCACGTTGGCTGCATCCAAACTGTTCGGAAACAGCAGATAAAAACTATCGGGCGTGGTGCCGCGATAAAACAAATAGACGAAACCAGCGCGATCCGAGCGAACCGACAGAGTCAGATTGGTACCAATCTTGATCGTCGGCTGATCGAGCTTCAGCTGCACCAGCCAGCGATCGTCGCGCTGATTGTAAATATCATTGAGTGTCGCGAGCGTGTCCACTGGCCCCGCCTGGCCCCCGCCCGACGTTGATTCTGCGAATGCAGGGACCAATGCCGCGTTACCGGCCAGGGTCACGTGCTGGCGAATTGACTCATCTTGGACCTTGTCGAGCCGACCTTGTACACAGGCGGCCAGTTCTTCCATGGAAATCGATCCGCTGTGGTCCGTGTCCGTGGCGGTGCCGTCGAGGCATTGCTGGAAGTTATAGGTCAGCGCGCCGCCATGAGAGGTGTCCCAGGCGATTTCGTTTTTCCGTGCCGCCGCGAGAATCACGATGTTGTTGTCTGTGGTCGCCAAATCGATGCCGCGGCTCTGTGAAAAACTGCCGACATTGACCGCTAACGAGCATTGCGCGCTCGAAGCCTCGGGGCTGAACTTCGGGCGTAGTTCGCCAATCGAGGATGAGATCGCGCGCGAACCGGCCGACTGCGCAACGCCGCCGGAGTGGCATGAATCGAGCATGACGATCGTCTTGTCGGCCTTGTAGCTGAGCGGCTTGATCATATTGGCGAATTCACTCTTGGTGACGACGCGCATATCCTGCATGACGATGCTTTCCTCGCACTGCTGCGACTCTTTGCTGAAAAAACGTGCGCCGTGCCCGGAAAAATAAACAAATAGCTTGTCGCCCGGCAATAGCAGTTGATTCATGTCCTTGAGGGCCTGAATCAGGCCCTCGCGCGTGACTTGGCGCTCCGATAGCTCGACGATATTTTGCGCGGGCACGCCAAAGCGCTCAGCCAACTCGATACCGAGCTTGCGATCCGTCAGCACGCCGGGCAACGGACTGCGCTGATACTCGGACACTGTGATGATCAAGGCGTGGTTCGAAGGCAAACGCGGCGCACGAATACCGGTGGTGAGGATCTGGTTGTTGCCTTTTGCCTCGCGACCGTTACGCACTTTTGCCAGTGGCGAGACCTCGACCGTCGGGGCATTGGCTTGCTGTGCGTCTGCGATGCAAACTCCGAACGCGAGCAGACAACTCACCGCCGACATCATGGCGGTGCGTAAGCGCGTTGAGCCTGCAGCCGTAGGATGCGTGTTCATGCTGATGCCAAAGGCGCAACCGCATCTTTGGCGGCCGCGGCGATTGTGTGCACCAACGAAAAGGAGGCGCTTTGCGCATCGAGTCCCGGCACGTCATGCCATCGCAACTCGAATTCCGATGCGCCGCCAGGATCGGGCGTGCGGCCCGCGATGTCGTCGGACCCCGGTACGAACCAGCGCCACACCACCCAGCCTTGACCGTTCCAATGCGTTCCGAGACCCGCTTTCAGCGGCATCCAGAGCTTGATGGGGCAGCCCGGTCTCAACAACATCGCCTCTACCTGGCGCCTCGGCAGCGAAGCCGGAAGGCACGCTACCTGCAATTGGCCGGATTTGACTTCGCCCGGGGTCGGCCCAAATGCGCCGGTGCCTGAGACGAATGCTCGACTATTGGTGTCGAAAATAGTGGCAAAGCTGAAATACGCGAGAACGACTGCAGCGGGAACGGAAAGATCGACGAGCCAATCGCTGACGCTCACGGAGAGCAGCGAGATCGCCACCAGTACGCCCGGAATGATGACGAAATACTTGGCTACCGCGATGGCTCGATCCGTGCGACTGAAGAGCCGTGCCGATGCCGCCAGCATCAATAACTCCATGCCCCAGATCCAACCCGGAGAAAGCGGCCGCAGAAAATGGCCGTTCTTGGTGTTGTCGATAACCGTGGCAAGAACATAAATCCCCGGATGCGCATGATCCACCGGCGTGGCTTTAATGTCGTTGAGACCCGGTGCCGTGGAGCCCACTAACGCCACTTTACCGGAGAATTGCGCAAAAAAGGCGTCATCGTGATTCCGGGCCGCTTGAAAGGCGTCCACAAAGCTGATCGTCCGATACGACGTAGCGCCCCTCGGCCAATTGATGAGGCTGCGAGGCTGCTTGGGCAGCGGCCATCCGAGCACTTGCGCCATGCGATACGGCAACGACGGAATTCGATAGCCGGCGAGGGTCTCATAATTGGTATACCAGCGCACTTCATTGTCTGCATCCGTGCTGATGTTGTTCGTGCCGGTCCTGGTGCTGTCGTAGATGCTCTTGAAATACGGCGGCAACAAGGCGATCGTGTGCTGCCCATTGATGTCCTTCGGCGGCGCGTTCGGGTCACGTTCGGCAAAATTGAGCATCGACACCGACACCTGACTCTCAGCGTCGTTCTTCGGGTTGAGCCTGGTCGCCGGGTAAAAGGAATTGCGGCTGGCAGCGACGTAGCGGTCAAAGGCCAGCTCGCTGTCACGATTAATCACGTCCGGATCCGCGAACAAAATATCCCAGGTGACGGCCCGCGCGCCGAGCCCTTCCATTTTTGCCGCGACCTCCGCGAGTATCTGTCGAGGCCATGGCCAGCGCCCATATTCCTGTGCGAGAGCCGCCAAGCTCGCCTCGTCGATATCGAGCACGACGATATCTTTGTCAGGCTGGTAGGCGAGCGGTCGGTGCCTCATGAGCCAGTCAAAGCTCGCATTGGAAAATTGCTGATTGAGTGGCGCAATGAACTGGTCCCAGGCGCCCGCCAGTGCAAACACCAGCGCCAGCGCAATATAGAATCGGAATCCAATGCGCAGCAGTGCCCTGCCGCAGGAGTCGCGCCAGCCGGGGCGTCGCGCGAACAGCCACGCCAGAGGCCTCAGCCACCAGTCTATCGTTTCGGCGTGAACTTCAAGCGTCACGGGCCGCAGGAATCTTTGCCGTTGCCGGCGTAAGTGTTCACATTGATTTGCTGTACGCTGACCGCCCCACTGATGTGGGCGAGGCCCCTCGCCAGCACTTCGGCGCGGCCGCTGCCGACGGCGAATCTCTGCGCGCCATTGATCTCGGCCAAAAATTCCTGGGGCCGCTCGAAGGCGAGCACCGTGACTTGATCCATGCCGAACGGGGCCGTCACCAAGATGTGCTGATTCGGATCGGACCCTGGAATGGCTTTGGCTGCTCCGGCGGCTACGATCTGCCGCTCCGATGAGCGCGTCGGATAAAGAACCGTTAGTCCTCCCTGTGGATCCAGATCCAGCAGCATGAGGTAGGCGGCCTTTTGCAAGCGAACTTCAAAAACAAACGACTCACATTGCACGAAGGTGTTGCCCCGGCTGCCGGGGTCCGTTTCCGCGCGAAGCCCGAGTGCATCGGATCCGGCGGGCAGCGTCCGATTGACCCATGCCTGCGCGGCGATACGCTGGACCAATTTCGGATCGCTACTGACCGTGCTGACAATCGGGTCGCCTGCAGGCCCTAACAACTGCACTTGCTGGCCGCTTTCGCGTACCGTCAGCTCAGCATCGTGATCGACGATCGCGACACCGCTCGCGGCCGCGATGCTTGCTCGCAGCGGCGCCGTCACATCTTCCAGTTTGACGTGCACGGTCACATCTCTAGGGGCCGCGGCCGCGCCTGTCAGCGCGCCTGTCGAGACAGGGCTATGCGTCGCGCCGAGGAATGGGTTCGAGCCGACGTCTTGCGGATCTTCGGCAATCGCCGGCAAGAGTTGCGGGTGCTGGGGAACAGCGCGGCTTTCCAGAAACCAGTTCATGGCTTCACGGCCTTGCGCATAGGTGAATGACCCTTGCATCGCCTGTCCATCCGGCAACCGCAATTGGCCGTCGAGCAGTCGCAAGAACGCATCGGTGAATGCGCCATGAAATCGATTGTCCAAAGTCGGCCATTTCTCCAAATCCGTTTGCGAGGAGATGTCGACCGCACTCTCGCTGTCGCTGGCCCCGGATAGCAACACGACATGTTGATAGGGATATGGCGGCGGCGGCGGGCGGGCGCTGGGGGCGGGTGCATTGGTGCTCGCGACACCCAAATCGCGGCTATGCAGCGGCAGATAACGCGATTGGCTATGCGTCTGGCCGATGCGTCGAACGACTTGTCCGGAAAAGCAACTGTCGGAGACCACGACGACCCATCGGCCCGCGGTATCGAGTCGCCGGAGCCGCGGCACCAAGTCGGTCCGGCCGATGATCAGCGTGCGTTTTTGCGTAGAGGGGCTCTGAGGGTCGAAGTCATACGGGACCCACGCGCCGGTCGCATAGGGCAGATCGAAGAGGTTGTCCTCGTCGTTCGCGCTCGAACCGTGACCACCGAAATAGATGAGCACGGTATCGCCCGGCGCCGAGCGCTGCTCGAGCGCCGAAATTTCCGCGAGTATGCGATCACGCGTGGCGCCGGAATCGCGCAGGACTAGGATATCGCTGGAGTTGAACTGCCAGTGCTCGATGAGCGCCTTCTGCACCGCGTCGAGGTCGGCGGCAATTCCGAGCAGTTGGTTGTTCTTATCCAATATGGGATCGCCGAAATGTCCGACGCCGACGAGTAGCGCGACGTTTCGCGCCGCCGCAACGCTGCCGGCAAGCAAGCCGACCAGCAGCGCCGCTACCGGCAACAATCGCCCGCCAAAAGCCGTCGTCGCAATCATTGGACTCATAACCGACTGGTTCTTGCACCCTCGGGTGCGCTCCCGGTTGGGCTTAGGGGCCGTTTGTTTTGCCTATGATGCGCCTGCGGATGGCCTGTAATCCAGCGGGTCCTGAGCAGCGCGCCGGCTGCGTGCGGCAAAGTTTGACGTGGGCGCTCAATTGCCGGAGCATCCGGTGAGTATCCGCCGCCGGCGGCAAGACAAGAATGACTCAAGAAAACGGCACGCTTCAATCGCCCGGACCGCCGGGCTGCCTTGCTACCGCGCACCGCCATTGGATGCGGATCGCTTGCGCGCTTCTCGTCGTGGGCCCGTCACTCGTCGTCGTGGGCCCGTCACTCGCGCTGGCTCAATCGGACGATCTCCTGCAGGCCTACCAGCAGTATGAATCGGCAAAGACGCGGGAGCGGGTGCCGGAGGCGCTGAAGTTTGGCAATGATGCGCTCAAGCTGACGGAAGCCGAAGGCGGCTCGGCGCAAGAGCTTGAACAACTGCTGCGCAATTTGGCCGAATTCGCGGCGCAAGCCGGGCAGGATGAACAGGCGGTTGGGTACCTCGAGCGCGCATTGACGCTGCAGGAAGCCGATTTGGGCCCTGATCATCCGGATCTCGTGCCACTGCTCTCCGCCCTCGCGGATTTGCATGTAAAGGCCAAGCGCTACTCGCTAGCCGAAGCACTACTACAGCGCATGCTCAAAATCGAGCGCGCCGCCTTTGGCGATTATCATGAAAACGTGCTTGCAACCCTCGTGAAGTTGCAGGGCGTGTATCGCGCGACCAACAATGTGGACGCCGTCGCGGCGATTGACGCGCAGCTGCAGGTACCCCCGGTTTCCAAGCGGGGCTTATGGGGCATCAAAGGCGGGGTGACCGTCGATTCGAAGCGTTATGGGCTGAAAAATGGTTTTGCGAGCGTTCGCGTTTTCTACGGGACCAATCGCACGCCAACCGGAAACGAGAAGCCCGCTTTGCGATACGGCAAGGCCAGCGGCCCTCTTCAATATGGCTACCTGGATGTCACGATTCCGCAAACACACAAGTTCGCGGAACTCGAGACACCGAAGCAATGGTCTGAGTACACGCTGAGCGTCAGGAAAACGGACTTAAGAAGCCAATTCGTGCTGCTCGATGCGGTCCAGCCGCTTGCAAAAGACGATTTCGTGCGCGAGTTGCAGCAGGAAATAAAAAGCTCGCCGTCCAAGGATGTGTTCATCTTCGTGCACGGCTATAACAACAGCTTTGAAGATACCGCCCGGCGCGCGGCACAGTTAGCCTACGACCTCGATTTTGACGGCACCCCCATGATGTACAGCTGGCCGTCACAGGCGAGCCTCACGGGGTATGCCGCGGACGAGAGCATGATCGAGGTCAGCGGCCAGAGAATGGCGGAGTTCCTGCGTACGGTGGCGGCTCAAACCGGCGGCGCACGCATTCATGTCATCGCGCACAGCATGGGTAATCGCGTACTGCTGGCCGCGCTCAAGGGCTATTTGCCGACACTAGCGCAGGACAAGCATCCGCTTCCCTTCGGTCAACTCGTCTTCACCGCACCCGACGTCGATCGAAAAGTCTTCATGGCGACGTTCCCGTCGCTGCGCGGCGTAGCCGAACGGCTAACGCTGTATGCTTCCGACAGCGATGTCGCCTTGCGGATGTCGAGGTATTACCATGGCGAGCCGCGCGCCGGATCTGCGGGCGCGCTGGTCATTCGGCTTCAGGGTCTAGATACCATCGATATGTCCGGTCTTCCTGCCGATGTACTCGGGCACAGCTACTTCGCCGCCAATGGAGGCGCTGTCTACGATTTGCTTCGTCTGCTCTGGCGTGGCGATGCGCCGGACTCGCCCCAGCGTTGCAGTACGGGCGAGGACAGTGCCGGGAACTCCGTCGTGATATGGCGATTCAATGTCGCCAAGTGCCAAGGCAGCGAATTGCTGGAAGCGGCCATGTTGCTCAAAGAGTACCGGGATGAGGCCAGCGCGCAGATTGTCGCGCAAGTATCGGCACAAATCTCGGCATTGACCGAGCCGTCGCAACGGCGGGCGGCCCAGATGATACTCGACCGACTGAACACGCTTTTGGCCTCCGCCGGCCAGCCGGCGGGTGAGTTGGCCAGATGAGACCATGGACCGCGCCGCTCGCCTACGGGTTGATTGTCGCGGTGCTGCAAATGCCGGCAGCCTATGCGGCCCACGAGCAGGTCGACATACAGGCCTACATCCACGATTCATGCATAGTCGCCGACGAACCCTTTTTTATACCCGTCGTCCCGAAGGTCGGCGAATCCGAGCAAATGACGCCGAAGTTTCTTCCGTTGATCGGCGTTGTGATCGGCAAGCTCGTCGAACTGTTCATCAATCACGAGGTGCAAGGTTCGGTCAAAAAGATCAAATCCGGTGCCGGTCGCAAGGACACGCGCTACGCGACGACCAAGCAAATGAACTTATACCGCGCCGATTTGCAGGCAGAGCCGGTGCTCGGCATCAATGCCAAACTCGGCTGCATGACGATCGTTGCAGGCAAATTGAAGCCCGAGGGCACTGACTGCACGGCCGCGTACCTGCCAAAGGAGCTCGACCGCGCGACGATGGGATTGCCGCAAGATCAGTGGAAAACGGTGAGAACCGATGCGTCGGTCGAGAATAAACTGCGGCGCGCCAATGTGTGTGTCGACGGCAACGCCTGGGCTGTTTACGAGGCGCGATTGGAGTTTTCCAAGGACGGCACCGCTTACCGCCTCAAGGACGCCGGCTATACAATCAATTCTCTGCTGACGACACAGGACAAGGGCGCAACTCGCACCGCACTCTACACGCTGAAGATTTCTCAGCCGACCTCAACGGATCAAGCGGAGGTCTTATCGAGCGCGTGGGTCAAACTCGGCACGGTCACTGCCGGGGCAAAATCCGGCGGCGCACCGAGCGATGCGGGACCCTGGTTGCGGGTGCCGCCCATGTCGGTTGAAGCGCGACGTTCATATGATGAAAAGACGGCCACGCATCAGCAACTCATGGGGGAGATCGACGCACTGAAGCGCGCAATGGTGCGCAATCAACGCGTGATCGACGGGCTGGATCGGCGCATCGCCGTCGTCAGTGCCGATCTGGTCGAGGGATTGAAGCAGGAACGGAACAAGACCGCGGTGCAGATTCAAGTGCAGGGCGCCGAACTGGATGCGCGCAACACGGAATTCCGCGACCTGCCGCACGATCCCTTGGAATTCATGCCGGTCGAGATCGAGGTCGCCATAACGGAAACGGAATCGGAAAAAAAGGCGCAGCTGGCGCTCGCCGATCTCATCGGCGATACCGGCAGCGCAGCGGCTTCGGCCGTCGGCAGCGAGGTCTCCGGTGCGATCTCCAAAGCACTCGACGTGGCCGACCTCGACACCGGCCCGGATTCTGCGGCCGAGACTACTGACTATGCGAGGGTACAGGCGCGATATTTCGATGCCTTGGTCGACGTCCAAACCGCTTCACCCGGGACGCCCAGCGCAGACTCGCAGCGCAGCCTCGCGGACGCGAAGAGCCAATACAACACGGCCAGGCGGGCGCTTGGACTGGAGCCGATCCCATGACATACGCAATTCGTTTTCTGCCGCTAGTGTGCCCTGATCAGTGCAGGCGTATCGCCTGGAGCGAGGTCGTTGCATCAGCAATCCTTGCGTGCCTGCCGACGCTCATTCTAGCGGCGGATCCGCCGCAGGCGGACCAAGCTAAGCCCGTACTGTCGGATACGCAGATTGCAGAGGCGCTGAAGCCCGCCAAAACTCGCGGGCTGCGCGGACTGAAGCGCGCCGATGCGGCAGAATCGGCGTCCGTGAGCCTCAATATTCCGTTCGAATACAATTCCAGCGAACTCAAAGCCGAAGCCTCAGCTCAGCTCAAACAATTGGAGTCGGCACTGGCGTCGGATTCGCTTCGCAATGATCGATTCATGGTCGCCGGCCACACGGACGCAAAAGGCAATCCTGCCTATAACAAAAAACTGTCCTCGCGGCGGGCCGAGTCGGTGAAGCGCTATCTGGTGGCCAACGGAGTGGATGCGAGCCGCCTGGACACGATAGGGTATGGCTCGGAGCACTTGCTGACACCCGACCGGCCGGATGACCCGCAAAATCGCCGCGTCGAAATCCGCGACTTGGGCGAGGCGCCGAACTGAGGAGCCCCATTTACACAGGGGCGACCGCGCCACCCAACCCCGATCAGCTCGAGGCTCGCCATGACCACTGCTTGGTATCATTCTCGTTGCGCTATTCGTGAATAGTCCGGAGAGAAAACTTCCGGTGATGGCACGGCGCACGGCGGGGTTGGCAGTGGTTCTGATGCTCGCGTCGCACCGCGGTGCTGCGCAAAGCGATCCCCTGATGGCGACCTGCAACGAGCCCGTCAAAGCGCCGTTCTGCGAGGGCGTTCGAGGCGATCGCGCCGAAGGGTGGCTCGAGCAGGGCCGCTCCGAGCTCATGGCACAGCACGGCATGGTCGTGACCAGCCAACCGCTCGCCGCACAAGCCGGACTGCAGATCCTCCGCGAAGGCGGTAACGCCATCGATGCCGCCGTGGCAACTGCGGCTGCGCTCAATCTCATGGAGCCGATGATGGTCGGAGTCGGCGGGGATTTATTTGCGGTTCTCTATATCGCCAAGGAACACAAGCTATACGTGCTCAATGCCAGCGGCACGGCGCCGACCGGAGCCACGCTCGAGCACTTCAAGGCGCTGGGATATAAGGCAAATCCCAAGGCCTGGGGTCCGGGTTCCGGTATGCCGATGCACGGCATTTTGACCGTGACAGTACCCGGCACGGTCTGGGGCTGGGACGCGGTGTTGAAGCGCTTCGGCACGCGGACGTTCAAAGAGGTGCTGCGGCCGGCGGTCGATTACGCCGAACACGGATTTCCCGTTTCCGAGCGCATCTCCAATGAGTGGCAGCTGCCGCCGGCGCTGCCGCTCAGAGCCTGTTGCAGCGAGCTGGACCCCGATACGATCAAGACCTGGCTCATCCAAGGCCAAGCGCCCAAGCCGGGGCAGTTGTTCAAGAACCCGGACTTGGCGCGCACCTTCAGGCTACTGCAAACCCGCGGTGTCGCAGCGTTTTATCGCGGCGAGATCGCTCGCGCGATCATTGCAAAGTCGGATGCGCTGGGCGGCACGATGACCTTGGCGGATCTTGCGGCCTACCACGGTCAATGGGTGGAGCCGGCGGTCACGAGCTACCACGGATTCGATATCGCCGAACTGCCGCCGCCATCGCAAGCCTGGGCCGCCGATGAGATGCTGAATATCTTGGAAGCCTGCGTGCCGCGATGGGCGCCGGGTCAAACGCTCGCGAGCCTCGGGCCGCGCAATGCGAAATACTGGCATTTTTTGGTGGAGGCCAAGAAGCTCGCCTACCGCGATCTGTATCGATACAACGCGGACCCCGATTTCGCGGCCGTTCCGGTGCAGAAGCTGCTCGCCAAATCCTACGCCGCGTCCCTATGTGCGAAGGTGGATCCCGAGCATGCGTCTGAGACCGGCCCCCGCGGGCCCGGCGACGACACTGGCGATACGATCGTGCTGTCCACGGCCGACAAGGACGGCAACATGGTCTCGTGGGTCAACAGCAACTTCGATGGGTTTGGCTCTGGTCTCACGGTACCAGGCTACGGATTTGTGCTGCACGACCGCGGCCATCTGTTTTCTCTCGACCCCGATAGTCCCAATGTGATCGCCCCGCACAAGCGCCCCTTCAATACGCTCTCGGCAGGCTTCGTGACGAAGAGCGGGCAGCCAATCATGACGGTCACGCTCATGGGCGGCGATATGCAGGCGCAAGGTCACGCCCAGCTGATTGTCGATGTCTTCGATTTGGGCGCCAATCTGCAATCCGCGGCCGAATTGGCGCGGTTCCGGCACGATCAGATCTCCAACGAACTCAATCTCGAGTCGCCGCTCTATCGATTATTGGGCACCCAATTGACGGCGATGGGCCATCAAGTCAAATCGGTCGACGGCGAGTCCGTGGGCGGCGTGCAGGCTATCCTCTTTACCGCCGACGCCTCCAGCAAGGACGGCACCGATCCGAGAGCAAAGCATCGCGCGACGAACGATGGCGTCGCAGGCTTCTATCGCGCCGGTTCCGATCACCGCAAGGACGGAGGCGCCGTGGGTTGGTAGGCGCGGGCGGCTCATCGACCTGTGCTGCGTTAGTTCATTTGCTTCGGCCTCAACTATTGCGAACATGTCGAGGAAGCCGGTGAGAAGCGGCCCACGGATCCGATCCTTTTCGACAAATCTAATACCACGCTGACCAATCATTGCGGCACGATTCGCCTATCTACCGACGCGCTGATCAAGCTGGACTACGAAGTGGAATTGCTCGTCGTCATCGGGCGCCGCGCGCACGACGCGCAACTCGAGGACGCGTCCAAGTACGTCGCCGGTTACTGCAGCTCGAGCTCGATGGGCACCAATGGACGATCGGCAAGTTGCTCGACATATTTGCGCCGGTCGGTCCCTGCTTCGTGTGCGCGGACCCGGTCGCGGATCCGAACAATCTGAACATCGAATGCTGCGTCAACGGCGAAAGGCGCCGGCACTCAAACACGAACTCGATCGTGTGCGACACCGAATTTCTCGTCTCCTTCATCAGCCGGCATTTCACACTCGCCTGAGGCGCTCAAAGCGCGCGCGAATCCCCACGCGCCTCTCATTGTTTCACTTACTATGGTAGCTTGGTAATCAGGTTTACCGACGCGAACTGAAAAAGAATAAGAGCGCATAGGGCCGCACAGGTACTTTGTCGATGTCTTAAGGGAGTCAAGGATGCACGGAAACCTGAAGAGCGCGTTTCGCCGCGCCTGCTTGGCGGTCTCGAGTTGATCATTGCCAAGACGCAGGCACGGCAACAAGCGCTCGACGTGCTTGTCGCCGACCAACAAAACCCGAAATTGCCGCAGTATCACCGTTGGCCGACGTCGGCGGAATGCGGTTCCCGATTCGGCGCAAGCGACGCTACCATTGCGGGCTATAATTCGCCGCCTGCAAATCGAGACAAAGAAGTAGACAATGAATCGAATGACTTGCCTGCTGTTGCTCGTCAACGAGGGCCAAATCGAACTCGGCTTCTCGGGCGGTCCGAGCGCGAATGCTGCCTCGGCCAGCGCTTTGTTCCTGTCCGCAGATGGCGGGGAGACTTGGGCGAAGACCAGCGAATCGGCAAATGCCGGTTTTGCCCATAAACTCTACGGTCGCATTGCGGTCGCGGTTGCGCCGAGCCAGTCGAGTCGCGTTAACGAGTCCGGAGAACACCATTGATCAATTCACGATTCACGCTAGCTGCGGGGCTGCTCGTGCTGTTTCAATTGCCGGCGATTTGCGCCGCCGCCGAACCGCCCGTCGCAACCATCACGCAGGATTTGCATTGGCGCATGGTCGGCCCGTTCCGCGGCGGCCGAACTCGCGCGGTCGCCGGCGTACCGGGAAGCCCTGAGACTTTTTTGATCGGCGCGGTCAACGGCGGAGTCTGGAGGACCGATGATTACGGCCGCACCTGGGAGCCCATTTTCGACGCCGAGCCGACCCAGTCCATCGGCGCGATCGCGGTCGCGCCTTCCAACCCGAAGATCATCTACGTGGCGAGCGGCGAGGGCCTGCAGCGCCCCGATCTTTCGGTCGGCAACGGCATTTATCGCTCGGCCGATGCGGGGCTGACCTGGGTGCATCTGGGTCTCGACGATGCGCAGCAAATTCCCGATCTCGCCGTGGATCCGCGAGACCCCAACCGCCTCTACGCCGCCGTCATGGGACACCCGTTCGGACCCAGCGCTCAGCGCGGAATCTACCGGTCCACCGATGGCGGCGCCCATTGGGCGCAGGTGCTCTTCGTCGACGAAAACACGGGCGGTTCCGGCATCAAGATCGATCCTCGGGATTCGAATATTCTCTACGCCTCGCTCTGGAACGTACGATCGGGGCCCTGGGAAGACAACAACGTTTTCAACGGGACCGCAGGCGGATTGTTCAAATCGGAGGACGGCGGTGACCACTGGCGCCAGCTGAAAAATGGACTGCCAAACGATCTCTCGCAAATCGAGATTGCAGTTGCACCGAGTAAGCCGGGCCGTCTGTACGCGACCGTGGCGACGAACGAATCCGGCGACTACAGTTCGGCGGCCGGACTCGGCGTCTATCGATCCGAGGACAGCGGAGAAACCTGGCTGCGCATCACGAACGATCCGCGACCGGCGCTGCGCATCGGCGGCGGCGATTTGCCGATCATCAAGGTCGATCCATCGGATGCGGACGTGCTCTATAGCGCCACCATCGTGACCGTCAAGAGCACCGACGGCGGCGTGCATTGGAGTTCGCTGCGCGGCGCGCCGGGCGGCGACGACTACCAGAACTTGTGGATCAGCCCCGACAATTCTCGGCACATCGCCTTGGTCAGCGATCAAGGCGCCATCATCACGGTCAACGGCGGCGAGACCTGGAGTTCCTGGTTCAACCAACCGACTGCGCAGCTCTATCACATCGGGGTCATCGACGGCTTTCCGTACCGGATCTGCTCCGGCCAGCAGGAGAGCGGGTCGGTCTGCATCTCCACGCGCGGCAACGACGGCGAGATCACGTTACGCGAATGGCATCCGGTCGGCGTCATCGAGTATGGCTACGTCGTTCCCGATCCGCTCGATCCGGATACCGTCTACGGGGCGGGCCGCAATGAAGTCACGAAGGCGTATCTGCCGACGGGCCAGGTGCGCAACATCACGCCGATTCCCCTCAAGGGCGAGGGCGTGCGCGTGGATCGCACGGAGCCGCTGTTCTTCTCGCCGCAAGATCCCCACAAACTCTATTACGCGGCAAACCGGCTCTATGCGACGACCGACGGCGGCGACTCCTGGAGCGTCGTGAGCCCCGACTTGACGCGCGAGGATCCCGGAGTGCCCGCGAGTGTCGGCAGCCTCTTCGTGCCGAAGGCGGCAAAGCAGCGCGGCGTCATTTACGCGGCGAGCGCGTCGACGCTGCAGAACGGGCTCATTTGGCTCGGCACGGATGACGGGCTCATCTGGGTCGACCGCAACGGCGCTCAAAGCTGGCAGAACGTGACGCCGCCCGAGCTGACCCCATGGAGCAAGGTCACTCAAATCGAGGCTTCGCACTTCGATCCCGCGGTCGCTTACGCGTCGGTCAGCCGATTTCGCGTCGACGATCTGAAGCCATACATCTACCGCACGCGCGACGGCGGCAAGACCTGGCAGCTCATCACCGCGGGACTTGCGCCGGACGCGCCGGCGAACACCGTGCGCGAAGATCCGGCGCGCCGCGGGCTGCTGTACGCGGGCACCGAAAATGCGGTGTGGGTTTCCTTCGACGATGGCGACCATTGGAATTCGCTGCAGCTCAATCTGCCGCATACCTCGATGCGCGACCTGGCGGTCCATGGCGAGGATTTGATCGTCGCAACTCACGGCCGCTCGTTCTGGATCTTGGATGACATCAGTCCCTTGCGGCAGCTTGCGGCCAATTTCACCAACAGCGAGGCCGTGCTCTTGAAACCCGCGATCGCGGTGCGCGCGCGCCGCAGCACCGGCACCGACACACCGATCCCGCCCGACGAACCCGCGGGGCGCAATCCCCCGGACGGGGCGGTCATCGATTATTACCTTGCGCACGGCACGCGCGAGCCCTTGGCGATCGAGATCCTCGACTCGGACGGCGCTCTACTGCGCCGCGTCTCGACGACGGACGCTGCCCTGTTCACGCCCGAGGAACTTCAACGCGAATTGATTCCCGCGTACTGGATACGCATGGCGCGGCCGCCCGCGGCGAGTCCCGGCATGCACCGCTGGGTCTGGGATTTGCACGCCACCGCACCTCGCACGGCGCAGCGCGGCTTCCCGATTTCGGCGGTGCCCGCAGATACGCCTCAGGAGCCTCTCGGCCCGCTCGTGGCGCCGGGAACCTATCGGGTGCGATTGCGCGTCGGTAAGCACCAGTGGGAACAATCGCTGACCGTGATGGAGGATCCGCGCGTGAAAGTTTCCGCCGAGGCGCTCGACGCGCAATACGCGCTCTCGAAACGCCTCGCCGGCGCGCTCGATGCGAGCACCGGCGCGCTGCTCGAAGCGCGCTCGCTGCGCGCGCAATTGAAGGCAGTCAAAGCGCCGGCCGGCGGCGCGCTCGGCGGCCGCCTGCACGCACTTGATCAGCGCGTGGCCGCGCTCGTCGAGGCTGCCGACGAGGATAAAGCGGCTGCAGCCGAGCCGCAGCGCCGGCTCGAACGCCTCAACGGCGATATCGCGACTCTGTATGGCGAGTTATCGCGAGCCGACGCGCCGCCGACCCGAGCACAGCTTGCCGAGGCCGAGCGTGCGATCAAGGACTGGCAGCCGCTCGAGTCGGAATGGGCACGAGTGCGCGTGCCGGAGCTCGCTGCGCTCAACGCGGAGCTGCGCAAGGCGCGCTTGCGGGCGCTCTCGATCGATCTCGCGCCGCCGCGCGATCTGGATCTCGCGGACCAGGAGTAAACGCGTTCATTCACGTTGCGATGCGCGTCAAAAGCGGTAGGTGAGGTTGACGCCCACGGAGCGCGGCTTCTGGTAGAACGAGACTTGCTGCCCTTCGCTGCCGGCGAATGCGTAAGTCAGGGGTCGCGTGTCCGTGAGGTTCGTGCCCCACAGGCTGGTCTCCCAATGCCGGACCGGATTCTTGAGACCGATTCGCGCATCGAGCGAATGCCCACGCCCGAAGGTCGTGGGGTCGGCCAGATAGGGGTGTTCCGCGCCGCTGTAATGGTCGTTGGCCTGCGCAAACATCCCGAGGGTTGCGCTGACCGGATGCTCATAGAGTACTAGCCAGCTGCCGCTGAAGGCCGGGGCATCGGGGAGCATTTGGCCGACCAACACCGGCGTGAACAGCGCCAGACCGTTGTCGTTCGTCAAGGTCTCGGTGACGCGCGCATGCAGATAGGTCGCACCGAGATGGATCTCGAGCTCGCGGATCGGGCGCCATTCGATATCGGTCTCGATGCCGTCGATCCTGGAGCGCGGCACGTTGCCGAGTCCCGCGATCAGGGGCTGCGTCCCGACGGGACCCGCCCACAGCGAGAGGCTCGACTGGCGGTCATGGATATCGGTGTCGAAGACCGCGGCGTCGAATTCGAGGGAGTCGCCGAAAAAACGGCTCTTGATGCCGAGTTCGGTCGTGCGCACGTGCTCCGGTTGCACATAGCCCCAGTCCACCTGTACCTGGGCGGGCTGACCATAGAAGATTCCCGCCTTATAGGCGGTCGCGACGCTTGCGTATAGCAGAACCTTGTCGGTCAGATGGAAATCGGGCTCGAGCCGGTACGAGACATTCTGAGTCGAGCGCGACTCGTCGAGCGCGGCAAGCACGGTATCGGGGATGATCGGGCCGGTGAAATTGTTGGCCGCGAACGTCAACAGACCCGTCGGATCGAGCGTCACGCCGCTGAAACTGGCCTCGTCGCGCGAGTACCGCAGTCCCGTCACGAGCGTCCAGCGGGTCGAGAGACGCGTTTCTGCGTGGGCGTAGAGCCCCTCCGACTGCTGCGTCTGGATGAAGTTCGCCGCAGTGATGGCCTTGCCGCCTTGCGTGATGAAGTCCGCGAGTCCGTATACGAACGTCCAGTCGAGCGAGTCGCGACAGTGATACCAGTTCTGAGCATAGTCGGCGCCCACGATCCAGTCCACGAAACCGCCCGTCGCCGATGCCAATCGCAATTCCTCGCTCAATTGCTGTTGCTGGAAATTCTTGGTCCAGTTGTTGTCCGCTGCCGGATAGCCGTCGTAATTATCGAGACTGCGTGAAAAGAAATCGTCGAAAGCGCTGATCGACGTCAGCGTGAGTCGATCCAAATGCAGGTTGAGCGTCGCGATGGCCCCCTCACCGGTCTCGTCCTTGTAGAGCGGCAGGCCACCCACCCGGACGAGCGTACCACCCGGAGGGCTGTCGAGCAGTCCCGCGGTCGGGAACGGCAGAATCGCCGGCACGAGCGCTTCGACGTTCGGCGTTGACGGCGAGGAGGGCACCGAGTGGTCGTATACGGTATGTAGGTTGAGCAACAAATCGGCCGAGTCGCTCAATCGGATCTCGAACTGCGCTCGGGCGCCGCCACGATTGAGCTTGCCGTATTTCTCGCCGGTGTCGATGTCGGTCTGATAACCCTGACCCTGTATCGTCGCCGTCGCCGCCAGCCGAGCCTTGATTGAATCGGTCAACGGTCCGCTGACGGCTGCCGTGACGTCGGTCGTTTCCCAGCGGCTGTAGTCGACATCGACATAGCCCTCGAAATCGTCGGTGGGCCGATTGGAGATGATATTGATCGCTCCGCCCGCCGTGTTCTTGCCATACAGCGTGCCCTGAGGACCCTTGAGGATCTCGACACGGTCGACGTCGTAGAGCGCGCCCGTCAGAAATCCCGGAAAGCTCGCGAACACCTCATCCAGGTAGGTGCCGACGCCACTGCTGTTGTTGGTGTTGAAATCGTCGAGTCCGATGCCCCGCACGAGAAACAACGGGGTGCTATCGGTCGTCGCATTCATGGTCGAGAGGCTAGGGGAGAGCGTCGAGAGACTTAAGGGTTGTTGGATGCGCAGCGCACGCATTTCATCGCCGCTCACGGTGGTGATCGCGAGACCGATCCCCTGCACATCCTGGATATGTTTTTGCGCGGTCACGACGATCTCCTCGAGAGCCGTTTCGGCCTCCGAGGCGAGGGCCGCCGGGGTTGCGAGCAGTGCTACGGTCAAGACGCAGATCCAACGGGCCCTCGGCATGAGATTCAAGATGGTGATTTCGATTGACAGGCTGATGGTGGTTGACCGGGCACGGGATTGTTCCCTGTAATCTTGGTTGCCGCAATGGATTAGTGAAAATCACGCTACGACGGCTCCAACTCAGCCGAATCTCCAACATCCGGATTCCAGTGGGCTCTCGCCGTTGCGCGTAAAATTTTGACCGTCGACCGACAGCGGGAGCAAACTGGCGTCCGCCGGCGGGAAACCATAGAACGCCGTTCACTATCTGGAGAGCAAATGTTGAAGTGCTTGGTCGGGGGAATCGTATTCACGGTGGCGGCTGCCGTTGGCGGCGTCTACCTGCTGGTGCAGAACGGCCTCATTCCCGCCAATGCCGACGCAAAACCCAGCCGGCTAGAAACATGGATCGCGGAGACCTCGCTGGATGCGACTCTGCGACGCGACGCTCCAAAGCAAGATAATCCGGTCGCGCTTACCGAGCAGAACCTCAGCGACGGAGTGCATCTTTTTGCACAGAACTGCGCAGTTTGTCATGGCTCCGCGCAAGGAGCGCCGTCGCCGTCGCCGATCGCGAAGGGGCTCTATCAGAGGCCGCCGCAGCTCGCGACCGACGGAGTGGAGGACGACCCGGAAGGCGTGACGTTCTGGAAGATCAAGCACGGTATTCGCCTGACCGGCATGCCGTCGTTCCGCAGTTCGCTAAGCGACCAACAAATTTGGACGCTTGCGCTGTTTCTCAAACACATGGACAAGCTACCGCCGGCAGTACAGCAAACTTGGCAGCAAGTCCAGAATTGGCCGGCGGCGAGTTTGAATTCGACGGCACAGAAATAGCTTGGTCAGCGCCCATCATGCACTGCTCTGCCTCTCAGCTATCCACAATCTCGTGGGATAAGCCTGTGCATAAGCTGCGACCCGTCAGCAAAACGTCACGCTCATTCAGCCGCTTAGCTTGAACTGACGATTTCTTGAGCACTCCTCAGCGCGTAGATGGTTTTCGCTTCTTAGGTGGGCGCTTTCGTTGAGCGACTTTCTTTTTTGCGTTGCGTCGCATCTTCACGAGTGCATCGACGAGATCATCGACTGCTTCATGCTTTTTCGCCTTGCGTCGCATCCAAACGAGCGCATCGAGGAGCTCATCAACGGGTTCGCGTTTTTTCGCCATACAGCATCCTAGGCGATCAGGAGACTTTTGAGGAGCCCATGCGGTCTATCGACGCCGGCCCACGAACAGCAACACCACGCCGATCATGACGATGCCCGATGCCATCCACTCCCACGTCGATACCATTTCACCGCCGAGCGTCACGCCGAGAAATAGCGCAACTACCGGATTCACGAGCGAGTAGCTCGCCGCAAGGCTCGCCGGAGTGCGCGCGAGCAGCAGCATATAGGCGCTAAAAGCGATCAGCGATCCAAACACGACGAGGTACCACCACGCCAGGCATACGCCGTTCTGCATGGGCCAATGCCAGCTTTCCGCGCGCAGCGCCGACATCATGAGCAGCGCGAGGCCGCCGCAAAGCATCTCGGTCGCAAACCCGGTCGTGCCCGGTGCCAGCGCGAATCCCCGATGCGCGAGAACGCTGCCGAGCGCCCAGCCGGTCGTGCCCACACTGATGGCAATGAGTCCCGCCGGGGAGCCGCGAATTCCGGCGCCTTGAGTCAGCATCAGCACGCCGCCGAGGCCGACAATGACCGCCAGTAACTCACTTCGAGGTGGATGAACGCCGAACGCAAGATTGATGACGACCAGCAGCAGCGGAATGATCGCGATGAACGCGACGACCAAACCTGAGGCGATCGTCTGTTCGGCGTACGCAACGCCGCCCATGCCGCCGCCGAGCATCAAGGTGCCGATCAGCAATGCGTTGCGCCACTCGCGCGCCGTCGGCAGCGATGCGCCGCGTGCCAATTGCCATGCGAGCAGGAGCCCGCCGGCAAAGAGGAAACGAGTGGCCATCAGGAAATAGGGCGCGAAGCCCGCCAGCGCGAAGCGGATCACCAGATAGGTCGAACCCCACACCAACCAAGTTGCCGCTAAACAACCCAGGACTAGGGGTGAAAATAAGTGCGATTTATGCGATCCGAGGTCCGTCATGGTGCGCGGTAGGCATGCCACTGACCATCCGCACCCCGAAGGCGCCAGCCACCGGGTTGCGTGCAGACCTCGAGCAAAGCGGCAGTCTCAGCGTCGGGCACGCCGTCATATCGAGCCGGGCGATACTTCATCTGGAATGCGCTCAAGGCGGCGCGCGCCGCGTCGTCGAGCTCGCCGGTTTGGTGGACGTCGAAGCCATGCGCCGCGAGGCGCTGCCGAAACCACTCGACGGAAGGCAGTTCTTGCTCATAGCGGGCGCGGGCGACGGCGACGGCCTCGGGATCCGGCCACACGATCAGCCCGGCCAGCGCGAGTCGGTACCAGGGGAAGCGCGGGCCGGGGTCCTGCTTATTGTTGGGCTGTATGTCGCTATGACCGAGGACGCGATCGGGTCGAACGCGATGACGACGCTCGACGTCGCGTACGAGTTCGATGACCTGTTCGATCTGCGGCTCGGGGAAGTCCGCATAGACTGCGCGGGTATCGCCGCCGTTACCCCGATTGACGATCTCGATGCCGATCGAATTCGAATTCAGATGGGTGTAACCCTGCCAGTAACTCGTGCCTGCATGCCACGCACGCTCGTTCTCGTCGACGAGCCGGTAAATCGTCGGCGGCCGATCGTTGATCAGATAATGGCTGCTGACTTCCTCCTGCGTGAGCCGGTGCAGCGACCGTGCAAAGTCGAATTCCGTGTAATGCAGCACGATGAATTGCACGCGGCTGTCGTGGCTTACGGCGTGGTATCGCGTGTCGATGCGCGGCTGCGCGCTACAGCCGAACATCGTCGCCAAAACCAGCAAGAACAAGCCCGCGGTCCCGCGGATCCCGAAGCGACTGTTAATTGTTTTCCCATCCATGGCGACTAAGTGCAAAATTGAAAAATCGCGGCAAGCTCGGTTTGCCTCCACTGATAATGCTAAGCCAGCGATGAACACCGGAACTGACAAGGAGATCATGAGATGTCCGACAGTACACTTTGTTACGAAGTCCCGGGAGTCGAACTCATCGTACAGGACAAGACCATGGCATGCTGGTATGCCTCGGCCATGATGGTGGTCAATTGGGCCGACGGCAAACGGAGTATTTGCTCGAACGTCGACGACCAGACCATCAGCATATACAAGGCGAACACGGGAATACAAAACCCGCAAATCATCCCGCTGGCAAAGCGGCTCGGCTTGGTGCCGGTGCCTGCGCTATGCCCAACTGTGGACGCCCTGTTCAATTGGCTGGGCTGTTATGGGCCGCTGTGGACCAATGGAGTGCGGCATATTGTGGTCATCGCCGGCATCAGAGGCGACGAAGGCAACGGCTATGACTTGAAAGTTTATGACCCGTGGCCGGACAACGGCATTTCTTGGCGTACGCTCGCCGGCTGGTATACCGGATTCAATCCGGGCGTCTATGGCGCGAGCAGCCGCGACACGAGCAATTCTGTCGAGGCGGTATTCTTGCATGCTTGACGAGAATGGTTCGGGCAATGCTGGGCGCGCAGTCGAGGAGTTGCGGCCGGGGGCCGTGCTGCTACGGGGATTTGCACTGCGGGATGACGGCGCGTATCTCGACGCCTTGCAGGCCGTGACCGCGCAAGCACCGTTTCGCCATATGGTGACCGCAGGGGGCTTGCGAATGTCCGTCGCGATGACCAATTGCGGCGCTCTCGGCTGGGTATCGGACAGGACCGGCTATCGATACGATGCCCTCGATCCACAGAGCGGCAAGACGTGGCCGCCGATGCCGAGCTGCTTTTTGAATCTTGCGAAGGACTCCGCTGCGCGAGCGGGCTACTCGGATTTTCTTCCCGACGCGTGCCTGATCAATCGTTATGAGCTTGGCGCGCGCCTCTCGTTACATCAGGATAAGGACGAAAGGGATTTCAGCGCGCCGATAGTCTCTGTCTCGCTGGGTGTTCCGGCTGTGTTCCAGTTGGGCGGACACCATCGAGCAGACCGGCCGATGCGAGTACCGGTAGAACACGGCGATGTCATCGTGTGGGGCGGAGGCGCCCGGCTGCTCTATCATGGTGTCATGCCACTCAAGGCAGGTCATCATTCGATCTTGGGCGGACATCGCGTGAACCTGACCTTTCGCAAGGCCGGTTAGCCGCTAGCTGTTCGCTGAACTCCGCGAGACGCTGCGATGCAGTGCCATTCTCGGCCGAGCGCGCCGGCGCCCTTAAACGAACTGAGGCCGCGTGCGGGCGAAGCTCGCGAGCGGAACGAAGCGTGGAAACTGGTCCGCGATCTGTCCCGAGCGAACCGTCTTGAGCGCTCCGACCGTTCCGCGCAAGTGGGTTTCCTCTTGAGGCCCTGAGGTGACGAAGCCCAAGCCAAAGCGGCTCCAGAAAATGTGGCGGTATTTTGCGAGCCTGTTGCGCTCCTCGGCCGAGAGGTCCTCTTCTTCCACGTTCAATAAGACGCCCTCTATTCGCATCGCCGGCGAACAGCTCGCTTGGAGCGACTGGATCGCGGTATTCACGACCAGGGTTCCATATCCTTTTTGATGGAACTGAGGGTGGTTAAATCCGTTCCCCAGGAGCTCTCCGAACTCGACGGAATCCGGATAAAGACCGACACACAGTCGGATCACCGGCGCGCCGATCACGGTGTTCCACCATAAGTCGACTTGGATATTTCGGTCCGGAGCGAACATGAGGCGGACCAGGATCCGGTCGGCAGCGCAGGCGCCCCAGAAATATTCCCCCGGCCGCAGCTCCGGCTTTCCGTGCGCCTCGTGGACTCGAGTTTTCTTGTCTCGGCGTGGCTTCTCCGCCATCAATTCGAACCGGTTCTGGCTCGTTGAGACGGTCTGCTCGGTCGGTGATGAAAACCTACAGGACCCATGGGTACTCATGACACCGCATACTAGCGGCCCGTATGAAAAGACGGTCTCATCTTATGCCCCGCACGCGTCAAGAAGTCGTAAAAGTTCGTGATCCACTCAACCCTCGATTCTGTGCCAACATGGGGCTTATAGTCGAACGGAGGCGGACCCTTGATGTCGCGAACCCACGAAATCACGAATCAGTTCGACGAACTCACGGACTACAATCTGTTCAGTACGGACGTTGCGCTGCACGAATCGGTGAAGCGTGCGGGGGCTGCGAGCTTCATTCCGGCGCTCGAGGCGTATGGCGCGCAGCTTGGCCAGGCCGACACCTACGCGCTCGCCGAGCAAGCAAACCGCTGCACACCCGAGCTAAGGGCATTCGATCGGCGCGGCCGCCGCATTGACCAGGTGGCCTTCCATCCCAGCTGGCATGCCTTGCTGGCGACGTACCGCAAGCAGGGTCTCGTATCGATGCCGTTTCGCACCGAGGAGCCTGGGCGCTGGACGGCGTGGGCGGCCGGTTTTTACCTCCACGGGCAGGTGGAGGCCGGCACTTTGTGCCCGGCCACGATGACGCAGGCGTCTATTCCGGTGCTGCAGAAGGAGCCGGCGCTGTGGAGCCTGCTGAAAGACCGGCTGTACGACGATCGCTACGACGCGCGCGACGCGCCTTATGAGAAGAAGTCCTCGATCTGGATCGGCATGGGCATGACCGAGAAACAGGGCGGCTCGGATGTGCGCATGAACGCGACCGTCGCGACGCCTGTCGGTGCGGGCGGACGCGGCGATGAGTATCTGATTCGCGGCCACAAGTGGTTCTTTTCGGCCCCGATGTGCGATGCGCACCTCGTGGTCGCACGCAGTGAGCGCGGTGGCCATTCCTGTTTCTTCGTGCCGCGCTGGCGGCCGGATGGCAGCAGAAACTCGGTGCTCGTACAGCGATTGAAGAACAAAGTCGGCAATCGCAGCAACTCGAGCAGCGAAGTGGAGTTCGATGACGCGACCGGGATTCTGATGGGAGAGGAAGGTCGCGGCATTGCAACGATCATCGAGATGGCATCTCACACGCGTCTCAATTGTGTCGTCGGCAGTGCGGCGCTGCTGCGCCAGGGCCTGGTCCAGGCGCTTGCCTACGCGCGCAAGCGTCAGGCCTTCGGGCACGTACTTGCCGATCAACCGCTCATGCGTGCGGTACTCGTCGATCTGGCGCTGGAGAGCGAGGCTGCGCTGGTGCTGATGATGAGACTCGCAGAGGCGTTTGAACGCGGCGATGAACCGCTCGAGCGCGCGTGGAAGCGCGTGATGACGCCGGCCGCGAAGTTTTGGATCTGCAAGCGGGCTGTGGAATTGACCGGCGAGATCATGGAGATTCTTGGCGGCAACGGCTATGTGGATGACAGCGTCGTGGCACGGCTATTCCGCGAGGCCCCGGTGAATTCGATTTGGGAAGGATCGGGCAATGTGATGTGCCTCGATGTGCTTCGAGCCATCACCCGCGAGCCCGATGCGGCTGCGGCGCTACTCGATGATCTGTCGCGTGACGCCGGCGACGATGCGCGCCTGCGTATCGAGTTCGATTCGCTGCGCCGCATGCTAACGTCGAACGAACCGCTCGAAGCGCTGGGCCGCCAGCTCGCCGAGCGATTGGTGTTGCTGGCACAAGCGTGTTTGTTGCGGCGCCACGCGCCGACCCCAGTGGCCGAAGCATTTCTCGCGACGCGACTCGATCCGCGCTGGGGGCGCATCGTCGGCACCTTCGGCACGAGCGGCCTTGATGTGACGGCGTTGCTGGCGCGCGCCCTCTGACGCCCTCGTCAGCCCCTAGTGACTGACCGTCACCGACGGAACCAATTGGCGCAGCGCATCGCCGGCCGTTGTCGCTCCGGTATGGTCAATGTCATCGCGGTAATAGACATGGCCTGGTGCGCAACTCGCATCGCTCGCGGGAATTAGACTGTCGGTTTGCTTCACGCAGAGCGGACTTTGCGCTATCGATGCGGCCGTTTGCGGATTCGTATTCGGAGTCGTGGCCGCGCAAGCGGCGAGGGCGAGCAGCGGGGCGATCATGCCAATGACGCGTACAGGTTTAGTCATGTCACACCTCCATGAGCTTGCTAGTGTACACGCCCTTCAACCGCAAGTGACAGTGAACATAACGGCTAACTGCAGCGCGGAGCGCGCGCGGGGAACTTCGCGCTTTGCACACGGCGACCACCGGGTGGCCCGCGAATCGGCAAACGGCGGCTCCCGGTAAGCCAAATGACGGTTGAATCAGCGTGTTAGAACCGCTTGAACCGGTGTATGCCTCAGGCGTCCCTGGACATCAACCGCGTCATAGCACGGATCGCGGACGGCGATCGCGACGCCTTCGCGGAGGTGGTCGAGGCGTTCCAGCGTCCGCTCTTCGGCTTTCTTGGACGCATGGGACTTGAGCGATTGCTCGCAATCTTGCGTTGAATGAACTGACGCGCGGACCGTAAGCCGGGAACGGCGGCGTGCGTCAGGTATGGTTTTCCGTTGCGGACGGGGGTATACCTTGGGACCGCATCGGAAAGGTCGTGGAGTAATTCAATCATGGAGAAATATCTAGTCTGTTGTTTCTTGCTATCAATCGCTGCTCTTGGGTCGGCATTTTCCTCGGATACTCCAATAGACGCCGATGCCGCTCGCGCGGAGGTTGCGCCCTTGCTCGCGGAGATGGGCGCGGCCGCCAATGCGCATGACATCGACCGCCATGTCGGGTTTTATGCGCATGACCCGTCGGTAATCCTCATTTTCAACGGCCAAGCAATTAACGGCTGGGACGCCGTGCGCGAGAAACAAGCCGAATGGTGGAAGAACGGCAAAACCGACGTCGTGTACACGATGCAGGGAAAACCGGATTATCGGGTTCCCGCCCCGGGGCTGGTCTTGACGACGATGTTCATGAAGTCGCGCCGCACGTTGCCCAGCGGCGAGGTCAGTGAAGGCGAGTTCGCCGTATCGTCACTCTGGCAAAAACGCCCGGAGGGTTGGCGCGTCATTTATTCGCACGAATCCACGACCCGCTAAGTTCTTCTCGAGCGCGGCCTGACTTTCACTCGATATCCTCGGGCGGTAGTCGGATGCCGTGCGTATCCGTCAACAGCTGACTCGCAAGCAGCACGGCCTGCGTGCGATTGGGGGCACCGAGTTTGCGCAGGGTCGCGCTCAGGTGCACCTTGACGGTCGCTTCTGTGATCTTCAGTTCGTCGGCGATCGCCTGGTTGCGACGCCCGCAGCACAGCAAGCCGAACACTCGAAACTGTTGCACGCTCATTTGTGCGAGCGCCTCGGCGAGATCGAGCGCGGCCGCATCGGCGGCCGGCGCCGTGTTCGCGCGCAGTCCGGCCGGAGTAACGTACTCGCCGCGCAGCACCGAGGATACATTGCGGCCGATGGTGCCGGCATCGGCGCTCTTGGATACGAAGCCCTGCGCCCCAAACGCCAATGCCCGGCGCACGGTGCGATGGTCATCCCTCGCCGAGACGACGATCACCGGCAATTCGGGACGCGAGCCGCGCAGATGCGCAAGCGTGCAGAAGCCGTGCGCGCCCGGCAGGTTGAGGTCCAGCAGCAATAGATCGGCGTGTGGATGTTGCTCGAGCGCGTCGAACAAGCCGGCTATGCTTTCAGCCTCCAGGAACTGAGCATTGGGGCAGGCCGCCGCAACGGCGCCCCTCAGCGCCGCGCGGAACAGCGGATGGTCATCGACGATGAGGACCTCGTAGTTCATGGGCAAGCGCCGGTTCGCCGTGTCCGTCCCCCTGGTTCAATGGTCCCTTGTAGCACCGCGCGCATCCTCGGGGTCTACGACTTTGGTGGTAATTCGGCCGCGGGCCGGCCCATCACCGGGGTAGCGTTCGGTACTACGACCAAGGTCGAATACCCCGGCGCGCGCGTGGGGGTTAGCTTCGGCCGGTATAGTTGAGGCATCGACAACAAAAAACGGGGGAGTGGATCGACCATGGCAACACCTGACGTGGTGGACTGGGACGCGATCATTCGTGATCCGCGCTTCCAAAGCTTGCACCGGCGCAAGACTTTGTTTCTCTGGGGACTGATGGCGATTTCCGTCGTCTACTATTTCCTGCTGCCGATCGGCGCCGCCTACTTTCAGGATCTGTTCAAGATTCGCGTCTGGGGCCCCGTCAATGTGGGATTGGTGTTCGCGCTCAGCGAATTCGTGGTCGCTTGGACCATTGCGCTGATTTATTCACGCAAGGCGAGCCAGGACTTCGACCGGATGGCTGCGGAAATTGCGGCCGAGTTCGGTATCAAAACGAAGGGGGCCGGCGTATGACACCGACAACACGAAAATGGTCGATTATCGCGCTGTTCGCGGCCGTGCCGCTCATCGCGACCCCTGCGCTTGCGCAGCAAGCCGGTGTCGAGGATAAATACCGCTGGCTGACTTTCACGGTGTTCGCGGTGATTATCGCGATCACCATGTACGTCACCTATCTGGCGGCGAAGCGCGTGCGTTCGGCGTCGGATTTCTATACCGCGGGCGGCGGCGTGTCGGGGCTGCAGAACGGCTGGGCGATCGCCGGAGACTATTTGTCGGCGGCGTCCTTTCTAGGCATTGCGGGACTCATCTCGCTCTATGGCTACGACGGTTTCATGTACTCGGTCGGTTGGCTGGTCGCCTATATCACGGTGCTGCTGCTGATCGCCGAACCCTGCCGCAATATCGGCCGCTACACGCTCTCGGACATCCTGGCCTATCGCAACGATCCAAAAAAAGTGCGTGTCGTCGGAGCGTTGTCGACGATCACGGTATCGACGTTTTATTTGACAGCACAAATGGTCGGCGGCGGCGTCCTCGTGAAAACGCTGATCGGCATCAATTACGAAACCTCGGTCGTCGCGGTCGGCATTTTGATGCTGCTCTATGTGATCTTCGGCGGCATGGTCGCAACGACGTGGGTGCAGATCATCAAGGCGGTGTTGTTGGTGGCTGCCTCAGTCGTGATCGTCGTGCTCGTCTGGGCGCCCTACGGGTTTTCGCTGCCGGGATTCCTCACCGATGTGGTTGGGGACCCGAGGGTGCAGGCGCGGGTCGCGACTCTGCTCGGGGATCCGGCCAAGTCGATGAGTGCGGCGGAACTCGGCCAGCGCTTTCTGGAGCCGGGCTTGTATTTCAAGGCGCCGATCGATCAGATCAGCCTAGGCATGGCCTTGGTGTTCGGCACCGCGGGGCTGCCGCACATCTTGATGCGCTTCTTTACGGTACGCACCGCGGTGCAAGCGCGGCGGTCGGTGATCTGGGCCATGGTCATCATCGGCGGCTTTTATGTCATGACCTTGTTTCTGGGCTTCGGCGCGGCGCACCTCGTGGGCTCGGCCAATATTGCGACGGTCGATGCCGGCGGCAACATGGCGGGTCCCTTGCTGGCGCAATACATCGGCGGTGGCCCGGATTCGTTTTTCGGCAACTTCATGCTCGCGTTCGTTTCGGCCGTGGCCTTCGCGACGATCGTGGCGGTCGTGGCCGGTCTGGTGCTGGCCTCCGCCTCGGCGATGGCGCACGATTTATTCGTGGGTGTGTTACGCGCCGGTAAGGAGACGACGCCGCGCGGCCAGGTGTTCGCCGCGCGAGTCGCGACGCTGATCGTCGGCGCCATGTCGATTGCGATCGGCATCGCGGCCAAAGGTCAGAACGTTGCGGTGCTCGTGGCTCTGGCCTTCGCCGTCGCGGCGAGCGCCAATTTCCCGTGTGTGCTGTTGACGCTCTACTGGAAGCGCTGCAACACCGGCGGCATCGTGACCGGCATGTTGATCGGCACGATTGCAGCCGTGGGCCTGACGCTGGTGTCGCCCAATCTGACCTACCCGTTGGCGGTCAAGGCGGCCGCGCACAAAGTGCTCGACGCGGCTCCCGCCAAGCGCGCCGCCGCCACCGAGGCGGCCGCTTCGACCGACGCGGCCGTTGCAGGCAAGGCGAACAAGGATCTGGCCGCGCTCGACAAGGCGGTTGCGAAGGCGAATGCCGATTTGACCAAGTGGGCCAACGACGACACCTCGTTCATGGGTCTCGAGAAGCCGTTGTTCGAACTCAAGAACCCCGGATTGATCTCGATTCCGCTCGGTTTCCTCGGCGTGATATTCGGCTCACTGTTCATGCGTGACCGGCGTGCCGAAGACATGTGGAACGAGGTGTATGCGCGGCAGAACACGGGTCTGTTGGTCTCCAAATCCGCCGCACACTGAATCGGTGCGCCATTGGGAAGTTGGCGCTCGCTTGTGCATCGGCGCAGGCGGAGGTCAAAGACCCATTGCCGGATAGCTTGTCGCTCGGCGGCATCACGCTGTATGCAACGGTCGATGTCGGCTATGCCTATCAGAGCAGCGGCGTGCCGCTGAACAGCCAGGTCACCGACGGCCTCGCAAACGGGTTTGTCGGCACCACGGTCGGGACCAGCGGAAGCCAGAGCCAGACGACGGTCATGTTTGGCCTTCGGGTGAAAATCTGAAGCAACCCCTAAGGGGTCATTGAGACGATTGGAAAACTGCGGTCAAGGTTGGGGGCGCCGAATGACGGCGCCCCCAAGGTCACCGGCCGGCACTCGTGGCCTGATTGTGATTACGCGCTAATGCGTCGCGGGTGGGGCGGGACCGGCCGGAGCTTGTGGCGCGGGACCGCTCTGCAGGTCGCCGGGTTCGTTGCCGCGAGGTCCCAAGAAATGGGGGTTACCCGGCCAGGAATCCGGCATTCGTCCATGCATCCCGCGCCCATCCATCATGGGGTGATGGCGACATCCGTGAGCAGCGGCGAAAATTGCTCCAAGCACGACCAGCGCGGCCAACGTGAATGCCCAAAATCCGAGGTATTTGCCAAACGTCCGAAATGATCCCTCGGAACGATTGGCCAGAAACAGAACGAAATAACCAGCAATGGTCAGCGCGGTCGCCGGAATCAGCGCTAAGAAGTAAATCACGGACGCCCCCTCGATGAATGCTTTGCTGCCAAGGACATGGAATGTCACCTATCGAAGTATTTCATTCTACCCCTGGTTTATCCACGTCCGTCCGACCCAAACCAACTGTTTCCGAGCCTCCGGAACTTCGTCCCGATCCAGCAATCCGAGCAAATTACCCAACCTCGTGTACCCGACCAAGAGCTCATACTCGACATTCGACGCCAACACGTCGCCCGCCACCATCACCGGCGGCGTAAACCATGAGCCTTGATCGCGCCAATGATTGACGACCTCTTCGCGATCATCGCGAATCCCAAATTGCGCAGTGCGCTCGCGTGCCTCATCGACCGCAAATTGAAACCCGCGGTCGACACCTACTTGGCGAAGCGCGATGCCGGAAAATTCCTGCAGCTCCCATCGGACCCGTCCCCAATCCACGGCCCGCACGATGGCCGCAAATTCGGCATTTCCCGCGTCCTCATGAAAGAGTTGCGTGAACACCTGCAGCGGACATTCCAAGCCCTCCGACTCGCACCGCTGCCAATGCGCGGCCGCGTCCACATCGTAGAGCCGCTGAACCCTCGCCCAGGTAAATGCACCTACCTCGATGGGTTCGCGATTCATGAAGTGAGAAACCTAGACGGATAGAGAAAGTGTATAGATCGCATAGTGCATGCCGTGCCGATCCACGATGCCCCGCAGATGTGCGAAGCCAAGCCGAATATACAGCGCGAGAGCAACCTCCATGACCGAGCTGGTGTGCAATGCGATTACCGATGCCCCGTCACGCCTTGCGCGGCAGATACAGTTCTCGGTCAGCAGCCGACCGATTCCGTGGCGACGGGC
>Ga0187871_10000557_pt1 | contig 35597 bp, 19 predicted proteins | sample June2016WEW_16_1_FD_132988 | JGI IMG/M metagenome (GOLD analysis project Ga0187871, IMG submission 132988) | Peatland microbial communities from SPRUCE experiment site at the Marcell Experimental Forest, Minnesota, USA - June2016WEW_16_10 | ecosystem: Environmental > Terrestrial > Soil >...
ACCGGAGAAGGTTTCCCCAGTGGCACGATTCCGCCCGCTAATGTAACGGTAACCTTACAGCCGGGCACGGTAGGCGGCGGACCAACCGGCACTACGCTGGCCACTTCGGTAGCTGTCATTTCGGGAACCAGGGAGCGCGTCGTCTTCCAAATCCCGGCGGCGATCGCCGTCTCGACTCCCACGGTCTACAAAGTCACCATCGCCGGATCCACCTCCACGGGTGTCCAATTCAGAAGCCGCAATGGCTCGGCTCTGACTGTCATTCCGCCGGCCCGAATAATCTCGGTTTCGCCGAATTCCGCGAACGCCGCCCTGACCCTCCCGGTCGTCATCACCGGGCAATACACCAACTTCGTCCAGGGTACGACGGTCGCCAGCTTTGGACCGTACATCTCGGTTGGCGCGGTTACGGTCACCAACGCGACCACCGCCACGGCGCAAATCGCCATCGACCCAGCAGCCGCCACCGGTCCGGTCACCGTGACGGTCGCCACCGGCAACCAGCAAGCCTCGCTCGCCGGCGGATTCACCATCGATGCCGCGGTTGCAGTCGTCAACATCACCACCACCGCCACCACGCCGTTGCCGCCCGGATTTAGCGGCTTCAACGACCCAAACCTGCTCACCGGCGTCGAATACACCGACCCGAAGTACATCGCCATGATCCAACCCATGAAGCCCGGGTTCATCCGGTTTCCGGGAGGCACCGAGTCCATGGCCTTCGATTGGCAGGCTGGGCACGAAAACCAATCCTGGATTAACGAGTTGGCGCCCAACGTCGACTCGTTCGTGTTAGGGGACTTGGACCTCGCGCAAAGCCTGACGCAGGCCAAGGGCGGCGTCTGTTTCACAGCCACTACCGGCGGAACATGTTACGCGAACTACGCGGATCTGGTCAACACGCTGGGAGCGGCGGCGCTGGTGGACTTTAATGGCTGGACCGACACCAACCCCGGATCGGCCGCCAACATGGTGGCTGCCGCGAAGGCCGCCGGTTTGAACGTCGTGGAGTGGGAACTGACTAACGAGCCATACATGTACCCGAAAATATTTCACACGGCGTCATCCTACGCCGCGTCCCAGAACTCTTACGCGCAAGAGATTTTTTCCGCCGGCGCGAGTGCCCCGGTGGGAGTCTTCTACCAGGGAGAATTCATGAATTTCGGGACTGGGAATTATCAGGCGTGGGATAACGGCATGGCGGCTTACACGCCGCACTACTGGAACGCCGTCTCGATGCACGTCTACCCCATAAACGGCAGCATGACCGTGAGCCAGGAGGAGCAAACGCTGAACGGCGTCCTGGCCCACGGCACTAACGAATACATCGCCGCGTATGTCGCACCGTTGATCGGCGCGGACACGCCGCTTTTCATCAGCGAGATGAACTCCGACGGGGAAGGGGCCGCGGGGTTTCCGGCTTATCTCTACAACGGGATTTTCCTGGCTGAGTACATTGCCCGCATGTCCACCGCCTCTAACGTCAAAAGGATCGCGGTACACCCGTTGTTCCTAGGCAACGACTTCAGCCAGGGTATTATCCGGGCAGTCGACGATTTCCAGAGTTATCTGCTGGGCCAGCTTGCGAACGATCAGACCTACTCCACCAATACCGCCACAAATCCCGATACGCAGTTCGTCTTTTACCCGTCGGCAAACGCGCTCACTCTGCAAGTGCTCAACGCGGCTGTCAATAGCAGCACCTTCACCTGGGCCACCACCGTGGCGGGCGGTCCCACCGTGCCGATCCTGGGATATGACGGCAATCCGATCCCCGCTGTTTTTGCGCAGGGCTACCTGGGCGCCAACGGCACGCACTACCTGGTGATTACCAACAAATCCGCCGCCCCGGTTCCGCTAGGCGTCGAGGTCAATGGCACATTGGGACCGGGGTCCATGACGGTCTCGTACGTCTCGAATCCCAGTGACACCGCCCAAAACACGGCCACCGACCAAACCGCCGTGCAAATCGTGAATACTACCTGGACCAACCCGATGACGGTCGGCCCCTATAGCGTCACTACCTTGCAGTGGTAGTAGGGCAGGCTCGCAGCCTGGCTCGCAGCCTGCGGCGGGTCCCTAGACCCGCCCTTCCCCCCACTGCAACGGCAGGTCCCGGCAGGGCGGCCTGCGAGGCCGCCGCAGGCAGGGTGCCTGCCCCACAATTACCTCAGACTGCCACATGCTACAACGGATCATGGCAGTCGCGCCGCCTCTTTGCCATGAACTACGGCTTCATCATCGACAACCGCAAATGCATCGGCTGTCACGCCTGCACGGTCGCCTGCAAGACTGAAAACCACGTCCCCCTGGGCGTCAACCGCACCTGGGTGAAGTATGTCGAAAAGGGCCGCTTCCCCAACACGCGGCGCTATTTCCAGGTAACCCGCTGCAACCATTGCACGGACCCGCCCTGCGTCGAAATCTGTCCCGTCAGCGCCATGTTCAAGCGCAAAGACGGCATCGTGGATTTCGATTCCGACGCCTGCATCGGTTGCAAGGCTTGCATGCAGGCTTGCCCCTACGACGCCATCTACATCGATCCCGAACGCCACACGGCCGCCAAGTGCAACTACTGCGCACATCGCACCGAGGTCGGCCTCGAGCCGGCCTGTGTCACCGTATGCCCCGAACAGGCCATCGTGGCCGGCGATTTGGACCTGCCGGAGGGCAACCTCGCGCAACTGCTGGAGCGCAACACAGTGCGCGTGCGCCGGCCGGAAAAGGGCACGCAGCCGAAGCTCCACTACATCGAGGCCGAAGAGAGCGCCATCGTGCCCACCGCCGCCCGCCACGAGGCTTTCTACATGTGGTCGGAGCGCAACGGACAGGTCCCCGGAGGCGGCGCAGCGTATCCGGCCGATAGCCCGCTGCTGCAAAATGACGTTCTGGCCGCCTACGATGTGGCGCACGCGCGTCCATGGGCCTGGCAAGTGCCGGCTTACCTTTGGTTGAAGTCGATCGCGTCCGCGCCACTGGCGTTGCCTGCGGTGGCCGTAGCGCTCGGGAAACTCCCACCGAGCGCCCTGCGCGACGCGGCCCTGGCGATTGTCGCACTGGTGTTCACCGCCCTCACCATGGTCATGCTGGTGTGGGATCTGGACCGCAAAGATCGTTTCCTCCGCATTATGCTGCGTCCGCAGATGCGCTCCTGGTTGGCGCGCGGCGCGTTCATCCTCATGGGTTACGGCGGACTATGCGGGCTTATGCTGCTAGCCGCGCTCGCCGGTTGGGCACGCGTCTCCGCAATTCTGGTGTGGCCCACAATCCTTGGCGGCTTTTTTGCCGCGGTCTACACCGCGTTCCTTTTCGGACAGTGCAAGGGACGCGATCTCTGGCAGACACCGCTGCTGCCTCTGCACCTGATCGTACAGGCGCTGCTCTCGGGCGCGGTGGTGCTGGCGTTTCTGCCAGAAGCCCGCCCGGTGGCTGTCGCCGGTCTCTCGGTCTGTCTGGCCTTGCACATGCTCATCGTCTTCGGTGAATTTGGCATGCCACACGCTACGGATAACGCCCGCTACGCGGCGCGGCTGATCACTCACGGACAGTACCGCCTGCCGTTCTGGCTGGGCGCCGTGGTGGTGGGAGGGGTTGTACCCGGGGTTTTGCTGGCGATGGGCGCGGCCGGAATCGCCGGCCTGTTCGCCTTGGCCGGTCTACTGATTTTCGAATGGTGTTTCATTATGGCTGGGCAAAGTGTGCCGAATAGTTAGTGGAGGGCGGCCAATCTTGGCCGCAGCCGCCTTTTAGGCGGCCAGAGCCGGCTGAAAGCCGGCTGCGGGCAGAATTGCCCGCCCTCCAATGGGCTGAAATATATGCAAGAATTCCAACGTGACGGTAGCCATCTGATGTCCTGCGCGCCGGTAGCGAAGTGGGACGATTGGGTGGAGTACGATCCCGCCGCCTGGCCGCGCAAAGTCGCGCGCCATTACCAACTCATCCCCACCATCTGCTTCAACTGCGAATCCTCCTGCGGCCTGCTGGCCTACATCGACAAGGAAACCGGCCAGGTCGCCAAATTCGAAGGCAATCCCGTCCACACCTCCAGCCGCGGCCGCTTGTGCGCCAAAGGACCCGCCGTCATCAACCAGATCCACGACCCGGACCGCGTGCTCTACCCCATGAAGCGCTCCGGGCCGCGTGGCAGCGGGCAATGGCAGCGCACCACTTGGGCGGAAGTCCTGGAAACTTTCGCCGCACGCATCCGGACGGCGATTCTGGAGGGCCGCGGCGAAGAGGTGATGTATCACGTGGGACGGCCCGGCCATGACCTGATCATGGAACGCACCTTGCAGGCCTGGGGCATCGACGGGCACAATTCCCACACCAACGTCTGCTCCGCCGCCGCGCGCCTCGGCTACGCGCTGTGGCATTACGCCGACCGCCCCTCGCCCGATCACGCCAACGCCCGCTTCATCCTGCTGATGTCCGCGCACCTCGAATCCGGCCACTACTTCAACCCGCACGCGCAGCGCATCATCGACGGCAAGATGGCCGGCGCCAGAATTGCCGTGATGGATCCGCGCCTGTCCAACACCGCCAGCATGGCGGATTATTGGATGCCCACTTATCCCGGCACGGAAACTGCCGTGCTGCTGGCCATGGCCAAAGTGATTCTCGACGAGAACCGTTACGACGCCGCCTTCGTCCGCAACTGGACCAATTGGGAAGAGTTCGAGGCCGATGGCTTCCGCGCCCAGGGCCAGACTTTCGAAGCCTTCATCGCCGCGCTCCGGAGCCACTATGCGAAGTACACGCCCGAGTTCGCCGCCAAGGAAAGCGGCGTACGCGCCGATGTCATCGTGAAGACCGCCCGCGAAATTGCCGAAGCCGGCAGCCGCTTTGCCTCGCACCTATGGCGCGGGGCCGCATCGGGCAATCTGGGCGGCTGGCAATGCTCGCGCGCCCTGATCCTGCTGCACGTCCTCACCGGTTCGGTCGGCACCAAGGGCGGTCACAATCTGCACGCCTGGAATAAGTTCGTCCCGAAGCCCTTCAGCACTCCGCCACAACAGAAGCGCTGGAATGAGCTGCTCTATCCGCCAGAGTGGCCTCTGGCCTACCACGAGTTGTCTTTCCTGCTGCCGCATTTCCTGAAGGAAGGACGCGGCCGCCTGGAAACCTACTTCACGCGCGTCTACAATCCCGTCTGGACCAACCCGGATGGCTTTTCCTGGATCGAAGTTCTACGCGACGAGAAACTGATCGGCCTGCACGCCGCCATGACGCCCACCTGGAGCGAAACCGCCTGGTATGCCGACTATGTTCTGCCCATGGGGCAAAGTTCCGAGCGCCACGACTTGATGAGCCAGGAGTCCTACGCCGGCCAATGGATCGGATTCCGCCAGCCCGTGCTGCGCGTCTATCGGGAGAAGCTGGGCCGGAAAACGGAACACACTTACGAAACCAATCCCGGAGAAGTTTGGGAGGAAGATGAATTCTGGATCGCGCTGTCATGGGCCATAGACCCGGATGGCTCGATGGGCATCCGCCAATGGTTCGAATCGCCTTACAGGGCGGGCCAGAAGATCACGGTAGACGAATATTACGGCTGGATGTTCGAGAACTCCGTGCCCGGTCTGCCCGAAGCCGCCGCCAAAGAAGAACTGACTCCACTTGCCTACATGCGTAAGTACGGCGTGTTCGAAGTGACTAGGGGCCTGTACAAGTTGAACGAGAAACCGGCGGCGGAAGGCGGCGTGATCGTCGATGGCAAGCGCGTAGTTGGATACAACACTCCTTCGCGCAAGTTGGAGATTTTCTCGCGTACGTTGGTCGACTGGAAATGGCCGGAGTTCGCGCTGCCGGAGTATTGCCGCAGTCACGTTCATCGTAATGCGGACGAATTCGACCCCCGCTACATGCCGTCCGTCGAGTGGCCCGAACACGCGCACGGCGATGTCTACACGCTGCTGCCCATCTTCCGCCTGCCCACTTTAATTCACACCCGCTCCGGCAACTCCAAGTCGCTCTACGAAATCGCCCACAAGAATCCGCTGTGGGTCAATCCGGTGGACGCCAAAAAGCTCGGCGGCATTCGCACCGGCGACTTACTCAAGGTGCACACCGAGATCGGCTATTTCGTGCTGCACGCCTGGGTCACCGAGGGCCTGGCGCCCGGTGTGGTCGCCTGCTCCCACCATCTGGGCCGCTGGCGCGTGAACAAAGACGAACAAGTCGAGCGCCTTACCAGCGCCTGGGTCGATTTGCAGGAAACCGGCAAGGGCCAATATAAGATGAGGCATCTCTCGCACGCCGGGCCATACGACAGCCGCGACCCCGACACGCAGCGCGTCTGGTGGAGCGACACTGGCGTCCATCAGAACATCACTTTCCCGGTGCATCCCGACCCGGTCAGCGGCATGCACTGCTGGCATCAGGTTGTGCGCGTCGAACCGGCCGGCGCGGACGACCGCTACGGCGACATTTTCGTGGATACCAACCGGTCCCACGCCGTATATCTGAAGTGGAAGGCCTTGGCGCGTCCGGCGCCGGGTCCGCATAACCTGCGCCGCCCGCTATGGCTGAACCGCGTGGTCCGGCCGGTGGAATCCGCCTTCTACTTCCCCGCGTAGGACAGGCTGCCTGGCCCGTCCGGACGGTCCTCACTTCTCGTCTTTCTCCTCGCCGGCAATCGGCCGGGGCTTCGGACGCAGCCTCGGATCGAGTTCGTGGATGGCGGCCTTCGGCACGGCCACGATGTCCGTGAGCAGCCGAATGAATCTCGCGTATTTATCCGGGTGCGGTTCTTCCGGCTTGGCTTCCTTCGGCGCCTTCATCGCACGCCGCACCTACAGGCCTGGGCCGCCAAATAGATGCGGCGCAGCATGAACTGTGCCGTGGTTTGGGTGACCTGCAGCAAGCGGTGCAGCTTGTACGAGCTGACGCGCTGCTGCTCGGCGTTGGCCACCATCCAGATGGCAATCAGCCACCGGTCCAGGCCGATGGGAGAGTCCTCGAAGATGGTACCGGCCTTGGGTGAAAACTGCTTCCGGCAGGACCGGCATTTCCAGATGCGGCGGGTGGAGATGTAAAAGTGCCGCTCCCGGGAGTGGCAATGCAGGCACTCGGGGCTTTGTCCCCAGCGGGCTGCTGCCAGGACCTGCGTAGCCACGTCCGGATCGCCGTAGAAGCTCATGGCTTCGAGAAGCGTCGTCGGAATCCGCCCGGTGTCCGCGGCGGCCGCTTGGCCGGGTGTATCAACTATAATTGGGTGCATTGGGAAGGTTCCTGGCCGTCAATCTTGTCGAGTTTAGGACATGCCCGGCCCCGATGTCAAGCGCTATATCGATTATGGCTAGGGATACAGGACTAATTAAAATACTGATTTTAAGATAGTTAATCATGCACAAATAAAATACTCGCACAGACCATCGGGCTACTGGACTGTGCTGAGCCAGTGTTGCCATGCATCGGAGCCGACACCCACGCGGCGTGCGCCAAGCCGGCGTAAGCGGTTTATAATCGGGTGAACATGTATTTTGAACAGTTCTACCTCGGTTGCCTGGCCCATGCCTCATATATGGCTGGATCGGAAGGCGTTGCAGCGGTGGTTGACCCGCAACGCGATGTCGAGATCTACCTGGAAGCCGCCCGTCAAAACAACCTGCGCATCGAGCACGTGATCGAGACCCATCTGCATGCGGATTTCGTTTCCGGTCACCGCGAGCTGGCGGCCCGCACAGGCGCCAAGATCTACGTTGGTGCGCGGGCTGGCGCGCAATTCCCGCACGTAGCCGTCTCCCAGGGCGATGAAGTCCGCTTCGGCCAGTGCCGCCTGCGGTTTCTCGAAACGCCCGGCCATACCCTGGAAAGCATCTGCGTCCTGGTCACGGACCTGGAACGCTCCCCGGAACCCTTTGCGGTGCTCACCGGCGATACCCTGTTCATCGGCGATGTAGGCCGCCCGGATCTCTCTCCCGACCACACGCCGCAACAGCTCGCCGCGTTGCTGTACGACAGCCTGCGCGGGAAGCTATTGAGCCTTCCCGACGAGCTCCGCGTCTACCCCGCCCACGGCGCAGGTTCCCTGTGCGGGCGCCAGATGAGCAACGAGCGCTCCTCCACCATCGGCGAGCAGCGCGTCAAGAACTATGCCCTGCGGGCCTCCAGCCGCGACGAGTTCGTTCATTTGCTCACCGATGCGCTTCCCGAGCGGCCGGCCTACTTCGCGCGCGACGCCGAGATCAACCGCACCGGCGCAGCCGCCTTGGACGAACTGCCGCCCCTGCAGGAATTGAGCCCCGATGCGCTGCTGCGCCTGCAACAATCCGGCGCGATCGTGCTCGATACGCGACCGGACGCTCAGTTCGCCGCAGGCCACGTCCCCGCGTCGGTGAACATTCCGCTCTCCGGCCAGTTTGCTTCCTGGGCCGGCGCGCTTCTCGGCCTGGAAACCGATCTACTTTTGGTGGCTGAGAATCCGGACCGCGCCGCGGAATCGCGCATGCGTCTGGCGCGCGTGGGTATTGAGCGCGTCGCCGGGTATCTGGACGGGGGTATCGCGGCTTGGCAGATCGCCAACCACCCCATCGGGCAATTGCCCCACATCGCCGTGCAGGATCTCGACCGGCTGCAGCGCGAAGAAACGGATTTGCAGATCGCCGACGTGCGCCGGCCGGCCGAATGGGAGGAGGGGCACATCGAAGGCGCGGTGTTGCTGCCCTTGAACCAACTCGCCATTTTGGGAGCGAAGTCTCAGTTGGATCCGGCCCGCCCCGTCGCCGTCCACTGCAAGAGCGGATATCGCAGCGCCATTGCCGCCAGCCTGCTCCGCCGCGCCGGATTCTCCCGCGTCGTGAACGTGACGGGCGGCTTCGACGCGTGGAAGGCAGCCGGGTTGCCGGTGGCGCAGGTCGCCCTGGCGTGACTCCGTCGCATACCAAGGCCGCTCTGCTCAGCGCGCCGCGCGGCGCCGTCGCCATAGCCTCCGTTCCGGTCGCCGAGCCGGGCACGGGCGAAGTGCTCATTAGGATGGAGGCCTGCGGTCTTTGCCATTCCGATCTGTTCGTGGCCTCCTTGGAGAAGCTGCCTCTGGTGCCGCTCATCTTGGGCCACGAGGGCATCGGCCGCGTGGAGGCTGTGGGCGCGGGAGTCGCGGACTTCGCGGCCGGCGATCGCGCGGGCATCACCTTCCTGGCCTCCACCTGCGGCGCCTGCGAATTATGCCGCACCGGCCGGGAGCGCTTCTGCCCGCGGCAGCTCAACTTTGGTTATACCGTGCACGGCGCGCTGGCCGGTTACGCGGTAGTGCCGGCGCCGTTGCTGTTCCGCGTGCCGGAAGGGCTCCCGGCCGCCGACGCCGCCCCGCTATGTTGCGCCGGCTGGACGGCCTACGGCGCGCTGCGCGAAGCGGCGTTACGGCCGGGGCAATCCGTGGCCCTGTTCGGCATGGGCGGATTGGGCCACCTCGCCATTCAATACGCACGGCACCTGGGGCTGCGCGTGGCCGCGGTGGATGTCTCTGAAAGCAAGTTGGAAATGGCGCGATCGCTGGGCGCGGATCTGGCGCTCGCGGCCGAGAACGCCGGCCGCACGCTACAGAAGCAGTGGGGCGGCGCCGATGTCGCTATCGTCCTGACCGGCTCGCCCGCCGCGATCCAACAGGCGTTCCGGTCGCTCAAGCGCACCGGCACGCTGATTACGTCCGGCCTCTCCACGAATCAATACGAATTGCCCATCGTGGATACGGTGCTAAAGGGAATCTCTATCCGGGGCAGCTTTCTAGGCACTCGCGCCGACCTCGACGACGTTTTCCGCCTGGCACAATCGGGAGTGGGACGCGCCCACATCGAAAAACACGCGCTCGACGAAGCCCCTGAACTCTTCGACACCATGCGCCGCGGCGAGATTCTAGGCCGCGCCGTAGTGTGTTTTGAATAAGGGGCTCAGGCTCCGGTCTTGCGGCCGAAGTCCACGTCGTCCGGTTCGTGCCGGATATAGCCGATTGCGTTAAGAACAAGGTGTTGAAAGCCCGTCGGGGCGGGCCATTCTGCCCGCAGCCGGTATTCAGCCGGCTTCTAGAGGTTGGCCTTTGGGTGGGGCAGGCGGTTTCGCCTGCCGCGGGACTTCTGTCGAAAAGCCATTATGTGCGAAAATCGGTATATTGCAGTTAGCGTTTGTGCGAGGATTTTCGATGCCGAAACGTTTTCAAAATAAATTTTTTTTGTTGTGTGCGGGGTGCTTCTGCGCACTCACTCTCGGCTTAACGTCAGCCTGGGCCGCGGAGAACGCCAAGACCGCGCCGCCAAGCCCGGGTCTCATCATACAGCCTATCGATCCGGCCAGGTTGTACACGCTCGCCGGGAACACTCGCGCCGAAGCGAACGCGCAAAACGACCGCGGCAAGGTGCCGGATACGTTCCCCATGGATCATATGCTGCTGCAATTGCAGCGTAGCCCGGAGCGGGAACAGGCGTTGCGGAATTTCATCGATCGCCAATACGATTCCACTTCGCCCGACTTCCATAAATGGCTGACCGCCGGCGAATTCGGCCAAATGTACGGGCCGGCGCGGCAGGATATCGACCTGGTCGCCGGCTGGCTGCGCTCCAGCGGTTTCACGGTGAACACAGTGTATCCCAGCGGCATGTCGATCGATTTTTCCGGAACGGCGGGCCGCGTGTTGGCGGCATTCCATACGGAAATTCACCGCCTCTCCGTGGATGCGACGGATCACTATGCCAATATGAGCGATCCCCGGATCCCGGAAGCCCTGGCGCCGGTGGTCGAGGGAGTCGTATCGTTGCACGATTTCCGGCCCCACTCGCTGCGGAAGCCGCGCGCCCAATACTCGGTCAGCTCCGGCAGCCTTGACTTTCAGCTCATCGCGCCTGCCGATCTGGCCACCATTTACGATTTGAATGCGGCCTTTACAGCGGGATACACCGGGCAAGGACAAACCATCGCGGTCCTGGAGGATACCGATCTTTATACCGCCTCGGATTGGACTACTTTCCGCAGCGTATTGGGATTATCCACTTACACTTCGGGAACGTTGAACACAGTTCATCCGGCGCCGCCAACGGGACCTACCAATTGCTCCGATCCTCAAACCAACCCCAACGACGGTGAAGCGATCATCGACGCCGAGTGGGCCAGCGCCGCCGCGCCGAACGCCACCATCGAGGTAGCCTCTTGCTCGGACACGTCCACATTCGGAGTTTTGACCGCGATGGCGAACTTGGTCAACGCGAGCGCCCCGCCGCAGATCATCAGTATCAGTTACGGCGAATGCGAAGCGGGCCAGGGCGCGGCCGCGAATGCCGCCTCTAACTCCTACAGCCAGCAGGCCGCCTCGGAAGGCGTGTCGGTGTTTGTCGCGGCGGGAGACGAAGGCGCGGGAGGTTGCGATGCGGGACAAAGCGCCGCAACCCACGGCATCGGCGTCAGCGGGGTGGCCTCAACGCCCTGGAATGTGGCGGTGGGCGGGACCGATTTTGGCGACACATATCTGGGCACCACCGATACATATTGGAGTTCGTCGAACAGCGCCACATACGGCTCGGCTCTTTCCTACGTTCCGGAGATCCCCTGGAACGACTCGTGCGCCAGTTCGATCCTGGCGGCCTATTTCGGCTATTCGGTTGGTTATGGCCCCGCCGGCTTTTGTGGCAGCGGCATCGCGCAACTGGACGGAAATCTTACGGTAGGCGCGGGCAGCGGTGGACCCAGCGGGTGCGCCACCGGCGCTCCGGCCGAAAACCTGACGGTGGGCGGCAGTTGCCAGGGATACGCCAAGCCTGCGTGGCAAGCGGGCGTGGCTGGGATTCCCAACGATGGCGTAAGGGACCTGCCCGACGTATCGCTCTTCGCCGGCAATGGAGTCTGGTTCCACTACTACGTGGTCTGCTTTTCCGATGCCGCGAATTTCGGCGCTCCGTGCACGGGCGCGCCGGTTAATTGGGGCGGCGCCGGCGGAACATCGTTTGCTTCGCCGATCCTGGCCGGTATCCAGGCGCTCGTCAACCAAAAGATAGGAAGCGCCCAGGGGAACCCCAACCCGGTTTACTACAAACTCGCGGCCAGTTCCGTGGCTTCATCGGTATTCCATAGCATCACCGTGGGTGACATCGCGGTCAACTGCTCGGGGGATATAAGCTGCTTCGGTCCCGGATTCGAGGGACGCGGCCGCGCTACCCCGACTACCGTCTTCGACGGAAACGGCGCGCTATCGACCACCAGCGGAACCTACACGCCCGCATTCGCGGCCGGCAGCGGTTGGAACTTCGCCACGGGCCTCGGCAGCGTGGATGCCTACAACCTGATCCAGAATTGGAGCAACGGCCAGTGAGGACCACGCCCATGCAAAAAACCATCGGTTCCATTTCCCTTCTTACCGGCGCCCTGCTGTTAGCCTTGGCGCCGGCGCCCGTCGCGGCCCAGACTTTCGATACCAGCGGAACCGCCAGTCTCACCGGACAGTATCTGTTCCGGTACGTCGCTTTCGCCAACGACTCGTCGGGAAACCTTCTGGAATCTTGCAGCCTGACCGGCGTGATGACCTTCGACGGCCAAGGAAGCTACACCACTTCAAATACCCAGATCTTCGATTCTTTCGGTGCGTTCGGCGCCTGCGCGTCGCTGGGCGGCGGAACCTACGGAGTGCAATCGAACGGCATCGCCCAGTTGGACAATCCGCTCTTCCCGGCGACACTTTTCGGCGCCTTCAGCCAGCCCGTGGTCGTCGCCAGTTCCACGGAGGATTTCAACTTCGATCTCTTTATCGCCGTCGAAGCGCCGGTGGCCCCGTTCTCCAACAGCAATCTCTCGGGCGCCTTCACGGTGGGCACCCTGGATTTCCTCAACGCTTCCAGTTCGCTCGCGCGGCAGGGCTACTTCACCCTGAACGCCGATGGCAACGGGAATCTCGGGGCATTCACACTCACTGGCTCGGCTGCGAATTTGAACTCCGGCAACAACCTGACCCAGAACGTCGCCGCCTCCACCTATGCGCTTTCAGGCACGGCCGGTGGCACCTTGAATTTTCCGGGCAGCTCACACGATCAACTGCTGATAGTCGGCGGCACCAAGGTTTTGTATCTGTCGGCCGACGGGAACTGGTTCGTGGGAGGCTCGGCCGCCGGATCGGACATGATCTTCGGCTTTCGCGCGCCCTCCGGGACCAGCTCCACTGCACTGCTGTACGGGACCTATTTTACGGCGGGAATGGAAGACTATCTGCCCAACAATTTCCTGGACGCCTTTTATGGTTCCGTGAACACCAAGGGCGACGGAAATCTCATCACGCACGACCGATTCGACGATGTGGCCGATGCGGAAACCTACGACTACACCTTCAACGCGCCCGTAACCATCGGCGCCGACGGATCGTATTTCGACGGCGTCTATTACACTTATCTCACCGGCGCCAATTCAGCCGCGTGCGGCGGCTGTTCTCAAGCGGTGATGCTGATCGGGTACGGCCAGCAGTTCTCACTCATCGTCGGTATTCACTCGCCCGAGATTACCCCGCCTTCCGGCGTGTGGATTAATCCGGTGGGCATAACGAATGCAGGCAACTATACGCCGATCACAAATGCCTACGCTCCGGGTGAGCTGGTGAGCTTATATGGAAACTTCGGGGTTTCCGCGCAAGGCGCCACGGTGCTGCCGATTCCCACTACGCTTGGCGGCGTGCAGGTTTTCGTCAACGGGCAGGCCGCCCCGGTCCTTTACGTTAGCGCGAACCAGATCAGCGTCTGGATACCTTATGAGATTTCTACAGCGGCCAACCCGGTATATTTTGCCACGTTCCAAGTGGTGGTGAACGATTCGAAGTCCAATGAGGTAACGGTATACGCCGACAACTCGTCGCCGGGGATATACACTTTTCCCGCCAACGGGATCAGTGCGGGAGCGATCCTGCATACCAATTACACGCTAGTCAGCGACAGCAGCCCCGCCGTGCCCGGTGAGACCGTTCAACTGTTCATGAATGGCCTGGGTACCGTAACGCCGCCGGTGGACGACGGCGCGGCCGCCTCCGGCACAACGTTGAGCTACAGCGACGAGTTTGATGCGGGGGATATTTACGTGGCTCTGGACGACGGAGTGGATCCCCTGGCGCCGGTGAACGTCCTGTTTGCGGGCTTGGCGCCCGGATTAGCTGGATTGTATCAGGTCAATTTCACGGTGCCCGCCAGTGGTTTAGCGAACGGCGACGTCGCCATTAATTTCGAAACTCTTGAGGCCACTAACGAGATGGCCACCATCGCCCTGTCTGGCTTCCCGGCGTCGAGTGCGCGGGCCGTTCCCGGACGCCGTGCGGCCATGCTGCGGCGCCACTCCGTCGCGACCGGCGCCACTCGCGCGAAACACCTGGCGAGTCATCGGCGGGCCTTGCCGGACCGTGGGGCAGCGCCGCGCGCTGCCCGGCCCGCGGCGAAGAGCCAGAGTACTGCTACTTCCGGATCCACTGGTAACTGACGAAGGCTAATCGCCGGCCGTCCGGCGACCAGGAGGGGGCATCCATGCTGCCTTTCCCTCCGACGAGTTTAGCCAGCACTCGCACCTTGCCGTCCTTCAGCGACAGGACACGCAGCATGACATCTTGGTCTTCGGGGATCGCGGCTATGTCTTTATTGTAAGATAGAAAAGCGATTTCCTGGCCATCCGGGGAGAAGTGCGGATAGCAATTCCGGTAACCGTCGGACGGCAACCTTGCATCGGCGGACTGCTCGACGCCGGCTTGGTTAGTTGTCTCCGCGGCTTCTGGCTTGCCTCCCGCGGCGGCTATCTTCCGCATGCCGCGGTCGCTGTGAAAGACAATTGCGCCGCCATCCGGGGTCCACGTGGGCGACGACAGGCGGCCCGGAGTGACATATACGACGCGCCGGTCTCCCGAGACCGGGACCGTTTCCAGGGTACTGTACAGTCTTGGCGCGGCAGCCGTGGGCGCGCCGATTGTCAGTTCGACATTGGAGAATACGGCCTTCTCCACGGTATCTTTATTATGCGAGCAGACACCCATTCCCACATAAAACGGATCGTGCATCGGGACCCGCATCGATCCGCCGGAGAACTGGAGTTCTTCACCCGCGGTCGCGACCCATATATAGAAGTTATCGCCCCGCTTGGCGATGCGCACGCGGGCCGGCGCCTTCATGGCGGATTGGATTTCACTCGTGTTCACGCTTTTTTCGTCGCGCGCCTGCAATGAAGTCAGCCCGTCTCCATGCCGCGCCACGTCGGCGTACGCCGAGTCGGCATCCAGGCTCTGGCGAATCATCAGGACTGCCTTGCGGTGCGCCTCCCCGCTGGAGCCGATGAACGAAATGTCCGAGGTCAGGGTGACGTCGCCGGATACCTTCGTCCACACGAACTGGAACGCGTCCGCGGCCAGCCACATGTTCTCGCCGCTGCCGGCGATGGTGTACGCCCGCTTGGATGCGTCATATTCAACGAAGCCGGGGTGCAGCACTGTGCCGACATCCGCATGCTCTTCGAAGATCCCCAGCGGCGCGGCGGCGTAGACTGGCAACGCGAGACAGGCCGCCGCCAGCGCCGGATAATTGTGCCGCATCGTTATACCTCCAATCTATCGTGCCGCAGTCTCCTGGCTGAACAGGCAGAGCCACCTGCCTTTGCGCTCCGACCAGATAGACGAAACGTACACCTTCGCTGTAAAGTGTTTTCCGTGTGACGTTCCGGACTCCGTGATCTTATAAGTGAGAAGTCCGGACTTTGCCGACAGCCGCAGCACCTTGGCGTCTTCCATGGTGTAGTCGTCGAGCCGGAACTCCGCTGTATTCTTGAGTACCTGCGCTTTGTCCGCTGCCCCGTGCGCGTCCACGAACACCGCGTCCTCGGCCGTCAGCGCGGCAAACCCCACCAGATCGCCCGTCTTCAGGCAATCCAATCCCTGGCGCTCCTTGGCCAGCACCTTACTCTCTAGCGCGTCTTGCTGGGCAAATGCCGCAATCGCCGTTAATAGTAACAACCCGGCTCGTAACATAGTTGTCAACTCCCGCCTACTGTCGCGATATCACGTGCGGATTTGCATATAACGCGCGTAACGTGTCCTCTTGTTCGGCGCCGGAAGCCAGAAACCAGGCCCACCGCGTGGGCTGTTCCAGCATCGCGCCCGTCGGCGTCCAGCCGTCCAATCCCAGCCCGATCGCCTTGCCCACCGCGAAGCGCGCCAACTCCGCGTCGCGGCGCCACGAAAACTGCGTATTACCCAGGTTCACCGCCAACGCATCGGCATATCCGAGACCCGGGAAGTAATCCGCATATTGGCCGGGCGCATCGGGGCCGAATCCCGGCGCGGCGGCGTTCCAGACCCAAACCAGGTTGCGCAGTTTATGATAGTTCACCAGGCGATCGAACAACTGGCGGTACAGCGCTGCCGATTCCCCCTTATGGCCGGCCCACCAGAATCTGGCGCCGTTCGATTCCGGATACGGCCGCCACAATACCGGTACGCCGGCCTCCTGCAACTGCCGCAGAAATGCCGCCGCCGTGTCTGCCTGCGCGCTCCATCGCGCGAAGAGCCGGGTGCCGGGCGTCAGCAATTCCTTCCACTCGAAGTCCGATAGCTTGCCGGATCCATCGTCGGTGGGCCGCGCCGGGCGCCAACTCAACGTGACAATCGCGCGGTTTTGATGCTGCCGCCTGGCTTCTTCCGCGACCGCTTGCGCGCCGGGTCCCGCCAGATCCGCGCCGTAGATCGCAGGATATTTGCCGGTGGCTTCAAAAACTCGCCCGGTGTCGTTCTCCTGACCGCTTAAGATGCCATTTCCGGGCGCAAGGTGCAACTTAGCCAGCAACTCTTTTGCCGCCGGCAGCGGCTCCGGCGTCACCAACTGTGGATCGGGCGCGGGCGATAACTTACGCATCGCCGCCATCGCTTCCGACAGGCGTGGATCGTCGCGATTCAATGCGTGCGCGTCATTATAGATTGCGCGCACGGCTTCCAGCGGGTTGCTCAGCTCCACAAACTCGCTCCAGGTCATGAACCACGTGTATTTCGGTTGCTCCTTCAAGGCAGCCGGGCTGGGCACTCCGCCGACTTCAGCCAGCGCCACCGGCTTGCCTCCGGACAGCGCCAGCAGGTCGTCATAGAAGCTCTGCTTGAACTCGCCGTATACATCCACCGAGAGCACGTCCGCATATTCCAGCCCGGGGAAGTAGTCTGCATACGGACCCGGACCCGAACCGCCCGAACCGGGAGCATTGGCGTTCCACACCCAAACCAGATTGTCCAGATGGTGGTAGTTTACGAAGCGATCGAACAGTTGCCTGTATAGCGCCGCCGATCCGTCCCTGCCCTTCCGGCCGCCCCACCAGAACCAGTTGCCGTTGACTTCGTGGTAGGAGCGCCACAGCACCGGCACGTGCGCGTCGCGCAGTTGTTTTAAATAGCCGGCGATCGCGTCCACTTGCGCGCACCAGCGCTTATAGAGATCGGTGCCGGGCGTGAGCGTCTCGCGCCACTCGAAATCCGAAAGGTGGCCTTGCACGCTATCGCGGAAGGTGACTGGCTCATCGTCCGTGGGCCGGACGGCGTGCCAGGTGAACGTCACGATGGCGCCATTACGATACTGGCGCATGGCTTCTTCCACCAGCGCCGGCCGCGCCAGCGTAGAGTCCTTGTCGGCGCCGCCCTGAAAACCGAAATCCTGGCCGAAGACGGCAGGGTACTTGCCCGTCAGGTCATAGGCGCGGTCGGTCCAGTTGGCGATGGTATTCGGATAGTTGTGCTGCCCTGTCAGGATATAGTGTCCGCTAATCGAATACAGGTAGTTAAGTAAAGCGCGCGCCTCCGGCGAGGCAGCCGGATTGACAGGCGCTTGCGTCTGCGCCCCCAACGGGGCGGCAATCAGCAGTACCAACGTGGCGCACGCGCTCAGCGTGCCGTGTTCACACTCGTGCGAACACCTCTTACGGTAACTCCACTTCCAACGCATAGATATCCGAGTTAGTATAAATCACCGTGGCAATGGGAGCGTCGCCGGGCCCCAGGCCCGCCAGCAAATAGCCGATGGAATTGGATTGTGGGATCTCTTTCGAACTCATCATCCGCTCTTGCTTCTCTTTCCCGGCGGCGCCGATTGCCACGCGGTAGATCGGCTGCTCCGGGGCCAGAGTTTCCTGGTAATAAACGTACTGGCTGTCTGTCGACCAGAAGGGCGCGCCCAGACCGCCGCCGGATGCCAGCGGCGTCCACCGCCGTGTATCGAAGTTCAACAACAGCATCTGGGTTCCGGCCCTGTCCGTCGCGGCGATGTACCGTCCATCGGGCGACCATGCCGCCTGTGCCAGAGTCTCCGACCCCGTCAGAAGCGTGGCCTTCTTGGCTTGCAGGTCCAGTGTATAAAGACCGGGCTGGCCGGATACGCCGGGCGGCAGCCGGCGCGCGAACACCAGAGAGTTCCCATCCGCGGACCAGCTCGCGTTCCCGTCGATCAGCCCCGCATCCGTGACGGGTTCGGGAGCCCCTCCGATGGATGGGACCACGTAGACGCGGCTGGCATGGCCGGCGGGCCCTCCGCCGAAAACGATGCGGGTCCCGTCCGGCGACCAACGCGGCTCGGACGCGTGCACCGAAGGAGTCGTCAGTTGCAGCCGCTCGCTGCCATCCGGCCGGCTGCGCCAGAGGATATCGTCGGGAACGGTCACGTAAGCGATCCATTCACCGTCTTTCGAGTAACTGACCCACTGCCCTTGCACTCCGGAAAGGAACTGCGCAAATTGACGGTGGCGGGCATCGTAACGCACCAACTCGCGGCGCTCCTGCCCGGCGGCGAAGAAGACTCGCTTGCTGTCGGGGTTCGGCGCCAACGAACTGAAATCCAGCGGCGTGGAGTAGATCTGCACAGGAGGGCCTTCAAAGGCCCGCGGGAAGTGGCGGTTCGCGCGTATGGCATACACACTGGATACACGGCTGCGCAGCGCGCGGAACAAGTAGTAGTTTCCGTTGGCGGTCCAGTTGCCATCGTCGTCGCCGTCCGGCTCCGCGGCGCCGGAACTCCATTCCCGCAGAAAGGGATGCAGTCCCTTGCCATCGGAGGAAACTTCCCACAAGTTGCGCGGGCCCAAGTTTGGACTCAGCATGGAAAAGCGCAGCACGTCGGCTCTGGGCGGCGGCGCCCAACGGATAGAGTAAGGTACGCCGGGAGTGTCGAGAAGCTTGCGGGAATCCGTACCGTCGCTCGACACGACGAACAGCGCGGAGCCGCGGGCGAAGACGATGCGGCTTCCATCGCGCGACCAGGCCCCGGCGTGGCCCGCCACATCCCCCACCCGCCGTGGCGATCCGCCCACGGTGGGGACCACCCAAAACGTGCGCTCCACTTCAGAACCAGACTGGCTGGCCACCAGCAGGTTCGAACGGTCCGGCGAGATGTCCAGGATGTCCGGATTAAACAAGTGCTGCTCCAGCGGCAGGGGCAGGGGCAGGGGAGTCCCGCCCTCCACCGAAACCTGGGCCAACGACCAGTTCCCGCCGTCGCGCTGCGTGAAATACACGCGCGTGCCATCCGTGGCCACGCCATTGCCTAGTTCGATCCGGCCGGTTTGCGTGAGCTGTACCACCTGCGCCAGGCGCGCCGGCTGCACCGAAGTGGCCAGCCAGTAGAGCCGGACGGCCAGGAACAGGACCACAATCAACGCGGCGATGCGGCCGTAGATCCCGCGGCGGCGCACCGGCGGTGCAATGCTTGGCGCCGTGACCGGAGCGGGCAGCGGCTTTGGCTGGCTGGCGGGGGGCGCCTCCTCCGCCACGGCGCTCCTGCTTTGCGCCAGCGTCTGCACGGGCGCGATGAAACGGTATCCGCGCCGCGGCAGAGTCTCCACATAGCGCGGCGTGGCGGCATCGTCATCCAGCGCCTCGCGTATTTTCTTGGCGGCGATGTTCAGGCCATTATCGAAATCGACCAGCGTGCCGCTCCAAAGCCTGCGCACCAATTCCTCGCGCGTGACCACCTGGCCGGGACGCTCCAACAACGCCGCCAGAAGCTGAAACGGCCGCTCCTGCAGCTTTATTCTTTGACCGTGTTTTCGCAGTTCGCCCTGCGCCAGGTCGACTTCGAAAACACCGAATTGGAGGATTTGAGGGGCGCGGTCGTTCGGGTCCACGGATCATTCCACCTTGATCGGGCCATAAGCGAGTTTAACATTCGGAACGCGCCGCTGCCTGTTCGATCGATAGAAACCGCTCCCTGACGGTCGCGGCTCAGTAAGCCGTGCGCAATCAACGCGAGGTATTGCCGAGCCGTGACCGTCGGCGAGCGGTTTCTTCCACCCCGTTTCACTGCGCGGCGATCGTCAAGCTGAACGTAGCCGTCAACCCTTCCACAGTGGCCGATACCGTAAAGGCTCCCGCGGTATTGTTGGCGGTCAGCGTCGGCGCTGTGGCCAACCCCGACGCATTCGTCACGATGGGCATGGGCGGAGAAGTATTGAACGTGCCGCTGGCGCCGGTGGCCCCGGGCACCGCGGCGAAGGTCACCGCGGCTCCCTTTACCGGATGGCCCGCCGCGTCCTTAACCTTCACCTGCAGATCCGTGGCGAACGCCTGACCGATGGAAGTAGTCTGGCCCGTCCCCGCGGTCTTCGCGATGCCGGCCACGGCGTCGCCGCTCTGGGTTACCGTCGCGGGCGATCCGTCCACCTTGATGGCCGCCGTGCGGCTGTTGGCTGAGGTGTTGGCGGTGAACGAAAAGCCGATGGTCCCGCCGGCGGTGCCCGTAATGGCCAGCCAGGTTTCGTTGCTGGTGGCCGTTAGAGGCGCGCCTGCCGGAAGCACTTGCGCGGTCACTGCATCCGTGCCCGCCTGGGAACCCTCGGTCAGGCTCGTGGCGCTCAGCCAAAGGTAGGCCGGTGTCAGTTCCTTAACGGCTTTGTCATTCGTGTCCGCGATATATGGATTCCCTTGCGCATCCACGGCCACGCCGTTGGGCGAGTTCAGTCCCGTCGAAACCAGCGTCGTCACCTTCTGCGTCGCCGCATTCCACTGCTTGACCTTGTTATCGCCCGAATCCGCGATGTAGACGTTGCCGTCTCCGTCCACGGCAACTCCATTTGGGCTGTTCAGGCCCGAAGCTACCAGTGAGGTAAGCTGAGCGCTGACCGCGTTCCACACTTTTACGGCATTGTTCTCGCTGGCGGCGATGTAGACGTTCCCCAAAGCATCCAACGCGACGCCGCGCGGACCCTTCACGCCCGATGCGACCAGGGTTGTCACGGTGCCGGTGGCCGCCAGCCACTTGTCGACGGCGTTGTGTCCCGTATCCGAGAAGTACACGTTGCCCTGGCTATCCACGGCCACGCCCACCGGTCCGTTCAACCCCGTTGACACCAGCGCGATCACTTGACCCGTGGCTGCGTTCCATTCCTTGATGGCATTGTTCGAGGTATCCGCGATATAAACATTTCCTTGCCCGTCCACCGCCACGCCCGCCGGTTTGTTGAGCCCGGATACCAGCGTGTTCAGCGCTTGCGTGCCGGGGTTCCACTCCTCGATGGCATTGTTCGCGCTGTCCGCGATATAGACATTCCCTTGAGCATCCACCGCCACTCCCCGCGGAGCGCTCAACCCAGACGATATAAGTATGGTTACCGGATATACCGGCTGAGAGCCGGCCGCGGCTTGCGTCACGGTGAACGTCGATCCGGATATCGTCAATGTTCCTATTTGCGGAGCCGGGTTGGGGTTCGCCGCGTAAGTGAAATAGATCGCAGCGTTGCCTGTGCCGCTCTGGCTGCCTGCCGATACGTTCAACCATGCGGCATTGCTGGCCGCGGTCCAGGGCCCACCGGCAACTAAGAGCACGCTGCCGTTGCCGGGTGCACTGCCAACATTGACCGACGAGGTCCCCAGGGTATAAACCAGATTCGTCAGCGTGAAAGTCACACTCAAGTCACCCACGCTGGCGGTCACGCTAAACGCGCCGCCGATGTTATTGGCGGTCAGCGCGGGCGCCGTGGCGTTGCCGTTCTGATCGGTAAGAATGGGCATGGCCGGGCTGGAGTTCAACGTCCCACCGGCACCGCCGGGGCCGGCCGTCACGGTGAACGTCACCGCCGATCCCTGTAATGGCATCCCGCTGGAATCGGTCACTGTTACTTCCAGCGCCACTGGGAACAGTTGTCCCGCCGGCGTACTTTGGCCGTCGCCGGCGGTTTTGGCCAGGCTCGCCAGCGTCTCTCCGCTCTGCGTTATGGTAACCTGCTGGCCCAGCACCGCGATGTGCGCCACGCGGGCCGAGCCCGAAGTATTTGCCTGGAAGGTGAAGGCGACCGTGCCACTCGTCACGCCCGTAATCGCCAGCCATGTCTGGTCGCTCGATGCCGTCAGCGGCGTGCCGGCCGGAAGAACCTGGGCCGTAACGGAGTCCGCACCCGCCTGCGCGCCCTCGTTCAAGCTTGCGGCGCTCAACGAGAGATACCCGAATGTGACCTTCTCGATCGCGTTATTGTTCCGGTCCGCGATATAGAGGTTGCCCTGGGCATCCAACGCGACGCCCGCCGGACTCCCCAGCCCGGATGAGACCAGAGTCAGCACTTGCTGGCCGGCGGCATTCCACTGCTCGATGGCATTATTCCCCGTGTCCGCGAAATCGACGTTGCCTTGTCCATCCACGGCTACGCCGGAAGGCGCGCCTATCCCGGAAGATACCAGCGCCGTGGCCTGTTGCGTGGCGGTGTTCAACTGTTCGACCGCATTGTTGCCGGCATCCGCGAAATAGACATTGCCCAGTCCGTCCACGGCCACTCCCGTGGGGTCGCTTACGCCCGCCGATCCAGCCAACAGCATCGCTACCTGCGCGCTGGAAGCGTTCCACTCCTCGATGGCGTTATTGGCCGAGTCGGAAAAGTACACATTGGCTTGCGCGTCAACCGCCACTCCGTATGGGCTGCCCAACCCGGTCACCAGGGGGATGAGTTGCTGGCTCGTTGGACTCCACTCTTCGATCGCCTGGTGGCCGCTATCGGCGATGTATACGTTGCCGTTTGCATCCACCGCCACGCCCGTGGGACCGCTCAGCCCGGATACCAGCGCGGTCAACTGTTGCGTGCCGGGGTTCCACTCCTCTACTGCATTATTGCCCGTGTCCGCGATGTACACGTTGCCCTGCGTGTCCACGGCCACGCCTTGTGGAGCATTCAATCCCGACGCCACCAACGCCGTCACGGGAGCGACTGGCGCATAGCTGGTGCCGGCTTGTGTCACCGTGAACGTCAGCCCCGCAATGGTCAGTGTGCCGGTCTGCGCGCCCGGGTTGGGATTGGCATCGTAAGCGAACTGAATCGGCGCACCGCCCACGCCGCCGGTGCTCGCCGAGGAGAGGTGCAGCCATGCGGCGTTGCTGGTCGCAATCCAGGGGGCCGCCGTGATCAACTCCACCGCGCCGTTGCCCGCGGCGCTCCCGACCAACGCCGAACTGGTCCCCAAGGCGAAGCTGACGTCCGGCGCCACTGTGACCGCGGACGTGACAGGGCCGCTTCCGGTCTGCGGATTCCAGACCGAGACCGCTAACTGGTCCCCGACGGCGAGCGGGCAAAGGCCGTCTTGATCCACATTCGCCACCAACTCTATCCGGTTGTCGGCCCAATAACCAATGGATAAGTTGCAAGGATTTCCGGAGACGCCCGCGCTCCAATTCTGGGTCAGGTCCGCAACTTGCAGATAGTTCGAATTGCCCGTGTAAGGAATCCCGTTCGGCAAGAATCCAAACCCCTCGCCCATCAGGGTGATGGGGGGCAAAGGCTGTACCGCGATCGGACTCTCCCCAGTCTCGGGCGCGGGGATCGACGCGATCGTGGTCGGATTCGCCGGGAGCACTCCGCAGCTCGGGGAGACCGCCGGGATGCCCACCGGGAGGGCGCCGCACGAGCTTGGTCCCACCAATTCGGATGCCGTAGGCGGCAGGCTGGCCGCCAGCGGGTAATCCACTACCGGCAGGTAATCTCCGATCAGGCTGCCCGCGGGCGTATAAACCGATGTCTTGTATGGAATCGCTTGTGGGCAGCACGCGAACGTATCCGAGGGCAATATGTTTCGAATCTCAAGAGAGTTCACGCTCTGATAGTTCGCCATGGCCGTCAAATCGAGGAACGTATAGCCGTTGGCCGGCGTAATCCAATTGGGGATGCCGGCGCCGGTGCCCACGATCAGCGTGGCGTACCCGTTCGCGTCCGTCGTAAAGTACGAATCCGCCAGGCTGGCGATACCCGATCCCGAGCTGGGGTAGAACGACAGACCCATGTAGCGCATTTGCTCGTTTCCGGACCGCGAGCAGCCGTTCGTACAGGGTGTAGGGGGGAAGGACGCTATGCGCAACCGCAAGCGCATCACTTCTCCGGCCGCGGCAAGTGTCGTCGTCAGGTTGGCTGGCAAATCCGCCGACAGGTAGCTGGAATATGTATTGGGAAATTTCACGAACTCACCTTGGCGCGACCATGCTACGGCATTCTGCGAATTAGCCGCGTAACACGACCAGGGCAAGTAATTAGCGTCATACGATTCGTGCGCTTGAAACTGTGACTGGTCCAGCCACGGAGTGGACCCGGCCGGGCTCACCACCTGCAGCGTCTGCAGCGCGTAGGCCGCGGGATACGCGCAGCCCGAAGCCACATCCCGCACGATGACGCCCGGAATCGTCGAGGGGTCCGTCGGGTCGAGATCCAGATACATCCGGACCATCAGGTATCCGGCCGCCGGTGGATTCGTGTGCTGTGGCGTATCGACGATGTGCAGCGGGGCAGCGGGATTTTGCTGGAAAAAGCCCGGATCGGTATTCCAGTTCATCCCCTGGTGCCTTTGGGTAGCGTCCAGGGAATTCACCGCGACATTGTAGCCGTTCATCATACAACCGGTCTCTTGCGTGCCTGGAGCGCCTCCGAAGTTGACAGCCACGGCATACTGTTGCCCCTCCGCGTAGGGCGTAAAGGGCTGAAACGGGTTCACGTAGCTGGAAGTCAACGGTACGATGTTAGTATCCAGAATGGCTTGCGAAGCCAGGTAGTGGTCGTCGTTGGCGGTCAGCGAGAAGAATCGCGCATTCGGAAAACTTCCCACCACGATAAGCTGGTAGCGCGGATCGACCTTATAGTACATCTGCCAATATGTGTCGTTCAAATCGGTCTTGGAAGCTCCCTGCGGGGCGAGAGGGATTAAGTAACAGGAATTCTGGAAATTAGTAAAAAAGTCGCCGGAAGGAAACTCATTCCCGGTGAACTGGGTGGGGAGATTCGAACAGTCCTGCGCATGCGCAACGCTGCGGCACAGACAGAGGCCCACAAACAGTATGCAAGCGTTTATCAGCTTCATGGCTCACAACAGGTGGCAACCCAGAATGTAGCGATTATACATCAAGAGGCCGTATCTTATTGATCTGGGACCTGTTGACACACCCTTACCGGGCCGTGGGTAGTGGGTCAGTTTGCTTTTGTGCCGCCGATAATCCTGCCCAACGCCACCTTGTCCACAAAATGGAGGGCGGGCAATTCTGCCCGCCCTCCAGAAGCAAATTGACCCACTACCGGGCCGCGACCGTCAGGGAGCGGTTTCTCCGCTCTGGGTTACGGTCACCGCCGATCCATCCACTTTGATGGTCGCCGTGCGGCTGTTGGTTGAAGTGTTGGCCGTGAACGAAAAGCCGATAATCCCGTTGGCTTTGCCGGTAATGGTCAGCCAGCTTTCGTTGCTGCTGACCGTCAGAGGCGTCCCCGCCGGAAACACCTGCGCGGTTACTGAATCCGTGCCCGCCTGGGAACCCTCGGTCACGCTGGTAGCGCTCAAGCAAAGGTAGCCCGGCGTCACTTTCTTCACGGCGTTGTCATTCGTATCGGCGATGTACAGGTTCCCTAGCGCATCCACGGCCACTCCGCTGGGCGAATTCAGCCCCGCCGAAACCAGCGTAGTTATCTTGTTTGTCGCCGCGTTCCACTGCTTGATCGCGTTGTTGCCGGAGTCCGCGATATAGACGTTGCCCTCTCCGTCCACGGCTACCGCCGAAGGGCTGTTCAGTCCGCCTGCCACCGTGGTCACCAACCGGGTGGACACACTCCACTCGTCGGCGGCATTATGCTGAGTGTCGGCGATGTACACGTTCCCGAATGCATCCACAGCCATGCCTTCCGGTTTCTTGAAGCCCGATCCAATGAGGGTTGTCACCACGCCGCTCGCCGCGAACCGCTCGTCCACGAGGTTGTTGCCTGTGTCCGGGAAATACACGTTGCCCTGGCTGTCCACGGCCACGCCCGCCGGACCGCTCGGGCCCGTCACCAGCGTGGTCAGCCCAGCCCCGGCGTTCCACTCCTTGATGGCGTTGTCCCCGGTGTCCGCGATATAGACGTTCCCGTTCGCGTCTACTGCCACGCCCTCGGGATTGTCGAGTCCCGAACCTACCAGCGTGTTCACCTTTCCCGTGCCGGACACCCATTCCTTGATGTCATTATTCGCGCTGTCCGCGATATAGACATTGCCTTGCGCATCCACCGCGAGACCGTGCGGCGCATTCAACCCCGAAGATACCAGCGTGGTTACCGGGTATACCGGCAGATAGCCAGCGGCGGCTTGCGTGACCGTGAACTTTAATCCGGATATCGTCAGTGTTCCGGTCCGCGGAGCCGTCTTGGAATTCGCACCGTAACTGTAGTGGATCAGCGCATCGCCGGTGCCGCTCTGGCTGCCCGCCGCCAGAGTCAACCAAGCGGCGTTGCTGGTCGCGGTCCATGGCCCGCCCGCTAGTAACAGCACGCCGCCGCCGCCGGACAGGCTTCCCACGGTTACCGACGAAGTCTCCAAAGCATTCACCAGATTTGTCAGGGTGAATGTCACGCTCAATCCACCCGTGCTGGCGGTCACCGTAAATACGCCGCCAGTGTTGTTCGCGGTCAGAGCGGGCGCCGTCGCCATGCCGTTAGAGCCGGTAAGAATGGGCATCGGCGGGCTGGAGTTAAACGTCCCGCCGGCGCCGCTCGGGCCGGACGTTGTGGTGAATGTCACCGGCGCGCCCTGTATGGGAGCGCCGCTGCCGCTCGTTACAGTCACTTGCAACGCCACTGGGAACAGTTGTCCCGTGGGCGCGCTTTGCCCGTCGCCGGCTGATTTCGTAACGCTCCCCAGCTTGCCTGCGCTCTGCGTCACCGTAACCTGCTGGCCTAACACCGTAATGTGCGCCACGCGGCTCGCTCCCGCACTGTTCTTCTGGAACGAGAAGGCGATCGCGCCGCCAGCCGCGCTCGTAATCGTCAGCCAGGACTGGTCGCTTACGGCGGTCAGGGGCATGCCGGCCGGAAGTACCTGGGCCGTGAAGGAATCCGTGCCGGCCGCCGCTTCCTCATTCAAGCTAGTGGCGCTCAAAGAGAGATACCCGAATGTGACTTCCTTGATCGCGTTATCGTTCTGGTCCGCGATATACAGGTTGCCTTGCGCATCGAGAGCGATCCCAGCCGGAGTGTTCAGTCCCGACGAGACTAGCCTCACCACCTGTTGGCTGGACGCATTCCACTGCTTCACGGAATTGTCGCTGGTGTCCGCGAAATAGACATTGCCTTGGCCATCCACCGCCACGCCGGTCGGTTCGTTGGTTCCCGGCTGCACCAGCGCCGTCACCTGTTGAGTAGCGAAGTTCCACTGATCGATCGAATCGTTGGTATTCGCAAAATCGACGTTACCCATCCCATCCACGGCCACGCCCAGCGGACCGCTCACCCCCGTCGTGCCACCCGCCAGCGTTACCACTTGGTTCTTGGCCGCGATCCACTCCTCGATGGCGTTGTTGGCGGAATCGGAGAAATACACATTGCTTTGCCCGTCTAGCGCCGTTCCGTAGGGGCGGCCCAACCCCGTCACCAGCGGATTCAGCGTCTGGCTGGCTGCAATCCACTCCTGCACCGTCTGGTGGCCGCTGTCGGCGATATACAAGTTGCCGTTCGCATCCACTGCTAATCCCACGGGGCTGCTCAACCCGTTAGCGATCAAAGTGGTCAACTGCTGCGTACCGGGGACCCATTTGTCGACCACGTTGTGCCCTGTGTCCGCGATATAGACATTGCCCTGCGCGTCCACCGCCACTCCTTGTGGACCGCTTAACCCGGTAGCCACCAACGCGGTCACCGGAGCCACTGGCGCATAGCTTGTACCGGCCTGTGTGACCGTGAAGGTTAGTCCGGCGATTGTCAGCGTGCCGGTCTGCGCCTCCGCGCCGGTATTGGCATCGTAGGCGAATTGGATCGACATGCCACCGGTGCCGCCGGTGCTCGCGGAGGAAAGGTGCAGCCACGAAGCGCCGCTGCTTGCGGTCCACGGGCCGGCCGTGATCAACTCCACGGTGCCACCGCCCGCCGCGCTCCCCACCAACACCGAATTGGTCGCCAGTGCATAGGTGACATCCGCCGCCACGGTGACCGCGGACGTCACCGGGCCGTTTCCGGTCTGCGGATTCCAGACCGTGACGGCCAACTGGTCACCCACCGCGAGCGGGCAAAGGCCGCCCTGGTTCACGTTCGCCACGACTTCGATCCGGCTGTCGTACCACTGGCCAATAGATAAGTTGCACGCATTCCCGGACATACCCGCGCTCCAGTTCTGCGTTAAGTCCGTAACCTGCAGATAATTGGAATTGCCCGTATAGGGAAGTCCGTTCGGTAAGAACCCAAACCCCTCGCCGCTGAGCGTGATGGGAGGCAAAGGCTGTACCGCGACGGAACTCTCACCGGGCGCTGGCGCGGGAATCGACGCAATAGTAGTTGGGCTACCCGGCAGTAATCCGCAGCTCGGATAGATTGCCGGGAGGCTCGTGGGAAGCATGCCGCATGAATCCGGCCCCACCAACTCGGACGCCGTCTGCGGCAGGCTGGCTGCCAGCGGATAGTCCACTTCCGGCAGGTAATCGCCGATCAGATTGCCCGCGGGTGTAAAAACGGACGTCTTGTATGGCACCACTTGCGCGCCGCAGGCGAATGTGGCCGCGGTCAATATATCTCGAATTTCAAGGAAGCTCAGGTTGTTGTATCCCTTAACGGCGGCCAGGTTGAGATACGTATATCCGTTGGCCGGCGTAATCCAGGAAGGAATGCTGGCGCCCGTGCCCACAATCAGGGTTGCGTACCCGTTGGCGTCCGTGGTGAAGTAAGAATCCGCGAGGCTGGCCAGAGCCGCGCCCGAACTGGGGTAAAACGACAAACCCACATAGCGCATTTGCTCGTTCCCGGACCGCGAACACCCGTTCGTGCACGGCGTCGGCGGGGTGGTGGGCAGGCGCAACCTGAACCGCATCACTTCTCCCGCCGCGGCTAGCGTCGTCGGCAAGCTGGCTGGCACATTCGCGGTCAGGTAGTAGGAATACGAATTGGGAAACTTCACGATCTCGCTTTGGCGCGCCCAACTAAGCTCGTTCTGCGGATCGGTTGCATAACACAGGCTCGGCAGGTAATTTACTTCATAATTCTGGTGATCCAGCCATTGATCGTGGTTCAACCAGCTATCGCCGTTGGCCGGACTTATAATTTGCAGCGTCTGCTCCGCGTAAGCCGCGGGATAGGCGCAGCCCGACGCCACATCCCGCACGATGACCGCGGGAATCGTCGAAGGGTCTGCCGGATTGATGTCCAGATAGGCCCGCACCATCAGGTATCCGGCAGCGTTCGGATTGCTGTGCTGGGGCGTATCGACAATGTGCAGCGCCGCGGTGGGATTCTGCAGCCAGAAGCCCGGATCCGTATTCCAGTTGATCCCCTGGTGCCGGAGCGTGGCATCCAGGGAATTCATGTCCACGTTGTACCCGGTCGTCATGCAGCCGGTCTCTTGCGTGCCTGGAGTGCCTCCGAAGTTCAGTGCCGCCGCATACTGTTGTCCCTCCGCGTAGGGCGTGAACGGCTGATACGGGTTCACGTAGCTGGAGGTCAAGGGCACGATGTTGGTATCCAGAATGGCTTGCGAAAGAAGGTAATGATCGTCGTTCGCGGTCAACGAAAAAAAACGCGCGTTCGGAAAACTTCCCACCACGATAAGTTGGTAGCGTGGATCGACCTTGTAGTACATCTGCCAATATGTGTCGTTCAAGTCGGTCTTCGAAGATCCCTGCGGCGCTAGAGGAATCAAGTAACAGGAATTCTGGAAATTGGAAAAGAAGTTGCCCGTGGGGAATTCATTTCCAGTGAACTGGGTTGGCAAATTCGAACAGTCCTGGGCCCGCGCCACACCGCCGAACACACAGAAGCCCGCAAACAGCAGGCACGCAGGGAGTGGTAGCGTAATGGTTCGCACAGATTGAAACCCAGATTCTAGGGATTATACATCGAGCCGCCCCCATTTCAAAGCTATTTTTTTGCTCTTTCTATTGTGCCGGGAAGCTCCGGAGCCCATGACAGCGCGGGGGCTAATGGGGGGCAACTATCTTATCGCGGATGGTTGCATTAGGCAACTACAGGACTTCCGACTTACTCGTACTAGTAGTACCAGAAAAGGTTGGCATGCCGGACCGCCGACACCCGATCAGGGCTTCATGTCGATCCTGAGCGCGCGTTTTTCGCTCACCAGGCGCCAGGCGCCGTCGGCCCGCTTCTCTTCCGCCGTAATTCTCAGCGAGAAGCATCCCAGGTCCGGAGCCGTCCACCAGGTCATCCTCACGCTCCCTCCCATGTGTGGTTGCACAGCGGCAGTCGGATAGTTGAGTATCGTTTCGCGGCCAACTATTTTGCCGTCTACGCAGGCGGTATCGACCCCTGCCGCGGCTCTTGCGAAAAATTGGCGCTCCAACACCAGGCACGAAGCCTCACACCCGCTAATCGCTCCAACCGTGTGAGGGATCCGCCGCCTGAGCCTTTCCAACGTTTTGCCGTCGACGGTCACACGCGCCATCAGCCGGGACCAAAGGGGCAGTGTCGCATCCAGGGCTCGCCCGATCGCAGTTCCGAAGGGACTGCGCGGGATGGACCGCGACCTGAGAATCTCCGCGCCGTCAACCTCATATGATGAACTATACATCTCAATCGAAGGGGACCCGTCATCCGCATACCGGATGAATTCGGAATCCACGCTGTACGGAATCCGAGCCGGAGGTGCGCCCGGACGCGCCTGGGCGACCACCAGCAGAAGTGCCGCGGCGCCCAGCATGGCCGCCGCCAACATGCGCTTTCCGGCCCGTGGCGCGCGCGCCAAAATCCAACGTTCCTGGCCCGCGGGAAAGGCCGCCCGCACGCTGTCGCGCAGTGTATCCGGCGCCGGCGGCGCGGTCCACCTATTGAGCATCTCGTCAAGTTCGGTATCGTTCATGGTTTTCGCTCCAGGCCCGGCATGTGCGCGGCAAGCGTCTCTTTCAAGCTGGCGCGCGCGCGTTGCAGGCGCGACTTCACCGCACCCAAATCGAGCGTCATCACACGCGCGATCTCCGCCAGCGGCATCTGTTCGTAATGAGCCAGGATCGGCACTTCCCGCTGCGTCTCCGGCAACTGCCGGACGGCCCGGCCAACCACCTCACCCAACTCCGCGCGCAAGACTTCGTCTTCGGGCGATTGGCCGTTCCCCGCTGGATTCCCCGCGTGCCGGCCGCCTGCGACCGCCAGATCGCCCTCCCGCAGCCGCTTCAGCGACTGGTTTCTGACTACGCCGAACAGGTAGGTGCGTATCGCGGTGCGCCGCGGATCGTACGCGCATTCCGGACGCAGCATCTGCAGGAAGCACTCCTGCACGATGTCTTCGGCGTCCGCCGCCGATCCAGTCATCCTATACGCGAAGCGGAACAGGGGCAAATGATGTTCGTCGAACAGTTGCAGGAAAGCGGCTTCCCGGCCGCCGCGGGCTGCTTTCACCAGATCCATGCTTGTCTGTACAGTATTACCGCGAAAGCTGAAAAGGAATCGGATCAGCGCACGTATTTCGGCGCCTGCCCCGTCCCCCACGGATCGTACTCGGAGGCGAATCGGACGCGCTCGCCGATGGACGGGTGGTCGTAGAGCCAAAACTCGATGAACGGGCTGGGATTGGGATCGTCCAATGAGACTTCGCCGAGAATCTGAAACGCGTCCGCCGCTTCTTCCGCCGCATTGGGCACGATCCCGTGGATCACTTCCAGGCCGTAGATGTCGGCGTTGTGTTCGAGCACGCGGCTGAAGGAACTCGACACCGGTTCCGACAGGAAACCGAAAACCGCCAGCGCCATCAGCAGCACGGGCATGGAGGCCCAGTCGCTTACATCGCGAATCTCGCAGCGCGCGCCGTAACGCGCTACCGCCCACCGCATCGCGTAATGCGCCAGGAGCAGGAAGATCAGAATGCCCAGCAGAGCCGCGCCGATGCCGATCCACACGTGTCCCAGCACATAATGCCCCATCTCGTGGCCGAAGACGAACAGGGTCTGGCCGGTATTCATCTTTTCGATGGTGTTGTCCCAGACCACCACGCGCTTGGACGCCCCGATACCGGTGACGTAGGCGTTCAGCGATTTCAGTTTCTCGCTGGCCTTCATTTCGAACATGCGATCGGGCGGGATGCGCAGGCCGCCGCGCGCCGTCACCCTCTGGATGGCAGCCACCAGCGCCGGCTGCTTCGCGGCCAGCGGCTCGAATTTGAAGAACAGCGGCTCCACCGCGAACGGCTCGATGAACATCAGGAACACGACCATAGGCGCCGCCGCCAGCCAGAAGTAAAACCACCACCGCCGTGGACTGCGTCGCATCGCGCCATAGAGCACCCAGATGGCGATGCCGGCCAGGGCGAAGAGCAGCAGTTCGCCCTTGGTCCAGTCCCAGAACCACGATCCCCAGCCTTGGATCGATTGCTCAAACTGAAGCGAGAGGTGGTGTCCGTAGAGGCTCACCGGCAGTTCCAGCGCGTCGATCGCCAGCAGCAGCAGCGGCGCGACAATGTAAGCCTGCAGGATGCGCCGGCGCGTGGCGGATTCCGCGATGTGGCGCAAGCGCGGGGCGGTCCTCCACGCCAGCAGCGCGATCAGCACTAGAATGCCGTAAGCCACCGCGGCGAAATGCAGGCGGTTGCGCGCCGCCGCGTATTCGATGGCCTTGGCGAGTTTGTCCGGCGGCAGCGTATACGTCTTGGCGGCTAAGAGCAAAGCTGGAAACATATCTCTCCTTTTCCCCACACGGTCTGGCGTCCCACGCCGGTCCATTGGCCGGCCCGCAGGTAGGGCAGGAACTCGCCCAGATCGCCATGGTACTCCGCTTCACCCGTAAATCCACCTAGCGGATGTGTCTGGCCGGTGCGGCTGGAGCGTCGCTCGGTCGCGTGCCAGGTCAGGTCGCAGCGATCCAGGCGGACGGCCGCGGCGCGTTCGCCCATGCCGCGGAAATCGATATCCAGGGGACCGGGTCCGTAGAGCAGGCGCAGCGTGCTGATGCGGTCGCGGAGGCGCGCGAAGAGGATGGCGAATTCGGGGCGCACCGCTCCCTCGCGGTCGCGGCTCTTTAACTCCGTGGGCGTGAGGAACTGCACCCGTACCCGTGCGGCGGTTTCAGCGGGGCCGTCCAGGGGAACCTCGATGTGTTCCGTGCCGATGGATACCAGTGTGGCGCGTCCGCGGCCCGGGCCGAGTCCGCTTTCCGCCAGCCGCGCGTAGGCCTGCTGCAAAGCCGGAGTGGCGGGGTGCTTCACGTCGAACAGGTGCATATCGAAATGGAAGCTCGCGCCGGCCGCGATCGTCTTGCCATCCAGGTGCGCGGCGCGGAATACGAACGGGCGCGGCCGGTCGGCTAGCCCGCTGGGCCCGGCGGGCGCTCCCTCGCCGGATGCCGCGGGCGCGAAGATACGGGCGTATGCCGCGGGACTGGCGGTCTCGCGCAGCATCGTGCCGAACGCCCCGCGCAGCACGTTGGCCGCCTGGCCGGGCGGGAAAAACAACGATTGTTCGGCGTGGAAGCGGAAACGCAGCCGCCAGAACTCGAATGTCACTACGCGCAACCCCGTGGGGCAGGCTCGCAGCCTGCGCGGGCCTCGTAGGCCCGCTCTGCCTAATCGTTGATTGGACGTTACACTAGAGCATTATAGCGGAGGTTGATCGCGATGCAGACCATCATAGAACCATTCCGGATCAAGAGCGTGGAGCCCTTGCGGTACACCACGCGCGAGGAGCGCGAGCGCCTGCTCGAAGCCGCCGGCTACAACCTGTTCCTTATTCAGGCGAAAGATATCCTGATCGACCTGCTCACCGATTCGGGCACCAGCGCCATGTCCACCGAACAGTGGGCGGCGCTCATGCGCGGCGACGAATCCTACGCGGGCAGCGAAAGCTTCTTCCGCATGAAGCGCGTGGTCGACTCGCTCACCGGCTTCCGCCACATGATCCCCACCCACCAGGGGCGCGCCGCGGAGCGCATCCTGTTCACCGTCATGTGCCAGCCAGGACATGTGGTGCCCAATAATACGCACTTCGATACCACGCGCGCCAATATCGAATTCACCGGCGCGCGGGCCGTGGACCTGCCCATTCCCGAAGCCGCCGACACGCAGGCCCGCCTCGATTTCAAGGGCAACATGGACATTGCGGCGCTGGAGCGCCTGATCGAGGAGACCGGCGCCGAACATATTCCTCTGGTGATGCTGACCGTCACCAACAATTCGGGCGGCGGCCAGCCGGTGTCCATGGCCAACATCGAAGCCGTGCGCCGGGTGACCACGCGCTACCGCATTCCGTTCTACCTGGACGCCTGCCGTTTCGCGGAGAACGCCTGGTTTATCCGGCAGCGGGAGCCGGGTTACGCGAGCTGGACGCCGAAACAGATCGCGCAGAAAATGTTCTCGCTGGCCGACGGCTGCACCTTCTCCGCGAAGAAAGACGCCTTCGCCAACATCGGCGGCTTCCTCTCCACCAATGACGACCGCCTGGCGGTGCAGGAGACCAACCTGCTCATCCTGACCGAAGGTTTCCCCACCTACGGCGGTCTCGCCGGGCGCGACCTGGAAGCCATTGCGGTGGGACTCGACGAGGTGCTCGACCCCGCTTACCTGAATTACCGCATCATCTCCACGGGCTATCTCGGCCGCCACATTGCGGATCATGGCGTGCCCATCGTGGAGCCGCCCGGCGGTCACGCCATCTACATCGATGCGGCGCGCATGCTGCCGCACATTCCGCGCGCGCAGTTTCCGGGCCAGGCGCTGGCGGTGGAACTGTACCGGCACGCCGGCATCCGCGCGGTGGAAATCGGGTCGGTGATGTTCGGCGACCAGGCCCAACACGAACTGCTGCGTCTGGCCATCCCGCGGCGCGTCTACACCCAGAGTCACATCGATTACGTCGTCGAAGCGATCCTGGAAGTGAACGCGCGGAAGGACGAAATCCGCGGGCTGGAAATCGCCGAAGAGCCGCCCTTCCTGCGCCACTTCAGCGCGCGCTTCCGCCAAGTGGGAGTAGCGACACCAGCTTTGTAAGTGGAGGTCGGGCTTTAGCCCCCGCTCCGGAGGTTAGCCCTCGTGGCGCACGCACTCGTGCGTGCCGTGTCGGCACTCTGCCGACACAGGCGAACGTAGTTCGCCCCGGGCGCGCTCCGCGCGCCGGCGACCGCAAGAGTGCGGTCGCGGCAGCATCGAAAGCCTCCGGTAGGCGACTGAGAATACGGCCGGGCGGCCTGCGAGGCCGCCGCAGGCTGCGAGCCTGCCCCACAACTCGGCTTTCATGCGCATTTGGTGG
>Ga0187871_10000558_pt1 | contig 35562 bp, 20 predicted proteins | sample June2016WEW_16_1_FD_132988 | JGI IMG/M metagenome (GOLD analysis project Ga0187871, IMG submission 132988) | Peatland microbial communities from SPRUCE experiment site at the Marcell Experimental Forest, Minnesota, USA - June2016WEW_16_10 | ecosystem: Environmental > Terrestrial > Soil >...
CGGAGCCCGTGTCTTTCAAGATCGCGGACGGCCGCACCACTGTGCCGTTGAAGCTGGAACCCTGGGGTACAGTATTCGTGTTATTTCGCAAGCCGGCCCGCGAAGCCTCCCGCACGCTGCCCACCAGGACCGAGACGCTGCTCGCGACCGTGGATGGCCCATGGAAGGTCAGCTTCCAACCCGATCGCGGAGCGCCAGCGTCCATTTCTCTGGACAAGCTGTCGTCATGGAGCGATAACTCAGACCCGGGAGTGAAATACTTTTCCGGAACCGGCACTTACACAAAGACCATCGACGTTCCTTCAAGCTGGCTCGAGAACCGCGCGCATCTGTTGATTGACCTAGGCGATGTGAAGAACCTAGCGGAGATAGCGGTCAATGGCAAGCCTTTAGGCATTGTCTGGCACGCGCCGTATCGCGTGGAAGCAACCGCTGCTCTGAGGCCCGGTGCAAACGACATATCGATTAAGGTGACGAATGCGTGGGTCAACCGGCTGATCGGAGATCAACAATCGGATGCGGCTACGAAATACACCTTTACAATCGTAAAGCCGTACAAGTCGGATTCAACGCTGCTTCCTTCCGGCCTGCTTGGGCCTGTAGCCATTTACTCCGTTGCAGCGCAGTAAGAACAGGTCGCCAGAATATTCATGAGGACTCTTGTGGATAGACGAACATTCTTACAAGCAACCACATTTGCGGGCGCCTACACTGTCGGATCGAAATTCGCCGGTGCCATACCCTGGAGTACCCGGCAAATTCTGTACAATTGGTGATGAGATAAACTCGCATTGTGAATGGAACATTGGGAGGAATTTTCTGCCAGCCGGCCGTTTCAATTGCCGTTGTTTGGAAAAGGGCCTATAATATATATGTTCTTCGGATTGCCTGCGCAATCTGAGCTTAATCACAATAGGCGATGTGCCCAATGACCGGTAGACTTGGGTGATCGCAAGGTTGTTTGGCACCATAAGACCAGACCGGCTACCGCGTGACCTCCGGGTCTGTAACTACATAATGTTTGTCTCTAGACTCAGGAACTGCTTCGGCGGTTCTTTTTTGTTTGTGGGGATGCCCCAGAAATTCTCCCAGACTCTCGCTTCCGAATCGCAACTCTATTCAAAATCACTGACCTCTAAGGTCAAGTGACAACTCACCTTCCGCACACCAGACAAAGGTGTGGACGCGTCACGCCATGACCGCCTTCCACCCGCTGAATCGGACCATTTCTGTTCGACCCATGCGGCTCCATCCTCAATCAGCCCCTCTTTCGTGAACTCAACCACGCCGGTTGAACGAAACACAGGCCAACACCCCCCTGCGACTCCAAGTCGCTGGACAACCCATGCCTTCACAAGGAGTTTCACTTGAGATCCCCAGAAGAATCAAAACTCTTCATTGTCTATCAGAAGCTCGATCAACTCCATTTCAATCCCAACAACGCCCGAATACACTCGAAGCGCCAGATCCGGCAGATCAAAGCGAGTATGAGTGAGTTCGGCTTCACCAATCCGGTTCTGGTCGACTGCAACAACACGATCGTAGCCGGCCACGGCCGGGTGGAAGCTGCGAAACTTCTCGACATCACGGAGGTGCCGACGATCCGGCTCGATCGGCTCACCAAAGAGCAGATTCGGGCATACATCATTGCCGACAACAAGCTGGCCGAAAACGCCGGCTGGGACAAGGAAATCCTGGCGATCGAACTCGAGTACTTGTTGATGCTCGAAAATGTCGACTTCGACGTGACCATTACGGGCTTCGAAGTACCTGAGATCGACGTGGTCCTTGAAGAAGCGAGAAGCACCGCATCCAAGGAGGACGAAGTTCCTGAGCCGGCATTCGACCAGAAGCCGGTCACAAAACCAGGTGATCTCTGGCTCCTGGGCAAGCACCGGGTAATCTGTGGGAACTCACTCCGCGAGTTGACCTACCGTGAATTGCTCGGCAGCCGCCGCGCGGCCATGGTATTTACCGACCCTCCGTTCAACGTGCGGATCGACGGCCACGCGACAGGGAACGGCGCGATCCGGCACCGCGAGTTCGCGATGGCCTCGGGAGAGATGAGCGAAGCCGAATTCGTCTCCTTCCTGAACAACTGTTTCCGCCTTATGGCCGGCTACAGCGCCAACAACTCCGTTCACTACATTTGCATGGATTGGCGCCATGCTGGAGACATCATTGCCGCCGGCAAGCAAAACTACGACGAGTTTCTGAATCTCTGTGTCTGGGTCAAAAACCAAGGTGGAATGGGCAGCTTCTACCGCTCGCAGCATGAGTTGGTGTTTGTCTTCCGCAAAGGCAAGGGCCCGCACCGGAACAACATTCAACTAGGCCAGTTTGGCCGCAACCGGACCAACGTCTGGCAGTACTCGGGTATCCAAACCCTCTCGAAGCAGAGCGAGGAAGGGAATCTCCTGGCCCTGCACCCAACGGTCAAACCGATTGCCATGGTGGCCGACGCCATTCTTGACTGCTCCGCCCGCGGCGAGGTTGTTCTCGACGCATTTCTGGGCTCGGGAACGACACTGATGGCAGCCGAGCGCGTGGGCCGCGTCTCGTGTGGTATCGAGATCGACCCGATCTATGTTGACGTCGCCATCCGCCGCTGGCAGAAATACAGCGGCGAAACGGCGATTCACGCAACCACTGGAAAACGGTTTAACGAGATTGCAACCGAACAGGAGGTGCACCATGGCTGATGAAAACGCGCTGTACGCGGTCGGTTACGGCAAGCCACCGAGCGAGGGCCGATTCCAGAAAGGACGATCTGGTAACCCCAAGGGGCGGCCCAAGGGCTCGAAGAACCTGGCCACGATCGTTCTCAAGGAATCCCGGCAGAAAGTGCGCATCAATAGCTCTCGCGGCACGCGCACGGTGACGAAAGCCGAAGCCACGGTGATGCAGTTTGCAAACAAATCGATCCAGGGCGATCTGCATGCCGGCTGCAAATTTATCGATCTCATCGAACGCTCGGAAGAGAGCGCCAATTCAGGTACCGGTTCGCTTAAGATCAGCGATCTGGACCGCCAGGTTCTGGAGAATCTCCGCAGCCGGATGACGGGTCTCCAGCCGACGAGCATGAAACCCAATCAGGAGGTGTCAGAGTGAGCAGTGCGATCCAGTTTACATTCGAGGAATATCAAACGATCTTGCGGAACGATTTCACCAGCTTCATCGAACGCTCCTTCTATGAGCTCAACCCGCAAACCACCTTCATGGCCAGCCCATACATTGAACTGCTCGCCTCAACTCTGGAAAAATGCCGAACCGGTAAATCGAAGCGCCTGATTATCAACCTGCCTCCGCGCACGTTGAAATCCCACGCGGCCAGCGTCGCCTTCCCCACCTGGCTGCTCGGGCACGATCCCTCAAGACAGATCATCTGTGTAAGCTACGGGCAGGATCTGGCTGACAAACACGCGCGCGACTGCCGAACCCTGATGAACAGCCAGTTCTATCGCGGTCTCTTCCCCAGAACGGTTCTTTCACCAGACAAACAATCGGTGAATGAATTCATCACGGAAGTCGGGGGTTTTCGCATGTCAACGTCGGTTGGCGGAGTGCTAACCGGCCGCGGTGCGGATGTGATCATCATCGACGACATTCTAAAACCGGATGATGCCCTCTCAGAGGTACGACGCAAGGCAGCGAACGAGTGGTACTTCAACACATTGTTAAGCCGGCTGAACAGCAAAGAAAACGGCGTGATCATCATTGTGATGCAGCGGTTACACCAGGGGGACCTCGTTGGCGAGGTAACGGATCGCGAACACTGGGATATGCTATCGCTCCCTGCCATCGCCGAGCAGGACGAGAACTATCCCATCGAAGGCCCGTTGGGAAACCATCTCTACGTGCGCAAAGCAGGAGAGGCCTTGCATCCGGAGCGCGACTCTATCGAAATCTACCGAAATATTCGCGAGGCTGCTGGCGAGTATACCTTTCAAAGCCAATACCAACAAAGCCCCGCATCGCGCGAGGGTGGCGTGATCAAAAAGGAATGGATTCGCTTCTTTGAAGGCTTATCGCGACGGGATATGGAGTGCGTGATGCAAAGCTGGGACACGGCAAACAAGGGCGGCGAGTTCAACGACTACAGCGTCTGCACAACCTGGGGAACTCGCGAGGGGAACTTCTATCTGCTTGATGTGTTCAGAAAGCGGTTGAACTTCCCAGATCTGAAACGTGCTGCCCTTGACCTTTTCCACAAATTTGGCCCGATCAAGCTTCTGATTGAGGACAAGGGCTCCGGGACATCGCTGATTCAGGAACTCAAGACTGAATACATCTGGTGCCTGGAGGCCTACAACCCCCAACAAGGCAGCGACAAACTGATGCGCCTGGCTAAGCAGTCGGTCAAATTTGAGAGTGGCAGAGTATACCTGCCTAAACAGGCGCCGTGGCTCGATGAATACATACAGGAGATTACGGGCTTTCCCGGCACCAAGCATGACGATCAAGTGGATTCAACCTCGCAGGCACTGGATGTCTTGGAAAAATATGCATTTCTACCCAACAAACACCCGTTTCACTGGCCAATCCGGGTGTACGAAACTTGCTAGATGTGGCGCTCCTTCTGCAGATGCTGCCCTAGTTTGAGTGAAGCTGGATGATTGCTGGTCACCTGCCCAGTTGCCAGAATTTATCTCTCACGTTGCCCATAGTTCGCTTGACTTTTTGCTCCCGGCGAGCAGCTAATCGATCGGTCGCTCAACGTGGAATGCCGTGTGTATAGGGGCCAAACAAGACTTGACTTCTTGCCCTAACAGAGCGGAAATGTGGACACCGGAGAGGAGGTTCGCAGGTGTCCGAGAGGCTCGAAGTCGAGATTGCAGCATTACCTATGATGAACATCGCCCAATTGCAGGCAAAGTGGCGGCGAGACCTGAAACAGGCCCCGCCACCCCACGTTCGTAAGCAACTCCTGGTTCCTTTGCTCGCCTACAAGCTGCAGGAGCAGGCCTACGGCGGGCTGAAGCCGGAGGTCAAGCGCCGGCTTCGGGAACTGGCCGCGGGATTTGACCGAAATCCCAGAAAGACCGGCGGGCAGTTCACGGATTCGATTCGAATCAAGCCAGGGACGAGGCTAATTCGCCAGTGGGAAGGCAAGACCCACCAAGTCACGGTCGGTGAGGCCGGCTTCGAATACGACGGGGAGCTCTATAAGAGCCTCTCGGTGATAGCCCGGCTCATTACCGGCACCCGATGGTCAGGGCCCCTGTTCTTCGGTCTTAGGGGACGCCGTTCATGAGTACCCTCCAGAAGCGTTCTATCCACTGCGCTATCTATACTCGCAAATCATCCGAGGAAGGGCTTGAGCAGTCCTTCAACTCGCTCGATGCCCAACACGAAGCCTGCCAGGCCTACATCCTCAGCCAGCGCCAAGAAGGTTGGCGTGCGATTGACGCCCAGTACGATGACGGGGGCTATTCAGGCGGCTCGATGGAGCGGCCCGGCCTCAAACGCCTTTTGGCCGATATCGAAGCCAGGAAGGTCGACACGGTTGTTGTTTATAAGGTGGACCGGCTAACACGTTCACTGGCTGACTTTGCCAAGATGGTTGAGGCCTTCGATGCTCGCGGCGTGAGTTTTGTCTCCGTCACCCAGCAGTTCAACACCACCTCATCAATGGGCCGGCTGACCCTCAATGTCTTACTGTCCTTTGCCCAATTCGAGAGGGAGGTGACCGGTGAGCGGATCCGCGACAAGATTGCGGCATCGAAACGGAAAGGCATGTGGATGGGTGGTATGGTCCCGCTCGGCTACGACCTCAAAGACCGCCATTTAATCATTAATAAACAGGAAGCCGAACATGTCCGCGAGATCTTCAGGCTCTATCTAGAACTCGGTTGCGTGAAGAAGCTGAAGGCCCACCTCGATCGACGCGGTGTGAAGAGCAAGATACGCATTAGCCGCTCCAACCGGAGCACGGGCGGAACGGCGTACTCCCGGGGTGCCCTCTACAAAATCCTGCAGAACCGAATCTATCTGGGTGAGATCCCGCACAAGGGACAATCGTACCCCGGAGAGCACCTGCCCATCGTCGATCGGGAACTCTGGGAGAGAGTGCGGGCCTTGATGAGCGAAAACGTCCGTTCCCGCCGCCATGGCACAAACGCCAGCGCCCCCAGTCTCCTTCGCGGATTGCTCTACGACGAAGACGGGAACCGCTTCACTCCTTCCCATGCGGTTAAACGCGGCAAGCGTTACCGCTATTACGTGTCACAGAGAGTCATCAAGGATGCAGCCTCGGCATCAACGCAGCCCGGCAGAATCCCGGCGAGAGAGCTGGAGAAGCTGGTCTTAGCCAAGCTGAAAAGCTTCTTCTCATCTGCGGATCAGATCGTTAGCGCACTCGCTTTACCCGACGACGATCTTGGTATGACCCAAAAGCTGATTGAGTCTGCTGTGGGGTACTCAAAGCGTCTGGATGGGAATTCACCATCAAGTCTCAGCGAGATGCTTGAGATGATAGTGACCTGCATCCTTGTCCACCCAGAATCGGTCGAAATTCAACTTGATAGGGCAAAATTGCGCGTGCAGTTTCTCGGGTCTCACCACAATGATCCTCAAGCGCAAAACACAACGAATGACGTCAGACAGGAACCGATCACCTTAACAATTGAGACAAGACTGAAGCGTTGCGGCGGGGAGATGCGGCTAATTATTCCGTCGCAATCAGCGGACCGGGCTCCAGGTAATGCACTGCCAGCATTGATCAAAGCCATAGTTCGGTCGCAGCAATGGGTGCGACAGATCGTCGCAGGAGAATACAAAGATCAACGGGCGATCGCTGCAGCTAACGGTCTCAGTGAGCGCTACGTCAGCCGGATCATTCAGAGTGCATTCCTGGCACCTGAAATCGTTGAGGCAATCGTCAAAGGGCGTCAGGCGCCAGACCTCACCCTCTTATCATTACTCGACGACGTCCCGCATAGTTGGGCAGAACAGAACACAAAATTAACTGTGGCCTACGAGAAATAGGCATCCCAATGCGCGAGTGGACTTTCAAGTTCTCAGCGCCAGTCTCTCTCGTCGTAACGTTTACAAAAACCATTGAGCAAGCTAAGAGAATCTACTGGCTAGACCTTCCTCAAATCCTCGGCGATCAAGGCGAATTCGTCGAGGGCGGCTTGCAGGTCTTCTACTATCTCGGCGGCGATTACGTCGGGTTCGGGGAGATTGGCGGCATCTTCCAGGCTATCGTCCTTCAACCAGAAAATGTCCAGGCTGGATTTGTCGCGTTTTACCAGGTCGTCATAGTTGAAGGCGTGGAAGCGCTCGGTTTCCTTGCGCTTGTGGCGATTTTCGGCATGGTAGCAGGCGACAAAATCATCCAGGTTCTCGCGGCGCAGTGGGTTTGTCTTCAGCGTGAAGTGCTCATTTGTGCGGAAGTCGTAGATCCACAGCTTCTTTGTCCAGGGCTTTTCGCTGGCGATGCGGCGGTCGAAAAACATCACATTGGCCTTGACTCCCTGCGCGTAGAAGATGCCCGTTGGCAGGCGCAACAGCGTGTGCACATCGCAATCGTGCAACAGCCGCCGGCGAATCAGCTCGCCGGCACCGCCCTCAAAGAGCACGTTGTCCTGCATCTTCTCCGGCTCAAGGCCGACGGCATCGACGATGACGAAGTGGTCCTTGTAGCGGCCATCCGGGGTTACGTTTTGCAGCTCAGTGGGCGTGACGATGCGGGCGCCGCGGCCCTTCATCTGCTCAAACATGGTGCGGCTCTTGACGGCACGCATGAAGAAGACGATTTCAAGCGGGCGAATGTCAGTGCCGGTACCAATCTGAACCGAATCCTCTATGCCACAAAAGAGGATGCGCGGCTTCGCCGGCCGAAAGTGGAAGTGATGAAGCGGGGCATTGAAAATTTGGACTTAGGCTGCGAGGTCGTTCCAGTTATGGGATCGGTTCTGGACAGTACTGTGCTGAAGCGCCTCAATGAGGCGGACTTCATCTTCGGTTGCGTGGACAAGGATTTTCCACGAATGGTCCTTTGCCAGTATGCCTACCAGTACCTGGTCCCCTTCATCGATGTGGGAGCGGAAATTGGCGGGGATGACGAAGGCATAGTTTCGACCGATGCCCGTGCGAACTATATTGCGCCGGGGCGCTGGTGCCTGCGATGCACAGGCCTCATCAATCCGCGGCGATTGGCCTTTGAGTCCCTAACTGGGCCGGAGCGTAAACGGCGGATTGCCCTTGGCTATTCGGACGACCTGATGATGAAGCAGCCGGCGGTGATGGACCTGAACATGAGAGCTGCCAGCATGGGCATGATGATACTACGTCATCTGCTTCAGCCATTTCTTCTTGATCCCTTGCCCGTCACACTCGCAGAGAACTTGGTGACTTATAACATGAAACCATTAGCTGTCGCGCGGGCAAAGAATGAATCATGTGACATCTGTCGTTGTAATCCAACTGCCGGCTTCGGCGATTGCGCTGAGTCGATTGGACTCCCGAGCGAAGTCGTGACTAGCCTGATTGAGGGCGATGATGATGTGGATTGGCGTGGGACGCGTGCCGCGAGATAGACCTGTCCTCTGATCAAGGCCCAAAATGCACTCATCGATCTCGACTTGGATATCAATTGAGGAATAAGTAACGAAAAACGCCCATTTCGCCTGGAATTTTCATCACTTTACGCCAAATTGCCACGTCAGTAGTGAGTTGGCCATCAGCGGGTTGAGTACAGTGCCGAACTTTCGGTTGCTCGGCCAAGCTCAAAAGCTCCACTGCTCTCTGGTCGATCAGAGAAAACGGTGACTCAAAGGGAGATTAGCTACTCGGAGAGATATTCTCTGGTGGAAGATATATGCGGAATTAGCCGGAAATCGGGGAGGTTTTCGACATCTAAGTTGTTGATTATAAAATAACTTGACTCGCTGGCGGAGAGAGGGGGATTCGAACCCCCGGTACAGCTTTTGACCGTACAACGGTTTAGCAAACCGCCGCCTTCAGCCACTCGGCCATCTCTCCGCGGTCTTAACTCGGATTATACCGGAATCCGCACCCGTGGCGCGCGGCAACTAGTGCCATGGCATTTTTCGCATATCGCCCGGTCGGGGAATGTAACATTCGTGTAATGCCCCTGCGACCTCATTCTGGACGGCGGAAGATGCTCTTCGTGCCGTTGGTTGCCGCCACCTACTTCATGGTCTCCGGCGGCCCATACGGCATCGAGGATATTCTCGGCGGTGCGGGGTTTCTGAAGGCCATCCTCATCCTGCTGATCTTGCCTGTAATCTGGTGCCTCCCCACCGCGCTGATGGTCGGCGAACTGGCCAGCGCCATTCCCGCCGAGGGTGGCTTTTACGTCTGGGTGCGGCGGGCGCTCGGACCCTTCTGGGGCTATCAGGTGAGCTGGTTCTCACTCTCAGCCAGCATCTTCGATATGGCGATTTATCCAGCCATATTCGTGCTTTATCTGCACAAGTTGCTGCCTGCGTTCACCACTGGCTGGTATGGCTATGGCTGGGCGTTGGCGGTAGTGGCGGCCTGTTGCTTGTGGAACCTCCTCGGAGCGCCGGTGGTGGCCGACGACTCAGTGGGAATGTTCGTGCTTTTGCTGGCGCCGTTTGCGGTCTTCGTGGTTCTCGGCTTCTGGCATGGATTCACTCTGCACCCCGCAATCCAATGGGGCGGGCCATCCGCAGGCTTTGGCGCAGGGTCCGCTTTTTCAACTGCGGTTTTAGTGGCCATGTGGAACTACATGGGATGGGATAACGCTTCCACAGTGGCCGGCGAAGTGGAGAATCCGCAGCGAAACTACCCGCGCGCCATGATCGCCGCCACCTTTGTGACCGCGGCATCCTACATTCTTCCCCTGGCTGCAATGGCGCTGGCTGGCCTCTCCACAGATAGCTTTTCAACCGGCGACTGGACCACCGCCGCAACCTCGCTCGGCGGTCCGATTCTGGGAGTTGCCGTAGTTGCAGGAGGCGCACTGTCGGGCATCGGCATGTTCAACGCGCTGGTGATGAGTTATACCCGCCTGCCCATGGCCATGGCTGAGGGAGGTATGCTGCCCCAAGTGCTGGCTCGCCGCAACAGCCGTGGAGTTCCGTGGGTTTCAGTAATTTTGTTAGGACTTGCATGGGGGCTCGCGCTCAAGTTGCCCTTCGAGCGCCTCATCTCAGTCGACCTGATTCTCTACGGCTCCGTCCTGCTGCTGGAGTTTATAGCTCTAGTCGTGCTGCGCATCCGCGAGCCCAACCTTGATCGTCCCTTCAAGGCCGGCAACCTGGCCTTTGCTTGCCTGCTGGGAGTGGGCCCGGCCGTACTGATCGGTTACGCTCTCTACGCATCACACGACGAAAAACTCTTCGGCTACACCTCGGCGCTTCTGTTTGCTTCCCTAGTAGGCTTGTTAGGACCGGTCTTCTACTGGCTAATAGCCGCTCCCTTGATGCGCAGACGTCTCAACGCCGGCCCGCTTGAGGATTAGAGAGGGGCCCAGGTCCGAGGTCCGCACGGATAGGACGGTACCCTCTGGGTGGTTCGCGGGGTGGAGAACCCGCTTATGGGGCTTGGGCTCCTACAATCTTCTATTTAGCATCCGCCCTTTTCGCCTTATTCTCCTGGAATTGCTTGGCGCAATACACCACCTGGTCGCGCGCGTAAGCAGCGTCGTGCCACCCTTTGATCTCTACCCGTTTGCCCTCCAGATCTTTGTAGATCGAAAAGAAGTGGGTAATCTCCTTGAGCATGTGCGGATAGATGTCGGTGTAATTCCAAACATTGTTATAGCGGGGATTGTTTTTCCCCACCGCCAGCACCTTTTCATCCAGGATGCCCTGGTCCAGCATCTCCAGCAGGCCGATGGGACGCACCTCCTGTACGCATCCGGGAAAGCTCGGCCCCGGCACCAGCACCAGCACGTCCAGCGGGTCGCCGTCGTCGCTCAGCGTGGAGGGAATAAAGCCGTAATCACCAGGATAGTGAACCGGTGAGTGCAGATTGCGGTCCAGTTTGAAGACGTGCAACTGTTTGTCGTATTCAAATTTTTGCGTTCCATCCAGCGGAATTTCAACGACCGCGCGAAAGATTTCGGGGGAACGGTCGCCGATGGGTAGTTCCAGATAGTTAGGCATTGCTTTTTTGCTTCTCCTTGGGGATTAGGAAGGCGGATCGGCCAGGTGAAATCGAACCGGAACTCAAGGGGAACTCCAATCGTCACCCCGGCCAGACCCTGGAACTACTATAATCGGGGATAATGAAGGCGAATGTCTATGTCACGCTGAAGACCTCGGTCCTCGATCCACAGGGCCAGACCATCCAGAACGCCCTGCACAAAATCGGATTTGCCGAAGTAACCGCTGTGCGCCAGGGCAAGTATTTTGCTCTTTCTCTGGCCGACGGGCTGAGCGCGGAAGCGGCTCGCACACTGGTAGAGCGCATCTCCCGCGAAGTGCTCACCAACCCGGTGATTGAAGAATTCACTTATCGCATCGAGGAATAAAGCTCCACTCTGTATCGCCAATGTGCGCCCTACTCGCCCCAATGATCGCGCGCAGTAGACCGGACGCCTGCCCGGCTGTGATAGTGTGATAAGTCGCCATGCCCAACGATCCAGTACCCAGTCTGCTCTCCCGCGCCACAGAACTACTTGAGGCGGAGTTCGCTGCTCTGCCGCCCTTTCAGTCCGTCCAGGACCCCGCCGCAATGGCCCAGGTTCTAGAGGAAACGGCTCACCGGCTGGGGGACAATTACCCCTATTTCCATCCTCTCTATGCCGGCCAGATGCTCAAGCCGCCGCATCCGTTGGCGCGGGCGGCCTATGCGCTGGCCATGAACCTGAACCCAAACAACCATGCCCGCGACGGCGGACGGGCTAGCTCTGAGATGGAGATTGAAGCAGTCCGTGAGATTGCCGGCATCTTCGGCTGGACGGAGTATCTGGGGCACCTCACTTCAAGCGGAACGCTGGCCAACCTTGAAGCGCTGTGGGTAGCCGGGCAGTTGGCGCCGGGTAAGCGAATTGTCGGCTCCGAGCAGGCCCACTATACTCACCGCCGCATCTCCGCGGTGCTGAAGATCGACTACGCTGAAATCTCCGCCGACAATCGCGGGCGCATGAATATAGAGGCTCTCGAAACCGAGTTGCGCAATGGCGATGTGGGCACAGTGGTGGTAACGCTGGGCACCACGGCCACAGGATCGGTGGACCCGCTGGACCAAATCCTCAAACTCAGCAAGCGGCATGGTTTCCGAGTCCATGTGGACGGAGCCTACGGCGGCTACTTCCGTTTGATTTCCGAGTCGCTCGACGAGCCGGCGCGGCAGGCATACGCGGCAGCCGGTGAGGCCGACTCCATCGTGATCGATCCGCACAAGCACGGTTTGCAGCCCTATGGTTGCGGATGTGTGCTCTTTCGCGATCCGGCAGTAGGCCGCTTTTACAAGCATGATTCGCCCTATACCTACTTCACGTCGAAGCAGTTGCACCTGGGCGAGATCAGCCTGGAGTGCTCGCGCGCCGGAGCCTCGGCCGTTGCTCTGTGGGCCACGCAAAAGCTTTTGCCGCTGAAGCCGGGTGGCACGTTTGCGCGCGGACTGGCTCAGGGCCGTGCGGCGGCTTTAGAACTGGACCGCCGGCTGCGAGATGACGCGCGCTTCCAACCGCTCGCGGCAGGCGCGCCCGAGCTGGATATTGTGGTCTGGAAGCTGGCTGCCAGGACCAGCGAGCAGTCCTCCGATCTGGCTCAAAAAACCTTTGCAGCCTGCGCCGCCCGCGATTTGCACCTGGCCCTTGTACAATTGCCGGTGACCTGGTTTCAGCCAGTAGGCAGTGGAGTAAATGGGTCTGAGGCCGGATTAGTGACCTGCCTGCGCTCTGTCTTAATGAAGCCCGAGCATGAGGAGTGGCTCGACAGAATTTGGGAGCGATGGATCGCGGCTTGCGCTGAGGTCCTGGAAATGTAGGGGACATCTGAATAAGTCGGTGTTTTGAAAGGGCACGACTTTAGTCGTGCCGCAAGTCCAACATAATCTACTTGGGCTCTAGCCCCTGAGGGAAAGCTCGATGGAGAGCAGGACTTAATCAAAGGTTCGTTAGTTCGTTGCGATTAAAACCATTCGAGGAGTGAACTTTCATGCACGATCCTGCCGTTTTGCGTTCCATGCACATCGCCCGCTTCCATGCGGAGCCGGCCGTCTTTGTGGCCCCGGGCCGCGTTAACCTGATCGGCGAGCACACCGATTACGCCGAGGGCTTTGTGATGCCCGTGGCCATTGACTTTGCCACGCTGGCTGCCATTTCGCCGCGCACCGACGGCAAGATCGCCATCTACTCTGAGAACTACCAGGAGGAGCGGTACTTTGATGCGGCGGCGCTTCCCGCCAAAGCCAGCCAACACTGGACTGACTACCCCATCGGAGTGGTCTCGATCCTCACCGGCGAGGGGCATAAATTCCCAGGCTTCAGCCTGACCCTGTGGGGCGACGTGCCGCTAGGCTCCGGCCTCTCCAGTTCGGCAGCCCTTGAAGTAGTCACCGCTCTGGCCGTTCTCTCGCTCATCGGCGCCAGTTACCCAGGCCCCGTGCTGGCCAGGCTCTGCCAGCGCGCGGAGAACGAGTATGTGGGCGCAAGTTGCGGCATCATGGACCAGTTCATCAGTGCCAACGGCAAAAAAGATCACGCGCTGCTGCTCGATTGCCGCGATCTGAGCTTCAAGCTGGCGCCGATTCCCTCCCACGTGGCGCTGGTCATCGCCAACACCATGGTCAAGCACTCGGTTGCCGGCGGCGATTATCCCACCCGCCGCCGCGAATCCGAGGCCGCCTGCGCGGTCATCGCCAGCCATCGCCCCGGAGTTCCCTTTTTGCGCGATGCCACGCTTGAGGATCTTGATAAGTGGGGCTCTGAGATGGCGCCCAAGTCGCTCATGCGCGCACGTCACGTGATCAGCGAAGACCTGCGCACAGTGGCCGCCTGCGAAGCGCTGTTGAAGGGCGATCTGGCCGAGTTGGGCCGTCTGATGGCCGAAGCGCACACCAGCTACAGCAAGGATTTCGAAGGCAGTTGCGTAGAGGCCGACGCGATGGTCGCCCTGGCGCAGGATTTGCCCGGCCTGATCGGTGCGCGGCTTACCGGCGGAGGCTTTGGCGGCTGCACCGTCAATGTGGTCGAGCAAGCCCAGGCCCCGGCCTTTGCTGAGGAACTGGGCAAGCGCTATACCGCACAATTCGGCATCGTGCCGCAGATTCACATCTGCCACGCATCCGGAGGAGCTCACCGGCTGGAGTAGTCGTTAACGACCGCGCCCCACAAGCATTCTTGCTCCCGATCCCGATCCGTCCACAAGGCGGAAACGATCGCCGTCTTAGCTCACAAATGCAAATCAAATCACCTTCATCATTAGAATGATTGGAGGTTAGCAATCATGGCAAAGAAATCGAGTCAGCGCAAACCTCAATTCAAGCGCTCGCCCGAAGCAGCAACCGGCAAATCCGCTCTCGTTCCTTCCGCGACCTATAAGCCGTGGCAAGTTGCCGTCGTTTGCTTTGTGCTTGCTCTATCGACCCTCCTCACCTTTCAAGGTGTGCGTCACAACGGTTTCCTTACCTACGACGACATGGACTACGTCGTGCAGAACCGCGATGTGCACCAGGGCGTAACCATCGAAAGCATCCAGTGGGCATTCACCACTTTTCGCGTCTCCAACTGGCACCCGCTCACATGGATTTCGCATATGGTGGACTGGAGTCTCTACGGCAACAATCCCGCCGGCCACCATCTAACCAATCTGTTTCTTCACACTACCAATTCAATCCTGCTTTTTCTTCTGCTCCTTTACATGACCGGCTTCCTGGGCCGTTCCGCAATGGTTGCATTCCTCTTCGCGCTGCACCCGGTTCATGTCGAATCCGTTGCCTGGCTTGCCGAGCGAAAAGACGTCTTGTGCGCATTTTTCTTCTTAGCCACATTACTCGCATATGCGTGGAATCTTCGCAAGCCTTCCTGGAAGCGGTACTTACTGGTCGTCTGCGCCTTCGCCTGTGCGCTCATGTCAAAGCCAATGGCTGTTACACTTCCGTTTACGTTGCTCTTGCTGGATATTTGGCCATTACGCAGAATCTCCTTCGACCCGGAAGCCTGTGCTCAATGGTTCTCATCCTTTTGGAAGTTATGCCTGGAGAAATGGCCGCTTTTTATCATGGCTATCTCCTCCAGCATCGTCACTTATATCGCGCAGCGTGCCGGTCATTCGGTAGCTCTGCTCGAAGAGTTGCCTTTGTGGCAGCGAACCCTCAATGCGGCAATCGGTTACTGCCGCTACCTGCTGCTCACATTTTGGCCCAACCCGCTCACGGCCTACTATTACTACGATGTAGTTCATATTCAGTATGCTGCTGCAATCTTGTCGATCGCCGCGCTAGCTCTGATCACCATCGCCTGCTGGCACTTTCGCAAAGATAAGCCTTATTGCCTCGTCGGCTGGCTGTGGTTTCTTGGAACATTTGTGCCGGTGATCGGTTTCGTGCAGGTAGGAGAGCAGTTCATGGCCGAGCGCTATACCTATCTCCCTCTGATCGGCATATTTATCGCCGTCGTTTGGTTGATAGGTGAAGCCGTTTCCAAATCGCCAAACTTGAGAATCGCAACCCAGCTACTCGCGATTCTGGTAATCGCGGCGTGCGCAGTCAGGAGTTACGCGCAGGTGAAGATATGGAAAGATAACATAACTCTCTTCAGCCACGTTCTCCAGGTCGACCCGCGCGGTGCGCTTTCCAATTTCAGCCTGGGCATGGCCTACGAGAACGCAGGAAAGCTAGCCGAGGCTCAGGACTATGTTGATCGTTCGCTTCTCTATAACTCCACCAAGCCTCTAATCCTTTCTTACTCAGCCTATTGCATGATGCAACTGATGGGGCAGACCCATGATTGGAGCAATCTCCCGCTTGTGGGTCAACGCCTCGAAGCCGCATTGCGCCTGGATCCCAATTTCCGCGATGCGTTGAATAATATGGCGCGATGGTCGCTCTTGATGAACAAGCCACAAGATGCGGAAACTTATAGCCGAAGAACGCTCGCCGTGGCCCCTAATTTTCAACCCGCGCAGCTTTTTCTTGCCGATGCTCTTCGCGCCCAGGACAAACTTGATGAGGCTGCCCGAGAATACCGCCAGGTGCTGGCCAACGATCCGAATGTATTCGATGCGCATAACAACATAGGCATTATTTTAGAGAAAGAGGGACAGAAGCAGGAAGCACTAAAGGAATTCGAGCTTTCTCTCTCCATCAATCCCAATCAGGCAATGCCCCATTCGAGAATCGGAGTGATTCTTATCGAGGCGCACCAGATCCCCGCGGCGGTCGCTGAGTTTACCAAGGCAGTGCGGCTCGACCCCGCAAGCCCTCACGCGCACGATGACCTCGGCGTGGCCCTGTTTCAGCTTGGAGATTACGAAAAAGCAATCGAGCAGTTCAGAGATGCAATCACAATTGATCCAACTTATGCCGGCGCGAGGCAGAACCTCGATTTAACTCTAGCCCATATGAATGCCAAAAAGGTTGCACAGGCAAGATGATCAAACGTGGCGGACAGGATGCCCAGGCTCCGCATGCGCTGAATTCAGGCATTCCTTGCTAAAATCAAGTGATGTTTGGTTCAATCGAGACCGGGCAGATTTTTCAGTTTTATTCGGACCCTTGTTCCTGGATCGTCGCCTCGCAGCCTGGAAGCGCCGCGGAGAAATAAAAAGACAATGCAAGTGAAAAAATCAGAACCATTTTCCTATGAAAAATTCCCCAGTGAAGGCCTGGTGGCGTACTACTCCATGGAAATTGCGGTCAATCCTTCCATGCCCACCTATTCCGGCGGCCTTGGCGTTCTGGCTGGTGATTCGTTGCGTTCAGCTGCCGATCTGGGAATTCCGCTAATGGCCTTCTCATTGCTGCACCGCAAGGGATTCTTCCAGCAGCATCTCGACGGCAAAGGCATTCAAAGCGAAGACGTTCAGCAATGGAATCCTGCGAACTTCTGCACCGAGGAGCCGGCGCGTGTCACGGTTGCGGTGGAAGACCGCGTTGTTACCGTGCGTGCATGGCGCTATGACCTGGTAGGAAGATACGGGCACGTGGTCCCGATCTATCTTCTTGATACGGATCTTGAGGTTAATTCGGGATGGGACCGCGGTTTGACCGATCACCTTTACGGCGGCGACAGCAACTACCGCTTGCAGCAGGAGATTGTGCTGGGCATGGGCGGAGCTCGCATGGCCCACGCGCTTGGCCACCGGGTGAATGTGTACCACATGAACGAAGGCCACGCGGCACTGCTCACCCTGGCGCTGCTTGAAAGCGAGTTGGGCGGCGGACCGCTCAGCGCGGCCACTGAAACTGATCTCGCCTCGGTGCGCCGGAGGTGCGTCTTCACCACACACACGCCGGTTCCCGCCGGCCACGATCGATTTTCTCTGGAGCAGACCATTCGCATTCTGGGAGGCGACCGGACAGCGAGACTGGAAAAGCTGGGATGCTTTCGCGACGGCATGCTGAACATGACTCTGCTGGCGCTTAACTTTTCGCGCTACGCCAACAGCGTATCCATGCAGCATGCAAAAGTTTCGCGGGAAATGTTTTCGGAGTTCACGATTGACTCGATCACCAACGGAGTTCACGCACCCACCTGGATTTCCGAGCCCATCCAGCAGTTGCTTGATGCGAACTACTCCTCGTGGCGGCGCGACAATCATTACCTGCGTAGTGCCATCGATTTGCCTGAAAAGGATATTCTCGCGGCGCACGCTCGCAACAAGGAGGCGCTGCTCACTGAAGTTGCCTCGAGCACCGGGCTGGTGCTGAATCCAAAAGTGCTGACTCTGGGGTTTGCTCGTCGCGCTGCCACTTACAAACGTGCCACGCTGTTGTTCAACGACCCCAGGCGGCTGGCGGAGATCGCCGCCGCTGCCGGCGGGTTACAGATTATCTTTGGCGGCAAGGCCCATCCGCAGGACGAGCCCGGCAAGAAGTTGATCCAGGAGGTAGTCGAAGATGCGGCCAAATATTCAAACGGCGTGCTGCGAGTTGTGTACCTCGAAAATTACGCCTGGAGCCTGGGCGCGCTGATGACCGCCGGCGTGGACCTGTGGGTAAATACGCCGCGGCGTCCTTACGAAGCCTCTGGAACCAGCGGCATGAAAGCCGCAATGAATGGGGTTCCCAGCCTCTCGGTTCTTGACGGCTGGTGGATCGAGGGCTGCATTGAGGGCTTCACCGGCTGGGCCATCGAGGACGGCGCCAACGACCAGGAGGAAGCGGCCTCGCTCTATAAAAAACTTGAAACGGCCGTGATTCCGCTCTACCTCGATGCGCCTGAGAAGTGGGCGAAGCTGATGCGCCACACACTGGCCTACAACGGTTCCTACTTCAACACCAACCGCATGATGAACCAGTACGCTCGCAACGCCTACTATCCTGTGACGCTGATCGAGAAGGTGAAGGTGGCGGAAGAAGCGTTCGCGAAGTGAGCCGGGGATACCTACCTCAATCCCCCGGCGCTTCCTCCAGCTCCGCACCAATGCGGCGAAGCTTCATGAATTTCCATTGCAGGCGGTCGAAGAAGAGGTAGACCACCGGCGTCGTGAAGAGCGTCAGCATCTGTGAAACGATGAGGCCGCCGACGATGGTGATGCCCAGCGGCTTGCGCAGCTCTGAGCCGACGCCCATACCGATGGCCAGCGGCAATCCGCCGAAGAGCGCGGCCATCGTGGTCATCATGATGGGGCGAAAGCGCAACAAGCACGCTTGGTAAATTGCCTCGACCGGCGGCAACCCTTGTTCGCGCTCCGCCTGCAAGGCGAAGTCGATCATCATAATGGCGTTCTTCTTCACGATGCCGATAAGCAGGATGATGCCGATGAGCGCGATGATGCTCAGTTCGGTTCCGGTGAGCAGCAGCGCAAGTAAGGCGCCGACGCCGGCCGGGGGCAGCGTAGAAAGAATCGTCAGTGGGTGGATCAGGCTCTCATAGAGAATGCCGAGCACGATATAGACGGCGACCAGCGCGGCCACAAGGAGCCATATCTCGTTTTTGAGCGAGTCCTGGAAAGCCTGCGCGGTTCCCTGGAAGGTGGCGTGAATGCCGCTGGGCATGTCCATTTCGCTCTGCGCCTTTTCGAGCGCGGTGACGGCATCGCCCAAAGCAACGTTTGGCGCCAGGTTGAAGGTGACGGTAACAGCCGGGTACTGGCCCTGGTGATTAACCGCCAGAGAAGTGCGCTGGCGCTCAAAGTGAGCGATCGTAGAGAGCGGAACCATTGCGCCGCCCGATGAAGAAGTTGGGGCAGCAGCAGCCGGAACAGCGTTTGCGGCCGCGATCGCCGCAGTGGGCGAAAGTACTGCGGGAACCGTAGCTGAAGAAGAAAAGAGTGCCGCAGCCGGACCGGCAGGTGCTATCGCCGCAACCGTCCTTGGCATAGCTGTGGTGGCGCCCACAACATTGTTGGCCTTGATGTAAATGCCGTTGAGCGCGTCGGGACTGAGCTGGTATTTTGGATCGACCTCCATTACCACGTAGTACTGGTTGAGCGCGGTATACATTGTGGAGACTTCCCGCTGCCCAAAGGCATCGTAGAGCACGCTGTCGATGGCCGCGGCGGTAATTCCCAGTCGCGAAGCGGTATCGCGATCGATCACCAGGTTGGCTGCCAGTCCATTGTTCTGCTGGTCGGTGGAGACGTCGCGCAACTGAGCCATGTTTCTGACCCGTTCCTCGAACCGCGGCGCCCAGGTGTTCAGCTCACTCAGATTTTCGTCCGATAGCGTGTACTGGTATTGCGCGGCTGCGTTGCGAGCGCCGATCTGAATGTCCTGAAAGGCCTGAAGAAAAAGCGTTGCGCCGGGCACGCTGGTGAGCTTCTGGCGCAGGCGGTTGACCACATCGTCGGCGGAGACACGACCGGGGCGCTGATCGAGCGGCCTGAGGCTGACAAACATGAAGCCCACATTATTGCTGTTGCGGCCGCCGCCCGCAAAAGCCGTTACAGAGCGCACCGCCGGATCTTCCAGCGTCATCTGCGCCAGTTGGCGCTGCTTGTCGCGCATGGCGGGAAAGCTGATGTCCTGCGCGGCCATGGTCTGGCCGCCCAGCCGGCCCGTGTCCTGCTGCGGAAAGAAGCCCTTGGGAACGATCGTGAAGAGAAATGCGTTCAGGAACGCCGTTCCAATGGCCACGCAGAGAATCAGCGTCTGATGGCGCAGCACCCAGCGCAGCGCAGCGTTGTATTCGTAGTGAAGGCGCTGGAATGCGTTCTCGCTGAAGCGGTAGATGGGTCCGTGCCGGCTTTCGTCGCGTTGCTTCAAAAACTGCGCGCACAGCATCGGCGTGCAAGTGAGCGAAACCAGAAGCGAGACGGCAATCGCCACGCTGAGAGTGACGGCAAACTCTCGGAAGAGCTTGCCCACAATCCCGCCCATCAACAGAATCGGAATGAAGACGGCGATCAGCGAAGTGCTCATCGAGAGCACCGTGAAGCCGATCTCGCGCGAGCCCTTCATTGCAGCATCGAAGGGCTTCATACCGTCTTCAAGATAGCGAGTGATATTCTCAATCACCACGATGGCATCGTCGACCACAAATCCTGTGGCAATGGTCAGCGCCATCAGCGAGAGATTGTCGATGGTGTAGCCCAGCAGGTACATCACGCCGAATGTGCCCACCAGCGAGAGCGGCACGGCGATCGACGGAATGATGGTGGCCCACACCTCGCGCAGAAACATGAAAACCACCAGCACCACCAGCACCACGCTGATCAGAAGTGAAATCTCCACATCGTGAACGCTGGCGCGGATTGTGGTGGTGCGGTCCATGGCCACGTCAATCTTGATGGTGGGTGGGATAGAGGCCTGCAGACGCGACATCCTGCCCATCACGTTATCCACGGTCGAAATGACATTGGCTCCGGGGCTTTTGAATACGACCACGAGAACAGCGTCTTTGAGCTGGCCGGGCGGGCCCTTGTCAGGATTGATGCCGGAGATGCCTGCGGTGTGAATGTCGGCGACGCTGTCTACCACAGTGCCCAGGTCGGAGATGCGCACCGGCGCGCCGGTCTGCCGATTGTAACCGGCGATGATGGGCGCATAGTCGCTGGCTGTGAACATCTGATCGTTGTCAGCGATCTGCCAGCGATGGCCTGCATCCTGAAAACCGCCTTTAGGCCGATTGGCATTGGCATTGGCCAGCGCCGTGCGCACCGCCTCCAGCCCGATGCCGTTCGAGCCAAGCTGCATGGGGTTCAACTCCACGCGCACCGCGGGGCTCGAGCTGCCGAAGACAAACACCTGGCCCACACCATCGATCTGAGCTATCTTCTGCGCCAATATCGAGTCGGCCATATCGTAAATCTGTGGCTTGGGCACCACATCCGATGTCAGTGTCAGGATCAGGATCGGAGACTCAGCGGGATTGGCCTTGCGGTAGCTTGGATTCTGAGGCAGGTAAGACGGCAACTGGTTGCGCGCAGCGTTAATAGCCGCCTGCACGTCGCGAGCCGCGGCGTCGATATTGCGATTGATGTCAAATTGCAAAACCACTGAAGCCGCGCCCAACGTGCTGACCGAGGTCATCTGGTTGACGCTGGCGATGCGTCCGAACTGCCGCTCCAGCGGAGTAGCAACCGAAGAGGCCATGGTCTCAGGACTCGCGCCCGGCAGTCCCGCGCTGATGCCAATCACCGGAAAGTCCACATTGGGCAGCGAGGCTACGGGCAGCAGTGAGTAAGCCACCGAACCAGCCAGCAGCAGCGCCAGCGAGAGCAGCGATGTGGCGACCGGGCGTTTGATGAATGGCGCGGAGAGGTGCATGCTTGTGGCTCCTCAGTCCGCGCTCGCAGGCTGCTGTCCGTAGGTGGTGTGGATCTCGCGCGGCTTGAACCGCTGCGCCAGTTTATCGAAGTAGAGGTAAGTAACCGGCACAGTGTAAAGCGTGAGCAACTGCGACAGCAGCAGTCCGCCGACAATGGTCACGCCCAGCGGCATGCGCAACTCCGCGCCCACACCCCCGCCTAGCGCGAGCGGCAATCCGCCCAGCATGGCGGCCATTGTCGTCATCAAAATGGGCCTGAAGCGCAGCTTGCAGGCCTGGAAGATTGCCTCCTCTGCCGTTTTGGCTTCGTTGCGTTCGGCATGCAGCGCAAAGTCGATCATCATGATCGCGTTCTTCTGCACGATGCCGATAAGCAGGATCATGCCGATGAGGGCAATGACGCTGAACTCCGTGCGCGTAATCATCAGCGCCAGCAGCGCTCCGACGCCCGCCGAAGGCAGCGAAGAGATAATCGTGATGGGGTGAATGTAACTCTCATACAGCACTCCCAGCACGATATAAACGGTGACCAGCGCAGCCAGAATCAGCAGCGGCTCGTTGGCCAGCGAAGTCTGAAATGCCGCGGCCGTTCCCTGAAAACTGGCATTGATGGCGGCCGGCATCTGAATACGCTGCTCGATGCGATTGACGGCCTTCACGGCGTCGCCCAGTGCCTTGCCCGGAGCCAGGTTGAAGCTGATCACGGTGGAAGGGAACTGTCCCTGGTGGCCGATGGCCAGTTGTGCGCGAGACTGCTCCCAGTGGGCCAGCATGCTGAGCGGCACCTGGGTCCCGTTGCCCGATTTAACGTAGAGATTGCTCAGCGTACCAGGGTCGGTTTGGAAGTTCTGTCCGACCTCCATCACCACGTGGTATTGGTTGAGCTGAGTAAAGATGGTGGAGACCTGGCGCTGGCCGAAGGCGTCGTAAAGTGTGTTGTCAATGTCGGCCATGGCCACGCCCAGCCGTGCCGCGGTATCGCGATCGACCACCAGTTGAGCGCCCAGCCCCTGGTCCTGCAGGTCACTCGCCACATCGGTTACCACTTTTTCCTTGCTCAATTCGTTGACCATCTTGCGCGTATAAGTAGCCAGCTCGTTTTGATCGGGATCTTCGAGCGAGTATTGAAATTCAGTCCGGCTCACGCGATCTTCTACCGTCAGGTCCTGAAGCGGCTGCAAAAAAAGCTGAATGCCCTCGGCATCTTCAACGCCTTCCAGCTTTGCATGCAAACGGCGGATCACATCTGCCGCAGAAATCTTGCGCACATCGAGCGGCTTGAGGTTGATCTGAATGCGGCCCGAGTTCAGCGTGGTGTTGGTTCCATCTACTCCAATAAACGAAGAAACGTGATCGACCGCCGGATCTTCGAGCAAAGTGTCCACCAGCTTTTGCTGCCGCTGGGCCATACTGGTGAAGCTCACCGTCTGTGGAGCTTCGCTGATGCCAAGAATCACGCCCGTATCCTGCACCGGGAAAAATCCCTTGGGAATCACAATGAAAAGTAGAACAGTAGCCACAAAAGTGGAGATGGTGACCATCAGCGTAGTGAAGCGATGGCGCAGCACCACTTGCAAGGTGCGGCCATACCAGGCAATCACGCTGTTGAATACTTTTTCTGACCAATAGTAGAAGCGAGTCTGTTTTGCGACCGCCTTGTCCTGAAGAATGCGCGAGCACATCATCGGCGTCAGCGTCAGCGAGACGAACGCCGAGACCAGAATGGTCACAGCCAGCGTAACGGCAAACTCGCGGAAGAGCCGCCCCACCACGTCGCTCATAAAGAGCAGCGGGATGAGCACCGCAATCAGCGAAACCGTCAGCGACATAATGGTGAAGCCGATCTGTTCGCTGCCCTTGAGCGCGGCGCGCATAGGACTATCGCCTTCTTCAATGAACCGCGAGATATTCTCGATCATCACGATGGCGTCGTCCACCACGAACCCTGTCGAAATCGTCAGCGCCATCAATGTGAGATTGTTGAGCGAGTAGCCCAGCAGGTACATCACGCCAAATGTGCCCACAATCGAAAGCGGCACCGCGACTGAAGGAATGACGGTAGCAGCCAGGTTGCGCAGAAAGAGAAAGATCACCATCACCACCAGCGCTATGGTGAGCATCAGCTCATACTCCACGTCTCTTACTGAGGCCCGGATAGTTATGGTGCGATCCGTAAGCACCTTCACCTGTATGGTGGCCGGCATGCTCGTTTGCAACTGCGGCAGCAGCTTCTTGATGCGATCCACCACGGCGATGATGTTGGCGCCGGGCTGGCGCTGGATATTGACGATCACCGCAGGCTGGCGGTCCATCCAGGCCGCTTGCTGCATATTCTCTGCGGCATCCACGATCGTCGCTACGTCAGAGGCGCGAACGGCCGCTCCGTTTCGATAGGCCACAATCACCGGCAGGTAGTCGGCGCTCGAAAGCAACTGGTCGTTGGCGCCGATGGTATAAGACTGGCGCGAGCCGTTGAGTGTCCCTTTGGCCTGGTCGACGTTGGCGGAGTTGATGGCGGTGCGCAGGTCCTCAAGGCTTAGGTTGTAAGCAGCCAGCTGTGCCGGATTGGCCTGGATGCGCACCGAAGGTTTTTGTCCGCCGGCAATCGAAACCAATCCCACGCCCGTGACCTGCGAAATCTTCTGCGCCAGGTTCGTGTCGGCGGCGTCTTCAATCTTGTCCAGCGGCAGTGAAGTGGAAGTCAGCGCCAGCGTCATGATGGGCGCGTCGGCGGGATTCACCTTGCTGTAAATAGGAGGATTGGGCAGATCGGTGGGCAGAAAGCTGTTGGCCGCATTGATGCCCGCCTGAACCTCCTGCTCCGCCACATCGATGTTCTCGTCCAGGTTGAACTCGAGAGTAATGACAGAACCGCCCCCGGAGCTGACCGACGTCATTTGCTTCAGCCCCGGCATCTGGCCAAACTGGCGCTCCAGCGGCGCAGTCACTGACGAAGCCATTACTTCGGGTCCGCCGCCGGGATAGAAGGTGAGCACCTGGATGATGGGGTAATCCACCTCAGGCAGAGCGGAGACCGGCAACTGCTGGTAACCCACAAAACCCGCCAGCAAAATCGCCGCCATCAGCAGCGAAGTAGCTACCGGGCGCAGAATGAACGGCCGGGAAGGACTCAGGCTCACTGCTGCGTCCTCTTCTGGTTGCCGTTCCCTTGGTTACTGAATGGACCGTCAGCCTGATTCGGATCCTGCCCTGCTGGGCTTTGTTTCGTATTCTGTCGAGCCGTGCTCACAACAACGATCTGCCCGTTGCGAAGCCGGTCCGCGCCGTCCACCACCACGTTATCTCCCGCTTTCAATCCGCCGTTCAGGATGGTGACCTGTCCCTCGGCCAGGGCCACATTCACCTGTTGAATCTTTGCAGTCGCAGTCCCCTTGGCATCGGTAGCGATGGTCCACACATACGATCCCTGCTGGCCGGTTTGAATCGCCGCCGACGGCACCACCAGCGCATTGGGCCGGTCTTCCATCACCAGGTGAATATTGACGAACTGGTTGGGAAAGAGCGATTGATCCTTGTTGTCAAACACTGCCTTCAGCTTGTCGGTTCCGGTGGTGGTGTCAATCTGGTTATCGGCGGTGAGCAACAGGCCCTCCGTCAGCTTTTGCACGTCGCCGCGGTCGTAAGCATCCACAGGCAGCCGCCTCTCTGTGGCCAGCTTGTGCAGCACCTGCGGCAGTTCATTCTCAGGCAGCGTGAAGTAAACGGCGATGGGCTGAAATTGGTTGATGATCACCAGGTTGGTGGTGTTCGCGGTAATAATGTTTCCGGGATCCACCAGCCGCAATCCGATGCGCCCATTGATAGGCGACTGAATGCTGCACCAGTCGAGCTGCAACTGCGCGGTTTCAATCGCTCCCTTATCGGCCTCGATTGCGCCCAGGTACTGGCCCTGTGCCGCCTCGTCGGCATCGAGCGTTTCCTTTGAGGTCACGCCCGCATCGAAGAGCGCTTTGTAGCGCTTGTACTCCACCTGCGCGTCTTTGAGCAGCGCCTGGTCGTGAGCAAGCGTGCCTTTGGCCTGGTCCAGTGCAGCTTTATAGGGTCTGGGGTCAATCGTCATAATGGTTTGACCCTGCTTCACCTGTTGCCCCTCGGTGAATTTCACCGGCTCCAGTTCGCCGCTCACTCGCGCCTTCACCGTCACGCTCATATAAGGAGTGACCGTCCCAAGCGCCGTCAGATAGATAGGCATTGGCTTCCGCTCAGCCGCCGCCACCTGCACCGGAACCGGCCGGCTGAGCAACTCCGCCTCCTGACTGGCGCTTTTTTGGGCAGCCAGTTGATGATTTTCGTAGATTCGCCAGACGCCAAGACCCAACAAGCACGCCAGCGCCAGGTAAACAAAGACTCGAATCCAGAACCCCTTGCTCGAAACCGGCTGTTCGATTGCGCTGTTTGTGGGCGGATAGGACTCCGGAGTGCCTTCTATGGACATAATTTCAATTCCTGTCAATCTCTTTTGTTTTCAATGCCCACCGAGGGCTTAATTGCTTCTAGCCGGGCAAAAAGCAAACCCGCCCGTTTCGTTTTTGGGGAGGCTCAAGTATCAACCAAGTCTCGTCAGGCCCGTCGCCAAACAGAAGGCGAATTCTCACCGCAGGCTGCTGAGCAGTGCATTCCCTCAGGGTGCGAGTTGTGATTATTGTATCGAACCGGGCGACGTTCAGGCTTTCGAAGCTGGATCGGGTGCAAGGCACGCAGGCGCTTCTAAGCCAATACCCGGTCGCCACTCCTGCCGCGCCTGATCCATTCGATGAAATTGACTGCAATCAGAAGCAGGAACGTAACATAAAGCATGCTCAGGGCACGGAGCTCGCCGGGATTACCAAAAAGAAAGTAAAGCGGCAGGTTGATGGCCGCTGCGAATTTGCCGTGGCGTCGCATCACGGGCGGGAGATAACGCCAGCCGCGCCACGCCGTCCAGATCAGCAAGGCCATCGGCAGCAGGGTGTAGGCCGGCATCAATAGCAATCCGTAGGTCTTTTCCAGCGGCGGGTCGCCGAAGATCCACAAGCTCGGATGCAGCAGGAAATGGATCTGCTGCATCAGCCCCCATCCCAATGTCCCGCCCGGGTTCCGCGCGAATCGGAGATTAATGGGAATGTAGACCGCCGCGCTCGCCAGGCAGAGCACACCGGTGCCTATGAGTGCGTTGTTGCGAGAGGTCCGCTGCCGGAGAATGGGATAAAGCGCTGGTATGAAAAACAGGAATGACTCCTTGTTCCAGGTGCCCAGCGCGGCAATGGGCAGTATCCAAAACCAGTCGAACTTGAGCGCTGCCCACACAGCCAGCGCCATAAGCGCCAGTTCGGGATAGTCGTAGAAGAAGCCGCCCTTGCACTGAAGATAGGGAAGCAGGAGGATGAAGACGACCGGGGCAAAGACCGCCGCAATTGGATTCAGATCCAGCGCCCGGCAGACCATCCGCATGGCGTAGACGGCCAGCAGCGCAAACAGGAAAGTGGCGGCATAGACGACCAGGTAGCGGAAGAAATAAACCCGGTCTCGGGCGATCGGCGAATCGAACATCTCATCGGGGAGCTTCTGGTCCCCGAGCTGCGCGTTAAAAAGCCACGCCTTCACCGCTTCCGGCGTCGCTCTGTCCATCCAGTTGGCGGTAGTAGGCAGCATCTGCCGATAGATAAAGGGCCTGAAACCGGTCCCATCCAGCATCGCGTCCAGCCGCAGCAGCGGTATGGTCCTCGAGCCCCAATCGTAAAAGTGAAATTTCGTGTAGAACCCGTTGAACGAGGCCGATGCCGCAACAAAAAAAAGAACGAAGCAGCAGACTCGATGGTAGAGCTTTGAAGAGCGAGTCTCAGGATTCATGGCAGCATTCCACCCCATCGAACCATCTGGCCCTTTTCCCATGCTACAAAACCGTCGCCGGAGAGGTGGGACAAATGATACGCGATTCGAGGGGTCAGGCCTGGAAGAATCAGCCTTGACACTCTCCGCACCAGGTCCAGATCGCCCTCTGGCGCAGGGCGCCGCGCCCGGTCCACGAAATTGGGTCTTTCCCGCCTCTCTGTGCGTCTCTAACCTATGCGCAAAGCTCTTCTTGTCCGATTCTGAGCATTCTACTTCAACTTCGTCTACCATAGTAATTTCAACAGTCCTGGTTTGAGCCCCGGCATCCCGGCAATGGTTGCGTGAGGCTTTTGGAACCAGTGAGCCGGTGCAAACCGGACCGGAAGAATTGCCGCTCCGTTCAGGAGTAACCGGTCGCAGGCGAGATGGTAAAAGCGCCCCGGCTCGGGAGCGAGTACCAGCCTTATGTGGATTGTCCGGTTAGCGCTGCGGCGGCCTTATACCTTTGTCGTCTTTGCGCTCCTGATTTTGATTCTCGGCGTCTTCAGCATTCTGTCGATGCCCACGGATATCTTTCCCAATATCGATATTCCGGTCGTCTCCGTGGTGTGGAACTACACCGGCCTCTCGGCGCAGGAGATGTCTACCCGCATCGTCTACGTCAGCGAGCGCGGCATGACCTCGACGGTCAACGATATCGAGCACATGGAATCGCAATCGCTCAACGGCGTTGCAGTCATCAAGATCTTCTTCCAGCCGGGCGTCAATATCGGCAACGCAGTGGCCCAGGTGACGGCCATCAACCAGACGCTTTTGCGCTCTCTGCCGCCGGGCACCACGCCGCCCTTTATCATCCAGTACAACGCCTCCAGCGTGCCTATATTGATGCTCGGCCTCTCCGGGGAGGGCCTCAACGAGCAGCAGTTGAACGACCTGGCGCAGAATACAATCCGAACGCAACTGGCCACCATCGAGGGCGCGTATACCCCCTTCCCCTACGGCGGCAAGCTGCGCCAGATCCAGGTGGACATCGATCTGCACGCGCTGCAGGCCAAAGGGCTATCGCCAAACGATGTGGTAAATGCCGTCAACGCGCAGAACCTGATTGTGCCCTCCGGCACCATGAAGGTCGATCGCTTTGAGTACGCCGTCGAGACCAACTCGGCGCCTTCCGTGGTCAACGATCTGAACACTCTGCCCATTAAAGCCGTGAACGGCGCTGTCATCTACATCGGCGATGTGGCCCATGTGCGCGACGGCTACCCACCCCAGACCAACATCGTGCGCGTGGACGGCAGCCGCGCCGTGCTGATGAGCATCCTCAAAACCGGCTCGGCCTCCACGCTGGACATCATCGAAGGCGTGCGCGCAAAGCTGGAGAGCATCAAGGGCCAGTTGCCGCCGGCGTTGCGGATGAATGCACTCTCCGATCAGTCGATCTTCGTCCGCAGCGCCATCAGCGGCGTAGTGCGCGAGGCCATCGTCGCCGCCTGCCTCACCGCCATCATGATCCTGGTTTTTCTGGGTAGTTGGCGCTCCACCATCATCATTGCGGTCTCCATTCCGCTCTCCATTCTCTGTTCTCTCATCACGCTCTACGCGCTCCACGAGACCATCAACATCATGACCCTGGGAGGCATGGCGCTGGCCGTCGGCATCCTTGTCGACGACGCCACCGTGGCCATTGAGAACATCAACCGAAGCCTCGAAGACGGCAAGGAGCTGGAGCAATCCATCCTCGACGGCTCCGCGCAGATTGCCACCCCGGCTCTGGTCTCCACCCTCGCCATCTGCATCGTCTTTGTGCCCATGTTCTTCTTGAGCGGCGTGGCTCGCTATCTTTTTGTTCCCATGGCCGAGGCCGTGGTCTTTGCCATGCTGGCCAGTTACGTGCTTTCCCGAACGCTGGTGCCCACCATGGCCAAGTACCTGCTTCTGGAACACGACGACGCCCAGACTATAAAAAAGCAAGCCAGCCGCAATCCCCTGGTCCGTTTCCAACTGGGCTTTGAACGGGGCTTTGAGAGCTTTCGCCGCGGCTATCTGCGCCTCCTCACCGTGTGCGTGGACTACTCCGCCGTCTTTCTGGTCGTGTTCATAGTCTTCGCGTTGACTTCGGTAGGTCTTCTGTTACCCTCCCTCGGCCAGGACTTCTTCCCCTCGGTGGACTCAGGCCAGTTCAAGATTCATGTGCGCGCCCGCACCGGCACGCGTATCGAAGAGACGGCCGCACTCTGCGACCGTATCGACTCCACCATCCGCGAACAGATCCCGGCTAAAGAGGTGGTTACCATCGTCGATAACATCGGCCTGCCTTATTCGGGAACGAATCTCTCTTACTCCACCTCGGCGCCGGTCGGCCCCGCCGATGCCGATATCCAGGTGCAACTAAGCGAGAATCACCATTCCACCTCGGCTTACGTCGAGCGCCTGCGCTATGTGCTGGCCCGCCAATATCCCGGCGTCACTTTCTATGTCCTGCCCGTGGACATCGTGACGCAGATTCTCAACTTCGGCCTCTCCGCGCCCCTCGATGTCCAGATCGTCGGCCCGAACCTTTATGGCAATCGTGCGCTCGCGGAGCGGATACTCGATGAGGTTCGCTACGTTCCGGGCGCCGCCGATGCGCGCATTCAGCAGCCCTTCAACTATCCCAACATGACGGTGAACGTGGACCGTACCCGCGCCCAGACCATCGGACTGACACAGCAAAATGTGGCGCAAAGCCTGCTGGTGGCTCTCAGCGGCAGCTTTCAGACCGCTCCCAACTTCTATCTCGACCCGAAAAACGGCGTGAGCTACAACATTGCCATCCAAGCCCCGCAATACAAGCTCGACTCACTGGCCGCGCTGAATAGCCTGCCCGTTACCAGCCAACTCGCGACGCAACAGGCCGCCGGCGCTCTACAAACGGGCACAAACGCCACCGCGGTTCCCGGAGTTCCCTCACCGGTCAATGTCCTTGGCAACCTGGCCTCCATTGCGCCGGGCACGGAGATGGGAACAGTGAGCCACTATGACATTCAGCCGGTTATCGATATCTATGCCAATGTGGATGGAACTGACTTGGGCAGCGTGACCCGAAAAATAGAGAAAATAATCGCCAACCACCAGAACGATCTGCCGCGCGGCTCGCACTTCATTCTGCGCGGGCAAAGCGAGACCATGAAAAAGTCCTACGTCGGCCTGCTGGGCGGGCTGGTGTTTTCCATCCTGCTGGTCTACTTGCTCATCGTGGTCAACTTCCAGTCCTGGCTCGATCCATTCATCATCATTTCAGCGTTGCCGGCGGCGCTGGCAGGCATCGTCTGGTTCCTCTTCCTCACCAATACCAGGCTCAGTGTGCCCGCCCTTACCGGCGCCATCATGTGCATGGGTGTGGCAACGGCCAACTCCATTCTGGTGGTAAGCTTTGCCCGGGAGCAGTTGGAGATTCTGGTGGGCGACGCGCGCAGGGCCGCGCTGAATGCCGGCTTTGTGCGCCTGCGCCCTGTACTGATGACCGCCCTGGCTATGATCATCGGCATGGTGCCCATGGCGCTGGGCCTGGGCGACGGCGGCGAACAGAATGCCCCGCTGGGCCGCGCCGTCATCGGCGGTCTGCTGCTGGCTACCGTGGCCACGCTTTTCTTTGTTCCCGCATTTTTCTCTGTGGTCCACGGCTGGCTTGAAGGCCGCAGCAGGGCGGCGCGAGGCGCGGCGCGGGCTGGGACGCTGGACGAGTTCGATCTTTCGGAGTAACTGTCTAATGAGTAATGAATCCAATCCGTATTCACAACCGGCCCATCAGGCGGATCACGATCGCGGCACCGCGCCCGAGCAGAAGCCTATCCCGCCGCGGCTGGCTCTCGTGGGCGTGGCCGTAGTGCTCGTCGTGGCCGCGGTGCTGGCGGGCCTTGGCATTCTCAGCCGTTCTCATGCCAATAAGGCGCTGGCCGCCAGAACCACTGAGCTGGCCGCTCCCACCGTCATCGTCGTCGCCCCCAGGCAGGGCGCCCCGGTTGACAGCTTTGTGCTTCCCGGCAATGTGACCGCATGGACCGATTCACCCATCTACGCGCGCACCTCCGGCTATCTCACCCGTTGGTACTTCGATATCGGTGCCCGAGTCAAAAAAGGCGCTCTGCTGGCGGAAATCTCCACCCCCGAAATCGACCAGCAACTGAACCAGGCCAAGGCCGACTTGAATACCGCCCAAGCCAATGCCAACAACGCCCACATTCAAGCCGACCGCTACTCCCGGCTGGTCAAGTCCGATGCCGTCTCCCAACAAGACACCGATACCTTCGTAAACCAGGCCGCCGCCACCGCCGCCACTGTTAAATCCGCACAGGCCAACGTCCAGCGGCTCAACGAATTGCAGGCCTTTGAGAAGGTCTATGCGCCCTTTGACGGAGTTGTCACCGCGCGCAACATAGATACCGGCCAGTTGATCGATGCCGGTGCGGGCAAGGAGCTCTTCCACGTGCAGGCCATTCAAACCCTTCGCGTCTACGCCAACCTGCCGCAGATTGATTCGCAAAACGTAAAGCGCGGCTCTAAAATCGACCTCACCTTTGCTGAGCACGCCGGCAAAATTTACCACGGAACCCTGGCCCGCACCGCCGATGCAATCGATCCGGTGAGCCGCACGCTGTTGGTCGAAATCGATGTAAATAATCGCGCCGGCGAATTGCTGCCCGGCTCCCTCGCCCAGGTCCACTTCAAGACCCCGACCTCCGGCGCCACCTTCATCGTGCCCGCCGCGGCGCTCATCTTCCGCCGAGAGGGCCTACGCATAGGCACCGTGGTCAACGGCAACGTCGCGCATCTGGTCCCGGTCATCATCGGCGAGGACGACGGGGCCAACGTGCAAATCGTCTCCGGCCTCAGCGCCGCCGACCTGGTAATCCAGGACCCGCCCGACTCGCTCATCGAGGGCGAAAAGGTCCACGCAGTCAGCCCCAGCAGTCAATCCAATGCGGGAGGCAAGTAATATGCCGACCCCGCCAACAGCGGAAAGACGTCACAAATCCGCTAACTTGCTAACTCGCTATCCCCGCGAAGCGGTGGTTCACTTGCCGCATTTATCAAGCCCTCCGAATATTCGATTTTCTCTCGCAATCTGCCTGCTTGCTTTAACTCTGCTCACCGCTTGCAAACCCGTCGGCCCCAACTACAATCGCCCCGGCTTCGAAGCTCCCGAAGCCTACAAAGAAACCGGCGCATCCACAGCAATCGTCCCTCCCCCCAATCCCGCCGGAGGCGGCTGGCAGAAAGCAAACCCCTCCGACGGAATGCTTCGCGGAAAATGGTGGGAGATTTACCAGGACCCGCAGTTGAATCAATTGGAAGAACAGATCAGCCCCAATGGCCAGCCTAATAACCAGCAACTCCGCCAGGCCATGGAGACCTATCTAGCCGCCCGCGATCAGATCAAGGTTGCTCGCTCCTCTCTATACCCCACCCTCTCCGCCTCGCCTTCCGCCTCGCGCAACCAAGTCTCGTTCAACGAACCGCTCTTCAATAGAACGAACAACCCCAACTACAACGATTATGAGATCACCGGCCAGGCAAGCTGGGAACCGGATTTCTTCGGCCGCATCCGCCGCACCATCGAAGCCGCCCGTGAAACCGCCCAGGCCACCGCCGCGCAAATGGCCGTCGTTGACCTGAGCCTTCACGCAGAAATGGCCTCCGACTACTTCCAGCTCCGCGGCCTCGATTCCGAAACCAAACTGCTGAAGTCCACCGTAGCCGATCTCGAGCACCAGCTCGACCTAACCCAGCGCCGTCTCTCCGGCGGAGTAGCCACCGATGTAGACGTAGCCCAGGCCCGCACCCAACTTGAAACCGTGCGCGCCCAACTCATCGACGTAGGCGTGGCGCGCGCCCAATATGAGCACGCCATCGGCACCATCGCCAATCGCAGGCTCACCGACTTCAGCATTCCTTTCTCGCCGATCGAAGAGTCTCTGTCACTGCCCCAAATCCCCACCGGCGTTCCCTCGCAACTCCTTGAGCGCCGTCCCGACGTGGCCAATGCCGAGCGCCTCACCGCCGCCGCCAACGCACAAATCGGCATCGCCATCAGCGCATACTACCCCACCATCACTCTTGGCGGCACCGGCGGCTTTCAAAGCACTGACCTCGGCACGTTGTTTCAGGGCCCAAGCGCGCTCTGGTCGCTCGGTGCCCAGGCAACTGAGTTGCTCTTCGACGCCGGCCAGCGCCACGCACTCACTGATCAGGCCCGCCACACCTACGAAGCCCAGGCCGCCGCCTATAGAAACACAATCTTCCAAGCCTTCAACGACGTAGAAGACCAGCTCTCCAGCCTAAGAATTCTCGAGCAGGAATCCACCGTAGAAGACCGTGCCGTAGCCTCAGCCCAGCACTCCTTCGATCTATCCAACAAGCGCTACAAAGGCGGCGTCACCAGCTACCTTGAAGTCCTCACCTCCGAAGCCACCCTCATCCAGAACCAGCGCACAGACATCGATCTTCGCACCCGGCAATTTGTTTCAAGCGTAGGCCTCGTCCGCTCCCTGGGCGGCAGCTGGGACACAACCCAGTTGCCAAAGTAAGACAACAGACATATCTATCTATCATTACGGGAATCCTGATTCACTTGACGTTTTGAAAGGGCACGACTTCACAGCTCGCGGAAAAACTCGTTCGGGCTTTAGCCCCTGAAGGAAAGCTTTTATTGATCCACTAAACTCTGTGCCCCATCCATTCGACTTCTTTTTGTCGAATGAGTGGGAATCCCATTCAATCATCCACACTTCCCCATCCCCTCACTCTCCCTTGCATTTCCCCACCAACTAGCTTCTAATTCCGTTCGAATGGAAGCGCCAATACAGCCCGTCCCCATACCCTGCGCAATCAACCCCGCCTCAGTCGCAGCCTCTCTCGTGCTGATAGGATTCAGCGCCGTTATCGGCCAGATTGTTCTCATGCGCAAGCTGATCCAAGTCTTCAACGGCAACGAAATGTCGTTAGGCATCCTGCTGGCCACCTGGCTATTTTGGACCGCCGCCGGCAGCACTCTGTGCAGCCTCTTCAAGCTCAATAAAACCACCGCCCGCTGCGCAGTAGCCGCCCTCGAAGCCCTCCTAGCCCTCACCCTGCCCCCAACCATCTGGGCCCTCCGCGCCTCCAAGTCCATCTTTCAAACCGTCCCCGGCGAGCTGGTCGGCCCCGTGCCCATGCTGCTTGCCTCCCTCGTCTGCCTGAGCCTCTTTTGCCTGCTTTCAGGAGCGCTCTTCGTAGCCGCCGCCCGCATGCTTGAAACCGAGCGCGCCGTCTCCCCGCGCATCGCCGCCGCTTCCGCTTACCTGCTTGAGGCCGCCGGCTCCGGCCTGGGCGGAATCCTCGCCAGCATCGTCCTGCTCCGCTACCTCGAGTCCTTCCAGATCGCCGCCATCGTCTCCCTACTCAACCTCTTCATGGCTGCCGTCCTGCTCATCCCCATGCGCCGCAGCCGCCTTGCCGCCCTCACTGCCTCAACCGCCCTCCTCACAATCCTTCTCGTCATCTACGTAGCCGCGCCTCTTAATCGCGAATCCGAACAGCGCCTCTGGCAAGGCTTCCACCTGCTAGCCACACGCGACTCCATCTACGGCAACCTCGCAATCACTCAAACCGGCCCCATCCGCAGCATCTACTCCAACGGCGTCCTCCTAGCCAACGCCCCCGACGAAGCCGCCGCCGAGGAATCCGTTCACTACGCCCTCCTCGAGCACCCCGCCCCAAAAAACATTCTCCTCATCAGCGGCGGCGTCAACGGCAGCGTCGCCCAGGCTCTCCGTCATCCCACCGTCCAGCGCATCGATTACGTCGAGCTCGACCCCGCACTCATCTCCATCGCCCGCCAATTCTTTCCCGCCCAGTCGTCCAACTCCGACCCCCGCGTCCACATCCACTTC
>Ga0187871_10000561_pt1 | contig 35497 bp, 26 predicted proteins | sample June2016WEW_16_1_FD_132988 | JGI IMG/M metagenome (GOLD analysis project Ga0187871, IMG submission 132988) | Peatland microbial communities from SPRUCE experiment site at the Marcell Experimental Forest, Minnesota, USA - June2016WEW_16_10 | ecosystem: Environmental > Terrestrial > Soil >...
CTAGCACTAATGCATCCCTTGATGTTGTCCGCTTCTGGACACACACTTCGACAAGCGGACATCCGGACTGACTCCTTCCTCTGGGATTCAGAGTGCATCATGCTTTGCCCTCAATAATTTGCTGTCCTACACAAACGGTGGGGAATTGCCTGCGTGTCGACGAGCAAGTATCGTAGTGGCTTGTCCAACGAACAGCAGGAGGTTGTGCGATGACTGGACTGGCCCAAGACTGTCGCTACGCACTTCGGCAGTTGCGCAAGAGCCCTGGGTTTACCGCGGTCGCCGTCGTGACCTTGGCCCTCGGTATTGGTGCGAATACGGCAATCTTTAGCGTCGTGGAAGGCGTGTTACTCGCACCGCTGCGCTATTTCCAGCCGGATCACCTGGTTATGGTTTGGGAGAACAATCCGCGCTTTCCTCGCGTCTGGGATTCATATCCTAACTTTCAAGATTGGCAGCGAAGCGCTGGCTCTTTCCAGCAGATGACAGCGTTTAGGGAGCAGGAAATTGACCTCACATTTCCTGGCACACCCACGCACCTTAAGGTCAGCCAAATCTCGTCAGGCTTCTTCAGCTCGCTGGGGACGGAAGTGGGCTTGGGCCGAGAATTTACGCCGGAGGAAGATCAGTCCGGCGGCGCGCGTTCGGCTGTGATCAGCGATCATTTGTGGAAAGAGCGATTCGGCGGCAGCCCCGAAGCATTGGGCAAGAGCGTAACCTTGGAGGGCGTGAGCTATTCAATTGTAGGAGTTGCTCCGCCTGGATTTCGTGTCAATGCTGATGCCGATGTTTTTACGCCGCTCGGCCAGCTCGATCCGTTGATACTGAACAATCGAGGAAGTCACGATGGCATCTTTACGCTCGGGCGACTGAAACCGGGCGTGAGCATATCTCAAAGTCAGGCGGAACTGAGTACGATCCAGGATCGTCTCGATCGTCTGTATCCCGATGACAACCGAGACGTGGGAATTTATGTTGAGCCTCTCAAGAAGGCAATCGTTGGCGACGCCGGTGAGACACTCGCGTTGCTATTTGGTGCAGTTGGACTGGTGTTGTTGATTACCTGTGCGAATATCGCCAATCTCCTGCTGGCCCGTTCAGCGCTACGCAGTAGAGAGTTTGCCGTTCGTTCGGCACTCGGGGCGAATCGCGCGCGCCTGGCACGGCAGGTATTGACGGAGAGCGTGATTCTTTCGCTCACTGGCGCCTGTTTGGGGGTCTTGATTGCTTTCTTCGGAATCAGGTTCGTTTTGGCGGCGATGCCAGGAATCTTGCCACGGAGCGAGGAAGTCAGTCTGAACGCTCCCGTTTTAGTTTATACATTGATAGTCTCGCTCATGGTTGGAATTCTGTTTGGCCTCGTGCCGGTTTTCAAGAGCTGGAGTACCGACCGACAAACATCGCTTAAGGAAGGGGGGCGCGGTTCGACCGTCGTCCATCGCCGAACTCAGAGCAGTTTCGTAGTTGTGCAAGTGGCGTCAACGCTCGTGCTCCTGGTGGGTGCCGGCCTGTTGCTGCGCACAATTGTTCACTTGCGGAACGTGAATCCTGGCTTTGATACCAAGAACATAGTCGCCCTCAAGGTCGGGGTTTCACATTCTCTGACAAAAACCCCTTCGAGTACTCGCGTGGCTTACGATCAGCTGATCGAACGAATTCGTGACATTCCAGGAGTGGAAGCCGCGGACTTTACGACCGCCGTTCCGTTGAACGGAAACGGCGGGTACCTGCCATTTTGGCTGGACTCCAATAAACCCGAATCGCTACAGGGGGCGCCACGACTGCAGCCGTTTCTCACGGGCCCAGACTACCTTCGGACGATGGGAATGCAACTGCTGCAAGGGCGCTTTCTCAGCGAGAATGACACCGCAACAACGCCGTGTGTCGCTGTGATCGACAGGAATTTTGCACGTAAGTTTTTCGTCGATGGGAAAGCTATGGGGCACACGATCACTGCTGGATTCGCAGCGTTCGGCCCTTGCACCATTGTCGGCGTCGTAAATCATGTGAAGGATGCTGGCCTGAATGATGTCGGTCTAAACAATCAATATCAGACGTACTATTCGCTTTATCAAGTTCCGGACGAGTGGGTGCACGTCAATTATCCGGACGCAAGCGTAATCGTTCGCACGCCGCTCGACGCCGCGATGCTAATACCCGAGATCAAGGCAGTGGTATATCAGGGCAGCAGCGAGCAGCCGATCTACAGTGTACAAACAATGCAGCAGATCATTTCGGATTCCATGTCTGAGCAGCGCTTTCCGATGATTCTGCTCGCTGCATTCGCGGGGCTAGCTTTGCTCCTGGCGTCCGTCGGAATCTACGGCATGATTTCCTATTCCGTTACGCAGCGCGTGCAGGAAATTGGCATTCGCATGGCGCTCGGGGCGGATAAAGGAAATATCTTCCGACTGTTTATTGGGCAAGAATTGAAATTGGTTCTCTGTGGCATCGCTGTTGGGGCCGCAGGTGCACTGATACTTACCCGGACCCTCTCAAGTTTGTCGCACCTGCTCTACGGAGTCGGATTGGGGGACCCGTTGACCTTTGCTATATGCTCGATTGGACTAATTGGCGTGGCTACTTTGGCTGGCTACATACCTGCACGCCGTGCGGTGAAGGTGGATCCCATGGCGGCCCTGCGCTGCGAGTAGCAAGCATTCAACTCCAGCTCAACGGGTTCTTTGAACTATCGCGAATCCCATAAGTAAGCGAAAGCTGCGCGCCCGCAATGAATTCCCGACGGGTGACGGGCAAACCGGACTGTTGTCACGAGGCGTTTAACACTCGAAACCCCCTCGCGCGCGTCAATTACTGGCAGCACGAATCTGGCAATCCTCTACTTGACTGACCCGTCTACTACGTGGTACGTTATTACGCGAGGCGTAGTAAGGATGCAAGACCCAACTATTCTCATTCTCGCAAGCCTAGCCGATGGGGACAAGCACGGCTACGCAATCATGGAAGACATCCTTGTCTTCGCGGGTATTCGGCTCGGCCCAGGCACGCTATATGGCGCGATTTGCCGTCTTGAGGAGCGCGGCTGGATTCGAGCGGTTAAATCCGAGTCTCGCCGCCAGCCGTATCGGATCACCGCCGAGGGCAGCCAGCATTTGAAGGAGCAGCTGGCGCTGTTGGGACAAGTTGTGCGGACCGGAAACCGAAGAGTAAGAGAAGCATGAGAACCTTGATCCGTTGGGCGGCCGGGTTGTACCCGGCAAGGTGGCGCAACCGATATGCCGCCGAATTCGACGCGCTTCTCGATGACATTTCTCCGTCTTTGGGTGACCTGTGCAACGTGCTAGGTCACGCGATGCGAGTGCGTGCGACCACACATATTGATGCATGCCTGGTGCCAACACTGGCGTCTCCGATGACCTTGCGCATGCCCCTAGTCGTTTCAATGAGCGCACATGCACTGATGATCACGCTCGTCCTATGCGCGGCGTTGGGTTATGTGACCCCGATGCCTTTGCCTCTTGCGGCTGCGCCGCTGCCTCCTCCCGCCCCTGATCCCCCACCCCAAGTGACAGATGTTCGCGTTTTTCCAAACGCTCTAACGTCGTACTCTTCGTTGCCGCTTGGAGAAGGGGCACCCGGAGACTCGGTGCGTCTTTACGTTGCCGACGGCGTAGGAATTAACTTCCCGTCGCTCCCGGACATCGGCGCGGTGTTTTGGCGGGGCGATGCTGAATGGCGAGTGTGGCCGGGTCAGGCGTTGGAAAGCTTCATTGTTCGCCGTGTGCTGCCGAAGTATCCCCGCGGAACAAATGCCCGAGGTGCAGTGTCCGTATTCGTTGAATACCTGGTCATGCGGGACGGATCTGTAAGGATTCTACGAACCTCAGGACCGGCACCCTTCACCAGCACTGCTCGATCGGCGATCGAACAATGGGTATATCGGCCGCTGGAGTATGAGAATCGCCCCTGCCAAGTGGTTAGTCGAGTTGAGGTGCGGTTTGACAGTGAGTTTGCGAATTCGGACACATCGCTCTGATTACACCGAAGCGCGGAATAAAAGCTAATGTGACGGGAGGCTGGAGAGAGGTATGCCGATTCGAACTCTTTTGATTGTGTTCGCATTCTTGGCTGTAGCACAGCCTCAAAGCGTAAGCATCCCCGATACGCCCGCCGGACATACGCTCCAGGCATGGCTGACTGCCTTCAATAGCGGCGACCGCGGCAAGATCGAAACGTATATCAAGACCGTGGACCAGTCACAGTCTGTCGATGGAATGATCGGCTTCCGCAATCAAACGGGTGGATTCGAGTTGCTGTCGATCGAGAGCAGCGAGCCGCTGCATATTCGGTTCCGGGTGAAGGAGAAAGGTGGACCGACTACGGCGCTTGGAAACCTTCTGGTAAAGGATGGCCAGCCACCGAAAGTGGAAACCTTTGGAATGCGCGCGCTGCCGCCAGGTGTAGTACTGGAGAATGTGAGGATGGATGCCGCCGAGCGGAAGAAGGTGATCAACGAGGTGGATGTCGATCTGAAGGAATACTACGTGGAGGCGGCAACCGCGCAGCAGATGGTCGATGCATTGCAATCGCACGCGAGCAAGGGCGACTATGATGCGATCTCAGATGGCGATGTGTTTGCTGCACGACTGACCAGTGACCTGCAGGATGTGAGTCACGACAGGCATCTCCGCGTGGACTTCAACCCCTTTAAGATACCACCGCGGTCCGAGCCCACCCCGGAAGACGAGGCACGTTTTCACCACCAGATGGAACACGACAATTGCGCATTCGACAAGGTTGAGATCCTCGCGAACAACATCGGCTACGTAAAGTTCGATGGGTTCATGGACGCTTCGTTTTGCGGTCCGACGGTGGTTGCAGCGATGGGGTTTGTGGCGCACACCGACGCGATGATCTTCGACTTGCGGGAGAACGGCGGCGGCCAGCCTGCAATGGTCACGCTGATTGCGAGCTACCTATTCGATAAACCTACACACCTGATCGACATATACAACCGCAAAGAGGACTCAACGGCGCAGAACTGGACACTGTCGTACTTGCCGGGAGCGAGGCTGACGAAGCAGCCGGTGTTCGTGCTGACCTCGAAGCGGACGTTCTCTGGGGCTGAGGAGTTCGCGTTTGATCTGAAGAATCAGAAGCGCGCGACGATCGTCGGTGAAACGACCGGCGGCGGCGCACACCCGGTAGCGGGGCATCCTGTTGCCGACTACTTCATGATCGGCGTGCCATTTGCGAAGTCGCTCGACCCTCTGACAAAGACGAACTGGGAAGGAACCGGAGTGGAACCGGATGTGAAAGTGCCAGCGGCCGATGCGTTGGCTAGTGCGGAGAAGCTCGCAGCGGAGAAGATTCAATCAAACAAAGACGGCAAATAGCCGATTTATTTGAAACCAGATTACGCACGCGAAGGCAGAGGTTTCACGGCTGATCTGAGCATTCTGACTATTGCTCCGCCGAGAACGACCGCGCACGGATCTGCACACGACGATAGCATCCACGCCACACCCATGACCCCATGCGTGGCTACCCACACCCAAGCGGTGCCAATCAACGCGAACGGGACCAGAACAACCGTCATCGTGGCAACCATCTCCCTCCCCTTGGCCATCAATGCGACCATACATCCGACGAATATCGACAAGAGAATGTGTGCGATCAACATTCCCTTTAGCATCCACAAGTAAGTTTGAAAATGGGCTGACCAGTAGAAGAGGTATTTGTCGGTAACTGCTGACAGCAGCTTGTGGGGCAGCCCCGAGGCAAACCTGTACATCCACAGCCCTCCGATCACGGCGGCAGTGGTTGACCACGGAGCGACATGAAATGCGGTGCCGAAGAGGTGGACGATGGTCTTCATGACCTGCCGCCGATACCAGCTTCGGGCGAACGCAACTCCCGATTTCGACGCGAGCTGGGAAAACTCCTCGTGCAGGTCGCCCAGGATAGATTCTTCTTCGTCAGGAGGGGTGAAGAGATTCAAGAGCCAACTCGCAAAGCGCGGCGGCTGAATGAGATCTGCTGCGGAGGTCATGGGTAGCTCCGAATGAGGTCTAGTCCTTCCGCCATGCTCTGGACGGCGCGTTGTGTGCGGTTCACAGCCGCCACTCCTTTCGCTGTGACACGAAAGAAACGTTTGGAACGGCCGCCGCGTTCAGGTGTCGGATCGCCGTGGTGGGACTTGACGTACCCTTTTGCCTCCAGACGATCAAGCGTGGCATAGACAGCACCGATTGACACTTCACGCTGAATGCGAAACTCGATCTCCTGCCGCACCGTGACCCCGTAGGCTCGATCCTCCAGCCGAAGAAGTGCCAGAACGATAATGTGCTCAAATTCGCCGAGGTAATCGCGCCCAGACATTATCTATACAATATAGAGTAAATCATCGCCGGTCAAATGAATCGCGCAGGTAGGTCATGAGCCCGAAGCTGCTCTCCCGCGCGCGCAAGATTCGCTGGAGTTTCTATATTCTCCCCTGATAGGCTGCACTTTCAAGGAAAACGGTATCGGTCGAGGCGGTCATGAATGTTTGGGAAGCCATCATTGAAAACATTCGGCAAGATGAATCGGGGGCAACCAGGCCGCTCATCAAGAGTAAGCTGCTCGGGAATGAGATCACCGTGCGCTGCCCCTCAAAATCCACAGAAGTGCGGCTCACGTTTGACTCTGAAAAGCAACAGCTGCATTTGGAGCAATGTCTCGGAAAGACAGAACCACGAAAAGGTTCCTTCAAGATCGTTGCGGGACGGATCAACGGCATCGGACCGGAAGAGTTTTGCCGGAAACAGATTCTTGATGCTCTGCGGTTTTAGCAGCTTCATCGCCCTAAAAGAGGGACCGTTTAGGTGGCCGATCTATGGGAGAGGCGTTTACTCAAAACGCCCGGTCGACTCGGGTCAATGAGTGCGATGGCGATGTTTCAACAGTTCTTGTGAAGACCACAGCTGCATGCCATTTCATTTGCCTCCGCTCTCGTTCCAGAGAAAAGCAAGTTCATCGGCAATATCGTAAACCAGTTTGGTGATGGAAACTCCAGCGCTGTGCCCGGCCTGTGTCTCGTAGTGCAGCAGGATAGGACGGTCGCTGGTGTTGTCAGTCTGCATGCGAGCCGTCATCTTGCGCGCGTGCAGAGGGTCGACACGAGTATCAGAATCGCCCGTGTTGAACATGATGGCGGGATACTTCGTGCCGGCTTTAACATTCTGATAGGGAGAATACTTGATCAGATAGGCGAACTGTTCGGCGTCATCCGATGAGCCATATTCGGTGGTCCACCACTTCCCCACCAGGAAATTCTGGAAGCGAATCATGTCGAGGAAGGGATAGCCGCGCCAGATCGCGGCAAACAAATCCGGACGCTGGGTCATGGCGGCGCCCATCAGCAGTCCGCCGTTGGAACGTCCGCGAATCGCCAGACGGGCGCGGGTGGTGTAGCGCTCGGAGATGAGGTACTCGGCCGCGCTATAGAAATCGTCGAATACGTTCTGCTTGTACTCAAACATTCCCGCCTTGTGCCAATTTTCTCCGTATTCGCCGCCTCCGCGCAGATTGGGTTGAGCATAGTAGCCGCCCTGTTCCATCCACCAAGCGTATTCGGGATTCCAAGCTGGAGTCAGACTGACATTGAAGCCGCCGTAGGCCCACATCAGCCCTGGCGCACTGCCATCGCGTTTTACGCCCTTCTTCGACGAGATGAACATCGGAATCCGCGTTCCGTCCTTCGACGCATAAAACACCTGGCGCACCTCGTATTGACCCGAAGAAAAGGGAACTTGCGGCCGGGCAAAGATGTCGGTTTTTCCGGTGATGACATCATAGTGATAGATGGTCGGCGGGGTGATAAACGATTCGAAACTGTAAAACCCGTTCTGCGAAGACTCCCGGCCCGTCATCGTTGAAGCTGAACCAATCCCCGGATAGCTCACCTCGCCGAGCTGCTTTCCGTCCAGGCCGTAAATCCGCGTCTGCGTGATGACATCGTGCAGGCCGGTCACGAAAAGTTTTCGGTCCACGATTCTGAAGCTGGAAAGGACATCCTTCGCCTCCGGCACGATTGTGCGCCAGTGTTCCGGCGCCGGGTCGCTCAAATTCGTGCTTAAGATGCGATAGTTCGGAGCCTGGTAATCGGTGAACAGATAGAAATCGTCCCCGTAGTTGGTGGCATAAATACGGCTGTCGATGCCGTGAACCAATGTGCGGATCGGCGAATCGGGCGCCCGCAGATCCTTAACATAGATGTCAACACGCGTCGCTGGAACGCCATGCCCTACGTCGATTAGAAGATACCGACCATTCTCCGTTACCTCGGCGCTGATCAGTTCCATGGGGCCGAACGTCTCATCGTTAAATTTCTTCCCGAAAATCAGCTGGTCGTCTGAAGCTGGTGTTTTGAAACGATGATATAAAACCTGCGAACCAGCGGAATCGACTCTGGAAAAGTAGAGACCAAAGTTGCCGGGGCTCAGGCTGATGCCGAAATATCGCGCCTTGGGCAGCGACTCCGGCAGATCCTGTCGGGAGTTCACGTCAAATACATGCACGGTTTGCTCATCGGCGCCGCCTTCCCGCACGCCATAAACCATCAGGCCGCCATCTTCGGAGAGGTCCCAGATCGCAACCGACGTATTCTGGTCAGCGCTCAACTTGGTGGCGTCGACCAGCAGTTCATCGTCGCCGTGCAAGCCTTTGCGCTTGTAAATCGAAGCCTGATTCTCCTCGGGCAGGCGCTTCGTAAAAAAATAAATGCCGTTCCGCTCATGCGGAAAACCGAAAGTCTCTACCCGCTCCAGTTCAGTGAGCCGCTTGACGATCTGCGGACGAATCTTGATCTGCGACAGATAGTTCTCGGTGTAGCTCGTCTGCGCGGCGATCCAGGCACGAGTCTCGGGGCTCTTGCCGTCTTCCAGCCAGCGATAGGGATCAGTCAGAGATTGCCCCGCGACGTTGTCGGTGACCGGCTTCGTCGCGGTGGAAGGCGGTGGAGGCAGAGTGATACCATTGCCGCCTTTGACTTCGCGAGTTTCCCCGGCAAGCGCGAACACGCTGATAACGAGGACACTAGCAAGAAGGGTTGGGGTTGTTCGGGCAGCAGGTTGGTTAGCCATAGTTCGAAGATTTTATCGCATTTATCTCGTTCCGACCCGAGCATGGCAGGATGCTGATGCTGCCCTCGCGGCGGGCGTTTGCCGCTTACAAGAAACTTCCTCGCTCTGTGGATGACGCCGATTCCGACATCGCGATCCTGAAAGAAGCCAAGGCCGAGGGTGCGAGACTGCAATTGTCAACTGACGAAATCAGGCGTTAACGCTCATCGAGAATTCCTGGGCTCACCGGACAGTCCGGCACGGACCCGGTTGGCGATCGGCCCTGAAAAAATATAAGTTGGGGAGTGGCGCGAACCGGTGGAAAGGCGACTCCATCGACCTACGCCTGCGCTGGCGGACAACTGAGGACGGCCCCTGGCTGCATCGCAGTCGCGAGGGTCGGTGCCCGCGTCGCGCTAGACCGTGGAATTTTGTGTCGTGAGTTGTGTCGTAACCCTCGCATCCCTGCCCGAATCGGGCGTTGTCGAGAGATGTCGCTCGGGCATAGGTGAGGGGCAGCGACATGCTTCGAACCAGCATGAACACTGCCCCTTTGTTATCACTCACGTTCTGTTGTTGTCGCTCGGCTACAGTCGAAGATGAGAAATGGCATGGAAGAGGTCGTCGGTTCGATCCCGACCAGGTCCACCAATCTTTCAATAACGAGACGGAGCGACAAAGTCGCCTGGCGTTTTTCGATCCCCCTCCTATAGGCAAACCCGTACCGGAACGCCACTGCGACGTCATCACCTAACGCTTGCTCAAATTTCCGGTACCATTTTCTATCTCGCAGCGCCCACTAGCACTGCCGTTAATCACGTATTTCAGCGTCAGCAGTGTGCCCGTCTTATCCAGAGTGCCCCGAAAGGTCGCGTTGTCGCCATCGGCGTCGGTTCCAGCAAGCACGACGTCCGATCCCTTCACTGTCACATGCAAACGGTGGCTCTTGAGGCAGTGCGTGACCAGGCTGGCATCGCCCATCAGGTGTCCGTTCGCGCCCGAACTGATCACCACCGTCATCGTAAATGGCACAACCGCAGCATTCGCATGGTCGCGCTGGAACGAGCCTGACCATGTTCCCGTGATGTCGGCCGTGCTTTGCGGCGCCGATCCGCTGTTGGTAGACGCCGTATTGTCACTCGGATTGTTCTTCTGGCCGGAGCCGTAGAGAGACTCTGCCCCGATCGTAGACATCAGAATCATCGACATCAGAAAAGTCAGAAGCAGAATACAGAAAGCACAGTTCTTGCCAGTCATCATGATCCTCCGTTCACTGCGAACATTTTCCAGGGTCCTTACAACTGGGTAACGATCTGGCGTTCAAGGCTTCGCCTTGAATGTAGCCATCTGCAACACCCAAAAACCGGCGCTATTGGTGGCCAACGCCGCGTTACTGCCGGTGCTGCTGACAACCTTGTCTTCTGCGATGCTGCCGTAAATGTTGATCACCCTCTTCGTGAATCCAGAGCCGGCAGCGGTGTAGTGGCTAGCGGAATTGCCCGCGCCAAAGATCAGCTCGCTGGTTGAAGTGGTCGTGGCAGAACCGCTGCTCGCGCTACTCCCGTTGCCCGTTCCCGGGGCTGTGACATCCAGCGGGCTGGTTGGGTCAAGCCCGCTATATTCCAGAATGCGGACATCGGGATAAGCCGCCGCCTGGTTGAACTTGACCGTAACTTTGTTGTTGCCGCCAACGATGTTCTTGGCGTAGTAAATCGACTCCTGCAATCCGGTGTTGGTGGTCGGGCCGACGGCTCGGGTATAGGTGTTGCCTTTGGTGTCGGTGACCGAACTGATCGAGGAAGTTGTGTCGCCCCATCCCACCACCACGATATTCAGATTGCCTGCGGTCTGCGTGTTTTGGTAAATAACTGCAACAGAAGTATTGGATGCTTGGATCGTAGGTGGACCTGAGGCTATCTGGACGAACATGATGCTTCCGTTTGAAGTGTAGGTGTAGCCGTTGGTCAGCGTCCCACTCTGGCCGTTGCTGTTGGTCACTACTACATTCACCGCTCCGGCCGCGTGTGCGGGAGTGGTAGCGGTGATCGAACTACTACTGACCACGACAACGCTGGTCGCTGCTGTCCCGCCAAAAGTCACCGTCGCACCGGAAACAAAGTTCGTTCCGCCGATCGTCACGGAAGTTCCGCCACTCGTCGTGCCGGATGTAGGCGATACAGCGGTGGGCACAGGAGACGAAGTGTAGGTGTAGCCGTTGGTCAGAGTCCCGCTCTGGCCATTGCTGTTGGTCACTACTACATTCACAGCTCCGGCTGCCTCTGCTGGAGTCGTAGCTGTGATCTCAGTACTGCTGACCACGACGACGCTGGTCGCTGCTGTCCCGCCAAAAGTCACCGTCGCACCGGAGGCAAAGTTCGTTCCGCTGATGGTCACGGAAGTCCCGCCACTCGTCGTGCCCGACGCGGGCGAGATCGCGGTGGGCGCAGGCGACGACGTATAGGTATAACCGTTCGTCAGAGTCCCGCTCTGGCCGTTGCTGTTCGTCACTACCACATTCACCATTCCGGCAGCCTCCGCGGGAGTGGTAGCGGTGATCGAACTACTGCTGACCACGACAACGCTGGTCGCTGCAGTCCCGCCAAAAGTCACCGTCGCACCGGAGGCAAAGTTCGTTCCGCTGATCGTCACGGAAGTCCCGCCACTCGTCGTGCCCGATGTAGGCGAGATCGCGGTGGGGACAGGCAACGAAGTATAGGTGTAGCCGTTGGTCAGAGTCCCACTCTGGCCATTGCTGTTGGTCACTACTACATTCACAGCTCCGGCTGCCTCTGCTGGAGTCGTAGCTGTAATCGTGGTACTGCTGACCACGACAACGTTGGTCGCTGCTGTTCCGCCAAAAGTCACCGTCGCACCGGAAGCAAAGTTCGTTCCGCTGATCGTCACGGAAGTCCCGCCACTCGCCGTGCCCGAGGCGGGCGAAATAGCAGTAGGTGCAGGAGGCGATGACGAACTTTGCGAACTGCCGCGGAAGGCCACCATCTGCATCACCCAGTCGCCGCTGGTGTCGGTCGCCGTAGCAGCGTAAGCTCCAGTGCTGTTGACAATTTCGTCTTCCGAAATTCCGCCGTAAGCGTTAATGATCCGGTTACTGAACCCGGACCCGGGCGCGGTGAAATGACCGCTGGGGTTGCCAGCGCCAATGATCAGATCATTCGCTGAAGTTGTCGTGGCAGAACCGCTGCTCGCATTGGTTCCGCTGCTGCTCGCTGCTGCCGAAACGTCCAGAGGATTGGTCGTGTCAAGGCCGCTGTATTCCAGCACGTTCACGTTGGGGTAGCTTGCCGCTGGATTGAATTTCACGGTCACGGTGTTGCTGCCGGCGGCAATGTTCTTGGCGTAGTAAATCGACTGTTGCAATCCGGTGTTGGTCGTCGGACCCACCGCTCGGGTATAGGTATTGCCTTTGCTGTCAGTGACCGAACTGATCGAAGAGGTGGTGTCTCCCGACATCACCGCTACTACATTCAAGTCTCCTGCGATTTGGGTATTGGTATAGGGAATTGCGATCGACGAACCCGAAGTCGCCGTTGCCGAGTTAACTTGCGCAAAACTAATACCGCTGGGTGGCGGCGGAGGTGCCGTGCCGGATGGCACCTGGATCATAGTTGAAACTGAGGGAACGCCCGCGCTGTTCAACAAGAAGAGCATGTAATACCCCGGCGGCGCGATGTCACCGCTGGAAGGTGCAGTCACCGTCAAACTTCCACTGCCTGCCGTGAAAGACAGCCCGACCATCCGCTGGTCCATATTGAAGGCATGAGTTACCGCGCCGTTTCGCATCAGGACCACCGACGAAATGCTGCTGGCGTTAGGGGTCTGAACCGTGAACTGTGAGCCGTACGCGACACTCGCGGGAGCGCTGGTAATGGTTGGCCGGGTAGCCAGAGTCCCGTCTGAGTTGAACAGATAGGCGGGCTGGTAAATCTCCATATAGGGTTGATACGTGCCCTGCCAGGGATTTCCGCCCGCAAACCATACTGTGGCGTCGGGCAGAAGCAGTGACACGGAGTGATACAGGTGGGCATAGGTATTTGTCCCCGCCGATGAAAAAGTATTGGCGACCGGATCATAGAGATCCGCATTCAGACTGGCGGTGGTTGTATCTTCGTCGTTTACTGAACCTCCAAGCGCCAGTACCTTCCCGCTCGGCAGGATGGTTGCGTTCATTTCGATGCGGGACTCAGACATATTCGGTCCCGATTCCCATGCCAGTGTGGACGCGCCCAGGTCGATGATCTCGGTCGTGTCGGTGGAAGGATTTCCCGACTCTGCGGTGCCGGTGCCTCCAAAAATCATCACGCGAGGATCGTAATTATTGGCAGGAGTCAGCGGCAGCAGCACCGATGATCCATAACCTCGGCTGGCACCGTAAATAGTAGTGGCCACATCAAGCGTCCATGTCTCATTGGCCGGGTCAAACAGGGCTGAAGTAGGCTCGGGAGCCGAGTAGAACACGTTGCCGTTGGGCAAAAGATGCAGGCGCGGATAAAGAGGCGGAGTCCAAGTCGTTGGAACCGGGTACTCCTGGCTCCATCCCGTCCCAACGGTATAGAACTCGACTGTGGTGTTGGTGGTGCCAGTCAGATTCTGGTCGTGGTTATCCATGCCGGAGAGTGCCCCCGAGAGCACCATCACACGGCCGTCACCCAACACGATCGCAGTGGGATACCAACGTCCATGCGCCATGGACTGCTGGCTGCTGAAGACTCCAGTCGAGGGATCATAGGTCTCTGTATAAGAGTAGCCGGTGAACTGAGGATCCGACTCAGGGCCGTACGATTCAGTTCCTCCCATGATGAAGGGGCGTCCGTCGGGAAGAACCACCATGGCATTGCAGAACATGTCCCACGGTATTGTGTACTGCGTGATGGTGCCGGCCACGGGATCCAGAAGCTCAGCGCCGGACGCGTTGCTGGGACCATACGGCGGGCCCTGTGGACAATACGGAAAATAAGGCGGGCAGCTTCCGGACCCGGCGACGATGAGTATCTTGCCATTCGACAACAGCGCCGCGTGGACCGGATTGATGGGCGTCGTGTACGACAGAGTGGTCCACTGCCCTTGAACATTCGCCTGTCCGGTTGCAAACTGAATCGCGAAAAGAGAAGCAAGCACGACGAGCACACGTGTGGCTTTCATCGAACCCATCCTCATTTTCACTGGACGTGACTCTGCGGTTCCCCGCGAACGGAGATCGTCCCTAGAATTCCCGCCCAGAGATTCTGTTGTTTAGAGTTTGATGGGGCCGTGCCCTGGAGTCTCGAACGCGCCGCATTGAGGAGCAGAGGCGCGGCCAGTCGCCTTTGCCGAACGGGGGACTTTCATTTTCCTTGGAAAGCGGCGCAATTCGGACGCTAGTACCAAAGTGCTACTTCGTCAATGGCACTTTAGTGGTGTGTGGCCTCGAGAACTCTGACGCAGCCAAGAAATGCTACGCTGGTAGGGTGAACCAGCGGCTAACAACTCTTCGCAAAGCTCGTGTCCCGCTCTTCCTTTTATTCTGTGCGTTGCTCAGCCACCCGCCAGCTTCAGCCGCGAACTGGAACATCCACGCCCAACCCGCGCGCCTGGTCAATGGAGGTCCAGTGTTGTTTGAGGTCAGGCCTCCGCAACGCCTCGAATCGCTGAGTGCATCATGGCTGGGACACGAGGTTTCCTTCAGCTACAACGCAGCAACCAAAACATGGATCGCACTTGCCGGAGTGAGCCTGGAAACCGCTCCGGGAAACTACTCGCTGGAACTGACCGGCGAAACTAAAGCTGAAAAAGCCGTCAGTCAAAAAATCACGTTCATGCGCAACTTCGTCGTCGCTCGCGGCAAATATCCCAGGATTCAGGCCAAGCTCAGTGTCGAAAGCAAGTTCACGGAACCGAGCCCCGAGCAGCAGAAGCAAATCGAAGAGGGCCAGCAAATCAAGAAAGACTATCTGAACCGGGTCACGCCCACTCGCGAGTGGGCCGGACAATTCATCGCGCCGGCCGACGCCGCAATTTCCGACGTCTTCGGCTCCGAGCGCATCTTCAACGGCAAAACTTCAAGTCCTCATCTGGGCCTGGATTTCCGCGTCCCCAGCGGAACTCCCGTCGAAGCCATGAATGACGGCACCGTGCTGCTGGCGCGGCCGCTTTTTTTCGAAGGCAACTTCGTCGTACTCGATCACGGCCAGGGCTTGCTCACTCTTTACCTGCATCTTTCGGAATTCAAAGTGAAGGAAGGTGAACAGGTAAAACGCGGCCAGATAATCGCCTTAAGCGGCGGCACAGGCCGCGCCACCGGTCCGCATCTCCACGCAGGCGTGCGATGGCAAGGAACGTATATCGATCCCGCGGCGCTAATCCGCCTGCGACTGCCGTAACGAGCAATAAGGAGTTAGCAATCGCTGGATGCTAATCGCCGACTGCTAACCGCCATCCGCCAAAGCCCTAAGCATTCCCACCCGAAAGCCCGCTCAATCCGCGCTCCGGAATATCGCGCAGCGCATTCCTTAAAACCTCTTTCAGTTCAAGGTTGCGAATTAGCCGGTGCAAATAATTAGGATGCACGCCCAGAATCCGCGCCGCATCGGCGTAGCTGCCCTGAGTCTGCTCCACGGCGTCAAGAATCAGTTGCTTTTTTAATTCCTTAATCGCCGCGTGATACTTTGCCTCGATCATCTCCGGCAGCGGAGGACGCTCCAGCAGCGACTCCGGCAGGTCCTCCGGCAGAATCATGTCCGACGAGCCCAGCACCAGCGCGCGCTCGATGGCGTTTTCCAGCTCGCGCACGTTTCCCGGCCAGTCATAGTTCACCAGGCATGCCAGCGCCTCGCGCGAAACCGGACGCGGCCTCACCTTGCAGCGCTTCGCGTGTTTCTGCACAAAATGCCGCACCAGCATTGGGATGTCGTCGCGCCGGTCCCGCAGCGTCGGCATCGTGATCTTCAGCACCGCCAAACGGTAATACAAATCCTGCCGAAACCTGCCTTCGCGCACTGCCTGCTCCAGGTTCGAGTTGGTAGCGGCGATGATCCGGATGTCGACCTTGATGGGATGTGTCCCGCCAACCCGTTCGAACTCACGCTCTTGCAGCACTCGCAGCAGCTTCACTTGCAGCACCAGCGCGAGTTCGCCGATCTCGTCGAGAAAAACTACGCCTCCATCGGCAATTTCGAGCCGTCCCTTCTTCTGAGACATGGCGCCGGTAAACGCTCCACGCTCGTGCCCGAACAGATCGCTTTCCAGAAGCGTCTCCGGTATCGCTGCGCAATTGATGGGCACAAACGGCTCTCCCGCCCGCGGACTGTTGCGGTGCAACGCCCGCGCCGCCAGCTCCTTGCCAGTTCCGCTCTCGCCCTCGATCAATACCGTCGCATCGCTGGGCGCCACGCGCTTCAGAAAGTGGTAAACATCCTTCATGCGCGCGCCTTCCCCCACTAGACTCCGGTCCTGCGTGATCTCCACCGTGAGGCGCTCATTTTCCTGCTCCAGCCAGTGCAGGTGGCGGGCGTTCTCCAGCGCCACCGCCGAGATGCCTGCGATCGCCGTCACCAGTTGCAGATGCTCTTCGTTAAGCCGGCTGCTGAGACTGTCGCTGTCGAGATAGATGCATCCAATCACTCGCTGAAACACAGTCAGGGGCACGCACAGCAGCGAACGCACCTGCGACACCGCCAGGCTCTCCACATCGCGCAATTCACTGCTGCCCGGCACATCACTGCCCAGCATGGCAATGCCCTGCTCCAGCACCTGGCGCGCGACCGTGCGGCTCACCTTGACGAACTGCGTTTTCCCCGGCTGTCGCATGCGGGCAAACGTGGAATTGAATTCGTGGCCTTCCCGGTCCGCCAGCAAAATCGCGCCCCGGCCCGCAGGCACAACCTCAAAGATCAGGTCGAGCAACTGTCCTTGCAGATCGTTAAGATCGCGAATCGCGTGGACGATCCGGCTGATCTTAAGCAGCGCATTCAGATTGCGGGCCACACGCGAGGTTGCAGGCAATTCCCGCAGCAAACGGTCCGGCTGAAGATAAACCACATCCCTCGGATGGATGATGGTAGTTTCCGACGTAGCGCGGGCGTCTTCGAATTCCACCTGGCTTTCCGCCGGGGTAGGGTCGTCGTCTTCCACCAAGAACAAGAAAGAGGAATCGCCAGTGGCGATCTCGTCTCCGTGTTGCAGAGCCTGGCCTTCCACCGCGGTGCCGTTCACCAGAGTTCCATTGCGGCTGTCGAGGTCGCGCACCCGGAAGATGCCATCTCGCCCGCTCAACAGGCAATGCTTTCGCGAAACCGATGGGTCGGTAACCGCGATCCCATTCGATGCCTCCCGCCCGATGGTGACTTCTCCCTCAGAGAGAGGAATCGTTGAGTCCTTCAAAGGCCCCGAAAGCACCAAAAGTCTGGGACGCACGCTTCACCTCGCGGCTTTCTTATCACACTTCCGCGTCAAGATTCATGCGAAATAATCCTTTCCCATTATCCGAACGGATAGCATGCTATCCATTCGGATAGCGCGCGGCGCGGACGACCTCGCCGGCAAGACCCCATTGAGCCCCTGGAATCGGCCAATAAACGCTTTGCAGAGAATGAGTTGGCAGGAAAGCCGCATTCTCTCCCCCGGCCAGGCCCAGACTGGCACACGGCATGCATCATCTGTAGTTCGCAGGGCTTGGTAAAAAGGCGATAGGGGAAGCGCTTTTGATTCCGTTCCTGCCGAGCTCGCGCGAATCAGGGATCCGAGGGGCCCCCTCATCGGATCCCTGATTTTTTTACCCTCGATTTACCCCACGAAATTCCATTTCTCGGCGGGAGGCAAGCCTTTGATCTTGCTGGCATCAGCAACAAAGTGGGGTGCCCCATTTCTCGCGTACTTTGCGAGAAGTGGGGATTTCGACGCCAAGACAAGCTGGCCAGTCGGAACATTCAAGCGGGTGCCGCTGAGCAATCTCGTCAGCTATCTGATTCGCCCGCAGCGACTTATCGGATGACTCCTTCTTGATAAGCATTTGACTTCCTGTGCATTGTCTTTTCCTTCAGTTCCCGCCAGATTTGTCTCCGCAAGGAGGCACTCAATGTCGACCGCAGTCACGGTTCCTGGAAAATTCACCGAAACATTCACTCCTGCCACGCGCATTCAGCAAAGCCTGATATCCGCAGCGGAGGAACGAATCCTGATCTGGCTCGCCGAGCGCACTCCTGCCTGCATCAACTCGGACCACCTGACCGCAATCGGCTTCGTCTCTCAATGTTTGGCCGGCGTGTGCTACGCCCTGTCTCGCATGAATCCACGAATGCTCGTCGGCGGCATCATCTGTCTGGCCTTGAACTGGCTGGGCGACAGCCTGGATGGCACCCTCGCCCGGGTCCGAAACCGGCAGCGCCCCCGCTACGGCTTTTACGTGGACCACATTGCCGACACCATCGCCGCGTTCTTCCTGATGGGTGGCCTGGCGGTCTCAGGATACGTTCATCCGGCAATCGCCTTCAGCATGTTAGTCGCCTTTCTGATGCTTTCCATCGAGGCCTACCTCGCGACCTATACTCTCGGCAAGTTTCGACTTTCTTATTGGAAATTCGGTCCAACGGAGATCCGCATCCTCCTCGCCATCGGCAACATTGCGTTGCTGAGAAACCGAATCATCAATATCTGGGGGCACAGGTTTCTGCTCTTCGATTTCGGAGGCTTGGTGGCGATCACCGGCATGACCAGCATGCTGGTCGTTTCCGCGATCCGCCATACAATGCAGCTCTATAAAGAGGAGAGAATCTCTTGAGCAGCTCGGCATCTCTCCGAATCTTGAAGTTCGCGCTCGTTGGCGGATTGGGCGTAGCGGTGCAGCTTGGCGTGTTGGCCGCCCTAACTGCGCTCAAGATCAACTACCTGCTGGCGACCGCGCTGGCGGTTGAAGCCGCCGTCCTCCACAATTTTCTGTGGCACCAGCGCTTCACCTGGGCCGATCGAACAAGAACGGGGCGTTCAAGAACAAGAATGCGCGATTCTCTAGCGGTTCTGTTTCGTTTCCACTTAGGCAACGGTCTGATCTCGGTCGTTGGGAACGTGCTGCTGATGCGGCTTCTCGTGACGGAATTCGGGTTGCCAGTCTTGCGCGCCAACATTGCAACCATCGCCGTCTGCTTCGTCGCGAACTTTCTAGCCAGCGATCGCTGGGTATTTTCATCATGTTGAGCGGGGCTTGGAATGGGACCTGCGAATCGGATTTCGGCGTGATAAGTTCTACGGCGAAGGTATTCTCCCTATTTCGGCGGTGCCAGGGTACGCTGCCGCATCAGCACCAACGTCCGCTGAGCGAATGGAACGTAAATCAGGGCAGCGGTAACGCCCAACGCGAGACCCATTCCAATCTGCGGCGCCATCAGGAATGGCGAGAGCGCCCACAGTTCATCGATTACGAGTATCCCGGGAAAGAGTTTGAGGAACTTGCGACTCAAGTCTCTTAGATCGAACGCCGCCGCAGAGAGCAGATACAAACGCACTGGAATGCCTACGGCCGCAGTGGCAATCAGCAGGATCGTCGCCCACGGATGGCCTAGCACACGGTCAAGCATATCTTGAGTGGCCGATATCCGCCCCAAAGCCGCGATGTAGAAACTCAAATACATGACCTGGATGAGAAGAAACAGGGCGCGCACGTAGCCGCTGGAGACAGCCGGCAACTCTTCCAGATCAGTAAGGCCGAAAGTCGACGATGAGAGGATTGTGTTCTTGGTTTCTTCCTCGGGCGGAGGGCTTGCCGCAACTTGAACGGGCAACAGAAAGCGGTAGCCGCGCTTGGCCAAAGTTTCAACGAATCGCGGGTTCGTAGCCGAGTCGCCTAACGCTTCGCGAATCTTATTGATGATCGTATTCAGGCTGTGGTCGAAATCGACGAACGTGTCCGATGGCCAGAGTTTCTCCCGCAGCTCTTCTCGGGTGACAACTTCTCCACGACGCTCCAGCAGCAGCATAAGAACCTGAAACGGCTGGTCCTGCAATCGCAGCCGCATGCCCGCCTTGCGCAGCTCCCCGCTGCTCGCGTCGGCTTCGAATACCCCGAACCGAAATATTCCTTTTTCAACACCGCTCATCAGGGGCCGACCCATTCTTTCACGCCTCCAAACCGGCGGGTGCCCCGTCCTCGTCTCTCCGTTCTTTGGAGAGACAGGGAGGGGATTTTGACCTTCGCCGGACGCCGGGTCCAGGAAGCCTCAAACGGCGTACCATAAAAAGTACACTAAAAGCTTGTCAAGTCTACTTTAGTAGACATTCAACGTCCTCGAAAGTAGACATTCCTTCCACAGGCTAACCCATTGATTCTATTGACTCGCAAAAAGGCTCGCACGGAGAATCAACAACTTACGCCGACATTTTTCTGCAAAGTTCGAATGTTCCAGTTGGAACATTCAGCGATATGTTCCAGCCGGAACATTCAAGCGCTTTGCGCCCGGTACTCGGTACTAGGTACTGCATTCGCCGCCACGCCATCGCGAAACGTAACGCTATTGCCCGAGATTGCAGGCACGCGCTCGCCCGGAACCAAAATCCCCACCAGGTTCAGCGGATCGGCAGCCGACAGTGTGATCGTTTCGCTGGCGGAGTCGAGCTTGCGCATCGCGCGCACCGACTCGACCGCGACTGGGAGCGCGAACTGCTCGCCCAAAAAGCCGTCGACAAAACGTCCGCCGTGAATCTCGCCGCGATCTTCAAGCCGGCGAAAGCCGCCCAGCAGTTCGCGCCACGGAGGCAGGTTCGCCTCGCGCGCCAGCACATCACGAACCACAATGCCGTAACGCCGCAGCAGCATCCAGCAAGCCGCTTCGACCGCGCGAGGTCTCTCAACAACTTCATCAGTGTGCAGCAGAGCCCAGCGTCCAGCATTGTGCCGCGGACGCGTCGTGCGCCCGCTGCCCTGCCCCGCGCGCCTCTTCGGGTCGATGAGTGAGCGCAGATTGTCGAAGCCATCCGCGGTCACCAGGCCCGCCGCGACCAACTCCCAAAGCGCGGTCTCGATTTCTGCTTTCAGCTTGGCGGTGCCGCGCACGATGTCGGCAAAGAAAGACGCGCCGCGCTGACGCAGAAAATCCAGCACGCCCTGCGCTCCGTGACTCAGGCCATTGCCCTCCGAAACTTCCGCGCCCGGATGCCGCGGCGTCATCCAATCGGCATCTTCGCGAACAAAAAAAGTAATGGGCGCAACGCTGGTAGGAATCACACGCCGCTGGCGCGTGGGGGCGCCCGTCTCAGGTCCGCGGCTCACATTCGTGTCGAGCGTCGCCGGGTGCGGCGACAACCTCCCCCAACCCACCGCACCTGTCAAGCAAAGCTGGTCAAGCCATTTGGGATCGTAATCCGTAACGCGGCGAGCCAGCACCTGCCGCTCCCACGCGTTCGCGGGAATCTCAAAGCCTTGCAGTTGGCGCAGCACTTCGAGCGTGCCGCGCTCACCCGAAACCTGCGTCCCGGCAGCCACATGCTGCCAGCGCAAAAGCCATTGCATGAATTGCGCCGCAGTTACGGGCTCGATCTGCTTGCGCAAAGTGGCAACCGTAAGCCGATGAATGCGCGCCAGCAGCCGCCGCTCGCACCACTCAGTCTCATGCTCTTGTGGCGCGGCCCCCTTCGACAAGCTCAGGGCAGGCTCCGCCCGCGAGGCAGCGCCGCTAAAGTTTCCTCGCAGCACAGTCCCGCTTGCTTCCATGCGCAGCAAAGCGTTTGAGATTTCGGAAGAAGAAATTCCCAACGTGCCTCCCAGCTGCGGCGCGGTCGTCGGCCCCAGGTGCGACATCCATCCCGTAACCAGCGTGAGCAAAGCATCATCGCGAGTCGGCGTCGTCGCTTCGACTTCAGTTAACTCCTGCACCAGTTGCGCGTCGGGAAATAAAATTGCAAAACTCTTGGCGCGCTCCGCAGCCACCCAGTAACTCTTGCCGCCCGACATCGCCGACGCAGCGCGCCCTTCGCTGACCAGTCGGTCGAAATGAAACTTCCACTTTGCTGTATCGAAATCGCGACCAAGTTCCGGCAAAGCGACAAGCGTGTGCAGCACGTCGTGCAACTCATCGGCATCGCGGACATCTGGCCATGCTTCTTCGCGCACCTGGGCAGTCGCCGCCGGATCCAGGCCGCCGACCTCTTCGAGCACAGATTCCGGAAGCATGCGGCGCATCTGCACTGCGCGGGCGCGGCGCTCCTCGAGCGGGGCGTCATCGAGAAAGGCATACGGATTCGCATTCAGAATCTCGTGTGAAAATTGCGACGGGACCGGTGTGTCGACCGCGAGACAACGAATGCGCCCGTCGGCAAGTCCGCTCAGGACAAGCCTGAGCCCATCAATATCCATGGCCTCGGTGAGCACGTCTTTCATTACCTCACCGACCAGCGGATGATCGGGAATCTGGCGTTCGCCTTGAATGTTTTCGAAGCAGGCAGCAGCGTCAGGAAAAACGGAAGCCAGCAGGTCATCGGAACGCATGCGCTGAATCTGCGCTGGAACTTTCTTGCCGTTTTGAAAGCGCAGCAGCGCGAGCGCGCGGTTCGCGTCCCAGCGCCAGCGCGTGGCGAAGATGGGCGAGTCGAGTGCCGCTTGTTCCAGAATCGGCTGGACAGTTGCCGCCTGCAAGAAATTGAAGACGTCCGCAAGAGGAAAACTGTGTTGCTCAGCTAGAGCTATGTTGAGGCCATTGTCGGTAGCAGCAGCCTGCAACTCAAAGTTAAAGCCTACACAGAAACGCTTGCGCAGAGCTAACCCCCAGGCCTTATTGATGCGTCCTCCGAACGGCGCGTGGATGACCAACTGCATGCCGCCGCCTTCATCGAAGAAACGCTCCGCAATCACGGTTGTCTGGGTCGGCACGGCGCCCAACACCGCGCGCCCTTGCAAGATGTATTCGATGGCCTGCTCCGCGCCGGAATCATCGAGCCCGCATTCGTCTTTCAGCCAACCCACTGCCGGTGCAACTTCCGGTTGCGTCGCCGAGAAGCCTACTGGCGAAGTATGCGGCAGCATCTCGCTGATCTTTTGCCGCAGCGTTCCGACATGCGCCGAAAGTTCTTCGGTACGAGCGGGAGCTTCGCCGCGCCAGAACGGCACGCTCGGAGGCGCGCCGTGCGCATCCTGCACCAGCACCCGGCCGGCGTTGGTTTCGATGCGGCGAATCATCCACGACGTGTTGCCCAGGAGCATGATGTCGCCGCGGTTGCTCTCAACGGCAAAATCTTCGTCTACGGTTCCAACGACAACGCCCTCGGGCTCGGCGACCACGGCGTAGAGCGAATTGTCGGGAATAGCTCCGCCGCTGGTGATCGCCGCCAGCCGCGCCCCGCGCCGGGCCCGCAGCTTGCCGTTTACACGATCGCGGTGCAGATACGCGCCATAACGACCGCGCTTGGCGGCAATTCCTTCGGCCAGCATCTCGAGAATCGAGTCAAAAGTTTCGCGCTTCAGATTGCGATAGGGATATGCCCGGCGTACCAGCGCGAACATTGCATCTTCGCTCCACTCTTCGGCGGAGCAAGCCGCCACAATCTGTTGCGCCAGCACGTCCAGCGGAGATTCTGGAATCATCAGCCGGTCGAGATCGCCCTGCCGAACCGCGCGGACCAAAGCCGCACATTCGAGCAGGTCGTCACGCGTGGTGCAGAAAAGACGTCCCTTGGGGACCGCGCCGCGCCAGTGGCCAGAGCGACCTACGCGCTGCAACGTGACAGCAATCGCGCGCGGAGAATTGATCTGCACGACCAGGTCGACAGTTCCCACGTCAATGCCAAGTTCGAGAGATGCGGTCGCTACGAGCACGCGCACCTGACCTTCTTTCAGTTTCTTCTCCGCTGCCAGACGCAGTTTGCGCGAGAGACTGCCGTGGTGCGCGGCCACGTTGTCTTCTCCGATGCGCTCGCCCAGGTTATGCGCGATGCGCTCGGCCATGCGCCGCGTGTTCACGAACACCAGCGTTGAGCGATGCTGCTCGACCAGCGCCACCAGCCGGTTGTAGACCTCGTCCCACATTTCGTTTGAGGCGACGGGCCCCAGCGGCATGGGCGGAACTTCGACGGCAAGATCGAGCTTGCGCGTGTGACCGATGTTGACGATGACGGGATCAGGCCTGGCTTCTCGATTTTCGGAACTACCGGTGAGAAAATGCGCGACTTCTTCAATCGGCTTCTGGGTTGCGGAAAGCCCGATGCGCACCGGCGGCTTGTAGGTCAACGCTTCCAGCCGTTCGAGCGATAGGGTCAAGTGCGCTCCACGCTTATCGTCGGCCACGGCGTGGATTTCATCGACGATCACGGTCTCGACATCGCGCAGAATGGCGCGGCTCTTATCGGCTGTGAGCAAAATGTAGAGCGACTCGGGGGTGGTCACCAGAATGTGCGGAGGCCGCTTCAGCATGGCGCGGCGCTCGGGCATGAGCGTGTCGCCGGTGCGGACGGCGGTGCGAATCTCCGGCATGAGCAGGCCACGCTCGCCTGCCATGGCAAGGATTTCGCCGAGCGGCACTTCGAGATTTTTCTGGATGTCGTTACCCAGTGCCTTGAGCGGCGATACGTAAAGGACTTCGGTGCGGTCCGCGAGATCGCCTGCGAGCGCCTTGCGTACGAGACGATCAATGCAGGCGAGAAACGCAGCCAGAGTTTTGCCGGAGCCGGTGGGTGCGGAAATCAGAGTGGTTCGTCCGGCAAGAATGCGGGGCCAGCCCTGCTCCTGCGGCTCGGTAGGAGTGCCGAAGCGCTGGACAAACCATTCCGATACTAGAGGGTGGGCCCAGGCTAGGGAGGCAGGAGGGGGCGGCATTTGGATATTGTAGCCGGAAGATGTAGTTTCGTAAATTCTTCGCCTAGGAGAACAGCGTCGTCATTCCCGCGCGCTATTGTGTCGCTGCCGAGCCGAGGGCGGGACGCCCCCGGGACAGCCGGCAAGATGCCGGCGCTGTCTACGAGTGGCCTGCGCCTTACATAAGACAAGAAGAATTCGACTTTGCTGATGGCGGAGCTGACGGCTCACAAAAAAACCCACCGGATGCCTGCTTGGGGCGTGCTCGGGTCAGCATCCGATGGGCTACCGTTTCTCCTTACTCACCCTGTTGTTTTCAGGAGTATTTCAATGATTAAACCCCAGAACGCGGGGAAGTTCCGTCTAGTTGCGTCTAATTTTGTAAAAGTTTGTAATTCGTCAAGGCGGAAAGGATTAGAGAGTATCTCGTGATGAACCGAAGGCCTCAGGGGCTGAAGCCTTCGTCTTTGCTGTTCTGGCGGCGCGACTGAAGCGGCCCTTTCAAAGCTGCTAATTAGCTTCCAGATTCCGGCGACTAATCCGAAATCACGGGGGTTTTCGCGGCCGACGCCATCAGCTCCGTGAAGCGCGGATTCTTTCGCAGCTCGGCAAAATCCGCGTCTTTGTAGACGTTCTTCAGATCCTTATACCCGGCCTCCATCGCCTTCTTCAGATACTCGAGCGAATGGTCGGACAATCCCATCTTGGCGTACAACTTTGCGACCGTGTAGTCGTAACGCGCGCGGTCCTCGGGGCTAGGCAATTGCGCCTGGACACCGGTACGCGAAGTCCGCATAAAAACCTCGGGGTCCAACTCCAGCGCGCGCTGGTAAGCCGCTACCGCGGGCTCAAATTCGCGTTTGGAGAAATAGGCAGCCCCCAGATTGCTATAGAACGAGGCCGCGCTTTGGTCTCTTGCAATCGCCTTCTCATACTGCTTGACGGCCGCTCCGTATTTCCTGCTCTCGTAGAAAACCACGCCCAGATTGTTGTAAGCGTTGGCAAACTCGTGATCGAACTTGATGGAGCGCTCGAAGGATTTCCTGGCCTCCTTGTAGCGCTGCATCATGAGCTCGGTGATGCCAATCTTATTCAGCAGGGATGCGTCGTTGGGCTTTTTGGCGAGCGCCACCTGGTAATAATCGAGGGCGTCGAGATAGAGCTTTTCCGAGCGCAGCTTGTCAGCTTGTATCTCGATGTCGGCCGCGGTTGCATCCTGAGCCGGAGGATCGATGGCGCGCACCAGAGGCGGCGCGATCTGTACCTGGTCCGAGTGGGAAACTTGCGCGAAAGCAGCGGTGGAGGAAACCAACAGGAGGAGCAGGCAGGCCTTTCGGTAGGACATACACACCCCCAAAGCGACCAAGTCCAACGGGGCTATTCTGCCACAGTTTTGGCCGGGCGGCGAGGATTTGTTGGGGGTTCAGAATCTTCGCCACGATACGGAGAAGGCATCGCGGCGTGAGAATGCCTTGACGTTCTTGGGCGCTGTTAGCGCTGCGGGGGGTCCTTCGACTCCATTTGCCGCGCGCTTTGCGCGCGACAAATTGCGCTCAGCATGACAGGGCTTAGGATTTCAGTGCGGGTCTGGTTGGGCGGTGTCTGGCGGCTTGGGCGGGGGCGTTTTATCTTCTTTGAAGATGCCGGCTATCTTGCCGAAAAAACCTTTTTTCTTCTTGGGATCATCCTGGGCGTCCTGGCCGTTGGCCAGCGTGGGCGGCAATGGCTTTTCGCCGCTGCCGAAGATGCGATTGAAGAATCCTGCTACCGCGCCCTGCTGATCGCAGGTTTCGCGCGGCTCGGTGCCGGCTATGAACGCCGCCTCGTAATCGTCGGGACACGTGGGTGTCGCCAGGCGGTTGGTGGCTTTATCGAGTTGCACGTCGACTACGCCTGTCGGCTGCGTGAAGGCCTTCATGTCGGAATATTGCGACAGGGCCGAGGCCTTCTTCATGAACTCGGTCCAGATGGGCGCGGCGGTCATGGCTCCGCTGAGACGAAGATCGCTGTAGTCGTCGTAACCCACCCAGACTACGCAGAGTAAGTTGGAGGTGTATCCGGCGAACCAGCCGTCGTGCGAACTGCCGGTCTTGCCCGCTGCTGGGGGAGTGAATCCGCGCAGGCGAACCGCCGTGTAGCCCAGTCCGTTGTTGATCACGCCTTCCATCATGTCGGTCATGACGTAGGCGATGCGCGGGTCGAGGACCTGGCGTTCGTCAGTTTTGTAATTCGCGATCACGTCGCCGTTGGCGTTGCGCACCGAGTTCACCAGGATCGGCGAAAGGCGCGTGCCGTTGTTGGCGAATGATGTATAGGCGGCCGCCATGTCGATCGGAGGAGCGTCGTAGGAGCCTAGCGCCATGGCCGGAGTCGCTTTCACCGAAACGATCCCCGCCAACTTCGCCAGGTCGGCGACTTTGTCATAGCCAACCTCTTCGGCAACCTTGACCGTGGCGTTGTTCAGCGACATGGCCAGCGCGTAGCGCAGAGTCACGTCGCCCTTGTACTCCTCTTTGTAGTTGCGCGGCTCGTAGATCTGATCTCCGTAGGCGAAGCTGGTCGGAGCGTCGGTTACGGTGGAGGCTGGCGTTATCACCGTGGCGGACCCGTCGAGCGCGGTATTCATGGCTGCGGCGTAGACGAACGGCTTGAAGATGGAGCCGGTCGGCCGCTTCGAGACCGCATGATTCAACTGGCTCCAGCCATAGTCGCGTCCACCGACCAGCGCCAGCACCGCACCGGTGTGGGGATCGAGCGCGATCAGCGCTACCTGCGCTTGCGGACCCGGCGCCACTGTGGTTTCCACTTTCTTGCCCACCTTCACCTTCTTGGTGCGCATCTTGGTGACTTGCTCATCGACCAGCTTGATGCCCATCTCGACGGCCTGCGCCGCGGCTTTCTGCAGATCAGGATCGAGCGTGGTGTATATCCGCAGGGATTGATCGTTCAGATCGTGTTCGCTGAACTTGTTGATCAGCGTGTCGCGCACCATGTCGACGAAATACGGAGCGTCGCTGGCTTCCACATTCGGGGGCGCAAGTTTCAGCGGCGCGGCTTTGGCCTTGTCGGCCTGCTCGCGGGTGATGGCGTGGGTTTCGACCATTGAATCGAGCACCAGGTTGCGGCGTTCCAGAACGCGCTCGGGATGCCGGTACGGAGAAAGATAGCTCGGCCGCTGGATGATGCCCGCGAGCAGTGCGGCTTCGGGCAGCGTTATGTCTTTAAGGTCCTTGTTGAAATAGGCGCGCGAGGCCTCGGCAAAACCGCTGATGGCAAACGATCCGCGCTGCCCCAGGTTCACCCAGTTGCCGTAAAACTCGAAGATCTGCTGCTTGCTGAACTTTTGCTCAAGTTCCTCGGCGATGAGCATCTCTTTCAGTTTGCGCGGGACAGTTTTCTCGGGGGTCAGGAAAAAGCCGCGAGCCAACTGCTGAGTAAGAGTAGAGCCGCCCTGCTCCCGCCGCTGATGAATCAGATCGCCGAAAGCGGCTTCCACAGTGCGCACAAAGTTCACACCGCTGTGTTCAAAGAAGCGCCGGTCCTCGATCGCGAGTACCGCATCGACCATTACTTTCGGAATGTCGCTGTACTTCACCACCTGGCGTTTGGAACGCTGTTCGGAATCGAATAACGCTGTGACGAGTTGAGGCTCCAACTCGTAGGCGAAAAGGTCGTTGCCCCGGCTGGTGATCTGGCTGACCTGGCCGCCCTGAATGACGATGTGCGCGGCTTCCGGGCTGTGGTAGCTCTCGGGCCCGGGCGTAATCTCAATGCCGTCTTTCTCCAGGCGGAAGCTGCCGAGCTGCGACTGGCCTTCTTTATCGGAATAGCCGGCGCGGCGGAGAGACGCGGCGATTTCTTTGGCGTCCATCCTGTCGCCGGCGTGCACCGTCCGGGGAAGAGCGTAGATTTTGGCCGAATTGCTGAAGACTGGCGAGCGGAAGCGTTGCTCGATGATGCGGTCGTACTTGATATAGAAATAGCAGAGAGATCCGCCGACGCCGATGGCAACGGCCAGGAAGACGACGAGAGCAGCCCGAATAACGGGATCGCGCGGCAGGCCGCGCCAGCCAATGGCGCCTTTGCCTGCGCTCGTCCCTCCGCTCTTCGGGATCTTGATTTTAATAGCCACGCTTAGAATCGCACTTCCGCCGGAAAAACTCCCTCTTGGTCAGACGATGGGATGCGCCAAAAGGTTTGAAGGCCGCTTGCTTCCTTTGATGGTCCCTTGCCTGCGCTTTCGGGAATACGTGCTGTCAGGATGCGATGTTCCCATTGTACCGCCCTGCTCGCAAACAAAAAGAAACCCGCAGTACATGCGGGTCTCTAAGCCGTCAATAGCGTTGTTCGCGGACCCAGGCGGCGCCATCGGACTACGGTGCGTCGTTCAAGTCGCTAATGGCAAAACTTCCTTCTGGAATTCCCAAAGGCGCGTAGGTCGTCGTCGAGATGATGCCTGTGCTGGGGTCGGCAGCGTAGGGAAGGAACTCGGCCGAGGTCGATCCCTCAGAAGGGCCAAACAGGTACAGGCCGCTTTGATCGAACTGGCCGACTTGCAGGTTGATCCCGGTAAACGGCGAACCCGAGACGGCCGTCAAAGCGCCGGTGGAGACATTGAGTGAATAGCCCTCCATCGGATTCTCTTCTCCGTCGAATGCGTATACGAAGTTCCCGTTCGGGGAAACCACCATATTTTCCGGCAGGGACGCTGTGGCGAATGGTGAGCCCGCGGCGGTTGCCTCCGTTATCACCCCCTGAGAACCGATGTCAAACACATGGATGTGGTTATCGAAGCCCGAAATTCCTAACAGGTATTTGCCCGAATTCTCTCCGAGCACTTTCGACATGGTGAAACTGAACGGGCTGCCCGGGACAAGGGTCAAAGCGCCGCTCGACCCGATGCTCATTGCCGCAACCTGCGCGCCCCCGGTGCCGGCCGTAGCATAAAGGTAGTTGCCGAGACCGTCAGTGGTAAGTTGCGCTGCGGCGATTCCCGAGGGAAACGGCGATCCGACGGCGGTCAACGAACCGTCCGTGGCGCTGATGCTGAAAACAGAGATATACCCGAAAGCGGAATCGCTCACAAAAAGAAAAGTTCCGGCAGGGTTAACCGCGATCGATGTCCCACCAGCCACAGCGTAGGGACTGCTCGGCACGCTGGTCAGTGCACCTGTGGTGCCGTCAATGGCGTAACCGTAAACCGTGCCATTGTGGAATGGAATGTAGAGATACTTCTGGTTGGGCAGATTCACAACCGCCGTCCCGCCATCGAGATATGTTAGTGAAGGAAGCGGCGGAGCCATAAAACTGGAGGCCTCCAGCCAAGTATTGGCGCTGAGCGACAGGGTGTCCGCCGCCATACCATCCGAGGAGCCAACGTCAAAAAGCAGATATGCGTAGACGGTTCCGCTGGCGCCGTTTCCGCCACCGCCGCCCAGACTGGGCGGGCCCGAAGATGTGCAGGTGGAACTGCCGAACCCGGCGCTGCACGTGTAATGACCGCAACCGGACAGCCCCATTACGGCCAACCCCGCCACCAGCATTAGAAACGCTCGAATTCGCATCGTCATGAACTGCCTCCGGCTAAGCTTTAGTTCTCGTTCACGTTCCTGGAAAGGCGCAAACTGGATTTTGGTTGACCGCGGAAACCGAACTCCTGGAAACCAGCAACTTGCGAGGCCCGCTGGCTGCGCGACCCTGAGAAAACTCTCACCTCTGGGCGATATTAGGAGGATGGTAACGCGACGGCAAGGTTACGAATGTCACTGGCTGAGAGGACAGTACCTGGTACCCAGTACCGAGTTGCCAGGCCTTGGCCAAACTTCGGGAGCGCGGTTGATGGCTAGGTACTCGGTACTAGGTACTGGCTGCTATTTGTTTCCGCTGTTCGGGGTGAAGTGCATGTCGAAGGAATAAAACGGCAGGTTCACGGTCACCGAATAGTCCGCCGCTACGTAGACAGCCGACAGGCCGGGCGTATTGATGCGCTGCACGGTTACCTGCTTGGGTTCGATCGGCAGGTTCTGGTCCTTGACCTTCCGCATCACGTCGTTGCGGATGTCTTCGTCCGTCTTCTGGAAGTTGCTGCCATCCATCAGAGCGACGTTCCTGAGGTCGTCGGTAAAACTGTAATTGGCCATCATCGGCGGAGCTACTTCAAAGCAGCCGACCACCACGAAGAGGATCGCGAGAAATCCGATCAGTGCTTTAATGGTTCCCATAGACTCGAAACTACGCTACCCAGCCAGCGGCGCGAATTTCAGGCCCTGGGCAGCACTCCTTGAAAATATTCAACTACCGCCGCGATCGTAACATCGCGCAATTCCCGAGTCGAGCGTAGAACCACTTCCACAGTACCTTCGGTAACCTTGTTCCCCACGGTGATTCTAAAGGGGATACCGACCAAATCGGCATCCTTGAACTTGACTCCGGGGCGCTCGTTGCGGTCATCGAGGATCACGTCGAAGCCCGCGGCTTCTAAACGCGTTCCAATGTCGATGGCCGCTTTCAGCAGGCTTTCGTCCTTCACGTTCGTAGGCGTGACCACGATCTGAAACGGAGCAATGGAAGGCGGCAGCCAAAATCCGTTCTCATCGTTACTCTGCTCTACCGCCGCGGTCAGAATGCGCTCAATGCCAATACCATAACTGCCCATGATCGGCGTGACTTCCTTGCCGTTCTTGTCGAGCACGCGCGCGCCCATGGTTTCAGAATACCGGTAGCCGAGTTTGAAGATATGTCCGATCTCGACGGCGGTGTCGATGCGCAGCACGTTGCCACAATTCGGACAACCTTCGCCCGCAGTAACCGCGCGCAGATCGGCATACGCCGTAGGATGAAACTCCTTCCCCGGAGTGAGATTCTTAAGGTGGTAGTCCTCTTTGTTCGCACCTGCAATCAGGTTGCTGCGGCCTTCGAGGGCCTTGTCGACGAGAAGAACGGGAAGTCCTGTATCTTTCTTAAAATCTTTCGCCCACTCAATTCCGACCGGCCCCAAATATCCCGCCGGAGATTTAAACAGCGCCTTGATCTCGCTTTCCTCCATGGGCCGCGTCGCCCGCCCCACGGTGGCGTTGAGCTTGGCCTCATTCAGTTGGTGATCTCCGCGCATCAGCACGACGATGGCTCGCGACCGCGCCTTGCCTGTCTTCTCATCTTTTTTATCTTTATCTTTATCCAACACCAGTTCGTCAGCGATCAAAGCGAGCGTTTTGATCTTGTTCTTCGGCGACACTCCGAGAAAGCGCGCTACATCTTCGATCGTTTTCTGCCCGGGAGTGTGCACCTCAAGAGGCGTGCCATCGCCCTCTGCCGTTAAGTCTTCGACAGAGTTCAGCTTCGACGTAGCTTTCTCCATGTTCGCCGCGTAGTTGCAGCCGTCGCAGCTGACGATCTGATCTTCTCCAGCGGGAGTTCGTACCATGAATTCGTGCGACTCCTTCCCGCCCATTGCTCCTGAATCCGCCTCGACTACCATGTATTTCAATCCGCAGCGGTCGAAAATTCGGCGATAAGTGTCGTAATGTTTTTTGTAGGAAACGTCGAGTCCGGCTGCGTCGATATCGAAGGAGTATGAATCCTTCATCATGAACTGGCGCACCCGCAACAGCCCGGACTTCGGCCGCGGCTCGTCGCGAAACTTGGGAGCGATCTGGTACCAGATCTGCGGCAACTGCTTGTAGCTGCGCAGCTCCTTCGCCGCGATGGAGGTCATCACTTCTTCTTCGGTCATACCCAGGGCGAGTTCGGCGCCCTTGCGGTCTTTGAGCTTAAATAAGTTGTCACCCATCAGAGCCCAGCGTCCGCTGGCCTCCCAAATCTCGCGCGGATGCAGAGCCGGCAGAAAAAATTCCTGCCCGATCCGGTCCATCTCCTCGCGGACGATGCCCATGATCTTGTTGAACGAGCGGTTGCCCAGAAAAAGATACGAGTAAATCCCCGCCGCCAGTTGCCGAATGTAGCCGGCGCGCACCAGGAACTTGTGGCTCGCCACTTCCGCGTCGGCCGGCGCCTCGCGCAGGGTGGGAATGAAGAGTTCTGACCATCGATGCATATAGTTCTAGTACCTAGTACCTAGTTTCGAGTACTGAGTGGAGGACTCGTGTCAATCTCTTTGGTGAATTAATTATTGTAAATGATGGCGCGAAGCAACCCAGGCCACTCGTGGGCAGCAATACCGGTGGAGTTAGCTCGGTGCCCGGTACTAAGCACTCGGTACTAAGAAGTCAGCTGCCGCAGAATTTCTCTCCCCAGCTTCTGCGTCTCCCCGAAAAACTTCTGATACTCGATAAACAGCCGGTTCAACTCCAGAGCCTTGTCTGTTGAGGGATGCTTGCGCAGAATCATGTCACGCACATGCACTGGGTTCGGCAGAGTTGCATCTTCGGTTAGTTCTTCGAGCGCAGTATTGGGATCGTAGTGATACATACAGGTATTGTAGCGCCGCGCGGCTGTTGAATAGGGTGTTGGCAGGGAGGGCGAGACGCCCTCCGGACAGCCGGCGGGGGACGCCGGCGCTACACTAATTCCGTAGTCCACAAATCGTGCAGGTGCACGATTCCTTCCAGCTTGCCGCTTCCGTCGATCACCATCAAAGAAGTAATCTTTTTCTCTTCCATTATCGCCAGCGCGGTTGCGGCGAACTCCGCGGCCGCAATCGTGCGTGGAGTCTTCGTCATAGCCTCGCCTGCCGATAGATCGAGCACATCTTTTCCGCGCTTCTCCAGCAGCCGACGCAAGTCTCCGTCGCTGATCACACCCACCAGCCTCTCACCTTCCACCACCGCCGCCACGCCCAGCTTCTTGCGCGACATTTCATAGATCACGTCGGGCATTTTTGTTTGCGGCGTCACGCGCGGCAGCGCATCCCCCGAATGCATCAGCGATTCCACCCGCGCCAATCTTTTCCCCAGCTTTCCCCCGGGATGCAAATTCGCAAAGTCTTCCTCTTTGAAGCCACGCTTCTCGCTGAGCGTAACCGCCAACGCGTCCCCCAGCGCCAGCATCGTCGTGGTCGAAGCCGTCGGAGCCAACCCCAGCGAGCAAGCCTCCTCCGCAATCGAACAATCCAGAGCAACATCGGCAGACGCCGAAAGCGTGGATGCCTGTGTGGAGCGGGCGCCCCCGCCCGCTGCTTTTGACTTTGCTTCGGTCCTGAAAATCTCATCCCCGGTCATCGCAATCAGCGGCACCCGCAACCGCTTGATCGTCGCCAGGAGCGCCAGAATCTCCTCCGTCTCGCCCGAAGCCGAAAGCGCCACCACTACATCCCCGCGCACGATCATCCCTAAATCCCCGTGGAGCGCGTCGACCGGATGCAAATACAAAGCCGGAGTCCCTGTCGAACTCAGCGTAGCCGCAATTTTGCGCGCAATCAGCCCGCTCTTCCCCATGCCGGTGACCACCACGCGTCCCGCGCAGGAAAACATTAGATCAACCGCTCTCTGAAACGCCGCCGCCATAGGTCCGGCAATGCGGTCGGCCAGCGCGCGCAGCGCCTCGGCTTCAATGCGCACGACATTCTCGCCAATGTTCTTCATGAAAACGCGATCTTACCAGATGATTGAGGCGGGCCCGTACCATGCAGTTTCCAGTTTCTGGTTTTCAGTTTCTAGTTTCTAGTTCTTGCGAACGCTGGAAACTGGAAACCAGAAACTGGAAACGCGCTCTTAGAAATGGTCCTCATCACTCCGCGGTTGCAGCGGCTTCTGCCCCAGCACTGCCAGTCCCTTGGCCTGGATTATCCGGTCCCAGGGCCCCGCCTGCCAGTTGTCTCGCGTCTTCACGGGATTCTTCCACGGCGGCAGCGAGAGCATCAGATTTTTTCCCATCGAGTGCAGGTAAGGTTCATACATCGATCGCAGCTTGTCGAGCTTCAGCCGCGCGTCATCGCCGGTCCGCAGTTTCAATCCGGCGGCTGCCAGCGCCTCGCGCAGCGCGTCGAAGTCGGCGTCCGTCAGCCGTTCCGCAGCTTCCGGATCGTAGCGCGCATTCACCACCTGCGCCAGATCCACGGCCGCGTGCCGCGCCATGGCAAATGTCAGCCGCGCTTGTGCGGGATGGATGCCATCTATGCCGGTAATCACCAGTGAAGTCACATCGAGCATGGTCATCAGCGCTGCCAGCCACGATTGGTTGCTATGCTGCGAACGAAAAAAACTCAGCACCGGATACGAAATGTGGCTCTCCAGCAACTCTCCCGCCCAGCGCTCCCACTCGCGCAGACATCCATCGAGCACCAACTGGTCGATCACCGGACTCTCCGCCGTGCCCGCCAGCCGCACCAGCAACTCGGCCGCCGTGGGTGGCGATCCGGCGCGCGCATCGAGCATCGAGATCTGGATCTCGCGCCGCGAAAACGAAGCGTACACCACGGGCAGATAGCCGATCACCACGCCCAGAAACGCGAACCCCATCCCCGCTTCCACTACCGACAGGGCGCGCGCCAGCGGCGACGTCGGCAAAATGTCGCCGTAGCCCAGCGTGAAAAACGCATCGCCACTGATGATCATTTCTCTGCCCAGCGATTGCCCTTGATCGCCGGGTACCTGCAGAGCCCATTGCACAAGCCCGAAACCGACGATGAGACACACTGCCCATAGCGTGAACAACAATACCATCGATAGGGGACCGTAGATGCCAATGAAATCCTCCCGGCGGCGGCCCA
>Ga0187871_10000562_pt1 | contig 35475 bp, 20 predicted proteins | sample June2016WEW_16_1_FD_132988 | JGI IMG/M metagenome (GOLD analysis project Ga0187871, IMG submission 132988) | Peatland microbial communities from SPRUCE experiment site at the Marcell Experimental Forest, Minnesota, USA - June2016WEW_16_10 | ecosystem: Environmental > Terrestrial > Soil >...
ATGGATGGGCTGCGGCGCCTCGCGGCAGGCGACCTCTCGGAGATCGTGGGGCCTGGCGCGCTGGAGCTCGACCGCGATTCGCGCCGGCTGCGCATGCGCCGCATCGCGGAACAGGCGTACGGATCCCTGCCGCCCCAGGATCGCGCACCCCTGGCGGCCTACGCGCGCGGCGTGAATTGGTTCCTCCAAACGCATTTGCATGGGTTGCCGATCGAATTCACCCTCCTCGGTTACGATCCGCGCCCGTGGAGCGTAGTGGATACCATCCTGATCGGGCTGCACATGTACCGCGATCTGACCACATCGTGGAAAGACGAAATCCTCAAGCGAGACATGCTTGCCGCGGGCGACCGGGCCAAGGTGAATTTCCTGTTTCCCCCACGCAGCGGCGGCGAGTTGCAGCCGGGATCGAACGCCTGGGCGCTGAGCGGCGCGCATACCGCTTCGGGCAAGCCCATTCTCTGCGACGACATGCACCTGGAATACTCGATTCCCGGCATCTGGTACATGATCCATCTGCGCGCGCCCGGTCTGAACGTGTCGGGCGTATCGCTGCCAGGCACACCCTCGGTGATCGTGGGACACAATCAACGGATCGCCTGGGGCGTCACCAATCTGCACTTCGATGTGCAGGATCTTTACATCGAGAATTTCGATCCGGGAACGGGGCGCTACCTCTATAAGGGGAATTGGGAGCAGGCGCGCGCGGAGCGGGAAATCATACCGGTGAAAGGCGCGGCGGCCGTGGAAATGCCGCTGTGGATCACGCGCCATGGCCCGCTCTATATCAACGATGCCAGGCAGCACCTGGCGCTGCGCTGGGCCGCGGCGGAGCCCGGCTCGTTTCAGTTTCCGTTTCCGGAACTGAATAAGGCGGGCAACTGGCAGGAGTTCACCCACGCCCTGGCTCGTTTCCCCGGCCCCGCACAGAACTTCGTGTACGCGGACGTGGATGGCAATATCGGGTACCACGCGACGGGGCTGCTGCCGATCCGCAAGGGATACAACGGCGATGTGCCGGTGGATGGGTCGTCAGGCGAATATGAGTGGCAAGGGTTCATTCCGTTCGACCAGTTGCCGTCGTTTTACAATCCGCCGGCAGGTGTGATCGTGACCGCGAATCAGAACCCGTTCCCGGCCGATTATCCTTACACCGTGAATGGCAATTTCGCTTCGCATTACCGGTCACGGCAGATTCGAAATCTGCTGCTTGCCCGGAATGGGTGGCTTGCGGCGGATATGCTTACGGTGCAGAAAGACGTTTATTCCAGCTTCTTCCAGTATCTGGGGCAGCAGATCGTGGAAGCCTACGGCCGTCGCCAGGCGCAGCACGGCGATCTGCGGGATGCCGTGCAACTGCTGCGCGGCTGGAATGGCCAGATGGACAAAGACGCCGCCGCCCCGTTGATCGTCACTCTGGCCTATGAGCGATTAAAGGTGCTGGTGGCGCAGAGCGCTTCGCCGTCGGCCGGCGCGAAGTACAAGTATCAGATGGCGCCCGCGGTCGTCGAAACCCTGCTGCGGACCCGGCCGGCGGGTTGGTTCGGCGATTGGGATGAGACCCTTCTCCACTCCTTCGCGCTGGGCCTGGAAGATGGAAGGCGCAAACAGGGCCGCGATCCCGGACATTGGATCTATGGCAAGTATGAGCCGTTATTACTAGCCAATCCGGTGGGACGTCATCTCTCCCTAGTGGATGGTTTATTCGACATTGGTCCCGTGGCGATGAGCGGATCGCCTACCACAGTGAAGCAATACAACGGTGAACTCGGACCGTCAATGCGATTGGATGCGGATCTTGCCGACTGGGACCGTTCGCTGTTGGAGGGGACCACGGGACAGTCCGGCCAGGTGCTGTCGCGGCACTATAAGGACCAGTGGGACCGGTACTATAATGCCGGGAGCTTCCCCATGCAATACCGGAAAGTGGAAGCCAGGGATGTGTTAGTGCTGGCGCCGTAAGTGCTCTAGGCGGGCCGGTACCCCATTTATTCTCAAACTGGCGGTGCTGCGCCGATTGAGGTATTCTGAAAGCTCACCTAAAACGGAGGATAAATGGGGATCCAAAACGACGAAGAGGTGAGTCGCCGGGTATTCCTGGAGCGGCTAGCCGGCGCCGCGCTGCTGGGAGCGGCGGGCGCTTACGGCAAGTCCGCGCGGCCTGCCCCGAACACCGGTGCCTGGACACCGCCGCCGGCCCTGACAAATCCCAACATCCTGGTCGTGATGGTGGATCAGTTGCGTCCGCCGATGTGGCTGGACTCGGATCAGTCCGCCACCCTCAGCCAGACCGTCCTGCCCAACATCATGGGACGGATTCAGAACAATTCGTATAACTTTGAGCAGTTCTTTTCGGCTGCGACCGTATGCACGGCATCCCGGGCAACTTTGCTTACCGGTCTTTATGCGCCCCAGACCGCCATGTACATCACCGGCTTCGGCAGCACGATACCAGCCCTGAATCCCGCCTATCCGACTTGGGGCGATGCGCTCCCGCTGCTGAACCCGGCTTACGAGGGAAATATGTGGTGGTTCGGGAAGTGGCATCTTTCCAGTAAAGTGACCGGCTCGCCCCTGCTGCCCTACGGCTTCAAGACGAGAACTTACCCCGGAGGACCGCGCCCCTATAATCCCTCGCCGAATGGAATGGCCAACGAGGGTAGCGACGGGGGAACCTTCAGGAAACAAGTGTGGGCCAGCGATGCTATGATCGCCGACGATTTCATCGGTTGGATTCAGGGACAGGCGCCCACCACCGGCCAGCCCGCGTCTCCCTGGTGCGCAACGGTGAGCCTGATCAATCCGCACGATATTTCGGATGCTCCGGCGTGGATGCAGAGCAACCCGTTTCCGCCCGTAGGAGTCCCCGCGGAAGGCGTCTATTTCCCTCCTCCCACGAATGGTCCTCCGTCGTTTTATACCAGCATGCCGTCCCCGTGGAACTGGGAGAACCTGCCGAATGTTCCGCATAAGCCCACCCTGCAGAACTCGTTTCTGACCGGCTATCTCAATAAGAGATACCTGCCCGTAAACGATTGGGTGCTCTTCCTGAACCAATACTTCTGGCTGCAGTATCTCGTGGATCAACAGATCGGTTACGTGTTGGATGCGCTGGCGGCTTCCCCGTTTGCCGATAACACGATCGTCGTTTTTCTATCCGACCACGGCGAGTATGCCGGATCCCATGGGTTACACGACAAGGGCCGCGCGGCTTACGAGGAATCCATCCGCGTGCCGCTCTATGTTCAGTTTCCCGGACAATCCGGCACAATTAACATGAACCAGATGTGCTCCGGCGTGGACTTTTTCGGCTTGATCTGCGATCTGGCCACCGGCGGCAGCGGCACATGGGCCCAGACTTACCCGGACCTGGCGAACCGGCAATCGCTGTGGAGTTTCCTGGCCAACAACGGTCCGGAAACACGCGTGGCGCCCGCTCCGGTCGGATTGCCCTATATCTTCCACACCTACGATCAGCAGATTGCGAAGGCAAACAACGGGGGTAAGTGCCACATCGTCTGCATGCGGACAAAACTGGATTTGGATGCGGGACAGGTGGGCGCCAAAATTGCCTTTTACTCGGAATGGTCGCCCTGCACCACTTATCCCAACTCTACGCCGCCGGACCCGGAGTTCTACGATTACAACCCGGACACCACCAACAACACCAGCGAACTCGGCAACGACTATTTCAGCAAGAACACCACCACCCAAAACACGATTGCGGAGTATGTTCAAGTGCTGGGCAGTATGATACCGCCCGCCACCGGCTTGATCGCCACCGAGTTGAATCCGCCGCTGGTTGGAACCGGTACCGACGGCAATCCCCTAAGCGCTGCGCTGGCCACCGCGCAGGAGACTTACTTCGATTATCAGAGCGGCCCAGGTTGTCCGACGCCGTAGGCCATGCCCATTCTGGTAAACGGCGAGATCGTTCCGCCGGAAGTGCTGCGCGAGGAAGAGCGCTGTCTCGGCCAACTTGCCGAATGGCAGGAAGTCCCCGCGGGTCTGGAAAAAACATTGCGTTTGCGCCAGGCGGCGGAGTGTTCCGTTGTCGACCGCGTGCTGCTTCGGCAGGAGGCGGATAAAGATACTCGCCCCATCGATCCGGCCGTGGTCGCCGCGCATGTGCAACAGGTTTCGGCGGCGCAGAGTTGCCGCGCAATTTTCGATACGGGCCCGCTTCACCGCCAGATCGAAGCGCATCTCCGTCTGGAACGCACCATGGGCGATCTGATCGGAGCTTTGCCGCTGCCGACCGAAGCCGAGATTGCGCGTGTCTACAATGCCCAGCGCGCTAGTTTCCAGCGACCCGACATCGTGCACGCCGCGCATATCGTGAAGCACGTGGACGAAACCCATCCGGAAGCGGATGCGCGGGCGGGCATTGAGGCCGCGCTCGCGGAACTGGAGGGCGGAGAGCCGTTCGCCGCGGTTGCCGACCGGTATTCGGACTGCCCCGGAAACGGCGGTGACCTGGGCTCCTTTGAGCGCGGCGTGATGGTGCAAGAGTTCGACAATGTTGTATTTGGCATGCGGCCCGGCGAGCGTAGCCCGATCTTTCGCACTCCGTTCGGCCTTCATATCGCGGAGGTGCGCTCCAGGACGACCCCGGGCATTGCCGATCTGCGCGAAGTGCGCGACACGATCCGGCAGTTCCTGCTGGCCATACGCGAACAAGAGGCCGCGCGCCGGGCCGCCGAACGATTGCGCGCCCAGGCGCAGATCCGCCGTATTTCGGCGCGTGAAGCGGAGCGGCTCGCCGCCGCCCGGAGGGCCGGCTGATGTCCCTGCCTCCCCCGCCCTGCTGCGTGCCTACGCGCGCGCGGCTTCTGCAATTGAATGACTCGCGCCGCCGTTCGACGGAACGCCGCCGGGTAACCACCGGCTCCACCGCGGACATGGTGCGGCTCGATGGCGGTCCGTTTCTGATGGGCAGCGAGTCGGCCGATGCCTTTGCGCTGGACGGCGAGGGGCCCGTTCGGGAGGTGCTCCTGGACCCCTTTTATATCTCAAGATTTCCAGTCACCCACGCTCAATTCGCGGAATTCGTCGCACTCACGGGATATGTCACCGAGGCGCAGCGTTGGGGCTGGTCGTTCGTGTTCCGCAACCACGTGCCGGAGGCCTATCGGGGACCGGCATCGCCCGCTACGCCGTGGTGGATTCGGGTGGATGGCGCGGATTGGGAGCATCCCGAAGGCCCTCAGAACGCTGCCGGGGATCGCGCGCATAAGCCCGCGGTGCAAGTCTCCTGGAACGACGCCCAGGCCTACTGCGAATGGGCGGGCGTACGCCTCCCCACCGAAGCGGAATGGGAGTTCGCCGCGCGCGGCGGTCTCGAGCAGAAGGCCTACCCCTGGGGCGATGAACTGCTGCCCGGCGGCCGCCACATGTGTAATATCTGGCAAGGTACGTTTCCGGATCTCGACCTGGCCGAGGATGGCTTTTCCGCTCCCGCGCCTGTGGATAGCTTCGCCCCTAACGGATACGGCCTTTACACGATGGCCGGCAATGTGTGGGAGTGGTGCGCCGACTATTTCGATTCGCACTGGCACCAGACCGCTACCCGCGTGAATCCGATGGGCCCTCCTTCCGGCATGACGCGCGTGATGAAGGGCGGATCGTATCTTTGCCACGTATCGTTTTGCTTCCGCTACCGGAACGCCGCCCGCACCGCGAACACGCCGGAGAGCGCCACGGGAAACATCGGATTCCGCGTGGCGCGCGATGTGTAGTTCGCCGTCGGCCAGATTGGCCGCCCGTTCACTCGGGCTTGAGCTTGAAGACCACCCCGCCGCCGTATTTTCCGCCGTAGGAGCCCGTGCCGTATAGGTTGCCTACCGCGTCACGGATCACGCCGCCTATCGGGCTGCCTCCATCGGCGCCGCCCGTGAAGCTGTACAGCACGGTCTCCTGACCGGCCCGATTCAGCTTATAAACAACTTGCGCTGTCCCAAACAGGTTGCCGGCCGGGTCGATAATCACGCCCGCATATGGTAAGCCTCCGTCCGACCCACCCGTGAAAGTGTACAGCACCTGCTGCTGGCCTTCGGGGTTCAGTTTGTAGACTACGCCTGCGTGCGATGCCCCGCCGTTAAAGGTGGTTCCGTATAGATTGCCCTCCGTATCCCGGATCACACCCGCCCGCGGGTAGCCTCCATCGTCCCCGCCCGTGAAACTGTACAGCACGGTCTCCTGGCCCGCCGTATCCAGTTTGTACACCACCCCCCAGTCCGCCGCGCCACCGTTGGACGTGGTCCCGTATAGGTTGCCATCCGAATCGCGAATCACGCCGGCGAGCGGAGCGCCGCCATCGGCACCGCCCGAGAAGGTGTACAAGACGGTCTCGTGTCCGGATGGATCCACTTTGTAAACGACTCCGGCCGCACCGCCCCGCAGAGTAGTTCCGTAGAGGTTGCCTTCCGGGTCTTGAATCACACCCGCGCAGGGCAGTCCCCCATCGGAGACAGTAAAGGTATAAAGCATTGTCTCCCGACCGGCGGGATCCAGCTTATATACCACGCCCTGGCCCGTGCCGCCGAGTTCCGTGGTGCCGTAGAGGTTGCCTGCCGAGTCGCGGATCACTCCCGTTTGCGGATTGATCCCGTCGGCCCCGCCGGTGAAGCTGTGCAGCACGGTCTCATGACCTGCCGGGTCGAGTTTGTACACCATTCCAAGGTTTGCGGTGCCACCGGAGTTGGTGGTCCCGTAAAGATTGCCATCCGCGTCCCGTATCACTCCCGCGTCGGGCAGGCTTCCGTCCAGCGCGCCCATGAAGTTCAGCAGCACCGTCTGCTGGCCTGCCGGATCCAATTTATATAGCGTGCCGAAACCTCCCAAGCCGCCCTGGCAAGTGGTTCCGTAGAGGTTGCCGGCCGCATCGAGGAGTACTCCGGCGTAGGGCTCGAATCCATCTGTCCCGCCCGTGAAAGTATGCAGCACGGTCAACTGGCCCGCCGTATCTAACTTGTATACCGTGCCGCCCATGCCTACGCCGTCGTAGACCGTGGTTCCATAGAGATTACCTGCTGCATCGCGGATCACGCCGGCGTAAGGATAGAAGCCTCCGGGTCCATTCGCGAAATTGTAGAGCACGGTCTCATTCCCGGCGTTGTCGAGCTTGTACACGACACCCCAGCCCGCCGAACCATCGGAGTACTGTGTGGTTCCGTAGAAGTTGCCCGCCGCGTCGCGGATCACACCGGCGTAGGGATGGCTTCCATCGGACCCACCCATGAAGCTGTATAGGACCGTCTCGTTGCCCGCCGGATCCAGCTTGTACACCACGCCATAGCCCGCTGATCCCCCTATGGCGGCCGCGCCACCCACCGAAGTCGTCCCGTAGAGATTGCCCGCCGCGTCGCGGATCACGCCAGATTGGGGGTAGTTCCCGTTGACCCCGCCCGTGAAATTGTAGAGCACGGTTTCATGTCCCGCGGGGTCAACTTTGTACACCACCCCGAGGTTCGCCGTTCCGCCCAAGAAAGTAGTCCCGTAAAGATTGCCCGCCTCATCGAGGATCACGCCCGCGGTAGGCTTGGAACCATCCGCGCCACCCGTGAAGTTGTATAGCACCGTCTCGTGGCCGGCCTTATCCAGTTTGTACACGACGCCAAGCCCGGGTGTGCCGCCCCATTGAGTGGTCCCGTACAGGTTGCCCTCCGGGTCGGCAATTACGCCCGCGTACGGATAGCCACCGTCGGCGCCACCCGTAAAGCCGTGGAGCACCATCTCCTGGCCTGATGGGTCGACCCTGTACACCACCCCCGCACCGTGCGGGCCGCCCGTGGTGGCAGTGCCATAAAAATTGCCCGCCGCATCGCGGATCACGCCGGCCCAGGGATTCGCCCCACGGGGCGGGCTGGTCGCAAAGTTGTGCAGCACAACTTCGCTCGCGGTCTGCGCCGGCGCCACGCTTGTGCCCACCGACGCGCATACTGCCCATAACAGGCCGATAATGCCATTGACATATCCGTGTTTGATTGCCATATAAGTCTCCTTTCACGGCCGGTGCGGAACGTAAGAGAATCAGCCAGGGGGAAGACCGGCAGAGCAGCGGTTGCTCATGCCGGCTGATCCAAAAAGCGTTTAGGACTGAGCAGTCCGAAATGCTAATAGACGATACTCCCCAGCGCGGTCGCTGTCAAGGCCCCGCAAGGTCTTCGCGCTACCGTTCGCCCGGCTTGCCGGTGTAGTGAACTGCGCGATGCACCGCCTCATGGTCGTCCCGCGCCTCCAGGTGTGTGATCACCTCGGCCGGCTGACCCAGCGTCTCCACCAGCCGTTCCTCGACCAGGGTAGCGAGGCGGTGTGCCTCGGCGACGCTCTCCGACCCGGCGAAAAGCAAGTGCACTTCCACCATCAACCGCTGGCCCGTGCTGCGGAACCGCACACCATGATATTGGATGTCCAGCTCCGCGCTGAGCGCGTCGAGTTTCTCGCGCAGGAGGGCCCCGGTCTTCGGATCCGCCGTATCGAGCAATCCGGTTGCGGACCGCCAGATTAGATTGCCACCCGACCACAGAATGTTCACGGCCACGGCCAAGGCGCAGATCGCATCCCAAGGCTTCCACCCCGTCCACATCACCAGAACCAGCCCCACCACCACGCCGGCGCTGGTCCAGCTGTCGGTGAGCACATGTTTGCCGTCGGCCTCGAGGATCAGTGACCGCGTACGCTTCGCCGTGCGGAGCAGGTACCACCCAAGGCCGGCGTTGAGGAGCGTGGTGAGCAGCGTAAACAGCGTCCCTGCTCCCACGTTGGCCAGATCCAGTCCGGTCACCCACTTCCGGAGAGTCACCCCGATGATGAACAGGGCCGCCAGCACGATCATGGCCCCCTCGAATCCAGCCGAGAAGAAAGTAATTCTTTCGAAGCCGTACAGGTACCGTTGATTGGCCGGCTTGAGACTCAGCCACAGGCTGAACCAGGCGAACGCGACCGCGACCAGATGAACGACGGATTCCGAAGCGTCAGAAAGGATCGCGGCCGACCCGGTAATCAGGAAGGCAGCCATTTTCCCGACCAGCATCAAGACGCCAAACGCCAGCGAGAGGCGCATCGCCAACCGCATGTCGCGGGCCGTTTTCGGGTCCAAGGCGCTTTGAGACATCTCCGTCCGATTCTAGCAATGATCTGCGATGCGATCCAACTTGACGCGACCGAACATAAAGCCTCGCAGGATTGCCTCCACCTGGTACATCGGGAGGCGGGAGGGCGGCGGTCCGCTGTTAGGTACATTCCCTATCCACTTTTTACCCCTCGTCGGGTATAATTAACCGGCTATATTGCGTTGTGCCCGCCGTGTGCCACAGGGTGATTCCGATAGTGCCCAACAATGAGAAACTTCAGGAAACCCGATGATTCGTAGAGCGGTCGATTTTGCTCTCCAAAATCGGCTTCTGATATTAGCCGGAGCGCTCCTGTTGTTCATCTGGGGCGTGATTTCCTTCCGCAGCCTTCCAGTGGAAGCCTATCCGGACGTGGCGAATAACTATGTTCAGGTGATCACCCAATGGCCTGGCATCTCGGCTGAACAAATCGAGCAGCAAATCACCATCCCGCTTGAGATCGTGGTCAACGGCATACCCCATCTTCAGCATCTGCGGTCGGTATCGCTTTTTGGTCTCTCGAGCTTGATGCTCATCTTCGATGACGAATCGGACAACGATTGGAATCGCGTCAAGGTACTGGAGCGGCTCTCGGAAGTTGCTTTGCCAGCCGGCGTACAGCCCCAGATGGGCGCGGATTTCAGTCCCGTCGGCCAGATATATTTCTTCACGCTGCAGAGCTCCAATCCGCAATATGACGTCATGGAACTGAAATCTCTCGAAGATTGGGTCATCGAGAAGCAGTTCAAATCGGTACCGAATGTAGTCGACGTTGCCAGCTTTGGCGGTCCCACGCGCGAATATCAGGTGAAGGTCGATCCCGACAAACTGATCGCCTACGGGCTGAACCTGGCACAGGTGGAACAGCAGATTACCGCCAACAATATCAACGGGGGCGGCAGCTTTATCGAGGCCGGTCTCCAGCAGATCGACGTACGCGCCATCGGCCAGATGAAAACCCTGGGCGACATTGAAAACACGGTTCTGACCGCCAAGAACGGAACGGCATTGCGGGTGAAGGACATCGCCATTGTGCAGCAGGGATCGAAAATCCGTTTGGGCCAGTTTGCCCGCGCCATTCACCGCGCCGACGGCAAGATCCTCGATAACGACGACGTGGTGGCCGGCATCGTGCTTTTGCGAAAGGCGGCCAACGGTGACTCCACGCTGGCTGCGATTCACGCCAAAGTGGAGGATCTCAACCGTCACATTCTGCCGCGAGGTGTGAAGATCGTGCCGTTCCTCGACCGCAGCAACCTCCTGCGCCTGACGACCGGCACGGTGATGCACAACCTGACCGAAGGCATCGTCCTGGTGTCGTTAATCCTGTTCGTGTTTCTGGGCAACGCGCGCGGCGCGCTAATCGTCACGCTGACCATTCCGTTCTCCCTGCTTTTCGCATCCATCTGTCTGGACCTGCGGCACATTCCGGCGAACCTTTTATCTCTGGGAGCGCTCGATTTCGGCATGATCGTGGAAGGCGCGGTGGTCATGATCGAGAATATCGTGCGCACGTTGTCGCACCCGGAAATCCATCCCCACGCGACGGTCTCGGAAAAGATCAGCCACGCGGCACATGAAGTACAGCGTCCCGTGTTCTATTCCATCGCGATCATCATCGTGGCTTATCTGCCGATTTTCACCCTGCAAGCGGTGGAAGGGCGGCTGTTCAAGCCAATGGCATGGACCGTGGCGTTCGCGCTACTAGGCGCTCTCCTGTTCTCCATGTTCGTGGGACCGGTGCTAGCCAGTGTTGTTTATCCCAATGGCACGAAAGAGTGGCACAACCCGCTTATGGGTTTTTTGACCAAAGCCTACTCTTCGGCCCTGTCAGTGGCGATCCGTTGGCGTTGGGCCACTTTGGCGGCCGCGGTGCTGATCTTGACGGGCGCCTTCCTGCTGAGCCGCACCATCGGCTCCGAATTCCTGCCTCATCTGGACGAGGGCGCGATCTGGGTGCGCGGCACCCTGGCGCCGAGCACCGGCCCCACGGAAGGCATTCGCCTGGCAAACCAGGCGCGCGTGACGCTCGCTTCCTTCCCGGAGGTGACCACCGCCACCAGCCAGGTGGGCCGGCCCGACGATGGAACCGATACTACCGGTTTCTTCAATACCGAGTATTTTGTCGATCTGAAACCGAAAGAACAATGGCGTCCTGTCTTTCGGCAGGACAAGGAAGAACTCATCGCCGCGATGAATCGGGAACTCGTCAAGATTCCGGGGGTGATCTGGAACTTTTCGCAACCGATCTCAGACAATATGGAGGAAGCCGTCAGCGGGGTGAAGGGTGAACTGGCCATCAAGGTTTACGGCGACGATCTGAAGACGCTTGAAGAAATGGGTGTCCGAATCGTGAGCGTCATGCGCACCGTGCCTGGGATCGAGGATCTGGGACTGTTTCGTGTGCTGGGACAGCCCAACTTGAACTTCACGGTGGATCGCGCCGCGGCGGCTCGTTACCGGATCAATACAGCGGACGTGCAAGATGCTATCCAAACCGCCGTGGGCGGCAACGCGCTGACGCAGGTGCTGGACGGAGAGCAGCGCTACGATTTGGTGATGCGTTACCTGCCCGAATACCGGGACACCAAGGAAGCCATCTCAAACATCCGTTTGCTGGCGCCTTCCGGCGAGCGCGTCTCTTTGGCTCAGCTCTGCGATGTAGCGGTAAGGGACGAGGCATCGGAAGTCTACCGCGAAGGGAATCAGCGCTACGTGGCCATCAAGTACGGCGTGCGCGGGCGGGACCTCGGCGGCGCGGTCGAAGAAGCCATGCGGAAGGTCGACCATCAGGTGAGACTGCCGTCCGGCTATCACATCGACTGGGCGGGCGAATACGCCAGCCAGCAACGGGCCCAGCGGCGGCTCACCATCATCATTCCGCTGACGTTGGTAGTCATCTTCATGATCCTGTACTCGATGTTTGGATCGATGAAGTGGGCCGTCCTGATCCTGGCGACCGTAGCCATGGCACCCATCGGCGGCATCGTGGCACTGTATTCCACCGGAACTAACTTCAGCGTGTCGTCGGGAATAGGATTCCTGGCGCTGTTTGGCGTCTCCGTCCAGACCGGCGTGATCATGGTAGAGTACATCAACCAACTCCGCTCGCGCGGCGAATCGATCCTGGATGCGGCGAAGAACGGCGCGACCCTTCGTTTTCGCCCCATATTGATGACCATGCTGGTGGCGTCGCTGGGCTTGGTCCCGGCGGCCACATCGCACGGGATCGGCTCCGATTCACAGCGGCCATTTGCCATCGTGATCGTCGGCGGTCTTATGGCCGTACTGCTAATGAGTATCTTCCTTTTGCCCGCGCTATATGTCTGGATCGCGCGGGACAACGATATCTTACCCAAGGCCGCGGAAGCCGATTCCGTGTAGGGGCGCGTCGGAGGCGGGCGGTGCGAGCCGTGGCTGGGCGCCGAGGCCCGGCCCGAGAACCTCCCCGGATTCGTAGCCGTAAAGTGCAGCCTACTTGGACCGCAAATAGACCTGGCCCTCCGCCGGCCCCTGCCGGACATTCCAAGTGGCCGGCTCCTGCGCCGGGCGCGCCTGCGAGCCGAGAATTCTCTGCGCCCGATTACGGGCCTGTCGCGCTTCCCTCTTCAGCTTTAATCTGTCCAGCACCACTGCGTCGCTCATCAGCAGATCGGCAAGCAGCGGATGTGCGGGCCCATACGTTATCTCGGCAGAGCGGACCGCCCGCGCGATTGCCCCCCTCGCCTCTTCCGGTTGGCCCATCATATATTGAAGAGCGGCCAGGCTGGCCCAACCCCGGATCAGCGTTGGGTGGTTCGCTGCGAGTGTCTTCTCCAGGTGCCGCATCGCTTCCCGCTCATCGCCCAGCGCTTCGCGGTACCGCCCCGTGCGCATTTCAACCGCGGCCAGATTGTGGAGCACCGTAGGCGGCAGATCCCCTGTAAGGTGACGCGCCCCCACAATCCGCAGCGCTTCCCGCAACTCTGCCTCCGCTTCCGGAAACCGCCCCATCTTCAAATGCAGCGCGCTCCAGGCATTCAACAATTCCGCACGGGAAATGCCATCGGGCCACTCTCCGGCCGTTTTCTGCACCTTCAGCAAGGCGGCCTCCGCGGCGCGATACTCCCCCGCTTCCATGTACGCCGTGGCCAAGGTGATCCGCAGGTGCACCAAGTCCTGGCCCGAAGCACCCGCCTGGCCGAACGCCGACAGCGCTCTTGCGAAATCCGTGGCCGCCTCTTCCGGCCTTCCTTGGTCAAGTGCGCGGTTTCCCTGCGCGATCCTTTCTGTCTGTTGCGCGAACAAACCGCTCGCAAACAATGCCAGTGCCATATTTGCAGTCATGCTGCCGTTACGTTGTCCGTCCCAGGACCGTTGGGCGCCATTGCGTGCCTTCAATCACTTACGCTTCGTGGCGCGGCTTGGCGCAATTTGGCGCTGCCGCCCGGCCCAATAAAATCGCGGCACGAAGGGACCTCGATCACCGTCTTATTCTTGTTGGCCCCGTCCTCGTCATCAACGGCTATGACTATTCCTTCAGGTCCGGAGGACCGCCTCGATTCCTGGAAAGAGATCGCCTCCTACTTGAAGCGTGGCGTGCGTACCGTCCAGCGCTGGGAGCATATCGCCGGCTTGCCGGTGCACCGCCTGCCGCAGGACCGGCAAGGCTCCGTGTTCGCGTACAAGTCAGAACTGGATGCCTGGTGGGCCGGACGCAGCCAGACGGATGCGCCGTCCGGCGAGCCGGAAGCGGGCGTCGCCCCGCCGGCCGCGCGGAGACGCCGTCCACTGTGGGCCGCCGCCCTGGTGCTGCTCGCCGCCGCATGCCTCGGCCTGGCACGTTGGGAAGCCTCTCGCCGCGCTACCTTCACCGCGCTCGATCCCGTCCCGCTCACCGCCGATTTGGGCTCTGAAATCGAACCGTCATTTTCCCCCGACGGCGACCAGGTCGCCTACGCCTGGGACGGCGCCGCACAAAACAAATGGGACATTTATGTGAAGATGATCGGCTCCGATTCGCCTCTGAAGCTGACCAGGAGCCCGCAGCCCAGCGTCGACCCCGCCTGGTCTCCCAATGGCCGCCTCATCGCCTTGCGCCGTCTCTTTCCGCTGCAAGGGAGATCCGAGATTCTGGTAACCGCACCCATTGGCGGTGCGGAGAGAATCGTGACCGAGGATCCGAGCACGGGCGGTCCGCTCGCCTGGTCGCCTGACAACCGTTGGATCGTCACGTCGGCGAGCGAGGGGGCGCACGGCCCATGGGGGCTGGTGGCCATCGACTCCGGAAGCGGAGAGATGCGGCATCTGACCCGGCCGGCCCAGCCAAACTGGGGTGATTCTGAGCCCGCTGTGACGCCCGATGGCGGCAGCCTGATTTTCTCTCGTGATCTGGGCAGCACCTCAGAGCTCTACCGCCTGCAACTGACTCCCGATTTCAGGCCGGACGGAGAGCCGGAACAGATCACCGCGCATCATCGCTGGACGGGCATGCCCGCATTTACCGCCAGTGGAAAAGCCATCGTGTATTCATCCGGAATCAAGGATGACGTGGCCAGCCTCTGGCTGCTGCCGCTGACACCCGTCGGGCAGCCGCGCCTGGTGCTTCGTTCCGCGAACTCGTCCTATCAACCGGCGCTTTCCCGCAGCCGCAATCGCCTGGCTTTTTCCGTCGGAAGAATCTTCCGCGTGGATACCTGGAGACTCGATCTGACTCCGGGCCTCAAGCCGGCCGGCTCGCCGGTCCGTCTGATCTCCTCGACGCATACCGATTACAACGCCCAATACTCGCCGGATGGTAAACGCATCGTGTTTCACTCCACGCGGTCGGGCGCCTCGGAGATTTGGGTGTCGGACTCGGACGGCGCTCATGCCGCTCGTCTCACCGGCTTCAACGCACCGATAACCGGCAGCCCGCGCTGGTCGCCGGACGGCGAATGGATCGTTTTCGATTCCAACAAGGAAGGGCAGTTCGACGTCTATCGCGTACGCGCCGGCGGCGGAACCCCCGAGCGGCTTACTGACGATCCCGCGACCGACGGCGTGGCGAGTTACTCGCGCGACGGGCGGTCCATCTACTTCATGTCCAGCCGCGCCGGCTCCAATCAAGTGTGGAAGATGGACGCCAACGGACGCCACCCCCGGCAGATCACCCGGCATGGCGGGTATCTGGCCTTCGAGTCTTATGACCACCGCTGGCTTTTCTATTCCCGCACGGACGGCGACAGCCCGCTCTATCGCGTGCCGGTCGATGGCGGCGAGGAAACGCAGGTGCTGCCCAGAGTCAATGAATTCGGGTTCTGCGTTACGCCCGGCGGCATCCTCTTTTCGGGAGGCGAACGCTCCGAAGGCATCCAGTTCCTGAGCTTCCAGACGGGAAGAGTCTCTCCCGTCTTCCGGCCCGACCGGCAAATGACGGTAGGACTGAGCCTCTCGCCCGATGGCCGCCACTTACTATTTCCCCAACGGGAATCGTCGGGTAGCGACTTGATGCTGGTCGAAAACTTTCCAGAACCGTGACGGGGCATCCTCTGGATGCGGTACATGATTTCCGAATCGCCAAGACACCACAATCTTTGTCCGGCGCGCCGCGCGGAGAGCGGCGCCAGCGCTGCGTAGTTTCCGATGCGCGGTGTATCATAGGCACCCAGGCTCGGAAGCAGCCGAAAGAAATGAGGCAATCGAGACCGTACCCATGGACGGCGCTGTACGAGCCGTCCGGGTCGGTTTCGCTTTTGGAGGGATGTGTTGTCTTTCGTTCCGTTTCGTCTTATGTGAGAAAATCGGCTTTGATCGCTTCCAGCTTCGTTCACGCGCGACCGATCACGGTGTTTGCCTCGATACTTTGGCTCGCCATGCGCGCTCCCGGTCAGGTACAGGGAACGGTGCATGGCCTGATTCAGGACGCCGGCGGCAAGCCGGTCGCGGCAGCTCAAGTGGTCGCCCATAGTCCCCATGAGAACACCGGTCGGGCAGCCGTGAGCGCCACGGACGGGTCTTTCACCTTGGATGGCCTCAATCCAGGTCATTACCAATTCAAAGCGGCGAAGCGCGGATTTGCCGATTCGCCGGTGGTGGAAGCGGACCTGGCCACCGGCCAGGATCTGATCCTGAATCTCACGCTGGGCGCGAACAAGGGATTTCTGAAAAGGCTTTCTCAAGCCTATGCCCTGGACTGGCATAATACCGGCAACAGTGGCCCTGAACCTCCCCGCCGTGCCTTGCCTTCACCACTGGACTCGCCGCCTTTCCCGAACTCCGATTGGTCATACGGCGGATCGCCCGAAATCGGCGTATCGGATACCAATGTGCCGCCGCTCATGGAAGCCCTCTACGGCGGCTCGAATGGCCAAGCCTGGGAGCAAAGCAGAGTCAAGGTCTACGGCTGGCTCGAAGGCAGCTTCAACCTAAGCACCTCACACGATACGAACTATCCGGCCACCTATGACGTCTACGCAAATCGCGCCGAGTTGGACCAGGCGGTGCTCTACGTCGAACGCCTTCCCGACACGGTTCAAACCGATCACATCGATTGGGGATTCCACCTCAGCGGCTTATTTGGCACGAGCTACCGGTTCACCACCAGTTTGGGCTATTTCAGCAGCCAATTGCTCGGCGACCACCGCCAGTACGGCTTTGATCCGGTGCTCGAATACGTAGACCTGTATATCCCCCAAGTAGCCGAGGGGCTCAACATTCGCGTCGGCCGCTTCATCTCCATTCCGGGTATCGAAGCGCAATTGGCTCCTAATAACTACGTGTACACCCACTCATTGTTGTATTCGGTTGATCCGTTTACCGACTCGGGCATCCTGGGTACCGTCAGGATCAATGACCACTGGCTGGTTCAGTTGGGGATAACCGCGAGCCATGATGTGGCTCCCTGGACGCCGGACGCGAAACCGGCCGCGACGGCCTGCGCCAGCTACACCTTCAACAATGGCAAAGACAACGTGTATCCGTGTGTGAACGGTCTCAACGGCGGCCGGTACGCCTACAACAACCTGCAGATGTTCGACAATACGTGGTACCACAAGTTCAGCCAGTCGTGGCACATGGCGACGGAGGCCTGGTACATGTATCAAAGGGATGTGCCCAGCGTTTCCGGCCCGATAGAACCCGAGAGAGGCACGAACGGGGCGTTCTGTCCTACGGGAGAGGTTCGCTGCCTTGCTCCGGAGTGGGCAATGGTGAACTACGTTGAAAAAGAGTTCTCGGCAAGGAACTGCCTCTCGATTCGCAGCGACTTCCTGGATGACGTAAGGGGCCAGCGAACCGGCTACAAGACGCGGTATGCGGAGGAAACTCTAAGTTGGGGACATTGGGTGGGAAATACCGTAATCCTCCGCCCCGAACTCAGATTCGACCGCTCTTTCGACACCGCGGCATATAATAACGGGACTCGCAGGAACCAGTTTCAGCTCGCGATGGACGTAATCCTGAAGTACTGAGGATCGAAACGACACGCATCCTTCGGAGGCTTGACGGCAAACGGGAGAGCGTGTTATTCTCCTTTCCCAGATAGGAGAGTGTCCTTGACGAAACCGGTTGAACTCCCGCAGGGCACACTCGAGATGCTCGTCCTTAAGGCCATCTCGCTCGGTCCGCTGCATGGCTACGGCATCCTGCTGCGCATCCAGCAGATCTCCGGCGAGCGTCTCGAAATCCTGCAGGGTTCCTTCTACACCGCCATCTATCGTCTGGAGCGCCGGGGTTGGATCAAAGGCGCGTGGGGTGAGTCGGAGAACAATCGCCGCGCCCGCTTTTACTCGCTCACCGCTGCCGGTACGCGGCAGCTCAAGGCCGAGACCGCCAAATGGACCGACATGGCCGCTGTCGTCGCCGGCATTCTCGCCAAGAAGGCCGAAGAGATATGAGTCTCTTCGCCGCAATTCGACGGGTCTGGCAGTCTATCTGTCGAGCCATAGCGCCGCGCACCCACAGCGACGTCGAAGAAGAATTTCGTTCTACCCTCGACGCCTTGCAGGGTGATTTAATTCGCCAGGGTGTCCCCGAAGAAGAAGCCCGCCGCAAGGCCCGCATCGATCTAGGCCGGCCCGCCGCGCAAAACGAAACTTACCGCGACGCCATCGGTCTCCGCTTCTTCGATGAGTTGGGAGGAGACATCCGCTACGGCCTTCGCGCCCTACGCCGCAACCCTGGTTTCGCCGCCGTCGCCGTACTCTCGCTGGCGCTCGGCATCTGCGCCACCACGGCGATGTTCTCGCTCATCTACGCCGTCCTGCTACACCCTTTTCCCTATGCCGGCGCAGACCGCATCGTGAACCCCATCATGATCGACCGGCAGCATCCTGACGAGTGGACCTGGTTTATCCTCAACGGTCACAGTTTGACGACCTGCGCCTGGCAGCCCCGGTCGAATCGGCGCTGGGCTTCAACCCCTCGCACATGGAGATCACCGGCGGCGGACTGCCCGAAGACATTTCCGGCGTCTATCTCACAGAGAATGCCGGGACTTTCTTTGGTGTGCGCCCGCTTCTCGGCCGCAATATCGAGCCGTCCGACGCGGAGAACGGCGGCCATTCCATCGTGGTTCTCAACTACCGCTTCTGGCAGCGCCACTTCGGCGGCGATCCCAAGATCATCGGGCACACGCTCGAAATCAATCGCGCCCCCTACGCCATCGTCGGGGTCATGCCGCGCAGCTTTGCCTTCAATGACTCCACGGACATCGGCGACGTCTACCTGCCGGGCAGCCTGATGCGGGATCTCGCCAACGTTCCCTACCTGGCCTACATACCGTGGATCAAGCTCCGGCCGCACGTCACGCTTGCCGCCGCCAACGCGGCGCTCGAGCCCATCGTGCGCCAGTTTGCGAAAGAGCATCCCGAACGCTTTTCCGATCGCTGGCAACTCGCCCTGCAGCCCATCCTGGTGCCTTTCCAGCAGGGCACCGGCCGCACCCTGACGCTGCTTCTCGCGGGCGTTGTGCTCCTGCTGATCGTCGGCTGCGCCAACTGCTCCATCCTTCTGCTGGCCCGGGGGCGCACGCGCCGGCATGAGCTCGCCATCCGCGGTGCGATCGGCGCCAGCCGCTGGCGCATCGTCCGCCAGTTGCTCGTCGAAGCCATGGTCATCTCCTCGACCGGCGCCGCTCTTGGCGTGGCTGCCTCGTACTGGCTGGCAAAGCTTCCCTTGTTGCTTTCTCCGGATTCCTTTCCCGCCGAATCCTTCATTCGCATCAACGCTCCCATCCTGGCGTTCTCCGTCGCGCTCGCGCTGCTCTGCGGCATGCTCTTCGGTCTGGTCCCCGCATTGCGCCTCTCGCGTCACGATTCCGCGGGTATGCTCCCGGGCAGGGGCATTATCGCCGCTCCCGCAAAGCACCGCTGGAGCATCCTCATCGCCGCCCAAGTCTCGCTCACGCTTCTTCTCATGGCCACCGCGGGCACCGCCATCCACGGCTTTCTCGGGCTGATGCAGATGCCGCTTGGCTACGATCCCGCAAATGTCATGAAGCTCGGCATCATGCTGCACGTCCACGACTCGGGAGAATGGAGCCGCATTCAGCCGCGCGAGGCGCGCACCGCTTACATCGAGCAACTCCGGGAGAAGGTCGCCTCAGTCCCCGGTGTCTCCACGGTCGCTTTCGCCGCGGATGCCCCGCCGCCCTATGCCGGCGCCAAGAGTACCTTCGATATCGACGGAACCCGCGATGGCCGGCAGCCGCAGGCCCGAGTGATGCTGGTCGGCCGGCGATATTTCGCCGCGCTCCGCATCCCTCTGCTTCAGGGCCGCATCTGGAATGCGGATGAGAACGCCCGCGGAGACTTCATTGCGGTGGTCAATCATGCTTTCGCGACACGCTATCTGTCGTCGTCCAAAGCCGTGTCGAAAGGCGTGTCCAATGCCCTGGCCCGGCAACTGCGCGTTCCCGGTCTTACAGGTCCGGGCAGCTATGCAGCCGTCTCTGCCGAAAGCACCGCCTGGCGTCGGATCGTCGGCGTCGTCGGCGATGCGCGCAACGATGGGGTGGATCGCCCAGTCGTCCCCGCCATCTATGTACCGTACACTACCGTGATGCCGCCCTACGTGCAGTTCTTCGTGCGCACCCAGGGCGATCCGCTCGCCAGCCTGCACTCCATACGTGCCGCCATCGCATCCGTGGCTCCCGGCCAGCAGATCTCCAGCGGCTCCTTCAACGGCACCTTCACCCTCAACGAAGCCATCGCGCGCGACGAACAGTACAGCCGCCAGCGGCTCTTCTCCATATTGTTTGGCGTCTTCTCCGCCATGGCGCTGGCGCTCGCGCTGGCCGGCATCTTCAGCGTCGTCGCTTATAGCGTGGCGCAGCGCACCACGGAGTTCGGCATCCGCCTGGCGCTCGGCGCGCCGCGCGCGCACGTCCTGTGGGTCGCCGCGCGCATCGCGTTCGTCAGCGCGGCTTCGGGCATTCTCATCGGTCTTGCACTGGATAGCTTTCTCGGCGCCGTCCTCGCCCACTGGATGCAGAACGCGTTCGCAGTTCGCAGTTTGCTCGCAGCCGCCGCGCTCCTCGCTCTCAGCGCACTACTCGCTTGCCTGTTGCCCGCGCGGCACGCCATCTCCGTCCCACCCGCCGAAGCTCTCCGCTACGAATGAAGCGTGTCCGCTCACCGGATCATCGCAACTTGTAGCGCTGTACTTTTCCAGTTGCGGTCTTGGGCAATTCGTCCATAAACACGACCCGCCGCGGCGACTTGTAACCCGGCAGGCGCTGCCGTACAAACTGGCGCAGATCTTCTGCAAGGGCTTCGCACGCCCCTTCCGGCCGCTTCAGCGTCACGAATGCGCAGGGCCTGAGTAAGCCATTTTCGTCCCGCTGTGCGACGACCGCGGTTTCAAGGACGGCGGGGTGTTCCACCAGCGCACCCTCTACTTCGATAGGCGATACCCATTCGCCCGACACGCGGAACATATCGTCTGACCGTCCCGCGTACCATAGATATCCGTCGGCATCGGCACGGTACTTGTCGCCGCTAAAGAACCAGCCATCGCGTATGCGCTCCGCCGTCAGCCGCGGGCGATTCCAGTACTCGGAGGCGTTGCTCCCCCCGCGCACCCACAGATCGCCGACTTCACCAGCCGGCAGATCGCGCCCTTGTTCGTCCGTAATGCGGATCTCGTAGCCCGGCACGGGCATTCCCGTGCTGCCCGGCCGTACCCGTCCCGGCTGGTTCGAGATGTAGATGTGCAACACTTCGGTGGAACCTATGCCGTCCAATATCTCGAACCCGAACCGTGCCCGCCAGCGGCGGAAGATCTCGGCCGGCAGCGGCTCGGCGGCCGAGATACCCAGACGCACGCTGCTCAGGTCGTAAGGGTTGGCTGCGTCGGTCTCGTGCAGCATGGCGGCGAAGTGCGTGGGCACCGAGAAGAATAGCGTGGGACGGCAATCGTGAGCCTGCGCCAGAATGGTCCGCGCCTGTGCCTTGCCGGGATAGAGTAGCGCCGCCGCGCCCACGTGGAATGGGAACATCAAGCCGTTGCCGAGACCGTACGCATGAAAAAGCTTCGCGGAGGACAAGGTAACGTCGTGGGACCGGATGTCGATCACGCCGCGCGCGTACGCGTCGCAGCACACGGGCCAGTCCCGATGGCGGTGGACGGCGGCCTTCGGCTGACCGGTGCTGCCTGAGGTCCACAGCCATAAAGCGGCATCGTCCGGTGAGGTGGGGAAAGCGTCGAGATCGGCCGAACGCGATTCCAGATCCGGGAGACCCTTGTCGCCGACGACCAACTTGGCGCCGCTCTCCTCCTCCAGGTATGCGTAGTCGGCCGGCCGTAACGCTGTACTCGTGGGAACTGCTACCGCGCCAATCTTCATCGCGCCGAAGTACGCAGCCACAAACTCGGGGGAGTCGGGCAGCACGATCATGACGCGGTCGCCAGGCGCAACGCCAGCCTGCCGCAGAGCGTTGCCGGCCCGATTCACTTGGGCCGCAATCTCGGCGTATGAGATTTGGCGCCCTTCATAAACGATGGCAGTGCGCTCGCCGTGACCTTCCGACACATGCCGGTCCACATAGTAAGACGCGAGATTGAAGAATTCGGGCTGCAAGATGGATTATGCCAGGGTCGCGAGACCCTCCTCAACAGCCGGTCGCGGCCGATATTCAGCGTGGCGCTTAAGAGGCGGATCGCCTGCAAGACGGAATAGCCGCCCCTAGCGCGATCCGGCAGAACCACCCCCCACGCTGGCCGCCATCCCGGAAGTGTTCGCCGCCATTCAATTGTACGACCCAGAAAGCGCGGGCGAAAAAACAAAAACAGTGTGAATCCGTACACGCGCTTCGCGTGATTCTTACAAGATTCCGATTGTGCGCAGGCTGCCCGCCAGGACCGCGCTAAGCTCGGATGGAGAACGTTTGACGCGAAGGAGAACAAATGAGCGATACGCGAGAGCAGGCCGCGTTCTTCCTTTTGGGAGCCGCAATCGGAGCGGCGACGGCACTGTTGTTGGCACCGGCATCGGGAAAAAAGACGCGAAAGAGATTGGCCCGCAAAGGAGAAGAAGTTGCGGATTACATGATCGACGCCGGCAAGGATCTTGTAGAGAAATGCGAGGACCTTTACGAGCGCAGCGAAGAGTTGGCGGGAGATGCGACTCGCGAATTGTCGGCGAAGTACCGCGCTCTGCACGCGCAGAGCAAGCAATTGATGGAGGAGACCGAGAAGATACTGCGGCGCGCAAGAACAGCCGCCAAAGGTTGGTGATTAGGAGGGGCCTGCTAGACACACACGCTGCGTGGCGCCGATGAACTCCGCGCTACGCCGCGCGGCGTGCCCGCTGGCAGGGGATTGCAGGACCTGCGCATGACGCACTTCGCCAGCACGCCGCCCCAACCGCTCCGGAAGGTCCGACGAGTGCCTGCTCATTGCTTACCCCTCGATTGCCAGCTTCATCACCCTTGGCAGGCTGGCCATCTCCATGAGCGTCACCCAGCGCGATCTGATGGCGGCGCAGATCTTCCTACGGCGGGCATTGATTTCCGGCCACCACCGCCGGCCGCGGGTCATCAACGTGGACGGGCACCCGGCCTACACCCGCGCCGTCCATGAATTGCAGCATACCGGCGCATTAAGCCGGCGCCGTAAATGCCGCAGATCGCCCGATGGAAGCAGCCTGGAGAACGATTGAAGGTTACGAGGCGATGCATGCGATTCGGAAGGGTCAAGTCCGGTCGTTGGCGAAGGGTGACACGGTCGGACAGCATCAATTCATCCACACCCTCTAAGGTCTCGCCGCACGAAGCGGGCAACCACTCAGGTAAAACCTCTGTGCAGATTCGGTTTGCAACACATCCCTCGCGCTTGTAGGGCTACCACTATTCCAGCAGATACTGCGCACCGTTTTCCGATCAAGGTTGAGTCGTGCGGCGATAGCCGACACACTCCACGGTTGTTGCTTCAGTTCTCGTACGTTCATGAATTCCCCCAGTCTGAATGTCGAGATCCTTCCGAAGAGCGCAGCCGTGGGAGGCCGGCGCCGAGGCGGATTTGGCTCGATGATCTATCACACGTGGGGAATTCTCAACCAGCGTTCTTGGGGTATTTCAGACCGGCGCTGACATCGATCACTGCATGCCAACTCGCGCGCCGCCCTCACGAACCCCTTGCCCCTGCTTAACGCTCCGCCTGGTCCCGACGCCCGCGGCGCTCGCGACTGGCCGAGTCGAGCCCCGGGCTGGAAAGACATTGGCCGGTGACGTGCGATGGCTTTGGATGCCGGCGTGCATCAAGAGTGCAGGAGTCCTCTAGGAAAATGTGCAAACCCTTCCTGCTTGTAGCCATGCTATCGATGCTTCTGGCGAGTTGCAGTCAGCAAGACAAAAAGGAGGCCAAAATGAAGATCGAGACTGCGAAGCAGGAACTGCGTCATGATCTTCATAGGGCTGGCCAGGAGATCAAAAAGGACAGTCACGAAGCGGCCGTCGAACTGCGCAAAGACGCTCACGGAGCAAAGAAGGAGATGCACCAACAATCGGATGATCCGAGCAGGAAAGCGAAGGACCAATAGGTCTTATTTACGTAGTGGCCCGGCCTGTCCGGCCCGAAGCTTCAGAAATCACAATGCGGGCCATTGATACCAGTGGAGGGAGGCTCCACGGCCAGTGGAGGCGTGCCCATCCAGACTCCGCGATTGTCCCAATGAAATAGGGCCGCTCGCCGGGCGCTCCGGGTTCCGTAGATATCTAAGATGAGTAAGGGCACACCCTGGAGGTTAGCGAATGGCCGTAGAAGGAGTTCGTTGTATCACCGTCCGGCTAAGTTCGGCGGCCGCTTCACGCGCTGTACAGTTTATGTTCAAAGGAGAAATGAAATGCTCGGTTTAGGAGTGCTCGGAACCATTCTCGTGATTGTGTTAATTGTGTGGCTCGCTCGCAGAGTTTGACTGTTTGACAACTGTCCCTGTTATACTCGCCGGCTTGCTTGCGAGCGGCCTGTCTGCCCAAGGCCAACAGGATATTAAGCCCAAGGCGACCCTGGATCAGGCAATCAGAACCCTGGTGCAGGTAATGGCTGCCCCGTATCCGTCGATCGCACTGCACGCTAACGATCGGGTAGAATCCGTTCGGCCACAGATTAACAGAATTGGCGGGATGATCGGACCGATTGTCGTTGGCGAGCAGAGGGAAGCGTCCGTCCTCACATGGTCGACACGGTAGAGGTAGCAATGTCAAGACCCGTGCGCGGGCGGGCTACCGGCTCGGAGCACAGTAAGTCCCATCGAGCCTGCTTAGAAGCCCGACATCCGTCCCGAAAGCGTGGGAAAGCTAGGCCAAAAGAAGCCAATCGTGTGTCGCAGGCCCGGACGTCAAGATAGGTGCAGATCTGTCGCTGAAACGTGCAGCTTTTGCCGATTCGACTATTGGTGATGAAACCGCTAGCGAGGCACCAATTGATTGCGCACCACTTATGATCCGAGCGTACCGAACCCGCGGGCTGTGACCTAGCGTCCCCAAGACACCAGGACGCCCTCTCGCGGTCTGGCCAGGAACAACCGGGCCATACTGAGCAAAAAGAAATGATTCGAGCGAATGGATTGTGGTTGGCGGATTGCAGGCTACGCTAGGCATGCATCGGATGCCTAGCCACCGCTTTTTCACCATTCCATTCCTATCTACGCTCTTACCAATTGTCATATTCTGCCAATCTGTCGAACCCGCTGCAGAACCGTATGCGAGCCGTATCTTTGGTATCATTCCGAACTATCGGACGTTTCCAAGTTTGACGAATTACAAGCCTCTCACGGCCAAAGAGAAGTTCAAAATCGCCAACCAGGATGTATCCGATCGGGGAACCTTTGTTCTCGCGGCTGCATTTGCGGGCGAGGGCATGCTAACGAAATCGAGTCCTTCATTCGGGCACGGCATCGAGGGATATTCGCAATACCTCGGTACCTCCTTCTGCGATCTGGCGGTGGGTGATTATATGACTGAGGCGATCTTCCCCGCGCTGCTTCATCAGGACCCGCGTTACTTCCGGCGCGGGGCAGGCAGCGGATGGTCGCGTCTTGGCTACGCAATGGGTCAGATCTTCTGGACCCACAAGGACTCTGGGGGGGGCCAGTTCAACTTCTCCGAAATTGGCGGCAACGCTACAGCCGTGGCCCTGTCGAACGCTTACTATCGCGACGGCCGGACCGTTGCGGACAACCTGTCGAGACTCGGCACCCAAATCGGCGCCGACATGGCGGGGAACATCCTGAAAGAGTTTTGGCCGGACCTAAGGCGGAAGTTCTCCCGCAAGAAGGGCGAACAGCGATCCGCCATACCTGAACAATAATGCCCCGGGTCACACCCGTGGTTAGTATACCCCTTTCTTCTTGCCTGAGCTTTGGGGGTCCCTTGTCATGTGAACTTAAGCATCCATCCGTAACTATCATCACAGTACGGGCCCAAACCCGGCTGGACGACCTCCATATCTTCGCGCGCCTGTTCCAACATCTCGCGCACGGGGAACATTGCATGACCACAGTTGGTCACGTGACGTTTGGCGGCCACCAGTGGCAATCTCGGCATCGGCTTCTAAGTTGGTAGCCCTACTTGGACGGCAGCATATGCGCATATCGCCTGTGGCCAGCGAAGTGCTCTAAGGGCTTATGAGGTGAATTAATGCGAGTGTTTACAGTATTGGTGTTAGCTGGTGTTGCTGGCGTCGGCTTCACAGTTACCACCCCCAAAGCAGAGGCCCAGGTGACCGTCGAAGTCGGCGCAGCTCCCGAATGTCCCTATGGTTACTATGACGTTGCTCCTTACGCCTGCGCTCCCACTGGTTATTACGGTCCGGAGTGGTTTAACGAAGGCGTGTTCATTGGCGCTGGCCCATGGTTTCATGGCCCTAACGAATTCCAGGGCAAGGTGAATAACCGTCTTCATCCAGATCACGGCTACAAGGGCCCAGCGCCAAAGCGTGGCGAGAAAGCCGAGCCGGCAAAGCGTGTCGATAGTGCGCACTTCCAAGGCAACGAAGCACGGGATGGACGGGGCCACGTAGCTGAAGGCAAGAAGTAAAGCGAATTGGGGCCCCTGCTGAGTGCCGTAGCATGCGAGTTGCAGGTGCTAGATTCAGAGCGCCAGCAAACGATCACGATACCATTCCCACCGGAGACTGCCGCTCAGAACCCGTGCACCAAGTGCACGGGGATGCGGCTTATAACTGATCGTTTTATCCCCTGGTCAACCCTCCAACCGTCGAACAGCTTGTTCGCGTGCCTAACTCAACGAACAGCGCAATCCTGTCCCTGTTATCGTAAATAGGTCCGCCGGTGTACTGGGCATGGCATGCAAGAAGATGATCTGGGTAATTTCGGGAGATCGCCGGGCCGGAAGCAGGAGAAGGTCGTATACCGTGGATCGCGTAATGCGGGCGGAGGGAAGGCCACCTGGCGTGCTGGTGAGAAAGCTGGCCGGCTGCGCTTTTCAAGTCTCGCCAACGCCGAGGTTTGCCTGCTCATTTCCGTGATGTATCGCTGCCTTGAGCGGCGACCGTCACCGTTATCCCGGCGCTGGACAACGTTTGGGGATCCCACACCATGACGGCCAGTTGGTCCCCGGCCACCATTGGACACTGGCTGTTATGATTCACGTTGGCCACCAACGAGATCATCGCGTCGGACCATTCTCCAATCGTTACCATGCAGGCGTCCCCGGTATAACCCGCGCTCCAGTTTTGGGTCTCATCCTTGATTTCCAGAAAGTTTGAATCTCCGCTGTACGGAAGCCCCAACGGAAAACTGCCAAATCCGTTACCCAGGATGCTGATGGGCGGATTGGATTGCGCCACCACCTGGTTGCAGCCGGGCTTAGCGCACTGGGTGGTCACCGCCGTAACTTCGGCCGGCGGCGGCAACAGAACCCCGCATTGCGGCCTTTCGTGAGTAGTGACCTCAGGTGGACCAACCGGGTAACTGGCACAGGCGTCCGGCCCGGCGACCGGACTGGCGGACGTGGGCAGCGAGGAAGCTACCGGATAATCGATTACCGGCGCGTAGACGCCCATCAGTCCGGAGCCTTCGGTGGTAGCCTGTCCAACCTTATACGGAGCGAACTGCGCGGCACAGTTGAACGAACTGCCGGGCAGGATATTGCGTATGGCGATCTCGTTCAACTGCATGTAATTCGGACCGGTCTGCGAGAGATCCAACCAGGTGTAGCCATTGACAGCCGTCACCCAGGACGGTTGCGCGACGCCCGTGCCGACCACCAGAGTCACATAGCCGTTAGGGTCCTGCACTAAAGGCGTGCACGGGCGCACGGGGTTAGCCGGACAACGATCCGGCAGGCTCGCCAATGTGCTTCCGCCAGGGACTTCAAATGAAATACTCAAATACCGCATTTGCTCATTCCCGGTGCGAGAACAGCCGTTCACACATGGAGTCGGCGGTGTGTCGGGAACTCGAAACCTGAAGCGCATCACTTCGCCCGCGTTGAACACGGTTTGCGGCAAGCCGGCCGGAACATACGCCAGCAGGTAGGCCGCGTCCGGATTCGCTCCGGGCGTATAATCCTCTCCGCGCTGCCACTGCATCTGGCTCGATCGTATAGTGCCCCAACAATTGGTCGACTCCCAGTTCGCGTAGGTGTTATGCTCCTGGACCTGCTGCTGATCCTGCCAGGTATCCCCGGTGGCTGAGTCCGTGGTGATCACATTCATCGTGCTCATGACATAAGCCGCCGGATACGCGCAGCCGGAAGCCACATCCCGCACGATGACATGCGGTTGCGTCGTCTTACTGGGGACGGTCAGATCCAAATAGGACCGGATCATGATCGCGCCCGAAGTATTTGGATTAGAGTGCGTTGCGGTGTCGATATCGTGCAGCGGATACGTGCCTGGCTGCATAAACGCCGCGTCCAGATTCCAGTTATTGTACGGATGCCTTTGCGTGCCATCCAATACGTTGGATTCAACGTTGTATCCGGTCATCATGCAACCCAGCTGTTGCGCGCCCGGGGTTCCTCCCAAATGTATGGCCGTGCCGTAGCGTTGACCGCTGACAAAGGCCGCGCCGGGTTGAAACGGATTGATATCGCTGGAGGTCAAAGGCACCACATTCAGGTCGCTAACGCTCTGGGTGATGGCCGAGTGGTTATCGTAGAAGGCGATGGAGAAGTAACGCGCGTTCGGGAAGCCTCCCAGGATCACGAGTTCATAAGGCGATATGTCTGGGTTGATGTTGAAATACATCTTGTTGTATACGCTGTTCAGGTCCCCCTTCTCCCCACCCGATCCATCGCCAGTGGCGAAGGGGATCAGGTAACAAGAGTTATCGAAATTGGTAAAGAAATCGCCTTTCGCGAACTGGTTTCCATCAAACTGAGTCGGCAGGCCGGAACAGTTCTCCGCGGAAGCGCGCGCCGGGAGACCGCAGATCGCGGCAAACAGCAAGGCCACAATCGGCAGTTGTTTCATAGCCACCAGCATGTGCGGACCGCTGCACGTCAGCGGCCAGGGCTGCGGCATCACACATCGGTTCAAACGGGGAAGTTTACCGTACACCGGCGAAAGCTGCTGTCCACGCGTTGTTTGGCGCGACGCAATTCCTGCAGCGGCAAATGCAACGGCTGCACGCCGCCATCTACATAGATGCTATACGAGAAAGTCACCTATCCCTGTACTCCGGATAATAAGAGCTGCCGATCTTGCCTCCCGCTATGTGTTCCACTTGGCGGCCGCCGTGTTCGCTTCCGGATGCGGCAAGCAGAAGCGGATCGAAGCCGTCCGGCTGTTTTAAGTCCTCAAAAACAACCAAGCCGGCCTTGCCACTGTTAACCTCAATGGGTGTATTGGCAAGCTCGCAACCTACAACGCGAAGAAGGTAAAAGGGCAGTTTCGGTCCGGCCGCGAAAAGACCGTCTGCGTCAACCACTACTGTTTCTACATCGACGAAGCCGATTTCAGACCCCTTTTCATCACAGTTTGCAGCTACTCGCCCTGGCGCGTGAAACGATGCCCCACTGGCAACGAATGCGGTCGGCTCGACAGGTGGGTCGTCAAGGTGTGACCTTGGAGGATGAATGCGAGAGCCGCGCGAGGAATAGCACTTATATGCAGATACTGCGTCAAAAAGTGCAGTCTTCGCTCTTTCAGGACGCCGCGCCCAGCGGCTCGGCTCGCCTGCCTTTCGATCGGCATTGGAGGCCAACGTGCCCTATATCAGCCATTGGGGGGCCGTTGCGGCCAAACCACATCACACTTAGGAGGAATATTTTGGCTACATTAGAGACACTAGCGGAAACGGCGTCGGAGTTTGGCAAACAGACCCGAGAATCAATCGAGGAGTTGGGCCGGTCAGGCGGACGGAAACTGGATGAAGCGCGAGATGAGACGGGAGCTGCACTCCACTCGGCTGCCTCGTCCGTTCGCGGCAGTGGGCACAACAGTTCCGCGGCGATCGACAATTGCTCGGCCCACACGGCGGACCGGCTGGATGCCACGGCATCGTACATCGAAGATCACGACCTGGGGGATGCAGTCACCGGCCTGCGGCGCTTTGCTCGCCGGCATCTGACAGGCTCCCTGGTCGCTGCATGCACAATTGGTGTTCTAGCCGGAGCCTTCTTAAGCCGCGCGACACAAACGCACGGGAGGTCCGCCGAAAGCGCACAACGATAGCTCCTGCCGGGGGGCCTTATGAAGACCGCCACAGCCCGGGCCTGCAGCGGATGACAGCCGAACTTGCGGCGACCGAGGACCCGTCTTTTTCGCTATAGGCATGCTCTCGCTCCGGGCTGACTTCGCGTCTTCCAGGTTCGGTGTACACGGCAGCATCAATCGGATTTGCGGCCACACGGGAGCGGTTTTCCCGGATCGCGGCGTGCGGGACCCCGACCGCGCTTGCGCAGCTTCGAAAAGGGGGTTGCCCCCTCCGCTCGCGGGGCTCGTACAGGGAACCGACGGCACCCTCTGTCTGGGGGACCAATGCGGCTGGCACGACCAGGGTCGGATGTCATGCTCTCGCATCGCGACAAACGATGTGTGTAAGACTCGAGTCGCGTATTATTCTCCGAGCCTTTCGGCCGTACAAGGCGTCATCTACGTGTGCCTGCTAAAGGCCCTGCCTGGGTGACTCAATGTCGTCACCAGTGTACGGGCAGGGCGAGAAGTGGTGCTCGGCTGACCCGTGATGGCGCCAGGCGCGCGATTTGAAGCGGTTACTTAGCCGTCTGCATTCTGAGAGCCGGCGAAGGCGGTGAGTTGTTATTCGCCAGATCGAAGGCTCTCACCCGGTAGTTGTACAGTGTGTTGCTCAAGAGGCCGGAATCCCTGAAACTCGGTTGGGTGGTGGTGGCAATCTGGACGTCGGTGCAGGAACCTCCCGGCGTCTTAGGACTGCAGCGGTACACTTCGTAACCGGCCACGCCGACCTTGTCCGTAGAAGCATTCCACGAAATACTCGTCGAATAGTAGCCCGCCGTTCCAACCGGCTGGGAAGGCGTCGATGGCGGAGCCTTGTCCGGTGCGTCAACCAACAGACCATAGTAGGCGAAACCGGTGGTAGTAAATTCGGGCACCGCATAGGCGGCGTCGGCCAGTTTATTCTCCTCGTGCAAGATGTCGGAATCGCTACAACTGCCGCTCTCGACGGTGCAGGTGCAAGTGGCGGCGCCACCATTGGCGGCTGTGCCGTCATACGTCTGGTAGGCGAAAAAGTAATTGGGGCCTTCCGGCACCGAATAAACCATTTTTGTATAGGCCGCGAGCGATTGGACGGTCTGGAGGAACGTCGAGTCGAGAGGCGCCCAGAAGCTCAGCGGGTCGCGCGCCCGGAAATCGTTGCCCTGCAACACGCCCCATTCGCTGTTTTCCATCTTCCATGCCCAGGCCTGGCCCAGGGCGATCGGTTTGCCGGCAGCCGCGGACAAACTCGCAACGGTTAGGGCATTCGCGATCAGGCTGACGCCGCCTTCCGTGTTTACTGGAAAAATATGTATGTCGATGTAGTCCAAAGGCAGGGCAACATAGGCGTCGGTGTACTCCAATAAGCCTGACGGGGGGTAAGCTCCCATCCAGGTTCCAAAGCCAGCGCCCATCTTGGGAGGCGTGGACATGTTCAGCGCGTTGACGGCGTTGATTTCTCCCTGGATCATTTGCGCGGCGTCGGTGGGGTTGTTCAGGTTCTGCTGGCCGCTGGCGTTGGCTTCGGTGTCGGGTTCGTCTGCGACGATCAGATAATCCGGCTGCATGGTGGTGGCGATAGTCGCAGCCATGGTGGCGCGTCCCGCCATGTATTCGGGCCAGTTGAGCGAACTGAAGAAGGTCGAAGGGGTTGGGCTGTAGGTGCCCCAACCGCTCTCCACGCTGTTGGAAAGCAGGACCTCGTTGTCCACGATCAGAGTGAGCCCCGCGGCTTTAACGGCCTGTGCAACATTCGCATAAAAGTCCAGATAAGGCTTAATTTCGGCCTCGGTACCGATGAACGGCGCGTACAGAACGGGAAACCCAACGGGCACCGAAACGGCCTGCACGCCCATGGCTTTCAACTCCGTCAGTTCGTTTATAACCGTCGTCAGATACGTGCTGTTAGAGATTTGCGGACCGACGCTGGCATCGGCGGTCTGCAGATTGGCCCCGTACTTGGTCGGCCCATCCGACACCGGTGTCCAGGTAGGAGGGATCTTCAGGAGCAGGTTAAACGCCTGCAGATCCGGAAGGACCTCGTTATAAATGGTGCTGCAGTAGCCGGCGGGAACGGGGGGCGGCTTCGGCGGGTCGCCAACGTCGGCCCTGGCGGCAGAAATTAGCGGCATTAAAACCGCTAAAGAAAACAGGAAGGATTTGTGGTTGTTCATTTTGGTTGTTTCCGATATAAAACACACGCTCCTCCCGAGCGGGTGGCCCGGAATTCGCGCAGCATACACACAGTTCAAGCGGTGCCATCCCATGGTTTGGAAAGGCATTATATGAAGTACCGGAGACCACTCCTCGCGCCGCCACGCGTCGAGCTTGGGCGACGATTGAAAGACACAGCGCGAGACGTGTAGATCGCCGGTTGAATTCAGAGGCGAAGACCGCAGCCGGGTCTTCTGCCGGGCGCCGGCATTCCTTCTCAACGCAAGAAACCCATCGAACGAGTTGTTTCAAGGATAATAATGTGCTCTGGCCCGCAGGCATCCGCGGTGTGCCGGGATTGTCGGCCATACCCCGGCTTCGGCATCTCTTGTGACGGCTTGACCAACATTTGGGCGGTCCGAATAAAAAGCAATACGTACCATTTCTGTTCGATACCTCAGCATGTTTGGCAACTCAACGGTTGGCCCAGGCACTGGCCGCACCTTGGAGATGGTCACCTCATGCATAAACTAGAATCGGAAGCGCGTCGTTTGCATTGTGTTGTCATGGCTGGATTCAAATAGTGCAGCCGATTCGCAGACGCGCCAAGTCTGCCTCCTTTTACCCGCCGTTTGAAAACACAATCACATTTTTCAAACGCCAGCCAGACACCCGTCGGCAACCTCGCGGGGAGGACTAGCTGTCGGAGGGCTCCTCGCCAGAGATATTGCGGATGGCCAAGCTTCCGGCGAATATCCGATGTCAGCGGCTATTCTCCAGGTACCACTTGTGACCCGCAATTACAGTAAGTGCAGCGCCGGATCGGAACACTCCAGCCTAGACTCCGGCGCAGGCGCTGGCTCAGCAAGCCGTTGATCAGGCCGCTGCCTTGGAGAGTGTGGATTGAGAGGATTCATCCAATGAGCAAAAACGGTGAGGAGATCCTTCCGGCAAGAAACTCTGGGGAATACAAGTGCATTGCTCGGCAAATCTTAGAAAGCTCATTAGTTCAACACCTTTACAGGCGTAACGAATCGCTTCAAGCTCCATCGCAACGCTCAATCTCAAAAGCCACACTCCTAGTACTGCTAGGCGCCCTGGACGTTACGTCTTTAAATATGGACCTTAGTGCGAGCCCTGTCAAGTAAACTGATGCTATCTATTGTCGAAACAGAAGGCTATCCGAACAAGACCGTTCACACTATGTGAACGTTGGCGGGCATAAAGGTCTGCCTGCACTTAGACGGAGCACCTGCGAATCACCCGTGACTTTTGGGAGCGCCGGCAACAGAGAATCGTATGCCCTGATGATGGCTTGATAGCATGGGCAGGAGGCTGACTCCAGACCTGCCCGGTCGATGACCGTAACTTTTCCCCGCACATAGCTAATAAACCCGGCCTTCTTCATCATGCCTGTCGCTAGATTTACCGTAGCCCGGCGCACGCCGAGCATATGGGAAAGGAATTCCTGCGTGAGCGGAAAGGTAGTCCGGCCGGCACGGTCATGGGTCATCAATAACCAGCGAGCGCAACGTTCTTCCATGCTGTGGATCCGGTTGCACGCTGCGCCATAGAACACTTGCCGCATAAGCGCATAAAAATGTTGATGGATCAGTTTCTGCACCGGTGGATGAGTGTCTAACAGTCTACGAAACGTTCCGGCCTCAACGCGTACCGCAACCCCAGGTAGTTGTACGAGATTCAATCCCATCGCTCCCTGAGCCTGAATGAGTTCGGAGGCTCCCACAACGCCTTCGTTGCCGATCGTAGCTATTTCCACTTGCGGCCTGCCATCGGTAGTGACCAGAAGCGACACCATGCAGGATAAAGGAAAATAGACAGCGTCGATAGTACCGTCTTGCTGAACTAAGCGCCTACGGAATCTCAAAGTAATTAGCGTGGCGGACTGAATCACTGCGTCGTACTCCGTCCGTCCCAGGCTGGCCAGGAGACGGTTTGATTTAGGATCGGGGTTGGCCGTTTGCTGTTTCTGCATGGACATGCCATTCGTGCCGGACGCGCTGCCAAAATACTCGCGACGCTTTCTCTAGTTTCCCAAGAGCACTTATCTCTGCTCGCACGCTCCCGCTTCGCCGCCGTTCCCAATCATTCGGTAGACGACTCGATAGACGCGGTCGAAGTGGTCTTACAGTTCAACATGGCACTGGAACGCGTCGCTTCAGAACCATCGACGATCAGCGAGGCCGAATTCTGATGTGTACGACAAGTCCGAACTTAAGCACGAGACGTTCCATAGCCCTTCTTCGCCTGGAGAACAGGCGGGTAAACGAGAATCCGGTGCAGATTCGAGTGACGCGCCGTTGGTGATACTCCGTTTCCGAATCGTCAACGAAATAGGGAAACGAGGCTCTGCCGCCTGACGCGGTGCATTATCTGCCTCAACCATCTCCGCCTGAGATGGTACGTTGGCGTTCATGCTCAGTCTGCTCCTGAATCGCCGGATCTTCAGTGAATAAAGGCTCGGCCGGCTGCGCGCAAGGTGCGGCCGCGAGAGTTGGAAATTGGCAGGTGCCGTATCGTGCTTATTGGGCAGCGTCGCTATTCCTCCTGGGACCGAAATGCAGAATCTGCACCAGGAAGTGCTAAATCTTGCCGTTCATCTCCCGCGGCGCCGCTTTTGCCGACATTCAGGCGTGCGCCTGGCGAAGAACTGATCTCGTCGAAGATTCAGCGATGAACCGCACTGGACAAATTGGCCCGGGCGTTGCAAAGGGCCGACGCAGCCACAACCGTTCACCGGTAGTCGCGATAGCCAGCCGGGCAGGATCCTCAGGGTCGGCGACCCGCCATTCATTTCTCTGGAATGAGGCCGGGCACACTATACACAGTTTCACGCGGACTCGGTCTCCACCGTGCTGGCTGTGGCCACGAGCTTTTTTTCGCGGCCAATTCGCTCTTAGTCTCGGGCGTATTGTCGCTGGTAAAACGCGAACCCATGTGGGTGGTTTGGCAACAATGCTACCTGTGCGGATTCCGGTCGAAGTGGGGCACTGATTCCATTTGAAGTGGGGCAGCGTTCCGTTGCGATGTGGGGCAGGATTCCGCTGGGAAGTGGGGCACTTTTTCGGTTGTAGCGGAATCGTGC
>Ga0187871_10000566_pt1 | contig 35350 bp, 36 predicted proteins | sample June2016WEW_16_1_FD_132988 | JGI IMG/M metagenome (GOLD analysis project Ga0187871, IMG submission 132988) | Peatland microbial communities from SPRUCE experiment site at the Marcell Experimental Forest, Minnesota, USA - June2016WEW_16_10 | ecosystem: Environmental > Terrestrial > Soil >...
CGCGGCAGCATCGAAAGCCTCCGGTAGGCGACTGAGAATACGGCCGGGCGGCCTGCGAGGCCGCCGCAGGCTGCGAGCCTGCCCCACAACTCGGCTTTCATGCGCATTTGGTGGGCCGCCGGGGCCCATGGAGACAGGCACGAGTGCCTGCGCCACGACCAAAAAATGTAGAAACTCGAGAGGCGAACGGTTTGTACATTTCAGTTATGGAAAGTGCTTTATTGGGGTGGGCTCGCAGCCTGCGCGGGCCTTGCCGCTATGTGCGGCAGTCCGCCCTTGCGCCACCCAGTACCCGTACTTTCCTGAAATGCCTCCGCTACCGCTCGTCCGGGATTATACTGATGTCAGTCTCTAAGGGCCACTCCGGAGGTTCCAATGTCGGCCAGCCGCTTTATCGTTTCTACACTTACCGTGCTGCTTCTCACATCCATAGGCGCGGCGCAAACTCCTATAACGTTTTTCCAGCCCGAAAGCATCGGCAGTTGCGCTTCGCTCGCAGTCGCGGACTTCAACGGCGATGGCAACCTCGACGTCGCCTGCGCCGGAAACACCCTCACCATCTGGCTGGGCGATGGCCACGGCAATTTCCGTCAAACCGCCCAAACCCTGCCCTATGTCAACGCCCAGGTCGTGGCGGGCGATTTCAACGGCGATGGCCGCCCCGATTTGGCGATCGCAGGCTCCGGCCAACTGATCCTGCTGCCCGGCAAGGGAAATGGAACCTTCGGCCAGCAGATCGCGATCGGCACCTTGACCGCCTACGCCCTGGCCGCCGCCGACCTCACCCATAACGGCCGCTTAGACCTGCTGGTGAGCACTCCGCCAACCCCGGATGCCGCAGCCGTCGTTGAGGTGTTTCTGTCCAACGGCAATGGCACGTTTCAAAGTCCGATCGCCACCGGGCTTACCGCGGGCCAGTACGTGAACATCGCCGTCGCCGATTTTAACGGCGATGGCATCCCGGACGTCGCTTCGATCGAGGATGTCGAAAGCGACATCACCCTCTCAGTAGCTTTGGGCAAGGGCGATGGCACGTTCGATCCCCCGGTCGCTACCGCGATTGACGTCTCGCCCGTACCTTTCGCCGTAGCCGACTTTACTGGCGACGGCATTCCCGACGTGGCGTTGGAGTACGGTTCCGAGATCTATGTGTATACGGGTAACGGTGACGGCACCTTCTCGGCCGGCCCGGTTTCCACGGGAAATCCGATAGGAGTCGCGATCCTCGCCTCCGACCTGAATGGGGACGGCCGTCCCGATCTGGTCGTCAGCGGCATCGGCGTTGCCCTGAATCAGGGCGGCGGAGTGTTCGGGGAGATCGAATTCTACGAGGGCCTGAACAACTACGCGGGCATCGCCGCCGATTTTCGCCACCTCGGGCGTCCGGATCTGGAAATCGGCGGCGATTTCTACCCGAATAATGGCAATGGCCACTTTCAAGCCCCCCGCTCGTTTCCGATCGCACTGTGCAACGCCTGCTACCTGGTTCCCGGAGACTTCCACAACGATGGCAACCTGGATGTCGCCGCGATTGCCGGTGATGCTGTCAGCGTTTATGCCGGCGACGGCCATGGAAACTTCACAGGCTTTCGCGAATCCCCATTCAAGGTGCCCGATAGGGAAGTGGCTGTAGTTGCCGCGGCGGCCGATTTCAATGGCGACGGCAACCTCGACTTAATGCTGGGAGCCGGGAACTACATCCGAGGCGTCGGAGAAGCTACGCTCATGCCCGGTAACGGCAACGGAACGTTCCAGCCGCCGGCCGTTGTATATACAGGTAACGCAGTGACCAGCCTGGTTACCGCGGATTTTAATCGCGATGGCCATCCGGACATAGCCATCGGCACGCATGACGCGGCCGTCGTCATGTGCGGGAATGGCGCCGGCGGGTTCACCACTACCGCCACCATCACGGGCATTTTCAATATGGATTCGCTGGTGGTGGCGGATTTTAACCAAGATGGCATTCCGGACCTCGCCACGGCCAGCGACGTCTATCTGGGTAATGGCGACGGCACGTTTCGGCACGCGTATACGCTGCCGCAGCCAGGCTCCTTAGTCGAAATGGGACATTTTACCGGCGCGGGCGCCGCGGACTTACTCACCACCGATGGCTACAATATCATTCTCTGGCCGGGTAACGGGGATGGCACCTTCGGCCTTCCCATCGCCGTCACTACCAGCCTGGAGGAGTCGGCCTTCTTCGTCGCGGATCTGAATGGCGATGGTATATCGGACATCGCAGTCACGAACTATAACGCGCTTACCTTGTATCTCGGCCGCGGCGACGGTACGTTCGCGATGGAGAGCGTGGGCAATCTGCCAGCTTTCGGCTCGCTGTTCGCCACCGGCGATTTCAACAACGATGGCCGCACCGATCTCTTGTTCATCAGCCTCTACAATCAGTTGATGACCCTCACTAATACCACTGAGTAGGAGCGTCCAAATGAAACTCCAAAGCTTCTTGATCCTTGCCGCGCTGGCAGTATGCCTGGGCCGCGATGTTCGGGCCCAGACTCCCGCCAAATTCCTGGAGCCGCTCTCCTTCGGCAACGGCTTGGCCCAGGCCATAGTCACTGGAGACTTCAACGGCGACGGAGCGCTGGATACCGTTACCATTGGCAGCGATCTTTCCGTCTATCTCGGGAACGGCCATGGCTCGTTCACCGTTCAGCCGCCCATCGGCATCTCCGGCACTTCCATAGCAGCCGCCGATTTCAACGGCGATGGTAACCTCGACCTCGCGGTGGCCGGCGGCGACGCGGTGCTGATCCTGCTGGGCAATGGAGATGGAACCTTCCGCGCCCCCGTGTCCTATTCCACCCTGGCGACCGTGATCGCCTTGGGTGACTTCAATGGCGACGGGGTCCTCGACGTTGCGGCCTTCGGCCAACCGCTGGGCAACGCCGATGCCCAGGTGCAAATCTTCTTCGGCTCGTCGAACGGCACGTTCGAGCCAGGTCCCGTCAACACCAGTCTGCCTTCCGGCATCCCGCTCGCCATCGCCGCCGCCGACTTCAATCGCGACGGCAAATTGGATCTGGCCGTGGCGTACTCCACCTATCACGAACTCGGCGAGATGGCCGTGCTGTTTGGGAACGGCGATGGCACGTTCGCCGCCCCGAGTCTCTATCCCGACAACCTCGCCAGTTACATCTACGCGCTCGTCACCGCCGATTTTAACGGCGACGGCGCACCCGACCTGGCGTACGCGGCGAACGACGCCCAGGTGGCTGTGCTGTTGAACAATGGCACTGGCCAGTTCACCGCCGCCGCGCCAATTCAGTTGCGCGATACCGCCATTTCGCTGGCGGCCGCCGACCTGAATCGCGACGGAAAAATCGACTTGTTCGCCGCCGGCAGCGGCATAGGCGCGGTTCTTCTGGGAAACGGCGATGGCACATTCCAGGGATTCGCACAGTACGTTCTGGCCTATGAGGGCACTGCCTTGGCGATCGCCGATTTCAACGGGGATGGCATTCCCGACGTGGCCGCCACGAACGGGACCAATTCCTACGCCGCTCCTCCCCTGCAACCGCCGCTGGTGGTGATGTTGGGCGCCGGCCACGGAAGCTTCCAAAGCTCTCGCGCCTTCGACGCCAGCGCCGCGCCCAATGGCATTGCCCTTGGCGATTTCAACCGCGACGGCAACCTGGACGTGGCCGTTTCCAACTATAGCTACTCGGTGCCCGGCGCATCTTCGATTTCCATTCAACTGGGCGACGGCAAAGGCGACTTGGCTGCGCCCGTGAACTACCCGGCCCCCAAGCCCACCGCCATCGCGGTGAGTGACGTGAATCGGGACGGCAATCCCGACGTGATATTCGTTGGGCAGAACTGCGTAGGCACTCTCCCCGGCAAAGGCGACGGAACGTTCGGCCCGTCTATCTTTAGCTCGTGTCCCGGGTGCGGTAACGTCCTGCTGGTCGCGGATTTCAACCACGATGGAAAGCCGGACGTAGCCACCGCCGCCAGCGGCCAAGGTGTGATCGTCCTGCTGGGCAAAGGAGATGGCTCCTTCCGCGCCCCCGTGCCCTATGGACCGGCGAATCAACCAACCTCGCTCGCCGCGGCGGATTTCCGCAACAACGGCCGCCTCGACCTGGTGGCCAGCGTGTCCGGTTCGTTCGGCGGCACTTACCTGCTGATGAGTAATGGTGACGGAACGTTCGCCGCACCCGTACTGCTGAACGGCGCCGGCACCTCCGCCGTGACCGGCGACTATAACGGCGATGGGAATGCCGACATTGCCATGACCTTGTACGATGGCAACGGTGTGGCTGTCTACCTGGGTCACGGCGACGGTACCTTTACCCCCGCATATACGGTTAGCGCCCCGGTAGGCGCACCCCTGTTGGCCGGCGACTTCAATGGCGACGGCATCCTCGACCTACTTGGTCCGGCGGGTTCCGACTTGTACAACATGTATGGGCTGTCGACGATTCTGCTGGGAAAGGGCAACGGCGACTTCGTCGTGCAGAAACAGCAATACCTCATGGATGCCGCGAACTATTTGTACGCCGCGGCGGGCGACTTCAATGGGGACGGCAAGCTGGATGTGGCCACTACCGCCTTCGATGGCTCCGTCTGGATCGTACTCAACACCACCAGGTAGCGTAGGGCGGCGCCATTGCGCCGCCACGGAGTTTCTACATTTGCTGGAGCTGGAATTGGAGGGCGGGCTTTAGCCGGCGCGGGGCTTCAGCCCCGCTGGTCGCACCGGCTTCAGCCTGTATGCAACCGCGGGACCCCCGCCCCCCCCGGGAGACCCCGGCCCGAACCCGTTGGCGGTTGCGCAATTGCGCTGGTATGCGGCAAAACCAGACGACCACCTTCAATGCGGGAGCCGGTTTGGGCACGCCGTATTCGACGGCGCGAACATTTAGGTTTCCGACTTCTTTGAAGGCACCATCCCGAAGTTGCGCGCCAGCGATGGAACGTAGCTTGGCGTTTTCAGCGCCGGAGGCGTGACGGAAGCCCGCGCCAGCGACGGCGACCAAGTTGGTGCCCTTCCCCGTGGGCCTCGCTTCTTTACGTGATCCGGCGGGAAGCCGGCGCTCCGTGTGCTTCAAAGGAAACTTCTTGCGCCCGCGCCTGCAAATAGGGTAAAAACAGAAGATACGGATATTGTTTTTTCGGGGCGGTGTTTTTGCGGATAGCCCTGTGGAACGGGTGTGCAAAAACTTGCGGGCGTGTGCGTGGCAAAGGCTCGCCAGCTGATTCTGAACGGTTTGCGCGCGCCGTGCCAAACGGCGCAATCGCTATGTTTTATACAGAGGATAAGCGGATCAAAACAAGGGGCGAAGAAAGTGCGTGCGTGGAGTGTCACGCACCTGTAACCTGAATAATCCGCCATGTCAGCGACTTCCATAGCCCTCGATAAGGGCCTGCCCAGCAACATCGACGCCGAGCGCTTCGTGCTCGGCTCCATCCTGCTCAACGACGGCCTTTATATACAGGCCGCCGGCGAGCTGCAACCCGACGATTTCAGCCTCGAAAAGCATCGCCGCATCTTCTCCCGCATGGGCGAACTGAACGAGCGCGGCGAGCGCATCGACCGCGTCACCGTGGCCAATGAGTTGATGCGCTTCAACGAACTGGAATCCTGCGACGGCCTCAGCTACCTGGTTTCGCTCGACGACGGGCTGCCCCAGATCCTGAATATCGACGCCTACATCCGCATCGTCAAGGATAAGGCGGTGCTGCGGCGCATCATCTTCGCCGCGCAGCACCTGATGAACCGCTGCCTGATGGCCGAAGAGGATGCCGGCGAGATCCTCGCGGGCGCCGAAGAGACCCTGCTCAAACTGGGCGAAGACCGCGTCAAGAGCGGACTGGTCAGCCCCCGCCAGGTGATCGACGAGTATCAGGGCGGGCTGAACGCCTTCCTCGACCCCAGCAAGCGGGTCAAGGGCATCAGCACCGGGTTCACCAAGCTGGACGAGAAGACCAGCGGCTTGCACGCTGGCGATTTATTCATCCTCGCCGCGCGGCCGTCGATGGGCAAGACGGCGCTGGCGCTGAACGTCGCGCAGCACGTGGCCACCAAGGTGAAGCGGACCGTCGCGGTCTTCTCGCTCGAAATGTCCAAGGAGTCGCTGCTGACTCGTATGCTATGCGCCACCGCGCGCGTGGATAGCCAGAAATTTCGGGCCGGCTACCTCAGCGCCGACGAGCGCAAGCGCCTGCAGGCGGCCGCCTCCAGCCTGGTGGAAGCGCCGCTGTTCATCGACGATACGGCCGGCATCCACTTGATGGATATTCACGCCAAGCTGCGCCGCACCAAGGCGGAACACGGGCTCGGCCTGGTGATCATCGACTATCTCCAATTGATGTCCGGCCGCGGCCGCTTCGAGAACCGCAACCAGGAAATCAGCACCATCTCGCGCGGCATGAAGCTGCTGGCCAAGGATCTGAATGTGCCGGTGATGGTGCTGTCGCAGCTCAATCGCGCGCCCGAAACGCGGCAGGGCGATCATAAGCCAATGCTGAGCGACTTGCGCGAGTCGGGATCCATCGAACAGGATGCGGACTTGGTGGCCTTTGTGTTCCGCGAAGAGTATTACCGGCCCCAGGACGAAAGCCTGCGCGGCAAAGCTGAGCTCATTTTAGCCAAGCAACGCAACGGTCCGACGGGGGCCGTTGAGTTAGTGTTCCTGCACGAGTTCACCAAGTTTGAAAACCGGGCGGCGGATTTGGGCGAGGCGGAAGAATAAGATTTCACGCAAAGACGCAAAGGGAACCGCAAAGAAACATCGACTAAGGTTAGTCGGGGAACCTGTCGGCACTGCGGGTAATGCCGTCTTTAATAGGAAGGATGACTAAAGTTGATTAGCAGGCTTTAGATCGTCAGTGCAGGCGCAGTATATCGCTCGGCGCCAAGAGTATTTGAAATATTCACACAGCAAGATCGACCTCGCCGCGGCAGCCCAGGATACGCTTCAAATCATCAATAGTAAATGGCACAATCTTGGGGAGCGAATGGAAATCGTCCCCGGGAAAGCGATTCTCGCCACTCTCCGCCGGCGCGTGCGTGAACGCTTCTCTGTTAACGTCAGCAACTACCGAATAGTCAGTTCGTTCCGTTTGGATGAGATCCCCTCAGATTTGAAGCAACTCATAGAGGGCCTCGAGAATTCCCATCTTAAGGAAGGACAGTCACAACAGTTGCAGCCTTCAACGCCGAGTATCCCGTGACTGTCGCCGTGGTGCCCGTGCTGGGACGGGCAGAACACGAGGAGCGGCTGTTAGAAAACGAAACAGTGCAACGAAATATCGAGAGTCACTGCGCGTCGCATCACTTCCGAAATTACCGGTATTACTACCCCGACAACTTTGAGGAGTTCGCAGAACCTATCACCACAACCTGCATGGGATGCAGGTCTTGCCGCCAGAACTGGTGAACGCTTGGGGGGCATACCAAGAACCCTGGGCAGAACCTTCTGATCGCGGTGGTCTATGATCGGAACTACCGGAGCACGGAACACATTGAAGACGTGCACAAGAAGCTGGAGGCGAGCACCGCATTCGTTCAGTTCCACAGCGGAAAGGAAATCGAACATTATCTACTCATTCCATCTGTTTTTCGCTAGGGCATTGATAGAGGCGGCAGCAGACAGGAAAGAACGGGGCGCATTCAAAGACCAACCGTTGCCGACGGGAGCAGGACGTTCGCACTCTACTCTTCGAAATAACCGATTCCGAGAAGGTGGCAGTACAGGCACAGTACATGGCTCGACCGCAAGAGTTTTGAGATATTCACATAGTAAGCTTGACCTTGCAACGGCTGCCCAGGATCGCTTCAAGTCATCGACAGTAAATGGAACTCTTGAGGCGCGGATGGAAATCGTACCCGGGAAAACGATTCTCGCCACTCTTCGGTGCGTGCGTGAGATCCTCTCAGTTAATTAGGCGAGCTTCGCTCGCCAAAGAGCGGGCCTCCGAGGCCCGCGCAGGCTGCGAGCCTGCCCCACGATTCATCGCCACCCGTGCACGTGATAGGGCACGTAATAGCGCGGGTCGTCGCGCATCGCGATGCGGAAGCCCGCCGCGGCCACGAACTGCTTTACAAACTCGAGCGTGCGGAATTCTTCGCCTTCCCCGCGGGCGGCCCGAAAGTCGTGCGCCGCGATGCACACAAACCGCGCGCGGCGTAGCGCATCGGCGCACCCGGGCAGCGCCCAGCGTTCCGCGCCTTCGATGTTCATCTTCAGAAAGTCGAGCCGCTCAATGCCATGCGCGGCGGCCAGATCGTCGAATCGTGCGCTCCGCACCGCGTGGCTCGAAGCGCTCGGTTGTCCGGTCCGCACGTAGTTGGACTCCCATACCGGAAGCGTTTCGATCTGCAACTCCCCACCTCGGTCCATACACGCTAAATGCAGCGCTGTTACATTCGCGAGGCCGTTGAGTTCGCACAGCCGGCGCAGCGCCGCGAACGAAACCGGATGCGGCTCGAAAGCCCAGACGCGCCCGGCCGGTCCCACCGCGCGGGAAAATGCGAACACATCCTCGCCGCGCCCCGCGCCGATATCCACTATCACGTCGCCCGCGCGCGGCTTGTACAAATGGAACCAGTAATCCTCGGCGTCGTCCAGATACTTCCGCGCCTGGCCGGCCCAGCGCTCCCAATTGGGCTCCTGCACGCCAAAGATATCCGGATCGGGAAAATAATCGGGACCTACGCGGCGAATCCACATGCCCTCCCAGAAGATCTCCACGTCCACACCCGGCATCGCGGCGCGCGCGATTTCCGTGGCGCGGCGCGCCAGCAACGTCCGGTCGCCGGTGGGTGTCTCACTGAGCCACATGCGTGTTCGCCCGCTTCAGACGCAGCGCCAGCAAGCGGCGCCGGTTGTCCGACAACGGTGCTCCCAAGTTGGGCTGGCGGCCGCCCGTGCGCCGTCTGGGCGACCGCAGGACGGTTTCCAGATAGGCTTCGAACGGCCCCGCGTGCAGATCCCGTGCATACGCCAGCGCGGCGCGGCGCGACTCCGCCGCCAACCGCTCGTAATGCGCGCGATCCGTCAACAGGCGCGCCAGGACCGCCACCCATGGCCCGACCTCCTGGGGCGGGATCTCAACCGCCGGCACCATCAGTTCGTCAACCATGGGGCGATAGCGCGCCACGGGGTTTACCGGCAACAGATAGTCCATGCCGAGCATGGCTTCCGCCAGGCCGCCGACATCGCTGGCCATCACGGGAATGCCGCGCGACATGGCTTCCAGAATCACGCGCGACCGCGCCTCGGCCCAAAGCGACGGCGCCAGCATCACGCGCGTCTGGCGGAGCAGATCGTCGATGTCGTCGACCGGTGGCAGAATCGAGACGTTCGGCAACTGGCGCAAAGCCGCGAAATCCGCCGACGTGGTGCCCCACGTGGGGACGGCGGCGAACTCGACCTGCGGAAAACGCTCCGCCAGCGCCAAGAAGATCGAGATGCCTTTCACGGCGCACGGATTCACCATGCTGACGAAGCGGTTATCGAAGCGGCCCAGGTTTGGATGCTCGCCAGGGTCGAGCAGCGAAATCGGCACGTGGATGGCTTCCACACCGCCCCAATGACGGGTGTAGCGCGCGACGTATTCGCCGACCGCCACCACGCCGTCGGCTTGCCGCAGGGCCTCGGTTTGGAACTCGCTCGGCAGCCCGCTATCGGGCCCGAACGGCAGCGCGACGGTGGCGCGCACCAGGTAAACCACGCGGGCGGCCGATTGTAACGCGGTCTCCAGCATCAGGTGCGCGGGGTCGTCGGTCGAGGCGACGACGATCTCCGGCGAGAACGCGCGTACCTGCGCCGCGAAGTAGGCGCGTAAATTCGGGTCGCCAGTTAGGATGCGGATTTCCACGCCATTCAACTGGAACTCGAGGCCGGCATGGCCGCGCGCATACGGGTCGGTTCCACGGGCCGTCAGTTCGCGTACCAGCGTAGCGTGCGCCTCCGCCCCGAAATGTTCCACGCGCGCGACCACTCGCACCGCGTGTCCTTTGGCGGCCAGCGCTTCCATCAGCAGGCGGTTGGATTTGTCGCCGCCGCCGTAGGATGGATAGTAGAGAGAATTGTGTGCCAGCAGGATGCGCAATTCTCATGTTGACACATGCCGCCGTCATTGCGCCGGTGGCGCTTGTGGCAGAATGGCATCGATGGCCGCCAGTTCCGCCGGCGCGAGCCGCCAGCCTGCCGCCGACGCATTGGCCCGCACCTGTTCCGGCGTTTTCGCGCCCGCGATCACCGACGCCACCGCGGGCTGCGCCGCCAGCCACGAAACCGCCAGTTCCAGCATGGTGTGCCCGTGCGCGGCGGCGAACCCGGCGAGCGATTCGACCCGCGCCAGATTCTCATCCGTGAACACCTTCGGACCCCATCCATCGTGGGCCCGGCTGCCTTCCGGATGCGGCTGTCCGCGTCGGTACTTGCCCGTAAGAAGCCCGTTGGCCAGGGGGAAATAGGGCAGGAATGCAATTCCCGAACGCACGCATTCCGGGATCACTTCCGCTTCCGGCTCGCGATGCACCATGCTGTATTGGTTTTGTACGCTCACGAAGCGCGCTGCGCCTGCACGCACGGCTGCATCCGCCGCGCCCAACTGTTCGCGCGAGAAATTCGAACAGCCGATCTCGCGCACCTTGCCAGCGCTCACCAGATTGTCCAGCGCCCCAAGCGTTTCCGCGATGGGGACTTCAGGATCGGGCTGGTGCAGTTGGTAAAGATCGATGCGATCGGTTCCCAGCCGCCGCAGGCTGTCTTCCACCGCGCGCCGCACGTATTCGGGACGCGCGCCGCGCCGCTGTTCGTCCATCTTCATCCCGAATTTGGTGGCTATTAGTACCTCGTTACGGCGCGGCCCAAGGGCCCGGCCCAGAAACTCCTCCCTGGCGCCCGCGCCGTAGATGTCCGCCGTGTCGAAGAAGTCGATACCGGCTTCCAGAGCGGCGTTCACAGTGGCCGCGCTCGCGGCGGCATCGATGCGCCAGCCGAAGTTGTTGCAACCCAGCCCCACCACCGATACTTCCAGCGATCCAATCTGTCGCGTTTCCAATTCCGCTTCCTCCTGGTGACTTGGATGGTTCGCTATATTGGCTGGATGCAGTGGTTCGAAAACGAAGAATTCTGGAAAACGTTCTATCCTTACATGTTCGGCGATCGCCAGTTGGCCGCGGCTCCGGGTGAAGTAGAGCGCGTACTCGCGCTAAGCGGTGTCGCGGGCGGCCGGGTGTTGGATTTGTGCTGCGGCCCGGGACGGCACAGCCTGATCCTGGCGCGGAAAGGACTCGCAGTGACGGGTGTGGACCGGTCTCCGTTCCTGCTAGACAAGGCGCGCGCGTCGACCGCCGGGGCGGGTGTCGAACTGGTGGAGGCCGATATGCGGGATTTCGTACGGCCGCGCGCTTTCGACCTCGCGCTGAGCCTGTTTACGTCCTTCGGCTATTTCGATACACGCGAGGAAGATCTCGCCGTACTGCGCAACGTGCGCACCAGCCTGAAGACTGGCGGCGTGTTCGTGATCGACGTGATGAGCAAAGAGTACCTGGTATCTCTGGGCCGCACGACGAATTGGGAACAGTTGCCGGACGGCGGCATCCGCGTCCAGCATTACGACGTTTTGCCCGGGTGGGGGCGTTTGCGCTTGCGGTGGCTGCTGATTGAAGGCGAGCGCGCGCGGCGCTTTGAATTCGAGCACAACCTGTATTCCGGCCAGGAACTGGCGGCGCTGCTGGAGCGCGCGGGATTCGCGGACGTGCGGCTCTTCGGCAGCCTGGATGGCACGCCTTACGATGCGGCGGCGACGCGTTTGGTCGCGCGCGCCACAGTATGAGCAAATAGCAGGTGTTATCCGAGATCCCGCTGTTCGCCAGCCTGAGCGCGAACGAAGTGCGGGCTCTCGCGCAGCGCGCGGTGGAGAACGCCGGGATCTTTCCGATTGCCGAGGGCGTGAAGATCTTCAAGACGGCGCCATCCGGCCGCGAGATGATGCTGGCGATGGAGCGCCTCCACGGTCGCCGAGCTGTCGCTGGCCGCTGTTTGACGGCGGAGGGTATCCGGCGTCGGTGCGCGCCGCGGAGCCGGTGGTTTCTTATTTCATCAATAAGGTTGGCGCGCATGCTGCTGGATGCCAGCCGGCAGGCGCAGGCCGACGAGTTTCCGCTGCCGCTGAGTCATCAGGAAATTGCCTCACGCGGGCACGTTGCGCGAAGTGGTCTCGCGCAATCTGGCCCGCTTCCGCGCCCAAGGTTTGATCCGGATCGAGGAACGTACGCTGGCAATTCTCGACCGGACCGGTCTGGAGCTGGAAGCTGACATGGGGGCGTGAGACCGCTTGCTTACGCGCGCGGCCCAGTCGAAACTTGCGCAGCCCAGTCAGAACTTGTAGTCCGGCGGTTTGATATTCTTGATCCGCAAATAAACCTCCGCCTGTCCGCGATGATGCGCGGTATGCGTGAAGCACGACCACAACCGTTCGCGCCCGCTGGCCGGCCCGAACATGGTGTCGGCCTTCTCCGGCGTGATCTCCGCCAGCGCCTTGATGCAGAAGTCGAACGAGTCGCGCAGGAATTGGATGTCGCTCTCTTTGTCGAATACGCCCTTGGGATCTTTGAACGCGGCCGCGATTTTCTCGGGCGTATCGAGAGCCTTCAATCCGCTCACCGTGGCGAAGGCCCGGATGTTGTTGATGGCGATGTGCGCCATCACCTTGCCGAAGCTCATCTCTTCGTCATTCGGCTTGAAATTGTAGTCGGCAGCCGGCATGGCTTCCGCCACCGCCAGCGTGAACTCCTTGGACGTTTGCCAGTGCCTGGCGAACATGGCGCCGTCATCCGCGGCGAAAACTGGGGCGGCGAGCGCGAGCGTCGCGGCCAACATCGTAAGTCTTTTCATAAAAGCCTCCGGGATATAATTGGTATCGCAAACTCGATTGCAAAAGCAAGGCGGAACCCATCGTATGACACGCAGAGAACTCGGCAAACTCGCCGCCGCGGGCAGCGCGGCCATCCTGCGCGCCACGGCCCAGAGCCAAGCCGGCGGCGCGCTCGAAGGCTTCGCGGACAAGGTCGACGCCGCCGCATTCGACCCGGTGCTCTACACCCGTAAACTCTACGAATCCGCGCCGCTGCGGCTGACCTTCCGCGCGCAAAACCGCAAACAGGCGGAAGCGTGGCAGAAGCGCCTGCACGCTAAACTCACCGAACTGGCAGGCGGGTTCCCGGCGCCACGTGCACCACTGTTGCCGCAGACCCTTGAGACGCGCGATTTCCCCGCGTACCGCCGCGAGAAGTTCGTGTTTGAAAGCCGGCCGGGCTTGTTTGTGCTCGGCTACCTGCTGACGCCCCGCGATTCCGCGCCGCCCTATCCGGCCATGATCTGCATACCCGGACACGGCCGCGGCGTGGATGACATCGTGGGTATCGACCCGCAGGGCCGCAACCGCACGGACAAGCCTGGGTATCAGCACGACTTCGCCATCCAGGTGGTGGAGCACGGCATGGCCGCGGTGGCCATCGAACCACTGGGCTTCGGCTGCCGCCGCGACCCGGTCACGCGCAAGAAAGGCGCGGAGGCCACCGCCTGCCAGCCCTCCGCCGGCGCGGCGCTGCTGCTGGGCCAGACCATGGTCGGATGGCGGGTCTACGATGTGATGCGCGCCATCGATTGGATCGAAACCCGCCAGGAACTCGACGCGCGCCGCGTGGGATGCATGGGCATCTCCGGCGGCGGCGAGGTGACCACGTTCGCCGCGGCGCTGGAACCGCGTATCCGCGCCGCCATGATCAGCGGGTATCTCAACACGTTCCGCGACAGCATCATGAGCCTGTCGCATTGCATCGACAATTACGTTCCCGGCATTCTCAACTGGGCGGAGATGTACGATGTGGCCGGCCTGATCGCGCCGCGGCCTTTGTTTGTCGAGTCGGGCATGCAGGACGATATCTTCCCGGTGGAAGCCAGCCAGCGAAGCTTCGCGCGCGTGCAGAAAGTGTACGAGGTTTTTGGCGCGGGGGCGTTATGCGGGCAGGAAGTTTTCAACGACATCCACTCGTTCCATGGCGTGCAGGGGCTGCCGTTCCTGGCGAAGCACTTGGGGTAAGGAGACGACGCCGGGTGGCTAGTAGCCCAGCGCCGGACCGGACTAAAGTCTCACGCCAAGCGCGCCTCGATTAACGATTCCGAACCACGCCGCCCGGAGATCTTTCCCTTGTCCTTATACAGCGCATCGTCCGCTCGCCGGATGAGGTTCTCGATCTGTTCTCCGATGGACCACTCCGCCACTCCCATCGCTACGCGCAGCAGTAACTTAATATGGCCGTCTTCCACCGAGAGCCGGTAGTCGCCTTCGCATTGTTTACCAATCTCCTGGCTCCTGGCGATGGCCTGTGCAAGGCGGCATGCGGGTAGCAAAACCAGAAACTCGTCGCCCCCCCACCTGCACACCATGTCCGCGGACCGCACCACCGATCCCAACCGCTGTCCGAACTGCCGGAGCACCGCGTCGCCGGTGGGGTGGCCCCAGCGGTCGTTGATGCCCTTGAATCCGTTCAGATCCACCAACACCACGCTGAAGGGCTTCGCCGCCGTTACCGCCAAACGCAGCGCATGCTCCGCCGCGCGGCGGTTGCCCAAACCCGTCAACGCATCCGTGCGGGCGATCTCTTCCGACCGCGCCAGTTTCTCCTGGAACTGTCGAATCTCGGCATGCAGTTGCAGCACCGACTGCTGGCTGGCATCGTGGATCTCGGCCACCGCCTGCTTCAGTGCGGCTACTTCCTTCACCATGCCCTTGCGGATCTCCGTCAAGTCTTGCAACTCGACCAGCGCATCCAGATTGCGCGTGAAACAGGTCAGCCGGCGGTTATTCGTGGTACTCTGCTGCGCGAGCGTAGTAGCGGCCTCGGCAAACGAACGCAGGATTTCTCTAAACTGTTTGTCCTTATGTTCCAGGATTTTATCGGCCTGCGTCGCGAACGCGCGCAGTTCATCCCTTAGCTTCGGGCGGCTCTGGCTCAAGACCTCCGCCGCCGGGCGCAGCTCGAACTGCGTTCGCAATTCCCGAATCTGTTTTCGAAAGTGGGCGACCAATTGCGCGGAGACCGATGGCAGGTTCTGCTCTATCCCCTCCAGGGCGGACTTATACGATGCTTCCAGTTCCGCGATCAACGGACCTTGTCCCTGGAGGTCTTCAAGATGTCTCTTCAAAGAGATCATGGCTTTGCCGGATTTGGGCGAACCGTCCTATTTTACGGCGACGGCCGGCCCAGCAGTTAGATCTCAATGGTTAACGTGTTCCTAACCAACGGCCAGTCAAGAAATTGACGACATGCCGTGTGGCGCCGGCCGGCCCGTTTGCATTGGCCAAATGGGACTCCGCGGTTAGTGGGCGGATAGGCGTCGAGTAACGGGGAACTCCTGTGGGCCCCGGCATTGCAGAGGCGGCCTCGTCAAATCCTTGACGGCGGCGTTTGACTGTCAAGACCACAACACTCCCGCGCCAAGTGTATCTAGTTGAAATAATTGGACGTCAGGCTGGGGTTTCATTTGCATCTCCAGAAGCCGTGAACCGACGCCCGGGCGCGTGTGGCACCGAAGGCCACAACTGACTGCGCCGTTTGATCGGAGCATCACGTCGGAGTTTCTTTTGAAAGGAGCAAGCTGTATGGTTCATGCAATCGAGAATGGCGCACCTGAGATGATAAATAGGGCCGTGCCGGCCGAACCGCGGCCGTCGGGCGAATTCGGCGACGCCCTCCAGTCCGCTGTGGCGCCGGCGTCCCACGCTAAGGTCAACGCGCCGCCCCATAACGATTTGCTGCCGATCCAAATAGTCAGCCAGCCTGTCGACCCGATCAAATCCGCAGCCAGTGCGGGTTCCGCCGCGCAGACCGGCCTGGGCGATCCGGATGTACAGGCGTGGCTCAATAGTTACTACACGGAGCGTTCGGGCGGTAATCCGCAAGGCGCGAGCGTCCCTAACATACCTTATGAAGGCGCCCCGGGAGCCGGCAGTAACTACTCGGCTAACAGCGTGTATGGACCGGACCAGATTTATACGCAGGCGCTGTACAATCAGAATGGCTATCTTTTTGCCAACATGACGGGAAGTAGTCCCGCGAATTTCACGTCCCAACTACCCGGCATACCAACCCAGCAGGCGCAACAGGAGTTCGATTCACTGCTGGCCAATGAAAACGCGCAAAGGCTGGCGTCCGGCCAGCCTATCGATACAACGGCGTATTGGTCGGATCCTGGGCCAATCACAGTCAACGGACAAACCTACACTTCGCAAGAGCTAGGCTACGCCGGACCGGCGCAGTCCTCCGGAGCCGAGCCGATCTACATTTCTCAAGGCGACCAGATACCAGGGACTAACACCTTCTCGGTGCCGGGATACAGCGGCACGGTCACCGGCCTACAGCCGGACCGCTACTATACCTTGCAGCAACTGGAACAGGCAGGCTTGAAATCGGGACAACCGGACGCTCAATTCCATCCCGGCTCGTGGTCGTCCACACCGAACGCCTAAGTGTCCGCCTGGGTAACTTGCGGCGGCGCATGGCGCCGCCCCGCCCTCGCTGCAATCCACTTTGACAGATAGGCTTCCGCGGCCAGGCTCTCCAGCGCACGGTCTTCGGCGTAGCGATGCTCCGACCACCGTCTGGCGCGCAATTTCTCAACGAGCCGCACGCGGCGTTGAGCTGCCTGGACCGCCGCACGCTGTTCGCCTAGCGCGCGTTCCCGGCGAACGCGTTCCTCATGCAACCCCGCCTCCTCTTTTCTCACGCGCAAACGATAGAGCCCCAGCGAAGCGAGATCGCGCGCCAGGATCGAACCGCCCGACATCACTTCGCTCTCGACGGCCAAGCGCTCAGCCTGCAGGCGGGCGATGCGCTCCTGCACCAGGTTCAAAGCCGTGAGACAGGCGGCCAGGCGGTTCTCTTCCAGTTGGAGTTGCGTGCGGTACCACTCCAGTACTCTATCCAGCCGGAATTGGAAGGCTGACATACGGGGTTAGAGCCTCTCCGCGATCGATCGCATACGGAGAAGGGTCTCCGGCAATCGGGAAGCGCCGGTGTCCTGCCGCAGAAATGCGTTGATCTCCGGGCGCAGCCGCACAGCCGCGTCGAGCCGCGGATTGCTGCCGCTCACATAAGCGCCGAGTTCGATCAAATCCTTCGATTCGTCGTACACGGCCAAGGCCTCGCGAATCTTTTTGGCGGCGTCCAAATCCGCTGCTTCGGAGATCCGCGTAGAGAGCCGGCTAAGGGAGTGCATGACATCGATGGCGGGATAGTGGCCCGCCGCGGCGAGGCGGCGCGAAAGTACGATATGCCCATCCAGGATCGACCGCACCGCATCGCTAATGGGTTCGTTGAAATCGTCGCCCTCCACCAGTACGGTGAAGAAGCCGGTGATCGATCCCTTCTGAAAGTTGCCGGCGCGCTCCAGGATTCTGGGCAGCAGGTTGAACACGGAAGGTGTGTACCCCTTCTGGCTGGGCGGCTCGCCGGCAGCCAGTCCGATTTCGCGCTGAGCCATAGCCAGACGAGTGACAGAATCCATGATCAACAGCACATGGGCGCCTTGGTCGCGGAAGTATTCAGCGATCGCCAGGGCGACAAAGCAGGCGCGCACACGCAAGGGGGCCGGGCGGTCCGAAGTGGAACAGACCACTACCGAGCGGCTACCGCCTTCAGCTCCCAGATCGTGTTCGAGGAAGGCCCGCACCTCGCGGTTGCGTTCGCCAACCAGCGCGATCACCGTGAGATCCGCGGAATTGTGGCGCGCCATGGAGCCCAGCAGGGTACTTTTTCCAACACCGCTGCCGCCGAAAATACCCATGCGCTGGCCGCGGCCGCAGGGGACCAGGCTATCGATCGCGCGGACACCCGTTATGATCCGCTCGGTGATATGCTCGCGGTCCAAAGGGCTGCCCGGCGCAGGGTGCAGCCGGTAGGACTCGGCGCGCCGGATGGGCGGCTTTCGATCAATCGGCCTTCCAAAGCCATCCAGAACGCGGCCAACCAGATCGGGCCCGACGGGCACCTGCGTATCGTCGGGACGCGCGATGACTTGATCCCGCAGTTGAATGCCGTCGATTTCTTCCAGCGGCATGGACAACACGTGTCCGTCGCGGAAGCCGACCACCTGCGTGCGAATGCGGCGTCCCGCCGAGGTGATCACCTCGCAACAGTCGCCGATGGCCACCGCCGGCCCGCGGGACGCTATCAGTAGACCTACGAGTTCCACCACTTCGCCGGTCCAAGGCAAGAGTTCGGCGCTGCGCACCTGCGAAATGTACGCGTTGAAGTTTGTAGGGCAGGAAGAAGTCATCTGCGCGCCTCCAACTGGTCCGTCAATCCGCATTCGATCTCGCGCAGTTGGGTTTCGAGCGAAGCATCCAGCGCTCCGCCGTTGATTTCAAAAACGGCTCCGCCTTTCTGTTGCGAGGCGTCATGCACCACCTCGATGGCCTGGCTGCGTCCCATCTCATCGAGACAACTGCGCACGATTTTCGCCTGATCGGGATGCACGCGAACCCGATAGACTTCCTGCGCCCGCAGCTTTTCCAACGCAGCCTTGATGAGAGCGCCCAAGGCGGATGTATCCACGGTCAGTTCACGATGGAGCACGCGGCGTGCGATCTCGACGGCCAGCCGCACTGTATCGGCCTCCGCCCGATGAATGGTCTCGGCGCGCAGCGAGGCGACTTCGGCAATGGCCACGGCCAGTCTCTCGATAGTCCCGCGTACTTCGCTCTCCAGGCTCTGTCTGGCCGCGGCTTCCCCCGCGCGCAATCCCGCATCGAAGGATTCTTGCGATCGTCGCTCTATACAGGCGGTCAACTCGCTCACTTTGCCGCGCAGTAGCGACAGCTCGTCGGACGCCGGGGCAGCCTCGAGTGGCGCCTCCGGAAGCGGAGTGGTGGATCCACGGCGCCAGACGATGGGTCTCACGTCGAGGTCCGAATCCTGCAACAGCTTAGACAACATATTCGTCGCCGCCGCCGCGATTCACGCTCAGGACGCCTTCCTGCTGCAACTGCCGCACGACCGCGACCAGTTGCTGTTGGGCGGCTTCCACATCCCGGATACGCACTGGACCGAGCGCATCCATGTCCTCCTCGAGCATTTCGGCGGCGCGCTGCGACATACACTGCTTAAAGTGATCGCGGACCTTGCCGAAAGTCCCCTTCAAGGCCACTGTTAGAATCTTCCGGTCGACCCTGGCAATCAATTTGGTCATGTTATCTTTGCTGATATTCAGGACGTCCTCAAAGACGAACATCATGTCCCGAACGGTCGTGCCGAGGGCTTGGTCTTCCTCGTCCACTTTCGCCAGGATGGCTTCCACTACGGCCGGATCGACCTGGTTCAAAAGGGCGGCCAGCGTGCGCATGCCATCAGCTCGTTTCACCTGCTTGAGGTTCTGGAGCTTGCTGCCGATCGCCTCCGCAATGCGCCGGAACACTTCCGGTGAGATGCGATCCAGGGAGGCCATGCGCATGGCGACCTGCGGCTGTATGTCCGGCGGAAGGGAGGACATCACCGCCCCGGCCTGCGCGGCCGGCAGATTCGAAAGAATCAAGGCAATCACCTGGGGGTGCTCGTCCCGAACGAATCCCGCGAGTTGCTGCGGATCCGTGTCCTGCAGCAATTCCAATTCGGTCTGGCTGGCAGCGGCCGGGCCCGAAGATTGCAGGATCTTTTGGGCAGGCTCCGCCCCAAGCGCCTGCTCCACCAGTCTGCGGGCACATTCGGCGCCACCCTTCGCGAAGAATGGACTGCTCACCGCGAGAGTTTCAAACTCGCGGAATACGCCGAGCATGTGATGGGGCGCCACGGCATCCAGGGTGGATATTTCCCGCGTAATCTGGCGAATCTCGCCGGCGTCTAAATGGCGCAGCACGTCGGCGCCGATTTGGTCGCCTACCCCCATCAGGAACATGGCCGCCTTGCGTGCCCCTGTCACGGCCTGCGGCGTTTCATTGGATTCAAGCATGGTGCGCTCCGGTTTTTGCGGTTTCGGTCTGCAGCAGCCACATGCGCAAGGCGTTCGCCGTGACCGCGGGCTCCCGCTTGGCTAGTTCACGAATGCGCTTGGCCAACTCATGGCCGTCGTCGTCCACAGAAACCAGATCGGTCCCCGCGGCTAGCTGCTCCGCGGTAGCCAGGGCTGTTCCGGGGTGCAAGCGAGGGGGCTCCATGGAATGCTCCAACTCGCCGGCCTGCACGACGGCCGCGGCGTACTTCCGTCTTCTGGCTTTGAGAAAGACGCGGAACGCAATCAGCAGGATCGCCAGCGCCGCAACGGCGGCGGACAGGTAGCCGCGGTACTTGGTAACCCACCGCAGCCAGGCCGGATCGTTGTTGGGCGGGGGCGCGGAGGGAGGCATCGCCATTGGCTCGGCATTCTGGGTGGACTCGAATGGCAGCGTCTCGACGATCAACTGATCGCCTCGCTCGGCGCTAAATCCGGTCACGCCGGCTACTAATTCCTTGATGGTCTTCAGCGTCTCGGGAGCCACGGGAATCAACAAGCGATGCCTTTGCGCGCCGCTGCCTTCCCAACGCACGGTTTGATCCACCAAAACGGCCAGGGACATGCGCTTGACGATGCCCTGTGGAATCCGCGTGTGCCGAATCACGCGGCTGGTTTGATAGGCGATGTTTTCGGTGCGCCGCGAGACTCCGCCGGCGCCGGCTTTAGCGGGCGCGGCGCCGCCGGGCAGATTCGACGCCGTTCCGGGAATGCCGGACGAACCGCTGCGATCGGCTACGTCTTCGGACTTCTGGGAGCTGACCATTACCGAGTGGGTGGGATCCAGGGTCTCTTCCTGCTGTTCGCCGCTGGTCAGGTCATAATCCACCGAGGCGCCCACGCGGTAAGCGTTCGGTCCCAACAAGGGGTCCAACGTTTCCGAGATTTTGGCGACCAGATTGTGCTCGACCTGCTGCCGCATCTCCAGCAGTTCGCCGGGAGCCTGGGCTCCATCTACAGCGGCCACTCTGGCGCGGCGAGTCAGCAGCGTGCCGTTCATATCCACCACCGAAATCGCATCGGGAGAAAGTCCCTCGACAGCGCTGGCCACCAGGTTGGTAATCGCCACGACGTTAAGCGGTGACAGATGCGCACCCGGATGCAGCTTCACCATCACGCTGCCTTTGGACGGTTGCTGCTGATCCAGGAACACGGACTCTTTGGGCAGCGTCAGATGGACGCGGGCCTGTTCCACCTCCGCGAGGCTCATCACGGACCGCTCGAGTTCTCCCTCGAGGGCCCGTTTATAATTGATATGCTCGACAAAATCCGTGGTGCCGAAGTTGGTCTTGTCGAACAATTCAAAGCCAATGCGGCCGGTCTTGGGCAGCCCGGCGGCGGCCAGCGCCAGGCGCGACTCAGCGAGCTTCTCGGAGGGCACGCGCACGGTGCCGCCGCTCTCCGCCAAGCGGTACTCGACGCCGGTCTCCTTTAACTTCTGCACGACCCCGGCGGCGTCTTCCGGCGCCATGCCGATATACAGCGCGCTGAAGCCGCTCTCGTGTTTCCAGTGTACGAGCGAAGCGATCAAGACGCCCGCCAAAAGGGCCGCCATGACGATGGTGACGCGTTGTTTGATGGAGAGATCTGAGATGAGCTTACGTATCTGGCGCATGTGGGGTCCCGGGGTGGTCTAATGCGGCGTTCCTAGATCTGCATCTTCATGACTTCCTGATATGCGTCTACTACCTTGTTTCGTACCTGCAGACCGAGCTCGAAAGCCAGGGAGGCTTTCTGCGTGGCCAGAACGGCCGTATGCAACTCCTCGTTTTCCCCGGTCAGGAATTTCTGTACCGCGTCGGACGCGTTGTTGTTCAAAGATTCCAGTTTGTCTATGCTACCCATCAGTAGTTTCTGGAACTCGCCCGATTGATCCGTGGATCTGGCGGGTGCGACCAGATCCGGCATCGAGATGGGTGTGATATTTGAAATCGGCGCCGGCACTCGAAGTTCTCCTATTTAAGCAGATCGATGGATTTCTGGATCATGTCTTTCACCGCCGACATGGCGGCTACATTCGCCTGGTAGCTGCGGTTGGCGCCCATCAGATCGACCATATCCTCGGCCGGATTAACCTTGGGCATGGTGACGTAACCCTGGGCGTCCGCGTCGGGATGGCCCGGCAAATAGCGCTTCTCCGGCGCGCTGGTATCCACGGATATACCCGCCACCTTGACGCCGGTGAGATTCTCTCCGCCCAGTTGAGCCTGCAGCTCCGAACTGAACGCGGAGCCCATCTCGTCGCTGGAAAAGATGGCATCCTTGCGGCGGTACGGACCGCCGTCGGGAGTGCGCGTGGTTTCCGAATTGGCGATATTCTCCACCAGCAACGCGGCGCGCGTGCGCTGCGCGGCCATTCCGGAAGCGCTAACCGAAAGTGCCGAGAACAAACTCATTAATTGCCTCCTTTGATGGCCTCTCTCACCTGCTGGAGTTCGGAGTGCATCAGGTTTGCGGCCACGCTGAAGCGCATGGCATTCTCAGCCAGGAGCCGCGCTTCACGGTCCAGATCCACGTTATTGCCGTCGTTTTTCACCGTGAGGCCGGATACTTGAACCGTTGCCGGGGAGCCGCCGTCGAGGGCCGATTGCAGGCTGGCCTGAAAGTCCACGTCCTGCGTCTTATAACCTGGCGTGTCGGCGTTGGCGATATTGGACGCAACCAGCTTCTGGCGCTGGCTGATCACATTCATGTACTGCTCGAGGCTGTCACTCAGGCTGTCGATCACGATGCTTGCGTGAAAGCACGTGCCGTTCCATTTATATTTGCCGGAGAATCCCGCGGAAGGAAAGCAGATCGGCGGCGGAGGGCGGCGCCAGGGCTGTCAGCCGGGTGACGTGTCAGCCGTTTGACGCACGGATGGCTATAAGTCGAAGCGCAGGCGGCTTCCAGCGGCGCTGGCGGGGACAAGATAGCGTTTCGTGAGCATCCCGCGCCGCAATTCGTCGGCCGCCGCTGCGCGGGAGACGCAGACCATTTGGCGGGCCCATTCGAGCGAAGTCTGCAACCGATCGAAGACCAGGCGGGCGCGGGGGGCGTCGGCGGGAAGCGCACGCCACTCCTCGGCAGCCTGCGCGCACAACTCGGCGGCGATCGTATGCACTTCGGCGTAGCAGCGGCGCACCACGGCGCCTCGCAGATCTTTTTCGAGTTGGTCCAAGCGTGCAGACATGCGGCTTAGCCTCCGGAACCGCTGGGATATTCCGCCTGGAACAATTGCGTGTAATACGATTTCTGCTCCTGAAGATTGGCGATAAGCGCGTCAGCCTGGGTGAGCTGTTGCTCCATATTCGTGGTTAGGTCGTTGACGCGGGTCTGTTCGTTCGTGATCAAACCATCGTCGTTAGTGACTTCCGTTTGCAGGTTGGCGAACTCGGTCTGAATGTCTCCCGTGGTCGGATCGGCTACGCCGGTCAGTGTGTTGGTGGCGGTCTGCAGGAACCCGCCAGTAGTGGCGCCGCCCAGAAACTGCTGAACCGCACTGATGCTCTGGCTGTTGAAAACGGTCGAATCGAAGGACAGTTGTCCGTTGGGGGCCAGGGTAAAGCCAATGCTGGCAAGGGAATTGACGGCGCCGGAACCGCCGGTATAGTTGACCAGAGTGTTCAGAGCGTCCTCGAGTGTATAGACGACACTCTCTCCGGCCAGCGGGCCGGCGTTTTGGCCGATTTGTTGGCCGAGCGTGGTAACGGCGGAATTATACGCTGTTGCGAAGTTCGATAAATCGGTCGAGAGCGCGCTATAGTCCGCTCCCACAGTGATGGTGACGGGGGACGAACTTTGCTGGACGAGGTTGACGGTCAGGCCCGGCGCCAGTGTGACCTGATTGGAGTTGCTTTGAATCTGGCTGTTGCCGTCCACGGAATACTCGGCGTCGGTACCGGACGCGAGGGTATCCAGCAGGGGGTTATTATTAGCGTCGTTCAATTGGATGGTGGTGTCGCCGGCGCCGGTGGCGGTCACCGCCAGGCGGTAGTCCGGAGTGGAATTCCCGCCGACGTTCACGATGGTCGCCTGCACTCCGGCCGCGGCGGTATTGATGGCGTCGGCAAGATCGTCCAAGGTATTGCCGGCCGGGGTGATGGTGGTGGTGGTGCCGTTGACCACGAGCGTGAACGACGACGACGAGCTGATGCTACCGGTGCTGGGGTCCGTTACCGTGGTCAGGCCGGCGGAGCTAAGGGTGGTGGTGGAAGTCCCGACTTGATCTACCTGAATCGAGTAAGTTCCGGGTAGTGCGCTGGAAGTGGCCGTAGCTGTTGCCACGGAAGTATCGGAAACGTTGGCAGACAATGTCCCTGTGGAGTCGGAGCCTACGCTGCCGAGAGAGCTTTGTAAAGAACCGAACGCGGTTTCGAGGCCGGAAAGGGCTTCCTGCTGACTCTGCAGAATGGATACCTGGCCCTGCATCTGTATAATGGGCTGCGATGCATTCGCTACCGCCTGGTCGAGCTCCACCTGTAGCGAACCCGCAAAAGTGCTTTGGCCGTTAAATGTGGGGAGCGAACTGGATATAGATCCCATATGAAAATCGCCTTGCACAAAAGGGGCCGAACCCAATCAGGTCCGGCCCCGAGCCAATCAAGCTAGTTCAGATGAGACTACTGCAACAGTTTGAGAATCGCCTGCGGCGTAGCGTTGGCCTGCGCCATGGCGGCGACGGAAGCCTGTTCCAGAACCTGGGCCTGGGTCAGGTTAGCGGCCTCGGTGGCCACATCGGCGTCCCGGATATCGGACTCCGCGGAGGTCACGTTGGTGATTTGCGAGTTGGCCAGATCGATGGCGTACTGGAGCTTGTTCTCGCCGGCTCCGACGCTGGCCTGAACCTGGCCGAGTTGGCTCAACGCGGTTTGGATGGCGGTGACGGCGGCCAGGGCGTTGCCTGTGGTACTGGCAGTGCTGCTGGGCGCGGTTACCGTCTGGGCGCCGGCCGCGGTGAATGCGCCACCCGCGGTATCGGTCGAAGCGGTGAAGCTGTTGGCGCTTTGGAACGAGATTCCGGTTCCGGCCGCATTCACTACCGCATAGATGCCGATCGACGAAGTCTGGGCATTGATGGCAGCGATCGCGGAGCCGAGCGAGTCGCCGGCCGGCAACGCCACATTCGCGGTCCCCTGTCCATTTTGGAAGGTCAGGTTTTCCGCCTTCGCGCCATAAGTTGCCAAGCCGGCCAAATTGTAGATGCCCACGTTGGTGGCGGTCGACCCAGTCGTGGCGATCTGGTCGGTAATATCGGTGGTTGCGGTGCTCACGGTGAACGGCGTGCCGCCGCCGAACTGGATCTGTCCGTCGCCGCCGACCTGCGCGGTGATGCCGTAAGTCGACAGTTGGCTGTTCAAAGAGCTGAGCACGTTGGCTTCGGACAAACCGGTGGCGCCGCCATTTACGGTAGCGGTAAAGGTCGTCGCGGAGTTGTTGCTGACCAAATTGAATGTGAACGTTTGGGTCGCGCTACCGCTCAGGAAGACGGCGTCGGGAGCATCCAGGCGGACCGAATTGCCAGTCAGCTCCGCACCGCCCGCGGCCACGGTGGTGTTGGTCAAACCCAGGGCGGTGGAATCCACGGCGTTCGCCGTTCCGCTGAGATCGACCTCAACCTGAGAGTTCGTCAGGCTGTTTCCGCCGCCGATAAAGATTTCGTTTTGGGTGTTGAAGGTGCCGCCCGTATTCAGGCCGATGGTGGCCGCCTGTTGTGAAATCTGTTGGACGAGTTGCTGGTACTCCACGTTGATGTTGTTCCGGTCGCCGGTGAAGGTCGTGGTCGCGGACTCGGTGGCCAGAGTCTGCAAGCGGTCCAACATGGTGCCGATGTTGTTCAAGCCACCATCGATGATCTGCAAAGTGCTGACACCGTCGTTGGCATTCTGCACGCCCTGGGTGACCTGGGCAACCTCATCGCGATACTGATTCGCGACAGCCAGACCCGCGGGATCGTCGCCGGAACTGTTAATCCGGTAACCGGAGGTCAAAGCCTCGATCGTCGAGGTCTGAAAGTTGTTGTTCGTGTTCAGGTTGTTTTCGGCAACCATCGAAGCGTAGTTGGTTACAAAGCTTATCATTGTTGTTTAACATCCTGTGTGATACATGCCCGAACATCCTGTACGGGTCCGGGTTCTCCTATTCGCAGGATGCCCGGAAGTATCAACTCTCACTGGTTCATATCGGGGCGGACGAGGTTTATTCTAATAAAATTGAGTAAGAATTCCCGAAAAACCTGTCAAGATAAACTTAGGTTATTCGTTTCGTCAAATTCTTGACACTCACCATCGTGCGCCAACGGTGCGGCCAAAGCCGGCAGTGCGTTCAAGAGAGACTCTATGGCGTGCGGGCTGACGCTTTGCGCGGCCGTTTGATTCTCACTCAGCGTGATTTGTACCTCTCGGCGCACGATCAGGACCGAAGCGGGCGCATTGATGCCCAGCTTGACGCGGGTACCAGTCACCTGAAGCACCTGGATCTCGATGTCGTCGCCCACGAGCACACTCTCGCCGGCGCGCCGGCGCATTACGAGCATGATGCCAGCTCCTCTTTCGCGGCGAGCGGATGCCGATGGGAATAGCCGGACTGCGTCTGGATCGCTTGTATTCCAATGCGATCGTGCAGGTTGACGACCACCGGCGCCAACAGGTTAACGGTAGGGGGCTCCTGGTTTCCTCGAGCGCACACGATTACGGCGCATAGGATATCCTCGCCGATTATCGGCTGGCTTTCCGGTGGCAAGTGTAAATCGGCGAGGGCTTCCTCGTCGAGAACCAATCGATACTGGGGAGCCACGGCGAAGACGGGCAACAGAACGAAGCACAATTCCGGCGTGAGGACGCTTTGCATGAACAAGAGGGGCTGGCTGTCGGGGCGGCTAAGAAATACAAAGGCCCGCTCCCGATCGAATCCCGGCAGCCCGCTTGGAAAGTGAAACAAGGATGAATCCGCGTAGTCGGTTTCCTGGAAGCACTTCGTGCGAATCTTGGGCATAAGAGGGACGCTAGTGGCAATTCGGCTGCCAAAGGCTCCGCGGAATTGCATGGCTACTTGCGTGGCGGCGATGGGCGCGGGGGTTCTACCGCCGGCGCCGCCTTCATGGCGACCTGCTTGGCCAGAATGACGATATCTACCCGGCGGTTATGGGTCCGGCCTTCTTCAGTGTCGTTCGAATCCACCGGCGCGGTGTCTGCGTATCCGGCCACCGCCAGCCGTTGTTGGGACACGCCGCACCGACTAGAGAACAGCTCCAACATCGCGATGCCGCGGGCGGCGGAGAGGTCCCAGTTGCTGGGGAATCGGGCCGTGTGAATGGGGACGGAGTCCGTGTGCCCTTCCAGACGGACGCCGTTGGGGAGTTCGCGGATGGTCGCGCCGATCTTGTCGAGACTGCTGAATGTATTGGGATCGATAGCGTCGCCGCCGGATGGAAAGAACGCCGCCTGCCGCAGGCTCACCACCAGCCCCCGGGGCTCGAGATGCACTTCAATCTGGCCGTGTTCGATCTCAGCCTGGAGGGCTTTTGTGAGGTATTGCAGCGATGGGACCAACTCGGCCGGGCCGCCCTCTTCCTGCTTCTTTTTGGGCTCGGAACCGCCGGGACCTTTCATCATGGCGTTTCCTCTGCCCTTGTCGTCGACGGTGCCACCCAGGATCTCGCGCACGGCGGCAGTCACGCCGCCCTTTTCCAAAGCCTGCTTCACTGAGTCGGACACCTGCTGCGCCTTGGCCTTATCCGTCTGCGAGGAAGCGAACATGACCACGAAGAACGCGAACAGCAAGGTGATAAAGTCGGCGTAAGACACCAGCCAACGCTCGTGGTTCGCGTGTTCGGGATGGGCCTTTTTGCGCGCCAAATCAGCCCTCCGCGGCGGCCGGTTCGCCGGCCACCCGGCCCTTTGCCGGCGCCGGCGCTTTAGCGGCCCGCTGTTGGACGTAGGCTTCCAGCTTGGTGCTCAGGAGCTTCGGGTTGAGTCCTTCGACGATCGAGAGCACGCCCTCCAGCATCATTTCCTTCCGCCGTATTTCGTCCTGGACACGGGCGCGCAACTTGCCGGCCGCGGGCAGAAAGAACAGGTTGGCGGATCCCACACCGTAGACCGTCGCCACAAATGCGACGGCAATACCGCGGCCGACCTCGTCGATGTTGGCCAGATTCTTCATCACCTGAATAAGACCCAACACCGCGCCGATAATGCCAATCGTGGGCGCATAGCCTCCCGCGGACTCGAAGACCTTGGCTTCGGCATCGCCATCCTGCTCCACAAGCGTGATCTCCAGTTCCATGATGTTGCGGATCTGGCTCAAATCGATGCCGTCCACCGCCAGATTCAACGCCTTGCGCAGAAAAGGGTCCTGTATAGCGCTGGCCTGCTGTTCCAGGGAAACGATGCCCTGCTTGCGGGCCTGCGCCGCATAGCCGATGATATCTTCGACGGTCGCCGCCAGCGGCTTCGCTTTGTCAAAGAACAGCAAGCCCATCTTCTTTGCGGCGCGCAGCAATACCGCCAATGGCGTAGTGACCATCACGGCGCCGAGAGTGCCGCCGAGAACGATCATGGCGGCGGTCACCTGAGCCACATCTCTGATCTTGCCGCCTTCCATCATCAGTCCGGCAAGGATCCCGCCGATTGCCAGCAACAGTCCGCCGAGAGTAGCCAGGTCGGGCCGCGTGCCGCCGCTTTTCGCCGTTTTACTGTTGGCCATAAGACTTGTCTTCCGGCGGGCTTCCCGCGGATCGCGCGGGCTCGGCCGGGTACTGCGCGTCCGCGACGGACGGCGTCATGATCGCTCTCCGAAAGTTAACTACACGCCGTATGATCTCCTCGGTCGACTCCAAAACCATGAATTTCTGGCCGGTCGTCAAACTGATGACGGTGTCCGGTGTGGTTTCGATGTGCTCAATCAACTCGGCGTTGAGCACGACCGGCGTATGGTTGAGCCGAGTGAGGTAGATCATAGATGCCTCTGTTGACTCACATCGGATATTAGGGGCGGGAATTCGAGCGAATTACACCCTTTTCTAATCAGGAAACTTCGTTAGAATTTTCTTCCGACCTGCCGACATGACTTATGTTATGAAACTGATCGACCAACAGGTGCAAGTGGCTTCCATCGAGTTGGCCGGGGCTCTGCTCCGCGCCTGGGTAAGAGGCGACCGCCCTGCATTCGAGGCGGAATTGGACCGCAGCAGCCGCGCTCCGGAGGACTTGCCAGACACCGGTGAAGCGGAACGGCTGCAGATGTTGGGCGCGATTGCCGCCCGCATGAAGGCTTACGCCGATCCTCTCGCGACCGGCCGCCGAGAACCGGCGATCGCCGTGTGTGTCAACCTGCTCTCGCACCTTGCTTCTCCGGCTCTGCCCGGACCGGCTAATCGCGCGGTGCGGTGCGGGTCTCGATCGGGGAGCCGATTTGGAACGCCTGGTTCCGTCCGCTTGACACCAATTCGCCCTGGAACTTTGATACTCCATTGACGATGCACTCGACCGAGCAGTTAGCCGGAGGTCCCAGGGTCAGGATCTGGCCCGGCTGCAAGGTCAGCAGGTCCCGCATGCGCAGGCTCGACCCACCCAGGACCGCCTCGACCCTGACAGCCGCCGCGCGCATGGCCTCCAACACAAGGGGCCGGGACGCCGCCTGCGGTGGCGCGGCTGCCGCGCTCATGCCAGTCACCGCAAGGCGCACCAACAGGGCCGGTATAGCCAGGCGTATGGATTCCCGATCTCCACCAAGACTCAATAGGGAGCCGATCACAACGGCGCTTCCTCCCAGCGCGGGCTGGGCCTGCTCCTCGCCTGGCGCCACCGCCATGGGCTCGAACGCGACGCGACGGCCAGCCCACGCTTCTTTTAGTTGCAGCACGATCGTGTCGAAGCACTCGCGCAAGATGTGACGCTCGATGCCGGTGATACCGCGCTCCGGGCGGGCGGAATTTTCCGGAGCGCCAATGAGAATACTCAACACGCGGTGCACGAATCCCGGACTTAGTTCCAGAATGGCGGGGCCGACGCTGGGTTTGGTATCCAGCCAGATCAGGCACGCGTCGCCATCGCAGGAGTTGAGAAAGTCTGAAAACTGCGTTTGCTCTATGGCCGCCAGGTCGGTGTCGACGGCTGTCTCCAGCCAATCGCCGAGACGCCGCGCCAGTGACTGCAGGAACTTCCTGTGGATGGCTTCCACGAGGCCGATCTGATCGACCGGCAAGATGCCGGGCGTGCAGATATCGTATGGCGGCGGACCGCTTAAGCTCGTCCCGCCTGCGGCTTGTTCGGACTGGATGTGCATGAGCCTATTTGCTTCTAACCGAGGTAGCTGAACAGATCCCTCTGCTGCAATATGGTGGATTCGGCCGAGAGCGCCGCCTGATTCTGAACCTGTTCCTGGTTCAATTCGACAGCCACGGATGCCACATCGGCGTCACGCAACTGGCTCAGGTTCGATGCATCCTCGGTCTGGAACTGCTGCGCGACGGTAAGGGCGCTGGATATGCCGGTTTCCGCCTGGCCATAGAAGGCCAGTTGGTCGTTCAAGTACTGATCCGCGGATTGCAGGGAGATTACCGCTTGCGAGATACCCGCCTGATCGTTGTTCTGCAACGCAGTGACGAGCGAATTCACCGCGGCAAAAACATTGCCCGTGGCCGGGGCGCCGCTGGAGTCTTGCGCGTCGAAGATTTCCTGAGCCGTTCTTGAAACTGAAATCGACGTGCCGCTCGCATCCACGACGACCTCGGTGTCGGTGGGGGAGATCAGTTGGTCGACGCCCGTTGGCTGGGTGGGATCATACTGATACGAGGGCTGCGTGTCCAAGTCGCCGCTGAAGATGTAGCGGCCATTTATATTGGTGTTGGCAATGTCCACTAAAGTCTGGAGAATGCCACTAACCTGCTGCGCCAGATTCGTCCGCTGGTCCGCCGTGGCGGTGGCATTGGCTCCCTCCGCGCCCAGGGAGGTCGCGTTCTCAACCGCTTGGACCGCCGTCTGCAAGGCGGAATCGGCCGTGCTCAGGTCCGACGAAACTCCGTTCAAATTCGATTGGATCTGTTGGTTCTGTGAGATATCGCCCTGCAGTTGCAAGATCTCCGCGATTTCGGGGGGATCGTCGGAAGCTTGCTGCACGCGCAGTCCCGAACTGATTTCGGCCTGCGCCTGTTGCATCTGCAACTGTGTCGCATCGAGGTTGGCCAGAAAAGCCTGATTGGATCCGCTGATACTAGGGAACATGTGACACCTTACGTTGGGACAATCAGATTCATTAGATCCTGACCCATGTTGTCCAGTACGGTCAGCACCTGCGCCGTGGCTTGATAGGCTTGCTGAAACTGGAGCACCGCGCTGGCTTCAGCGTCCAGCGAAACCCCGGAGACTTGGCCGCGCAGCGTGGTGGCCTGCGCGACCACTTGCTGTTGGGTCTGTTCGTTAGCGGTCGCCGTTTGATTCTCTTGCCCCGCATTCGCGGCGATCTGTCCGAAATACTGGAGATAGCTCAATCCACCGATGGTGCCCTGCGTGCCCGTGGCGTTCTCGAGCGCGGCCAGCGCGTTGGCGTTTCCATTGGCGTTGCCGGAGGAATCCACGGGCGCCAACTGATCCGGCGCGATGGACGGATTCAACGCTAAGGTCGAGGCCACGGTAGCCGGATTCTTGCTGTCGTAAGTAAACAAGGCTGTGCCGCTGGCGGCGCCGGCAGCGGTGGAGACGGTGCCCGATTCCAGAATCTGGTTGACCGTGTCCGCCAACCCTTGCGCGAGCTGGTTGAGCGTGCCTTGTTGCTGCGAATCGCCCATAATCCCCGCCAATACCCGGTTTCGCGCGTCGAGTAAACCGCCCAATTGACCGCCGGTGATTTGCGAGGTGATGTCGTTACCCTGGGCATCCAGCACCTGGTCCGTCGGCAGCGATTGCGCGTACACCGGCTTCGGCTGGGTAGCTACCGAGACATTCGAACTGAGAGTGTTCTGCTGGGTCCCATCCACCAACGGGGTGCCCCCGGCAAGCAATACTGTCACCGTTCCGTCGCTCTGCGTAACGGTGGTGAAGTTTGTGAGCTGGGAAAGACTATCCAGAGCGCTGTATAACTGCGCATCCTCTCCGGGGTCCGGCTGCGAGGATTGCAGCTTCTGCACGTTGTACTGCTGAATTTGAGTGGCGATGGCATTAATCTGTTGGACGGTGGAACCGACCTGGCCGTCTATCTGTTGGGCCGTTTGGGTCAGTGAATTGGCCAGGCCCTGGAACGATTGGGCGACAGTATTGGCGGCTGCCAGCACATTTTGCTGGGCCGTGGGGTCGTCCGGCGTGGTGCTCCACGCGGAGAAGCTTTGAAAGAGCGCGCTGAGCGAGGACGAGACACCGCTGGCGCCGGTGACATCGAAAAAACTTTGGATGGTGCCGGTATTCTGGGCCTGCGCGGTATAGAAGCCCAACTGCTGGGTTTGGCTCTGAACGGCCTCTTCCGCATATTGGTCGCGCGAGTTATTCAGGCCGTCCGCCATCACGCCGCCCACCAAGCCTTCGCCAATGTCCATCGGCATGGCTTCGAGATTGAGCGACTGGCTCGCGTATCCCGGCGTGGATGCGTTATTTATATTGTTTTGGATGACACTGAGAGCCTGCTGAAGCGCCTCCAGCGCATTTCCGGCGGTCGAGATGGATGCAGTGATGCCAGACATGGGTCTTAACCTACGACACCTTGCGCCGCCCAACTGTGCGGCTCTCCAACCGCTTTGCCCGCCGCATCGTAAGCGGGCAGCGCCGAACCGTGGCGGAGTGCCCTGCCGCGTTGAAACGCGGAACTCGCGTCAACCAGCCGGATCATCGTCGAGATGTCTCGCCGCAGGCCGGCGATTGCGGGCTGCGGGCTGCGGGCCATGGTTGAATCTCCATTGCGCAGCAAATCAATGGCCATCCGCAGAGCTGTGACGGATTGTTCCAAAAGCTTCCGGGACTCCCCGACACTCCTTAGATCGGCCGCATTCCATTCTTGCAGAGCCTGGCGCACGCATCGCCGGGCGTGCTCGATGCATTTGGCTGGGGCGTCCGCCATCAAATTGTCTCGTTGGACCCGTCGCCAAGGGCCTGGGAAACCATGGCACGGCTCACTTGGGCTGCATCGACGCTATACTGGCCGCTCCGATAGAGCGCCGTGAGCTGTTTGATGCGGCCGGTTTGATGTGCATCCTGCGCGATACCGGCAGCCACGACGTTCTGCGACAGGGAGGAAATGTCGACACTGTCCCCCGCCCGATGGCCGGGCTTGACGGTGAATTGGCTTGACGATCCGGACGGATTCGAAATCTCATCCGTGCGCCCGGCGCCGGGCGCGGCAGCGCCAGCCAGACTGTCGTTCTGGATCCTTATGCTCATAAGCCGAAGCGGGCAATTGACTCACGGTTGCGCATAATCGACTGAACTCCCGGCCGCTGTGATCATCTTAACCTGAAACCGCCAATGGGCAATGGTTATCCATAGTTATCCCCGGTTACTATAGTTATTGTTAACCATATCGATTAGAAATTATCTGGTAGCGCCGCCGGAGGTTTGCTAATACTATAAGTACCGAACATGCCACCGAGAGTCCTGCATTTCATGCACCAACCGGCCGCGCCGGAGCTTGAATTGGATGAAGCGCTGGTGGGCTTCAGCCAGCTTCACGCCACCGGAGGCTTAGAAAGGACCAGCAAGGCCAGTCTCGAAAGCGTGGACTGCGTGCTGGTTACGGGCAGCATGCCGTCAGTGGACGCCGTGGAAGGTTTGGGTGTGCTGCACGCGCTCGATCCATGGATGCCCGTCGTCTTCTGGGATCCGGAGATGCGCGCCACCGATGCGGTTCGCTTGATTCGGGCGGGAGCCTACCACTGTCTGGGATACCGGGATTCGCACGCGGCGTTGCAAGACACGCTGTCTAATGCGGTGGAGCATCGGCGGCAGGCGTTGCGGGTCCGCGCGCAGGCGGCTGCATCGCGGGAACCCTGGCGGGACCTTCTGGTAGGCCAAAGCCGCGCGATGGAGACGGTGGTCGAGGCCATCCGCCTGATCGGGCCCCGGCGCTGCACCGTGTTAATCGCCGGTGAAACAGGAACGGGCAAGGAGATGGTAGCGCGGGCGCTCCACATGGCGAGTCCGCGGGCGGGCCAGCCGATGGTATCCATCAACTGCAGCGCGTTGCCCGAGAACCTCCTGGAAGCCGAGCTGTTCGGACACGTAAAAGGCGCCTTTACCGGCGCCATCAGCTCCCGCATCGGCCGTTTCGAGCAGGCTAACCGCGGCACGCTGTTTCTAGACGAGATCGGCGATATGCCTATCGAGTTGCAGGCCAAGCTGCTGCGCGTCCTGCAAGACCGCGAAATACAGCGGCTGGGGAGTTCCGAGAACATTCGCGTGGACGTTCGCGTGGTGGCCGCCACCAATGTGAACCTGGCCGAGCGGGTCCGCCAGGGCAGGTTCAGGGAAGACTTGTACTACCGGTTGAATGTAGTGCCCCTCGATGTGCCTCCGCTCCGCAAGCGCGAGAGCGATGTCCCGCTGCTGGCGGAACATTTCGTACGCAAGATCTGCCAGCTTGAAGGTATTCCGTTGAAGCAGGTGATGCCCGAAGCTTTGCTGCGTCTGCGTTGCTGCCCTTGGCCGGGCAACGTGCGTCAGTTGGAGAACGCCGTCGAAATGGCGGTGGCCATGAGTGGAGACCGCACCACCCTGTATGCCAGCGATTTCGGCCTGACCAAGCTGCCCAGCCTGGAAGTTGTGCAGACCAGAATCCACGCCGATCCGACGGAGGCGCCGGATTGGACGGATTTCGCGACCGCCGTTAGCCTCTTCGAACACAACATGCTGCAAAAAGCGCTGTCCAAGACCGCCGGCAACCGGACGGCCGCCGCGGAACTGCTGGGCATGAAGCGTACGACGCTCATCATGAAGCTGCGCAGCTTCGAGAACCAGGGCGTCCTGCGCGCCAGTTAGTGCGCTGTCCCGCCTAATAATCGACAATATCAAGACCTGGGATGTGGGACGGCCCGGTTAGGCGATCTGATAGGCATCGTGGGGCAGCGCCATGCGCTGCCGCGGGGCTTAAGCCCCGCCTGGGCGAGCTTCGCTCGCCCGCTGAAGATTGGCCATTTCAGTGGCAGACCACGTGGCGCACGCTCTCAGCGTGCCGTGTCGGCACTCTCCAGAAACCCTCCCCTGTAGGTTTACGCCGCTTGCTCTCCAGAAACTTCCCCCGTAGGTTTACGCCGTTTGCTGGATAACTAATTGAAACCCAAGCTTTTTCGCTTTTTTGGTGAGGACCCGAATCTGTTGTTCGCGGTACCTGCTTTCGTAGTATGCGGTCCCTTTGTCCACATA
>Ga0187871_10000569_pt1 | contig 35298 bp, 32 predicted proteins | sample June2016WEW_16_1_FD_132988 | JGI IMG/M metagenome (GOLD analysis project Ga0187871, IMG submission 132988) | Peatland microbial communities from SPRUCE experiment site at the Marcell Experimental Forest, Minnesota, USA - June2016WEW_16_10 | ecosystem: Environmental > Terrestrial > Soil >...
CACACGGTCGCGAGCGACAGCTTTTCAGGCTCATTGACCATTGGAAACGAAGGTCGTTTTCAGGCTCATTCTGTATTGGAATCAAGTTCCGATTTCAGGCTCATTCTACGATTGGAAAATGCTAGGGGCAGGCTCGCAGCCTGCGCGGGCCTCGCAGGCCCGTTCTTTGGGGTTGCGCCAACCTCGCCAGTGCCCCACAATACGACGAGGGGCAAACCATGCTTACATCCGCACTCCGCAAACATTTCCTGTTGCTGACGCTTCTGCTGCCGGCCGCCTGGGCTCAGCCGAAGGTCGATCTCGGCATCGTCTCGCGCATCAAAACCGAAGCCTACGACCACTCCAAGGTTATGGATCATCTCTCCTGGCTGAGCGACGTCTACGGCCCGCGGCTGACCGCCTCACCCGAGTTTTTCCAAGCCGCCGATTGGGCCGCCGCGCGGCTGCGCGAGATCGGTCTGAGCAACGTACACCTGGAGACCTGGGGACCGTTCGGGCGCGCCTGGACTGCCGAGCAGTGGTCCGTCGAAATGCTGGAGCCGCGCTACGCCGTGCTGGATGCCACGCCGCTGGCCTGGACCGCGAGCACCAATGGCGCCATCACCGGTGAAACGATCCTCGCGCCGCTGCCGCGCACCCGCGATTTGAAAAAGGCGCGCGAGGAGCTCGCAGCCTATCGAAAGCAGTGGACCGGCAAACTGCGCGGCAAGTTCGTGATGCTCGCCGATGCCAAGATTCCGGCCGCGCAGACCAAGCCGCAGTTCCGGCGTTACACGGATACAGACTTGGCGGAGATCGCCGCGGCGCCGGAACACGCAGCCAAGCACTACGGGAAGCTGCAGGACTTGAACTGGCCGGAAGATCCGGAAGAGATCATTAAGTTCTTTATGGGTCTGCCGGAATCCGTTATCGACGAGTGGTTCCATGAATTCATCCGGCTGGCGACCGAGAGGAACGGCTTCTTACTGGACGAGGGCGTACTCGGCATCCTCATGCGCGACGACCGCTCTCACGACGGCACTACCAACGCGGAACAAGCCGGATCTCACAAGAGCGCCGATCCGCTCGCGCCGCCTATGTTCGTAATCACCGCGGAACAATACAACCGCATGGCGCGCGTGATGGAAAAGAAGACGCCGGTGCGCGTGCGCATGTCGCTTAAGGTGCGCGCTTCCGACGCGGACGTGAATTCCGCCAACATCGTTGGAGAAATCCCCGGCGGCAAGAAGCCGGACGAAGTAGTGATGATCGGCGCGCACTTCGATTCCTGGCATGCCGGCACGGGCGCCACCGATAACGGCGCCGGCAGCGCGGTGACGATCGAGGCGATGCGCATTCTGAAAACGCTGAACGTAACGATGGATCGCACCGTGCGGATCGGCCTGTGGAGCGGCGAGGAAGAAGGCCTGTATGGCTCAGAGGCCTACGTAAAGCAACATTACGGCGATGCCAAAACCATGAAGCTCTTGCCGGATCACGCCCGGTTTTCCGGCTACTTCAACTTGGATAACGGCAGCGGCGGGATTCGCGGCGTCTACCTGCAGGGGAACGACGCCATGCGCCCGCTGTTTGAATCCTGGCTGGCGCCGTTCCGCGACGAGGGCGCCACCACCATCACCGTCAAGGACACCGGCGGCACCGACCATCAGTCCTTCGATGCCGTGGGTCTGCCGGGATTCCAATTCATTCAGGATCCGCTCGATTACGGCAGCGTCACGCACCATTCCAGCATGGACACCTACGATCACGCGGTGCCCTCCGATTTGATGGAGTGTGCCGCGGTCATCGCGGCTGTGGTGTATCAAGCCGCCAATAGCCCGGAGCTTCTGCCGCGAAAGGAACTGCCCAAGCCGCGCTAGCCGGCGCGGCGCTTCAGCCTGTGGAGTTTCTACGTTTGCGGCACGCGAAACCCTGGGGGCGGGCTTGAGCCCCGCTGCCCTCCCTCGCCGACCCCGTGGACGATGTCTGGGGCGCGGTCACCTCCCGCATCGATCTCGACCCACATCGAAGTCGTTTCCTCCTCCACTTGGTCATGAATCCGAGATCGCCACAGCCGCACGCCATCCGCGCAATCGAAGGGACTGGCCCAAGGGTGCATCGTCGCCCGCCAACCGGAATGGGCTTCCCTCTCGTGGGGCAGGCGTCTACGCCTGCGGCGGGTCTCCAGACCCGCCCCTTCCCCGCGGCTCGCAGCCGTTTCGGGGGCTGGAGGTCTGCGAGATGGACATCGCATGAGCCGGTCTGGCAGACCGGGCAGCGCATGGCGCTGCCCCACTCACTGCTTTTTCGGCGGCGTTACCGGCCCGCGCAGAATGATCTTCAGCGCACGGTCGCCATTTTCCCCGCTCACCCACTTCACGGTCACCTTCTGCTTCAGCTTGGGTTTGCCGCCCAGCGGCTGCATGACGGTCTCCGCTGAAACGGCGAAGGTGCGCACCGTCGCTTTCCCCAACACCGTGCGCGTCAAAGTGATACTCTCGTCGGTCAGCGAGGTGACCACTCCGGCGAAGAACTGGTCCGCCGCCGGCTGCTGCACGCTGGGCGGCGGGTCCTGGCTGCGTACCGGATTGGAGCCCGCCAAGGCCAGGAACACACTAATCGCACCGCACGAGAGCAACCGCACATTCCTTAGATTAAGAAAAAGGAATGAAGGCGGGGTAAACTTCGGATTAAAGTTCATTCATCCCAGTACCGCACCGCTTGCGGCTCCTGTCGGGACGGGTTCCATCGGCGCCGGCTCGGCCATTGCCGGGGGCAGCGAGATGGTGAAGCGTGTGCCTTTGCCGGGCGCGCTGTCTACCCGAATCGTGCCGCCGTGGGCCTTGGCGATCCAGGCCACGAAGCTCAACCCCAGGCCCAGCCCGGGCTCCGCGGTGGCACAGGTTTCCTGCGCCGGCACGCGGTAGAAGCGCTCGAAAATGTGCGGGATGTGCTCTTCGGGGATGCCGCAGCCGGTGTCTTCCACTGCGATCTCAATGGCTTCCGGCAAGCTGCGTAGGGCCACGTGTACGCGTCCCCCGGCCGGAGTGAACTTCAGGGCGTTCGACAGCAGGTTCGAAAGCATCCGCTCCAGTTGCACGCGGTCCACTTCGGCGGCGCATTCCGGCGGCAGGTCGCTCGAAAGCTCCACGCGGGCGCCCTCGGCCGGTATCTGGAATTGGTCCACGATGTCGCGCACCACCGGCGACAGATCCAGCCGCGTCTTCTGCAGCGCGAGCTGCCCGGATTCGGCTTGCGAAAGCAGCAGCAACGCCCGCACGATTTGCGAGAGCCGCTCGATATCCTGCAGGGAATTCAGCGTGGCGTCGCGATACTGGTCCACGGTCTTGGCGGTGAACAGCGCCACCTCCAGTTGTCCGCGGATAGCCGTGATGGGGGTGCGCAACTCGTGCGAAACGTCGGTCGAGAACTGGCGGATCTGTTGGAACGAGTTTTCCAGCCGCTCGATCATCCGGTTAAAGGTAAGGATGAGGTAATCCAACTCATCGCCCGCGGCGCGCGTAGGGATGCGCAAGCTCAGGTTCGAGCCCGTGATGCTTTGCGCGGTCCGCGCCACCTGCATCACGGGCCGCAGCACGCGTCCGGTAAGAAACCAGCCCAGCAGGCATCCGCAAAGCAGCGAGAACGGGATCAGCCCGGCGTACATCCAGGTATAGCGCTTCAGGATTTTCTCACCCTCGTCCATGGGCCGGCCCACGGCCACGTAGAACGGGCTATGATGCTTGTCGTCATAGACCACGCCGGCGCGGATTAAATACGGAATGCCATGCGGGCTCGCGCTGCGCTTCCAGACCGGCTGGCCGCCGCGGATGGCCGCCTCGATTTCCTTGGGCTGCTCGATGCCGATGGACCCATATATGGTGGAGACTTCCATCACGCAACCTTTGGCATCCGTCAGCACATAGACGCGCCGCAGCCTCTCCACGGCGAAGTCCTCATCGGGATCGACCTTGTCGTACTCCCAGGTAGCCTTGAAGGGCGGGCAAGGCTCATGCTCGGCGGCGTGTCCCCGCGCGGGCAGCCTCTCAATGTGCAGATAGCCCTTCATGGCGGCCCATTCCTGCTCCAGTAGGTCGTGCGCTTCGGAGTTCAGGGTGTAAGCCAGGCGCTCCCGGAAGAGCGCGGCGGTGCCCACCAGCAACAGCGCGAACAGCAGCGCGTATCCGGCCGTCAGGCGGAAGCGCAGGCCGCGTGTGAGATGGCGCTTCGCGGACACGCTACACCTGCCGCTCCGCCGGCTGCTCGGCCGGCTTCTCGGCGGCCTTATCGGGCGCTTCGATCATGTATCCGATGCCGCGCACGGTTTGGATCAGCTTCTGCGGGAAGCGGTCGTCGATCTTGCTGCGCAGGTGCCGGATATAGACGTCCACGATGTTGGTGAGGCCGTCGTAGTCCATGTCCCAGACGTGTTCCACGATCATGGTGCGGCTGAGCGGGCGGCCCTTGTTGCGCATCATGTATTCCAGAATGCCGAATTCCTTGGGGGCCAGGTCGATGGGCTCGGCGGCGCGGGTGACTTTGCGGCGGATGCAATCGAGGGCCAGGTCGGCCACCTGGAGGCGCTCGGGAGCGGGTTGGCCGCGCCGCAACAGCGCGCGTACGCGGGCCAGCAGTTCCACGAAAGCGAAGGGTTTCACCAGGTAATCGTCGGCGCCCTGCTCCAGGCCGCGCACCCGGTCGTCGAGCGCCCCGCGCGCGCTCAGGATCAGCACCGGCGGACCGGCTTTGCGGTGACGGACCTTTTCCAGCACTTGCAGGCCGTCCATATCGGGCAGCATGATATCCAGGATGACCAGGTCGTAGTCGGTGGCATGCACGAATTCCAGGGCGGTGCCACCGTTGGGGGCGGCATCCACGGCGTAGCCCGCGCCCTGGAGGCCCCGGCAAAGGAAATCCGCGATGCGCTTTTCGTCTTCCACTACCAGGAGTCGCACATCATTAGCTTAACAGAGCTTAACAGGTGAGACGGGCCTCCTGGGGGTGTTGAGTGCTTAACCGTTTTGGGGATTCCTGACCGACAGAAACCCCTCCCTGACGGTCGCGGCTCAGTAAACCGTGCGCAATCAACGCGAGTAATTATCGAGCCGCGACCGTCGGGAAGCGGTTTCCTTAACCCGGAAATCCCCAAAACAGTTACGCACCCGCCTGCCTCCAACCTGCCTCGCGCGTGCGCACAAAACCGGCGCAAAAGACGATACTATGATTCAGACTATGCTCTCTCGATTCCGCTTCCCCATCGCCATCGCAGCCGTCATCTTGCTGGAAACCGCGGCGGCGGCCGCCTCCACCACCTACACCCTGGTCACCGAGCCGGACCAGGGAATCACGCCCATCTACAACTTCATCGGCACCGCCAAGAAAACCATCGACATGACCATGTACGAGTTCACGGACACTACCGGCGAGCAGCTTCTGGCGCAAGCCGCTGCCGCGGGCGTGACGGTGCGCGTCATCTTGGATCAAAACCTGGAAAAAAGCAGCAACACCGCCGCCTACAATTACCTCACGGCAAACGGCGTGCAGGTGCATTGGGCAAACCCCATCTACGCCGCGACGCACCAGAAAACCATCACCGTGGATGGCGCCACGTCGGCGGTCATGACGCTGAACCTGACTTCTCAGTATTATTCCACCAGCCGGGACTTCGCGGTCATCGAAAACGACCCCAACGACGTGGCGGCCATCGAGGCAACCTTCAACGCCGACTTCACCAACGCGGCGATCACGCCGCCCGACGGCGACGATCTGGTATGGAGCCCCACCAACTCCCAAAGCGCTCTGCTGGCATTGATTAACGGCGCGCAGCACAGCCTCCTGATCGAGAACGAAGAGATGAGCGACACCAATATCGTCAACGCCCTGGTGAGCGCGGCTGCGCGCGGCGTGCTGGTGCAGATCGCCATGACCAACGACGATAACGAGTACTCGAGCGAGTTCAACCAGATTGTGGCGGCCGGCGGCGAGATTTCCACCTATGCGGAGACGGCGTCTTTGTATATCCATGCGAAAGTCATTCTGGCGGATTACGGCAGTCCGGACGCCCAGGTGTTCATCGGCTCGGAAAACTTCTCCAGCGCTTCCCTGACGGAGAATCGCGAGCTGGGGCTGATTATCTCCGATTCTGCGATTCTGGCCTCGATCTACGGCACGCTGACCGGCGACTTCACGGGAGGCACACCCTGGTCCGGCAGCAAGGCCGGGTTTTCGATCATGGCCAGTCCCGATACGCTGACGGTGAGCGACGGAAGTTCCGGCACGGCCACCGTCGCAACCCAGGTCTTCGACAAGTTCGATTCCGCGGTTTCGCTGACGGCCGGCGGCCTGCCCTCGGGCGCCACGGCCAGTTTCAGTCCGTCCAGCATCGCGGCGCCCGGCTCCGGGTCTTCCACCCTCGCCATCAACGTGGGTGCGTCAACTGCCGCGGGCACTTACACCGTCACGGTAACAGGCAAAGGCGGCGGCGTGACGGAGACGGCCAGTCTGACGCTTACGGTCGGCTCGGGATCGACGCCCAGCTTCACCATTTCCGCCTCGCCCACCTCGCTGACAATAGACCAAGGCGCCGATGGCGCCAGCACGATTACCACTGCCGTCTCCGGCGGCTTCGATTCCGCAATTGCGTTGAGCGCCTCCGGCCTGCCTTCCGGAGCGACGGCCAGCTTCAATCCCGCATCCATCGCCGCGCCGGGCTCCGGCTCTTCGATCCTGACGATTTCGGTGGGATCCGGGACGGCCGTGGGCACCTACACGGTCTCCGTCACGGGCTCCGGCGGCGGCTTGACGCACACGGCCAGCCTGACGCTCACGGTGAGTTCGGGATCGACGCCAGGCTTCACCATTTCCGCCTCGCCCACCTCGCTGACAATAGACCAAGGCGCCAATGGCACCTGCACGATCACCACTGCCGTCTCTGGCGGCTTCAATTCCGCAATTGCGTTGAGCGCCTCCGGCCTGCCTTCCGGAGCCACCGCCGGCTTCAATCCGGCATCCATCGCGGCGCCCGGCTCCGGCTCTTCCGTCCTGACGATTTCGGTGGCGTCCTCCACGGCCGTCGGCGCCTACACTGTGACAGTCACCGGCTCCGGCGGCGGCGTGACCCAGACGGCAACCGTCTCTCTTACGGTCGCTGCCGGCGGCGGAGGCACCCAGTTGATCGTAGATGGCGGCTTTGAGAGCGCCACGCAGTCCGGCAACAGTGCGCCCGGATGGACCGCCACCACCAACATCTCCGGCCACAACGTGATCGCTTATGAAGGCCCGTACCCGCACACGGGGACCAACTACGCAACCGAGGGCGGGTACAACAACGATAACGATACGCTCACCCAGACTGTGACGATCCCATCGAATATCGCATCGGCCACCCTGACTTTCTGGGTGAATGTGGTGACCCAAGAAACCACAACATCGACTAAGTACGATTACCTTTACGTGGAAATCCATAACACTGCCGGCACAAAGCTGGCGACGCCTCTAACGCTGAGCAACCTGGATAACAAATCGTCGAACAATACTAACGGAGTTTATTTCCAGCCCGCGGCGGTTAGCCTGACAGCGTACAAAGGGAAGACTATTCAACTGGTGTTCCATGCGACTAACGATTACGAAAAGACGACCACTTTCAACATCGACGACGTATCCCTGACTACGCAGTAGGCGGTGGGGGGCGTTGCGCGCAAAGCGGGTCCTGGAGGACCCGCGCAGGACTGGCGTCCTGCCCCACCGGCATCGCAGTTTGCCGGAGATCGACAAGCCGAATGACGCCGCCTTTCAGCGGCGGGCCGCGTTGGCGTACCATGGCTGATGGGCTTGCTCCACATACGACATAGAATCGGCTTGGCCGCCGCGGCCCTGGTACTGTTCATCACAGTCTGCCACCGGATATTGGAGACCCCTCTGTGGGGCGTCAACGGCGCCCGGCTCATGCCGTCGGCCGCGCTCGCCAACGGCGTCGATTACTACGTCCTTTTGCCGCCCGGCGGACCACTCTACATCAGCCTGTACGGGCCGATGGGCGCCATTGTGTATCTGCCCGCCACCTTGTTTCCTTCGCCAAATAGCGCGGTCCTCGCGGGATCCGCCATCACCGCGATGCTGTGCTTTTCGGCGGCGGCGTTCCTGCACCTATCGCCATCCAAACCTGGGCAAAGCGCGGTCGATGTACTGGCTTTCCTGACCGCGGCCTTCCTGATGTGTTATCTCGAGCCGCTCAAGTACGCTTGCTTCAACATCCACGTCGACGGTCCCGGCCTGGCGTTTGGCGCGGTGGCTTGCGGCGCGCTTTACCCTGGCCGGCCCGAAAAATGGCGCGCGGCCCTGCCGGTTTCCGCTTTCTGCGCCATTCTGTCCATTTTCTGCAAGCAGCCATTTCTGCCGGTTCCGTTCGCGCTGCTCGCCTATTTATGGGCAGCCGAGGGACGCCTACGGGCGCTCCGTTACCTGGGGTGGCTGGCCGCGGCGGGCGGCCTGGCCGGCGGCGCCGCGCTATTTGCGGCAGGTCCTGCGCGCCTCTATCACTGTATGATCTGGATACCCGCGCATCATCCCTGGAACAACCCGTCGCACATCGTCAGCGCCATCCAGGCTTTGCGGAGTTTCATCCGGCTATCCATGCCGGTGCCGGTCCTCTTGCTGGCATGCCTGGCGTATTTCCTGACCGGCGGGCGGCTCGGTGGACCGGCTCCCGGTGGATCGATGCGGCGTGCGCTGGCGGCCCACCGCGCCGCGCCGTTGCTGCTGGTGGGGGTCGCCCTGCTGCCCTTCTCCATCGCCGGCCGCGCCAAAGCCGGCGGCGATGTCAATAGCCTGAGCTTCTCTCTGTTCTTTCTCACGTGCAGCCTTACAGTGCTGCTGGCGGACGTCTGTCGCGGCGCGCAAAACGGCGCCACGCGCCGTCTGGCGGTTTCCGTATTGGCGGCCACCATGCTCCCGCTGGCCCTATCCGAAGCTCCTCTGGCCGTCGATATCCGCGCCAGCGCCAGGCGCTTGCCCCAGGCCCCCCAACAAGTCGCTTTCGAGTATCTGCGGCGCCATCCGGGTCAAGCGTACTTCCCGTGGCTTCCGCTATCCCACTTCTACGCGGAACACCAGTTCCGTCATTATGCTTTCGGCATAGCCGACCGGTTACTGGCTGGAGAGCCGGTCGGTAACGCGGACTTCCTTGCGTACACCCCGCGCGACCCGCGAATCGTTGCATTTACCAACGACGGAACCCCACGGCTGTTCGCGCACGACCTCATGAACTATCTACCTGAGTACACCGACCAGGTGAATGACCCCGAGCTGCCCGGCTGGCTGGTATACGCGAAGCGGCATTTCTAATTAACCCAATCGGCGATAAGTCGGAATCTCGCCGGCTTCACCTCCGGTTTTCATCTCGCACGCGCCGCTTTCCGGCCAGCGGGGCGTTCAGAAACTCCAGGAACGGCGTCAACGCGCGAAACCGCTTTTCGATTTCCGTAAACAGTTCCGCCGCGGGATGATCGGCGCAGAAGCCCTTCGGCATGCGCGCAAGCTGCGAACCGTAACACTGCGCCGAGCAGCCGCTTGATCGCGCTCGATGCCGCCAGTTGCCGGAACTCCGCGTGCCGTTCCGCGATGTGCGTGCGCACGGCCAGCAGCGTTTCCGGCTGCGGCATGTAGATGCCGCCACCCACATCCACGCCCTTGTGCGAGATCGCGAAGTAGTAACCCGCCGCGCCATGCTTCTCCATCCCGCGGCGCGAGAACGACGCCGCGATTTGCGTCTTGCAGGGCGTCTTGTCGGGACTGAAGCGCGTGTCGCGATAGACGCGGTAGATGGCCCGCGGGGCATCCGTCACGTAATCCGGCGTAGTCAAATTCAACGCCGTCACCAAAAGTCCACCATGGGCGCTTTCACCTTTTCGCCGTAGACCGTCTTGCGCGGCTGGAACCATTCGCGCGTGTTGTGGCCTGCGAGATTTCCGCTCGATTTTGGCAGGCGCGCTTCCCGCAACAGAGTAGGATGTTTAGAAATATCAAAGATTGACATCGGCTTGGTCCCTTCGGTATATTACGAGACGGGCAAACCAGTGGACCAGATGAACGTGTCAGTTACGGATCGTCTCGCAGGCTACGTTCGCAAGAAGGTGAAGAGCGGGCGGTATAACAATGCGAGCGAGGTAGTCCGGGAAGCCCTACGGCGGATGGAGGATGAGGACGACAGAACGATACGGCTCGCGCGGCCTACGGCTGAGGATCTGGTTTCCGATCTGACGGGGCTGCAACTCGAAGACATCCGGCAGCGGGTTCGGGCGAGCATCGATTCGATCGGAGCGGGAGAGTATACCGAGTATGAGGGGCGCGCAGGTTTGCGGATGCTGGCGGATGAGGTGAAGGCCAGGGGGCGCCGGCGCTTCGCCCGGAAAGTCTCCGGCGAGTGACGCGGTATCGCGTCTCCACGGGCGCGGCGCGGGATCTCGACGAGCTCTTTCTCTACTGGGCCATGCGGGCAGGTCTTGAGGTTGCGGACCGGCTCATTGACGGCATCACCGAACGGTTCTGGCTGCTGGGTGAACATCCGGAAGCGGGCAAGCCCGCGGATGAGATCGCCGCGGGTGTGAAGTGCTTTCCGGCCGGCAAATACCTCATCTACTACCGCACGCGGCGGGGGAAGGAGATCCTGCACATTTTCCACGGCAGTCGAGAGCAGAAGCGGGCTTTCAAAGAGGCAGCGAAGCGCAAAGCCGGCTTCGGAATGTGAGCTGCGCAATTGCCGCTGGCCGGACGATCCGGAACCGTCCGGGGAAACCGACCAGTCGGTCTTGCCGCCGCGAGAGTATGCAGGTCGGGCCGGGATTCCGGCGACCCACCTGAAACTGGCCTGCGCATCAGCCGGCCGGGACGCGGATCGCGGCCCGTGGGAACCATTTCTCCCAGTACAGGTACCAGGCTTTGCTAAGTTAAACTGCCCATCGCCCGTACCGTAATGGAAATATCTTCGTTGTAGATTCCGGAAACAACCGATTCAGAAGTTCACAAGCAGCGGCGCCTTCATCGGCAAGTGGGGGACCCAGGGAGCGGGCTTGGGACAGTTCGAGAATCCCTGGGGCGTGGCCGTGGTTGCGAGTGGGAATGTGTATGTCTCGGACGGCGGGTGTGAGTTATGCCAAACGGATAATACCAACAATCGCATCGAAAAGTTCCCGAACGACGGGCGCTTCATCACCACTTGGGTAGCGATGGCTTGGGAGACGGACAGTTTAACCTGCCTCTGAGTTTAGGAGTGGACTCGAGCGGAAACGTATTTGTGAGTGACCAATGGAACGGGCGCGTGCAGGAGTTCGCACCGTGCGGGGCAGGCTACGCGGGTGACGCGGAAGCCGCAGCCGCGCCGCCCGTCAGAAGAACCGCTCCCCGCTTTCCCGCCGCTTCCCCACCAGAGGGGCGTTCAGAAACTCGTGAAACGGCGCCAGCGCGCGAAACCGCTTTTCGATTTCCGTAAACAGTTTCGGCGTAGTCACGATCGCCGCATCCAGCGTGGTGAACAGCAGGAATTGCTTGAACCGCAACAGGTCCGCCGCCGGATGATCGGAGCAGAAGCCCTTCGGCACGCGCGAAAGCTGCGCGCCGTACACTGCGCCGAGTAGCCGCTTAATGGCGGGCGATGCCGCCAGCTTGCGGAACTCCGCGTGCCGTTCGGCGATGTGCGTGCGCACCGCCAGCAGCGTCTCCGGCGTAGGCATGTGTATGCCGCCACCCACATCCACGCCCTTGTGCGACACCGCGAAATAGTATCCCGCTGCGCCGTGCTTTTCCATGCCGCGCCGCGAGAACGACGCCGCGATTTGCGTCTTGTAGGGCGTCTTGTCGGGACTGAAGCGCGTGTCGCGATAGACGCGGTAGATGGCCTTCGGGGCATCCGTGACGTAGTCCGGCGCGAAATCCATCATGGCGCTGTTCAGGGCCGTCACCAGCTCCACCATGGGTGCTTTCACCTTTTCGTCGTAGACGTTTTTGCGCGGCTGGAACCATTCGCGCGTGTTGTGGCCGGCGAGGCCGCGGTAGAACGTGATTGCCTCCGCGGGAAAGCCCGGAAACCCGGATCGCATAGCTGCCTCCTATAATTGAATCGATGGACTCCACGCTGGCGCGCCTGTCCGAAATAACCAATTTAACCGTTTCTCGCGACGCGCCGCTGTCCGCTTACACGCGATTCGCCATCGGCGGGCCGGCCGATATCTATGCCGAAACCGAAAGCGTGGAATCTTTTATCCAGGCGCTTGCGGCGGCGCGCGCGAGCGGCCGCGACTACATGGTGATGGGCGGCGGCACCAACCTGATCGTGTCGGACCTGGGTTTCCGCGGCATCATGCTGCGTTTCGTGGCGCGGCGCATGCTTGCGGCGGGCGACCGCGTGCAGTGCGATGCCGGCGCTGTTTTGCAGGATCTGGTGGATTTCGCCATCGATCGCGGCCTGCAGGGCCTCGAGACTCTGGCCGGCATTCCCGGCTCGGTGGGCGCGGCCGTCTATGGCAACGCCGGCGCGTATGGCCATTCCATCTCCGAGCGCGTGCGTCAGGTGCGCTTCTTCGATGGCGAGTGCGTGCGTGTATTCGACAACGCGGAGTGCGAATTTCACTATCGCGAAAGCGTCTTCAAACGCCGCAAAGACTGGGTCGTATTCTCAACCGAACTGCGCCTCTCGCCCGCGGATGCCGCGGCTTTGCGCCAGACGGCGGACGATATCGTGAGAGTGCGCAACGAGAAGTTCCCCGTCACCATGAAGTGCGCGGGCAGCATCTTCAAGAATTTTCTGCTGGCGGAATTGCGGCCCGCCATAGCCGCCCAGGTTCCCGAAAAGGCGATCCGCGAAGGCAAAGTGCCCGCCGCATATTTCCTCGAACAGGTGGGCGCGAAGGGCATGTCGCGGGGAGATATCCACGTGGCCGGTTATCATGCCAACCTGATCTACAACGCCGGCGGAGGCACCGCCGCGGACCTTTGCGCGCTGATCGAGGAGCTGAAGGCGCGGGTGCGCCGCCAGTTTGCCGTCGAGCTGGAGGAGGAAGTGCAATACGTGGGGTTCTAGCAAGCCGCGCTTCGCGCGCCGTGGCTGGTGGTTGGTGGCTGGTGGCTGGTGGGTGTGCCTTCCGGCTCAAGCCGCCGATCTGCACGAGGCGGTCACCTCCGGGGACGTGGAACAGGTGCGCGCGCTGTTGGCTGCCGGCGCGGACGTGAACGCGCGCGACACACTGGGGGCCACCGCTTTGCATGACGCGGCCTGGAGCGGCAACCGCGAAATCGCCGCCCTGCTCATCGCGCACGGCGCGGAAGTGAATGCCCGTCATCGGGAAGCCGGATCTACGCCGCTCGATTACGCGGTGATCAAAGATAACCGGGAAGTGGCCGATCTGCTGCTGGCGCATGGCGCCACCGTGGAGGCCGCGGATCGCTCGGGCGCGACGGCGCTGCACCTGTCCGCCACGCGCGGCTACCTGGACATGGCGGCGTTGCTGTTGGCCCACGGCGCGAACGTCAACGCGCGCGACAAATCCGGCGCAGCGCCGCTCGACGAGGCTGCGTGGAGGGGCTATCGCGCCATCGCCGCGCTGCTGCTCGAAAAAGGCGCGGCGGTCGACGCGCGCAATGCGGAAACCGGCGCCACACCGCTCAACGAAGCCGCCGCGAAAGGCCACGCGGACATGGTCGAACTGCTGCTGGCGCATGGCGCGGACGTGAATGCGCGCGACAACTCGGGTGCATCGCCGCTCGAAAACGCATCGCGCTACCGCAATGCGGCGGTCGTGGATCTGCTGATGGCGCACGGCGCGACGCTGGCCAAGAAGGATCAGCCCGGATTCACCCTGCTGGATGAGGCCGTGCTGAAAGGCCAGGCCGACATGGTGGAACTGCTGGCCGGCAAGGGCGCGGATGTCAACGCGCACAACCAGGAAGGTTCGACCGCGCTGGCGGATGCCGCGCTGAAGGGTTACACGGAGATCGCGCGCATCCTGCTGGACCATGGCGCGCGCGTCAACGAGAAGAACTCCGCCGGCGCCACGCCACTGCATGACGCGGCGTTGGGCGGGCATCGCGAGATGGCGGCGCTGCTGCTCGACCGCGGCGCGGGTATTAACGCGCGCGACGCCGCGGGCGAGACGCCGCTCTACAACGCGGCTTCCTGGGGCCGCCGCGACGTAGTGGAATTATTGCTCGCGCGCGGGGCGGATGCGGATCTGCGCACCAAGGCGGGCGCCACCGCGCTGGATGGCGCTACCACCAACGGATTCGAGGATATCGCCGCGTTATTGCGTGCCCGCGTGCCCCGGTAGGCGTAGGAAGCCGTGAATACACTTTGTTCGCGTCGGCGTAGTATCCGGCGATGGCGCCCGTCTGGTTGATGCCCAGGCCCTGCGTGCCCAGCAGGGCGCCCGTACCCGCTCCCGGCGCGTCGAACGTAGTGATATTGGCGCCGACGCCACGCAGAAAGCCGTGATAGACGAGGTTCGCGTCCAGATAGTAGCCCGCGATGGAACCCGCCGTGTTCACGCCATACGCTTCCGTCCCTTCACCAATGCCGGTGCCCGCGCCCGGCGCATCGACACTGGTTATGGTGCCATTGGCCGCGCGCAGGAAGGCGTGCAACGCACCGCTCGGATCGAAGTAATAACCCGCGATAATCCCGGCCGTATCGATGCACTCGACCACGGTGCCCGAGCCGGAGCCGGTGCTGGCGCCCGGGACATCGAACGTGGTGATCTTGCCGCTAGCGGCCCGCGCGAAGCCGTGCCATACATCGTTGGCGTCGATATACGATCCCGCGATAGCTCGCGCCGGGTTGATGCTCTCGCCTAAGGTGCCCTGGCCTGGTCCGGTGCCCGCGGCCGGAACGTCGAACGTGGTAATGACACCGGCGGGTGTGCGGGCGAAGCCATGATTGACGCTGCTCGCGTCACGGTAAAACCCTGCGATATGTCCGGCTGTGTTAATGCTCCGGGCGAAAGTTCCGGTGGCGCCCGAGGCATCAATCGCGTGGATGGCGCCGTCGGCATCGCGCACGAAGCCGTGGAAGGCGAAGTTCGCGTCCTCGTAATACCCCGCGATCAGCCCGCCCGCATTGATACTTTGCGGAAAGGTCCCCTCCGGATAGCTGGCACCCGCGCCCGGCGCATGGAATACGGCGATGGTACCGGCGGAAGCCCGCACGAAGCCATGGTACACGAAACCCGTGTCCGCGTAGTATCCCGCGATGTTCTCCGACTCGTCGATACCTACGGGGAAGGTGCCCTGATTGGCGCCCGTGCCGGCGCCCGGCGCGTCGAAGGTCGTATAGGTGGGCTGGGTCTGCTGCGCGAACGTTCCCTCCGCAAAAAGCCCACCGAGGCAGAAACAAAGGACAGTCGTTTCGATCGATATCTTCATTACGGTCAGCCTAATCCGGAGCCATTGGAGCTTTCACTCACGGCGCCAGCAGGAAGCCGTGAGACAAATTGTTCGCGTCGGTGTAATATCCGGCGATGGCCTCCGCCGCGTCGATGCCGGCGGCGATGGTGCCCTGGAAGGCGACGGTGCCCGCGCCGGGAGCCTCGAATCCGGTGATGGCGCCCTGGGGGGTGCGCACGAAGCCGTGCAACGCATCGGCCGCGTCAACGTAATATCCCGCGATAGTCCCGGCCCGGCTGTTACAAAAGGCCACGGTGCCCTGGCTGGCGGCGGCGCCCGCGCCGGAAGCGTCGAACGTGGCGATCGTGCCATCGGCGGCGCGCACGAAGCCGTGAAAAACAGATCCCGCGCCGGTGTAATATCCGGCGATGGCCCCCGCCGCGTCGATGCTCTCGGAAACGGTGCCCTGACCGGGGGCGGTGCTGGCGCCCGGAGCGTCGAACGTGGTGATGGCGCCGCTGGCGGCGCGCACGAAGCCGTGCACCACGATACTCGCGTCGTAGTAGAACCCTGAGATAGTCCCCGCCGCGTCGATAGAGTAAGCCTGGGTTCCCAGATTGGCGGAGGTGCCAGCGCCCGGCACATCGAACGTGGTGATGCCGCCATCGGCCGCGCGCACGAAGCCGTGAGACAGGCCGATCGCGTCAACGTAATGTCCGGTAATCGCGCCCGCCGTGTTGATCGAGTACGCGAAGGTTCCCTGGTTGTCTACCGTGCCCGCGCCCGGGGCGTCAAACTCGGTAATGCCGCCGCCGCTGGCGCGCACGAAGCCGTGGTACGCATGACTGGCGTAGTAATATCCCGCGATCGTTCCCGCCGTATTGATGCCGTACGCGAAAGTGCTGGGGGACGCGCCCGGAGCGTCGAAGGTGGTTATCGAGCCGTTGGCGGTCCGCACGAAGCCGTGATACGCATTGCTCACGTCCGCGTAGTATCCCGCGATGGCCCCCGCCGTGTTGATGGAAACTGCCCAGGTCCCCTGGCCAGCGCCGGCGCCCGCGCCCGGAGCCTCGAACGTGGTGAAGGAAGCCTTGCGGTTCTGGGCGTGCGCCCCCAGGGCGAATGGGCAACACAGAACGAGAGAAGCGACAGCCGTTCCAAGAAACTTGTTCATCCGGTCCTCCTCAATCCATAGCCGGCAGCGGATCACGGCGTCCGCAGGAAGCCGTGATACACACCGCCCCCGTCAACGTAATATCCCGCCACAGCCCCGCCTGCGCCGATACTAGACCCGAAAGTACCTTGGTAGGCAATGTTACCTGCGCCCGGAGCGTCGAACGCGATTAGCTTGCCGCCGGCGCGCACGTAACCATGGAACACATCGTTGGCGTCTTGGTAATTTCCCGTGATCTCCCCAGCCTCATTGACGCTCAGAGCTTCGGTGCCCTGCCCGGCGCCTGTGCCTGCCCCCGAGGCATTGAATTCGGCGATGGCGTCTCCGGCAGCGCGCTCAAAGCCGTGCTGCGCGGACGCGGAGTCCACGTAGTATCCCGCGACAACCCCCGCGTCGTTGATGCTGAGGCCGAAGGTTCCCTGGCCTACGCCGGTACCCGCGCCCGGTGCATCGTACGTGGTGATGGCGCCACTGGCAGTGCGCACGAAACCGTGGCCTGCGCCGTTCGCGTCATAGTAAGCTCCCGCGACGGTCCCGGCCGCATTGATGCCGGCGGCGGTGGTTCCCTGGTAAGCGGCAGTGCCCGCGCCCGGAGCACCGAACGTGGTAATGCCGCCGCTGGCGGCGCGCACGAAGGCGTGAAAGACGAGGTTCGCGTCCAGATAGTATGCCGCGATCGTTCCCGCCGCGTTGATGTCGCCGGCGAGAGTGCCCTGATTCGCTGCCGTGCCTGCGCCCGGAGGGTCGAACGTAGTGATGACGCCATCGGCGGACCGCACGAAGCCGTGAAACGCATAAATCGCTTCAGTATAGTATCCCGCGCTTGCCCCTGCCCGGTTGATGCTCACGGCAGTAGTGCCCAGGTAGGCGCCTGTGCCCGCGCCCGGAGCCTCGAACGCGATGAAGGTGGGCTTACTGTCTTGCGCCGCCGTCCCTACGGCAAAAAGTACGCAAAGACAGAGACGAAGCACGGGCATTCCGGCAAACCTCACTGCGGTCCTCCTTATCCAAAGCTATTGTGGTCAAGTGAGATGTTATCACCGTTCCTCGATTGAAGTAACTGCTGGTGGGGCAGGCGTTTCGCCTGCCTCGGGAGATTGGCCTTTTAGTGGACGGCCCTCGTGCACGCCCCCGGGCGTGCCGTGCCGGTACTCCTGCCGGCACAGGCGGGCATAGCTCGCCTGGCGCAGGCGTTTCGCCCGACTGTCTCTCCACGGCGTCAGCGGGAAGCCGTGATACACACCGCTCGCGTCAAGGTGCCATCCCGCGATAGCCCTGCCGCGGCGATCGCAATGGCGATCGTTCCCCCACGGGCTGCCGTATTTGCGCCCGGAACATTGAACGTCGTTATGGCGGCGCGAAGGCGAGCGTAGCTCGCCTCTGGAGTTTCTACATTTGCTGGAGCTGGAATTGGACGGCCGGGCTTTAGCCGGCGCGGGGCTTAACCTTATGCCACCAAGCCCTGCAAAAAAGCCAGCCAGAGCTTCGAGGCAGGCCGCCTACGAGCCCGCCGCAGGCTGCGAGCCCGTCAAACACATTACTTGCGTCACCGTAGTATCCGGCGATGGCCGTCGCCGCATTGATGCTAGCGGAGACAGTTTGTTTGCCCGCCTTGCGCAACTCGCTCCAGTTGGCGAGCGGAATCGGCGTATTCTTCCTGCCCAGCCGATGGGTGGACACTACGCGCGTTATCGTAGCCCCCCTGATAGCCCCCACCACGTTGAAGGTACCAGCGGTAGTTCCCTGCGCGTAGCCAGTGCCCGCGCCGTTCGGGTAAATTTCTTCATTTCGGGCCTGCTGGCCCGGAGCCATCGGAGTTCTGGCCTAATCTTATCACCACGTCGTGTGGAGAACATTTCGCCTCGCCCGCCACTTCTGCTATTGGCACAATCTCATCCCGCCGAAACCGGCACCGCCGACATGTTCGGCGAGCCGCCGGCCGCGCAACTGGCGCAGTTCGCCCGCCTGGTCGAGCCGCACCTGCCGCGCCTCGACGCAGCTCTGCGCCGCCGACTGAAACCGTGCGATGCGCGGCAGATCAAAGCGCTCTCGCTGATCACCTCGGGCGCCGCGGCCCGCCTGCTCGCGGCCGGCCGGCCCGCCGCCGATTTCTTCGAACAGGTGGCCTACAACAGCCGGCGGCTGGCCAAGCTGAACGCCCCGCCCATGGAAGTGCTGGACACGCTGGAGGTGTACGACCGCGATATGGATGGCTTGCTGGCCAGACACGCGCTCGAAGCCGTCCGGCAGCAACTGCACTTCCGCACCCAATTGGCCGTCAACAGCGCCTACTACCAGGTACGCGAGGCCGAGACGCAAGCCTTCTACGGCCTGCTACGCGCCGAAATGGACGCGACCGGCCTGGACGATCTGCTGCGCCGCTTCATCGTGATCCTGACCCGCACATTCCGCGCGCAGGCCGGCCGCATGATCCCCCTCACGGATCGTCAGCCCATAGCCGCCAATGCGCTCAAGCGCTTGGCACGGCCCCGCTATATCGCTGCCGGCAGTCCCGGACAGGAGCTGGTTTTGGATCGGAGCATGCATGGTGCCTTTCAATCCTACTGGTCCATCCCGTATTTCTCCGGCGGCAAACTCGCCGGGCTCATCCAATTCGGTTTTCCCAAGCCATACCGCTGGCTGCCGCGCGAGCTGGACCTGCTCGCCGCCTTCGCCGATCGTTGCCTGCGCGCCGCCGAACGCGCCCGCCTCTTCGAGGACCTGGCCGCGCGCGAGCGGCAGGTACGCTCGCTGGCGGCACATCTCCTGCGCGCCGAGGAGGAGGAACGCCGGCGCATCAGCCGCGAGTTGCACGACGAGGCCGGCCAATCCATGTTGTTCCTACGTCTGCACCTGGAAATGCTGGAGAGGGGCGCCCCGCCCGATCTGCGGCCGAAACTGGCCGAGGCGCGCGCCGTCACCGAGCGGATCATCGCCGAGATCCGGCGCATCATCGCGGCGCTCAACCCGTCGGCGGTGGAAGAACTGGGCCTGCCCGCCGCCATCCGCCACCTAAGCGCCCGCTTCCGGAAGCTCTACCCCTTTAAGCTGCGCCTGAGGCTAAGCGCTTATGCCGCGCGCCTGCCGCGCGAGACCGAGACCGCCATCTACAGGGTTGTGCAGGAAAGCTATCAGAATATCGCCAAACACTCTGGGGCTTCCCGTGTAAACCTTCTACTGCGATCCACCGATACATTATTGGAGTTGAAAATCGAGGATGACGGCATCGGATTCGATGTGGATGGCGCGGTAGCCCAACCGAAGTCCTTCGGGTTGAAGGGCATGCGCGAGCGGGTCGCCCTGCTGGGAGGCCGCTTGGAGATCCGCAGCAGTCCCGGGCATGGCGCCGCGGTCGCCGTGCATCTGCCGATTCCCAGTTAAGGAGCAGGCTTTGGGGGGCGGGATTTATCCCGCGCGGGGCTTTAAGCCCCGCACAGCCGTCCAGTGAGACAACTATGGCAATTCGAACGCTTCTAACCGACGATCACACCCTGTTTCGGCAGGGCATCAGGACGCTGCTTGCCGCCACACCAGACCTGGAGGTGGTGGGCGAAGCCGCCAATGCGGCCGATGCCATCACGCAATCCGCGGAGCTTCGGCCCGATGTGGTGCTGATGGACGTCAGCATGCCGGGGCTGAGCAGCTTCGAAGCTACCCGGCAGATCCGCAAGGGCCGGCCCGAGACCAAGGTGCTGTTCCTCACCATGTACGACGACGAAGACTACCTGGCGGAGTGCATGGAGGCGGGCGCCAGCGGCTACCTCCTGAAGGACAGTCCGGCGGAGCAACTGGTCACGGCCATCGGGGAAGTGCATCGCGGCGGCAGTTATCTGAGCCCGCGGATGCTCTCGCACCTGGTAGACGATTTCCGCAGCCGGGTGCGGTCCAATACGCGCCAGCCGCGGTTCAATACCCTTACGCGCCGCGAACTGGAGATCCTCAAATTCCTGGCGGAAGGCAACTCCGTAAAGGAAATCGCCGGCACGCTGAATCTGAGTGTCAAGACCATCGAGGCGCATAAATTCAACCTGATGCGCAAACTGGATATCCACAACAAAGCGCAACTGGTGCAGTACGCCATCCAGAAGAAAATCATCCGTCTGGCGGTCTAGCGGCGCTGAGTGGGGCAGGCTCGCAGCCTGTGTGGGCCTCGCCGGCCCGCTCTCCCCAGAATTTGCAATTGTTTAGCGATTTTTTCTCTATATTGAGAGAGTGTCCCGTTGGTTGCTCCTATTGTGCCTGTGCGTGCCGCTCCTAGCGGCGGAAGGCGGCTACGTCGGCAGCGCCGTATGCAAGACCTGTCACGCCGACGTCTGGTTTAACTTCTACAAGAATCCGCACTACAAGAGCGTCGCCAGCGGGGATCAACCGCCCGAGCGCACTGGCTGCGAAGGCTGTCACGGACCGGCCAAGGCGCACATCGAAGCGCACGGCGGCAAGACCACCATCCCGCGCGCCTTCTCCCTGATGGAGCCGAAAGCCGTCCTGGATACCTGCCTCAACTGCCACGCGCGCGATTTTTCGAAATCCAACATCCGCCGCTCGCAGCATTCGCTAGCCGACGTGGTATGCACCAACTGCCACTCCATTCACAAATCGCCGGCCCCGCAATTCCTGCTAGCCAAAAAGCAATCCGACCTGTGTTACGGCTGCCACGCGGATGTGCGCGCCCAGTTCTCCATGCCTTTCAAGCACCGCGTCAACGAGGGCTTCATGAACTGCACGGATTGTCACAACCCGCACGGGGCCTTCGCGCCCACCTGGGGGATGGCGGACGGGCCCAACCTGCTGGCGCGTGCCGAGGGCAACGAGGAGCCCTGCCTGAAATGCCACGTGGACAAGCGTGGACCCTTCGCCTATGAACATCCGCCGGTGCGCGTGGAGGGTTGCGGCGTGTGTCACGTGCCGCATGGATCGACCAACGCCAAACTGCTGGCGCGGCCGGTGGTCTTCACGCTCTGCCTGCGATGCCATAACGGCGCGGATAGCTTCGGCACGCGCAATAACGGCATCCCGGCGCTCTCGAACACCCACAACATGCTGGACCCGCGCTATCAGCGCTGCACCCTGTGCCACGTGCGCATCCACGGGTCCAACAGCGACGGGTACTTCTTCCGTTAGGAGCCAGCCATGCGGAACGACTATCCATCCACGTGGGGCGGCCAATCCTGGCCGCAGCCGCCTTTCAGGCGGCCAGAGCCGGCTGACAGCCGGCTGCGGGCAGGATTGCCCGCCTTCCAGTTGGTCTTCGCCAACTTTGGTGGCCCGCAGAGCCTTATGGGACAGCCAATCTTGGCTGCAGGCCGGCTTTCAGTCGGCCTCCTTTGCATTCTTCTACTACTGCCGCACGCGGCGCTCGCGCAGCAGGTCGTCGCGCCCACGCCCGACCAGGCCGGATCCCCCCGCGGCGAAAACACGGGCGACTATAACGTCATGGAGTCCTTCGAAACCGGCTACCGTTTCGCCTTAGTGGGCGGCAGCGTGGGTACCTACAAAAGCGATGTGAATTATGGAAATGGCATACGCCTGCTGAGCGGCAATCTCAGTGTGTATTCCAAGGACGGACACGGCCGCTGGTTCGACCAGATCGTGCTCACCACGGTTGGGTTGGGCAACGATCCGTATCAGTCGGCCACCTTGCGCGTCGAAAAGAACAAGCTATACCGCTACGACCTGCTGTGGCGGCTGGACGATTACTTCAATCCGGGCCTGCCCGTGGCCGGCGGACTGCACCTGATGAATACCAGCCGCCAGATGCAGGACCACAACCTGACCCTGCTGCCACAATCCAAGATTCAATTCCACCTGGGTTACAGCCGCAACACGCAAGATGGGCCGGCGCTTTCCACCACCCAGTTATGCTTCAACGGCAACGTTTATTGCGGCACCGCGGGCAACGAGTTCCCGGTGTACGAAAACGTGCGCACCGCGCAGAACGAATTCCGCCTCGGAGCCGACCTGGATCTGGCCGGATTCAAACTCACTCTGCTGCACACCTGGGTCTTCTTCAAAGACGACAGCGGCTACCAGGAAAACGGCTTGATCGCCGGCGACAATCCGTCGAGCGGAGTCACCCTCAACCAGTTTCAGCGCTCGGCGCCGTATCGCGGAACCAGTCCCTACTGGTTGGGAAATCTGAACAAAAGCGCTAAGACCGTGGCGGTAAACGGCCGCATCGCTTACGTGGATGGACAAGGCAATTTTCTCCTGAACGAGAGCGCTTTCGGCGGCACGCCTCTGGGCGCGCAGAACCAGCAGGTGCAGGTGGGCGGCGATGCATCGCGCCCGCAAGTGACGGGCGATCTCTCCATCAGCGTCTTCCCCACTTCCCGCCTGACGCTGGTGAATAACACGTCCGTCAACAGCACCCGCATCGACGGCACATCGGACTACGCGCAGTTCAACCTCGCCACCGAGACGGCCGATTTCATTTCATTCCGGTATCTGGGGCTGCGCACCATCGCCAACGCTACGGATCTGCATTATCGCGTGAAGCCCTGGCTTTCCGTCTATGGCGGCTATCATTACTCCGATCGCCGCATCGAAGATATCGAAGACTACGCGATCCCGGGGCCGCTCAGCGGCGCGACGTACGAGCAGGTGAACACGCAGCAGGAGGGGCTGCTGGGCGTTCGCATCAAGCCCTTGAAGGCCATGACCATCAATCTGGAAAGCGAGATCGGCCGCGCCAACCACCCGTTCACTCCGGTAAGCGACCGTAACTATCAGGCGCTGGGCGCGCGCTTCGGATATCGCGTCAAGAAGCTGACTTTGGGAGCGGCTTACAAGGAAAACTATAACAACAACTCAATTACTCTGACGAGTTATAGCTCGCATGCGCGGACTTATAGCGCGAATGCCGCTTGGGCGCCGCGCGACTGGTTCACGCTGGATGCCAGCTACTCCAAGCTGCACCTGGATTCTCTCTCCGGCATCGTCTTCTTCGCCGGGCCGGAGGCGGTTTCGCCCTTGACCAGCAATCAGGTCTACATCAGCAACATTCATGCGGGTAATCTGGTGGCGCGCTTCGTGTTATCGAAACGCGTGGATCTTTACTTGGGCTACACCATCACGCTGGATACGGGCGATGGCCGCGGCGCAGCCGCGCCGGCCGGCGCCACCGATCCCACCACGCTGATCTTTGCCCCCGTGCAGACGTTCCCGTTAAGCTACCAGGCGCCGCTGGCGCGCGTTTCCATCCGTCTGCGCGAAAAGTTGCGTTGGAACGCCGGTTGGCAGTATTACAACTATCACGAACAATTCGGCCTGGAATCCTATTACCAGGGCTATCACGCCGATACCGGCTATACCAGCCTGACCTGGGCGTTCTAGGCCCGTGGGGCAGCGCCATGCGCTGCCAAGGCGAGCGTCGCTCGCCGCTGGAGTTATGTGCCGTGGTGGGGCAGGCTCGCAGCCTGCGCGGGCCTCGTAGGCCCGCTCTTCGGCGAGCGACGCTCGCCTCTTGAGTTTCTAGATCTGTAAGCCGTGGTGGGGCAGGACTCCAGTCCTGTCAGGATGGGCCTGCGGACGAATCGTGATGAAAACCCGCGTGGGGCGGCGCCATGCGCCGCCGCGGGGCTTTTACCCCCACCCGGGCGCGCTTGCTCGCCGAAGAGCGGGCCTGCGAGGCCCGCGCAGGCTGCGAGCCTGCCCCACGGCGGCGGACAGAATGTAGAAACGCAGTGGTTTTCGACCGTGCGCGGGTTGTCCAGAACCCGCTCCTGGCGAGCCTAGCTCGCCTTCGGGCGGGTCTGGAGACCCGCCGCCGGCGTAGACGCCTGCCCCACCAAATGGCCAATTTCCCCAGGCGAGCTTCGCGCCCCTAGGCTACAATCGAATTAACCCCGCATGTCCACCGAAGTCAAAGCCGCCCCCAGCGTGCATCGGTTCTTCTCGCGGCACGGCGCCCTTTCCAAATGGCACCCCAACTACGAATACCGCCCGGGCCAATTGGCCATGGCCGAAGCCGTGGAATCCGCCATCGCCGACCGCAAACACCTCATCGTGGAAGCCGGCACGGGCACCGGCAAAACCCTCGCTTACCTGGTTCCCGCCATCCTCTCCGGCAAGCGTATCGTGGTCTCCACGGGCACCAAGAACCTGCAGGAGCAGCTCTTCTTCAAGGACATTCCCTTCCTCCAGCAGCACTTCCCCCGCCCCCTGCGCGTCTGCTACATGAAAGGCCGCAACAACTACGCCTGCCGCCAGAAGATCTACGACGCCGACCGCGAGGCGGTGCTCACCGGCCTCGAGGAAGTCGCCGACTTTCAGATTATCCAGGACTGGGAAAAAACTACCGAATTCGGCGACCGCGCCGAGATCAAGAAGCTGCCGGAATCGTCCACCGCCTGGGCCAAGGTCGACGCCCGCAGCGACCTTTGCACCGGCCAGAAATGCAAGCAGTTCGATCGCTGCTTCCTCACTCTCATGCACCAGCGCGCGCATGCCAGCGACATTGTGATCGTCAACCACCATCTGTTCTTCGCCGACCTGGCGCTGAAAGAGGTCTTGGAAGATGGCGATACCGAAGGCGGCATCCTGCCCGAATATCACGCGGTGGTGTTCGACGAAGCGCACGAAATCGAGGACGTCGCCGGGCAGTATTTCGGCGTCTCCGTGAGCAATTACCGCTTCCAGGAATTGCGCCGCGATATCTCCGCCGTGGCACGCGCCAAGGAATTCGGGTCCGCCGAACTGGACCGCATCCTCGACCGTCTCGAAGAGTTGGCCACCTACCTCTTCTCCGTGTTGCCCGCGCCGGAAGGCCGCGCCGCATTCACCGGACGCGCCGAATTCCTGGAACGCCACGAAGAGATCTACCGCAACCTGCACTCCGCGCTGGAATTGACCGGCTCCCACCTGAAGCTGCTGAAGAGCCCGCCCGTGGAGATCATTCCGCTGCAGCGCCGCACGGTCGAACTGGGCTTGGCCTTACGGTTCGTGCTGGAGAGCGACGACCAGTCCTACGTGTATTGGGCGGAGCGCCGCGGCCGCGGATTCTTCCTGCAAGCCACCCCCATCGATGTCGCGCCCCTGCTGGCCGAGCGGCTCTTCGATACCGTGGACACGTGCGTCCTGACCTCGGCCACGCTGGCCGTGGCCGGCGGCTTCGACTTCGTCAAGAGGCGCCTCGGAATCCAGCAGGCGCGCACACTGGTGGTGCCCGGCCATTTCCATTATCAGAAGCAGGCGCTGTTGTATGTGCCGCAACACCTGCCCGATCCGCGCAACGCCGCCTTCCCCAAGGAAGCCGCCACCGAAGTAACCCAGTTGCTGAAGCTCAGCCGCGGGCGGGCCTTCGTCCTGTTCACCAGCTATCAGCAGATGCGCCTGATGTACGACCGCATTTCGCTGGATATCGATTATCCGACGCTGCTGCAAGGCACCGGGCCGCGCAGCGCGCTGCTGGAAGAATTCCGCGCCACGCCCAATTGCATTCTATTTGCCACGGCGTCCTTCTGGCAGGGCGTGGACGTACCCGGCGACCAGTTGAGCTGCGTGATCATCGACCGGCTGCCCTTCGCCGTGCCCAGCGATCCCATCGTAGATGCGCGCGTGCGCAAGCTGCGCGACGAAGGCGGCAACCCCTTTTACGATTACCAGGTGCCGCAAGCCGCCATCGCCTTGAAGCAGGGCTTCGGCCGGCTGATCCGCAGCCGCTCGGACCGCGGCGTGCTGGTGCTGCTCGACAACCGGGTCACCAAGCAGCGCTACGGCCAGGTGTTCTTCGACAGCCTGCCGGATTACGGATTTACCACCAAAATCACAGACGTGGAGAGTTTTTTCAATGTTTGAAGTTTCCGTGGAAGACACTTTCGCCGCCGGACACGCGCTGCGGAATTACAAGGGCAAGTGCGAAAACGTGCATGGCCACAACTACCGCATCCAGGTGACGTTCGCCGGTCCGGAGTTGGATTCCATCGGCCTCCTGGTGGATTTCGTGGCCGTGAAGAAGCTCATGCAAACGGTGGTAGATCGCCTGGATCACCAATACCTGAACGATCTGGCGCCCTTCGACGTGCTGAACCCTTCGGCTGAAAACATAGCCAAATATTTCTACGACGAGATCAGCAGTGGGCTTGGACGGAGTACGCCCGTGAAACTGGTACAGGTGCGGCTCTGGGAGACCGACACGACCAGCGCGACTTATCGGCCGTAGTACGCGGCGTTCCGGGCAGTGAAATCGGACCACTTCTCCGGCAGGTCGTCCAGAGCGAAGATCGCTGAAACCGGGCAAACCGGCACGCAGGCGCCGCAGTCGATGCATTCGACCGGGTCGATGTACAGTAATTCAGCCTCGGCGTGGTTCGGCTCATCCTTCTTGGGGTGGATGCAGTCCACCGGGCAGGCGTCCACGCAGGCGGTGTCTTTGGTTCCGATGCAGGGTTCTGCTATTACGTATGCCATGTATATATTTTCCCAGTTAGAAATCGACCATAGCATAGGGCCGAGGGTAAAAACAACTCTTCTCGCCCTGCCCATCTTCTTTCTTTGCTTGGCCTGCACCGCCGCGCAGGCTCAGCCCGCTGAAGACCCCGATGCGGCGGTCAAGGCGCTCTTCCCCAAAGACGACGAACTGCCACACTGGCGGCTCAGCGAAGTTGCTGGGCGGCTGGGATTGCATCCTGGCAGCCAGGTGGCCGATGTGGGGTGCGGTGAGGGCGCCATCGCGCTGGTCTGGAGCCGCGCGGTTGGTCCCACCGGGCATGTCTGGGCTGAGGATATCGACCCGCGCGCTCTCCAGGCCGCCCGCAATCTCATGCGGCGGCATGGCGCGCGCAACGTCACCTTGGTGCGCGGGCAGGTTGCCGATCCGCGGCTTCCCACAGGCAAGCTGGACGCGGTCACCCTCTTCTTCGTGTATCACGAATTGGTGAAATACCCGGAGATGCTGGCGCGATTGCACGAGGCTCTCAAGCCCGATGGCCGCCTGGTAATCCTCGATCCGCTAGCGCGCAAGACCGCCTCGCGGCCGCGTGCGGCGCAGACCCGGAACCACGTGCTGCGGCCCGATCTGGCGGCGGACGAATTGCGCCAGGCCGGATTCGAAATCTTGAGCCGGGACGATCGCTTTGTCGACGATCCCGACTCGGAGGGAATCGAGTGGTTGATCGTGGCCCGGCCGGCGGTCAGGCCTTGAGCGGCGCTTCCCCGGAATATAAAGCGATAGAATCGGGGCATGCTACGAACCGATCGCCGTTCGTTCCTGGTTGTCACAGGCGCCGCCGCGCTGGCAGGCGCTGCGAACGCGGATAGCCGCCGCGCCGTCCGCTTGGGCGGGCCGATATTCCTGCAGAGCGAAGATCCGGCGGAACTGGCACGCGAGCATCGCCGCCTGGGTTACAGCGCCGCCTATTGCCCGCCCGCCAAAGCTGAAGACACCGCCCGCGTGCAGGCTATCGAGAGAGCCTTTGCGGCGGAAAATGTGACCATTGCCGAAGTGGGCGCATGGGTCAACATGCTCGACCCGGATACCGAAAAGCGGCGCGCCAATCTGCAATACGTGGTCGAGCGCATGGCCCTTGCCGAAGCGGCCGGCGCACGCTGCTGCGTGGATATCGCGGGATCTTACAATCCCAGCGTCTGGTACGGGCCCAATCCCAAGAACCTCTCGCCAGAGTTCTTCGATGCCACGGTGGACAACTGCCGGCATGTCATCGACGCGATCAAACCGAAGCGCACCAAGTTCACCATCGAAGCCATGGGCTGGTCGCTGCCCGATGGGCCGGATTCATACCTGAAGCTGATTCGCGCGGTCGACCGGACCGCCTTCGGCGTGCACCTGGATGTCTGCAACGTCATCAACTCGCCTGAGCGCTTTTATCGTAACGGCGAAGTAATCGCCGATTGCTTCCGCAAGCTCGGTCCGTGGATTGTTTCGTGCCATGCCAAGGATCTGGCATGGATCGTGGAGTTGAATGTGCATTTTCAGGAGGTGATTCCCGGCCGCGGCCAGGTCGATTACCGGACGTATCTGAACGAGCTGTCGCGCCTGCCGGTTGAAACGCCGCTGATGCTGGAGCACCTGAAAACCGCCGAGGAGTACGAAGAGGGTAAGCGGTATATCCAAAGGACGGCCGCGCAGATCGGAGTGACATTCGCTTGGGACAATTGTGGGGCGGCGCCATGCGCCGCCAAGCACAGGCTTTAGCCAGGCTTTAGCCTGTGTTGCACAGGCTTTAGCCTGTGTAAGCCGAGCTTCGCTCGCCGGAGAGCGGGCCTGCGAGGCCCGCGCAGGCTGCGAGCCTGCCCCACTAAGGCGGACAGAATGTAGAAATTGTGGGGCGGCGCCATGCGCCGCCGGCAAGATTGACAGCCCTACAAAAGTCACCCGTTCAGCGGCGGCGGCACGAAGCCGCCGGTTAACTCCGCGATCCGCCCCGCGATATCAATCGGCGTAGCATCCTCCAAATACGGCCCGAGTATCTGTATCCCGCAAGGCAGCCCCTCCGCCGTCCGTCCCACCGGACAAACCGTCGCCGGATTCCCGCTCAACGTCGCGTGAAAAATCCACTTCAGCATGTCCAGGTAAGGGCGCGGCCCCGCGGGTGTCGCAATCTTACGCGCCATCATGTCCGGACTGTGGTCGTGCGGGAACGCCGTGACGAAATCCACGGGCATCAGAAAAACGTCGTGGCCGCGGAAGTAGTCTCCCCAGCAGCGGCGCGCGGCGTACTGCCCGCCCACTGCCCCGCCCCAGGCGCGATGCGTCGTAGGATCGTTGGGCAGCACCGCCGCGCCCAGCATGGTGAAATACGCGCCGTACCATTCGCCGATCCGCATGCCAGCCGGCCAGCCTGGCTCCAGGCGTGCGCCGGCCTTGCCCAGCGTATCGATGGCCCGCTCCAGTTGTTGGCGCACATCCGGCGCCACGGGGCAGAAAGGATCGTCCAACACGTAGCCGATGCGGTAGTCCCGCAATCGCACGCCGCGCGCCGGCGGCAGCTTCCACGAGTATGCCATTCGCTCCGCCCCCACCGGTCCGCCCGCGATTTGCAACCCCAACAGCAGATCCTGCGGGTGGCGCGCCAGCGGGCCGTTCACCGACAGCCGGTCCGGCGCGGGACTGGCGTTCGGCGGATCGACGAACCCTTCGTCGGAAATCGCGTCGATGGTCGGCTTGTGCCCGAAGACGCCGCAGAAATGCGACGGCGTCCGGATCGAGCCGCCGATGTCGCTGCCCAATTCCAAAAACCCCATGCCACAGGCCAGCGCCGCCGCGCCGCCCCCCGTGGACCCGCCCGAGGTGCGCTCGAAATTCCACGGATTGTTCGTGGTCCCAGCCACATCGTTGTAGCTTTGAAAGTCGGAAGCCCACTCCGGCAAATTCGTCTTGCCCACAATGATGGCGCCGGCATTTGGAAGGTTTTCGACCGCCGGTGCGTTCTCCTTGGGCACGTTATCGGCGTATATCTTTGCGCCGCAGGTGGAGCGGATGCCGGCCGTCTTCTTATCGTCCTTCATCAGGATCGGAACGCCGTGCAGCCGTCCCCAAGGCTTGCCCTGTGCCAGCGCTTCGTCGGCCGCCCGCGCGCGTGTAGTCGCCTGCTCCTCCACCAGCGTTACAAAAGCGTTAACACGGCCGTTGTACTTGCGGATGCACGCGAAGACGTGCGCGGTCAGTTCGCGCGAAGAGATGGCGCCGGCGCGGATGGCGCGGGCCGCGTCGGTGGCGCTGCCGAAATCCGGGTCGAAGTCCGACGCGCCGCGAGCCCGCGGAATACGGCTCACGAAGGGCGCGGCGGCCATGGCGGCGAGGAGACGGCGGCGGCTGAGCGAGCTCTGCATGGCGGACGATTGTATCACCCTTGGGAGGCGGTGGGGCTTTTAGCCCCGCAGTGGACTTTGCTTTTGGGTGGGGCGGCGCCATGCGCCGCCGTGAGGCTTTATACAACCCGGACTTGCCACGCCGCCGGAATGGAGGTCAGATACAGTTATGGACGATCTCACATTGTTCCCGACTTCGAACTGGCGGCGCCAAGCCTTGGTTGCCGCTCTGATGTTCGCCAGCGCGGCGATAGCCCCTGGCCAAACCGAAACTATCCTGCACGTTTTTCAGGCCGGTAGCGACGGATATTATCCGGAGACTTATCCCCTGGTGCTGGACAGCGCGGGCAACCTCTATGGCACGACCAACTACGGCGGCGGCGGCAACTGCGCGTTCCAGGAGGCCTACTCCGGCTGCGGTATGATCTACCAACTGACGCCGCCGGCCGAAGCGGGTGGCGCCTGGACCGAGCATATCGTCTGGCAGTTCCAAGGCGGAACGGACGGCGCGATTCCCGGAGGGTTGCTGTTGCGCGACGGCAAGTTGTATGGCGCGGCGGGCACGGGCGGCAGCGGCGCCTGCTCCGGTGGCTGCGGCTACATCTTTGAACTGATGCCCCCGGCTACGGCGGGCGGCTCGTGGACCAAGACGTCCCTCTACGACTTCCCTACGCTGGATTCTGAGTGCGGGATAACCGCCGCCGATGCCGCGGGTAATTTCTACGGCGTGGGACCCTCCGCGAACGATAACGGCAGCGTCTGCCAGATCGTACCGCCGCGCGGGGCGCCCTCTGGGCCGGAAGGCTCCTGGAGCGAGCGTACTCTCTACACCTTCAAGGGCGTACCGCGCGGGCAAAAATTCGGCGATGGCAGCGGTCCCCTCGGAGTGACCCTCGACGCCCACGGGAACCTTTGGGGCGCCACGGTATACGGCGGATACTGCCAGCTCTTCCAAGGGGGATCCTGCTTTGGTACCATTTTCCATCTCACGCCGCCGTCCGCGCCGGGCGGCGATTGGACCGAAAGCGTGGCATACCGGTTTAGCAACCTCGATCAGAACCCCACATCCGGCGTGGCTATCGACAAAACCGGCGCGCTATACGGAGTCACCTACGTCGAGACCTATAAATTCTCCGGCGGATCTCGCACCGTGATCAGCAGCTTCTCCGATATTCCGCCGGGCGCCTACGCCCCCACGGGTGGGGTGGTTTTGGACGGCGCGGGGAATGTGTACGGCACCACCGGCGCGGGCGGCCAGTACGGCTATGGGACCGTTTACAAACTGACGGCGCCCGCTTACTCACAGACCATCCTGCACAGTTTTGCGGCGGGCACGGACGGTTGGAATCCGGAAGGACCCATGATCCTCGGGCCGGGTGGCGCGCTGTACGGCACTACCCAGATCGGCGGCAATCAGGGTTGCCAGTTTGGCTTCGGTGGAATCGGCTGCGGGACGGTGTTTGAGATTGTGCAGTAAAGGGCCAGGCAGGCCCGCCTTGAAACAGTGAGATCCCCGCGATCCCTGCCGCGCCGGCTGCCATGCAGTGAGCCGTGTTCTCCGCCGTCACGCTACCCAACGCCAGTACCGGCATACCCACGGCGGCCGCAGCTTCCCGCAAGCGCTCCAAGCCCAGCGGCGCACCGTATGCGGCTTTTGACGGCGTGAAGAAGACCGGCCCGAAGACTGCGAAATCCGCTCCTTCGCCCTCCGCGCGCCGCACGTCGTCCACCGCATGGCACGATACGCCAATCAAGAAACCATGCGGCACGATTCTGCGCCAGACGTCCGGCGCAATCGAATCCGCGGGCAAATGTACGCCTTGCGCCCCGCAAGCCAGCGCTACGTCCGTGCGCGCATTCACCAGGATGGCCGTGCCGTGCGGATTCGGGAGGCTCACGGCGCGGCGCACCAGATCCGCAAGCTCGCGCGCATTTAAATCCTTTTCGCGAATTTGAATGCGCTCCACGCCCGCCGCCAGCGCCCGCGCAATCGCCTGCAGCAGCGCCGCGCATCCGCCCAGCGGCCGGCGGTCTGTGATGTAGTAGCGCAGCATGATTGCAGGATTAGAGCGCTTCGTAGTACCGCTCGCCCGCGCACGCCTTACAGAGCACGCGCCCGCCGCGCACCACTTCACGTTTGAAATTGATACCCTCGCCGCACTCCGCGCAAACCACGCGCGCCGCCTTATAGCCGGGGAATTCTTCCGGGCCCAGCTTCACCCGCACCCATTCCGCCGCGAACAGCGCGGCATCCGGCAATTCGCGGTAGGCCCGCATTTGCTGCGCGTTTTTGTCCGCAATCTCCGGAAACATTTCGCGGGCCCGCTGTTTGGAGTCTTCGAGCGCCACCACGCGCACCGCGCGATCCGCCTCCAGGTCGCAGAAGGTGGCGGCCACTTTGCCGAAATCGCGGAACTTGAGCGCCCGCTTGCCTAGCCGGCATCCCGTGACCACGGGAATGGCATCGGTGGCGCAGCGATCGATTTCGATAAAGGTCACCAAACGCTTGCGATGCTTGCCTAGCGGGTCGTCCAGCTCCAGCAGCTTCAGGCCGTAGATCGCCATGCGCAGTCCCAGGATCTGCCCGGCGCAAATGTGGCCATGCGCCTGCTCCGCCAGCGCCACGTATTCGTCAAAGGTTTTCAGGGGCATCCCAGCACTCTCAGCGCGTGCGGCGGAAATTCCACCAGCCACTCCTTATTATCCGCATTATCCTTGTGCGGCTCGAACTCCCTGCGCGCGATTTCGGCCACGATGCCGCCCGCGAATTCCAGCCGCACGGCCCGCGGCATCTCCGACGCGCGCTCCAGCCGCGCCGGCACGTGGTTCATCGGCGGCCGCGATCCGTCGTACGGCACGGCATGCAACTGGCCCGGCTCCACGCACAGCCAGACACGATCGCCGCGCAGGCGGCCTGGAAAATAGGGGCCGGTCAGTTCGAACGTCTCCAGGCGCAGGCGGCTGGTGTTGCGGCCCGGATCGAGCGCCACGATCTCGGCGGGGAACAGGTTGCGGATGCCGAGCAGGCGCGCGGCCTCTACCCCGGCCGGCTGATCGAGGACTTTGCGCGGCGGCCCGCTTTGCAGAATGCGTCCGGCATCCAGCAGCAACATATTGCCGGCCAGCTCGAAGCAAGTCTCCGGGTCGCGCGCGGCCACCAGCACCGGCAAGCTCGTTTCATCGCGCACAGTCCGCAGGATCTTGTGCCACTCGGCGCGCAGCGCCATGTCCAGACCGGCGGCAGGCTCGTCCACCAGCAGCAGCTTCGGCTCGCCGATGAGCGCGCGGGCCACGGTCGTGCGCAAACGCTCGGCGGGCGAGGCTTCATGCGGGCGCCGGGCAGCGGCGTCGTGCAGCGTAAACCGGTCCAGCGTTTCCTTCACGCGCCGGTGCCGCTCCAGACGCCGTAAGCCCGCCACCGCGAACAGCAGGTTATCGTGCAGGCTCATGTGCGGGAACAGCGCCCATTGGCGCGCGACGTATCCGCAGTGCCTGCGCCGCGGCGGCAGGTTCACGCGGGATGCCGCGTCGAAAAGAATCTCATCGTCCAGGATGATGCGGCCGCCGGCAGGCGTCACGAAACCGGCGATGGCATCCAGGATGAGAGTCTTCCCCGCCCCCGCCGCTCCGAACAAGGCGGTGATTCCGGACGCGGCCTGGAACTCGACATCCACGCCGTGGGCCGCCAGGCGCACCTGGATCATGCCCACACCTGCCCGCGCCTCAGGCGATTTCCAAAGTAAAGGGCGGCCAGCGCCAACGCGGCGATCGGCGACAGCAGCCAGGCCGTTCCGGAGTTGCCGGCGACGATCGCGGTGGCGCCGAAATCCACAAACGCGCGCGCGAAACCCGCCAGGACAGCCGCCACCAGCGCGCGCCACGCCAGGGGTAGCGTGATCCGCCAGAAGGTGTGCCACTCCCCCGCCCCCAAACCGCGGGCGGCGTTTTCGAAGCTGTGGTCCACCGCTGCCAACCCCGCGCGGCTCATGTGGAATAACAGCGGCAGCGTATAGAGAGCGGACACAGCCACGGCCGCATGCCAGCTAAAATGCATCGTCCAGCGCCCCAGTGTGGCCAACAGATAGTAAGCCAGCACGGCCGGCGGCAGGACCAGCGGAAGGTTGGCGGCAGCGTCCAGCAGATCGCTGCCGGGGAAACGGCACCGTGCCAAAAGCCACGCCAGGGGCCCTGCCGCGAGCATGGCAAGCAGCGTGGCCAAGCCCGCGTAGCGCAGGCTGAGCCAGAGCGGGGACCAGTCAAGTGGCATGGGCGGGAATCTAATTATACCCGCATGCCCGCGTTCCGGTTACTTCCACGCTCCCAGCAGCCGCCGCACCACCACCAGTTGGCCCAGATGATACGAGGTATGGTCCGCCACCAGCAGCACCTCGCGCAGCACCGTCTGTCCCGTTCCGTGCGGAATGCGCGCATGCAGATTGATTTTCGGATTCTTCACGATCCGCCGGATGGACGCCAGATCGGCGCGGAACGCTTTCACACTCTTGTCCCACGCGGCATCGTCGGGGGGCGCCTGTGTAGGCGGCCAGTAGCCCGCGGGCCACGGTGGCGAAACATGTTTCGGCTTGCGCGTAAACTCCAGGATGTCCGACTGCGCGATGCGCAGATGCTCCAGAATTTCCCATGGCGTGTGCGGCAATCCGCTGGGCCGGACGCCGCGCAGCGCCGCCGGCAGACCGGCCACCGCGGCATCGAAATCCAGATGCGCTCCACCGCCGTCCAGCAGGTAGATCAGGTGTTCCCGCAGAGATTGATCTTGGGTCATATCTGTTACTATTTTTGGACATCGGTAGCCGGAAAACAAGAGGCCGGTTTTCACATGTGCCGCAGCCACTCTGGAGGGCCGGCTGCAGCCGCGTGGCGTACGCCCCCAGCGTGCCGTGTCGGCACTCTCCAGAAACCTTCCCCTGTAGGTTTACGCCGTTTGCTGGATAACTAATTGAAACCCAAGCTTTTTCGCTTTTTTGGTGAGGACCCGAATCTGTTGTTCGCGG
>Ga0187871_10000570_pt1 | contig 35256 bp, 24 predicted proteins | sample June2016WEW_16_1_FD_132988 | JGI IMG/M metagenome (GOLD analysis project Ga0187871, IMG submission 132988) | Peatland microbial communities from SPRUCE experiment site at the Marcell Experimental Forest, Minnesota, USA - June2016WEW_16_10 | ecosystem: Environmental > Terrestrial > Soil >...
CGGCTCGCGGACCCTGTACCCGTTGGTGTGATGTTTACGGACACTGCCGGCCTCACAGAAGCGTGCATGGTTTAGGACCTCGGAACCGATACGCCACGGGACAGAATCGCCCGCGCGAGGATATTAATGACCAGAATCAGGCCAAGGAGTACGAGTCCCGCGGCCCACGCCTGCCGGTGCCAATCTTCGTACGGCGAAAGGGCGTAATTATAGATCATAACTGGAAGCGAAGACGTTGGCTGGTTCCAGCCCGGGCTCCAGTAGCGATTCCCCAAAGCGGTGAAGAGCAAGGGAGCGGTCTCTCCGGCAACGCGCGCGAAAGCGAGGAGAACGGCGGTCAGAATGCCGCGGTAGGCGGCCGGCACGATGACCGTAGCGATGGTCTTCGCCTTGCTTGCGCCTAAGGCCATGGCGCCTTCGCGCAGGTTGCGGGGCACGGCCCGCAGGAACTCTTCGGTGCTCCGCAAGGTGATGGGGATCATCATCAAGCCGAGAGCAAGTCCACCCGCAGTGGTCGAGAAATGCTTGAACGGTAGGACCGCGAGGATATAGGCGAAAATTCCGATCACGATCGAAGGCACGCCGTTGAGGAGATCGGCGGCGTAGCGCACGATGAAGGCCACGGTGGTGCCGCTGAACTCGGCGAGGTAGATGGCGCCGAGGAAGCCGACAGGCACGCCGATAAGCGCGGCGAGGAGCAGCAACTTGCCGCTGCCAACGATGGCATTGGCCATGCCCCCGCCGGTCTCTCCGAGTGGCGCGGGTAGCTTGGTGAAGAAGTTCCAGCTGATAGAAGTGCTGCCGTGATAGACGAGATAGCCGAGGATGAAGAACAAGACCACCACGGCGACGACGGCACAGACGCCGGTCATCGTGAGCATGAAGCCACTTACGAATTTGCGCCAGCGTAGACGGGCGGTCATGCTTGCCCCGTTCCGCTGCCGCGCTGCGAGGTGGCGACGATTAGCAGGCGGGCGAGACCGTTAAGAATGAAGGTGAGGAGAAACAGGACCAGGCCGAGCTCGATCAGGGATTGCAGATAGATATCTCCGGTGGCCTCGGTAAATTCGTTCGCAATAACGGCGGCAATGGAGTAGCCGGGAGAAAACAGGGAAGCGCTGATGGTGGGGGTGTTACCGATGACCATGGTGACCGCCATGGTTTCCCCCAACGCGCGAGCCAGGGCCAGGAAAATCGAGCCCATAATGCCGGTGCGCGCGAACGGGACCACCACCTTCCAGGTGGACTCCCAGCGAGTGGCGCCCAGAGCGAGAGCGGCTTCGCGCTGATCTCGAGGAACGGAAAGCAGAACCTCGCGGGAGACGGAAATAATGTACGGGATCACCATGATGGCGAGGACGACGCCCGCGGTGAAAAAGCCGACTCCATATGCAGGCCCCTGGAAGAGCGGGAGAAACCCGAGTGAACTTTTCAGGGCCGGCTGTATATATTCGCGCATCAGCGGAATGACGATGAATACGCCAAGCACGCCGTAGATGACGCTGGGAACGGCGGCGAGCAAATCAATGAAAAATTGCAGCACGTCGGAGACCCGCGCGGGGGCGAGCTCGGCAAGAAAAATGGCGGCGCCGATGCCGAGCGGAACCGCAAGAATAAGCGAGATGCCGGCGGTAACGACCGTGCCGTAAATAAACGTGAGCGCCCCGAACTGGTCGGAGATGGGATCCCAGACGCTGGTGACGAAGAAATGGAAACCGAACTTGTGGCGCGGCAACGTCGAACCGATCCAAAGTTCAAAAACGAGCAGCAAGGTGACCAGGACCACGGAAGCCGCGAAAAGAAACGTGATCAGCCGGACGATCTCGTCGCCTTCTCGCAAGCGGCTAATAAACGAACGCGAGCCCGCGAAGGGGCCCGCGCCGTGCACCGTTGTCGTTGTCGTCGCCACTTTACTGGACTTGCGCTAAAGCTTGCTTTTCCTTGGCCACTACTTCCTTCGGAAGCTTGGCATAGGATAGAGCCTCGGCGGAGTTCTGGCCATCGGTGAGCATCCAGCTCACGAAGCCCTTAATCGCATCGCGTTTGCTGGCATCGGAAAACTTCTCGGGAATGAGCAGCCAGGTGAAGCTGGAAATCGGGTAGGCGGTCTTTCCCGGAGCGTTGGTGATGGAAACGCGAAAATCGGCGGGCATGTCCTTCGCGGCGCCGGCCGCGGCCGCTGTGACGCCCGCGAGGTCGGCTTTGATGAAGACGCCTGAAGAATTCTTAACGCGGCCGTAGGGCATGTTGTTCTGAATGGCGTAGATCAATTCGACGTAGCCGAAAGAGTTGGGGGTCTGCTTGATCAGCCCGGCCACACCTGCGTTGTTTTTGCCGCCAAGGCCGACGGGCCAGTTCACCGAAGCGCCTGTGCCCACTTTGTTCTTCCAGTCGTCACTGACTTTGGAAAGATAGTCGGTCCAAATATACGTGGTGCCGCTGCCGTCCGAACGATGCACAACCACGATGTCGTTGGCCGGGAGATTTACGCCCTTGTTGGGGCCGGCGATTGCGGGGTCATTCCATTTCGTAATTCTTCCCAGAAAAATTCCGGCGAGCGCTTCCGGTGTGAAATTCAATTCCGCGGTCACTCCGGGGATGTTGTAGGTGGGGATGTCGGCGCCGAGAACGGTGGGGAAGTGAAGAATCCCGAATCCGTGTTTGTCTTTGAAGGCCTTTAGCTGGTCATCGTTCATGGGACCATCCGAGGCGCCGAAATCCACCGTGCCTTCGGTGACCTGCTTGATGCCGCCACCCGATCCGATGGACTGGTAGTTGATCTGAACGTTGGGGTCTTTCTTGTGATATTCGTCAAACCACTTCGAATACATGGGGTAAGGGAAACTCGCTCCCGCACCGTTGATGGACAATGGGTTATCTGCCCACACAATTCCCGCTCCGGCGAGCACCAAAACAGCGGCGACTAGCAATCCGGCGATTCGCTTCATGGCGTTTTTCTCCGTCTGTAAACCTCGACTTGCGTTCCGATAAAGCAGTGTCTCTTATGCGTGTTACAGCATTGTTACAAGCGATTCAGCATCTGTTGACAGGATTTCCCGGAGCTATGGCAGTAAGTGGCGCTTTATCAAACACATCCGTGGCTGACTCGTGGATTGGAGGGCCCCTCAGAACAAGCCACCACACAGCCTCAAGGTGAGACCCTTGACGGCGAAGCTTGCGTTCACTATCGTCAAGGGATGGCGTTGTTGTCCGCTACGGCAAAATTTCGGGACAGGCTGGGCATGTGGCCCTGGCGTGCGGGCATATGCCTGCTGCTCGGGGCATTTTTCCTCTACAACCCATTTTTCACGATTAGCATGCCTTCGGGCTCGTCTGCGGTTGTTCATCATCCTCCGAGCTACCGCTCCACGGTCGCTTCCTCGGAACTGGGTTGCGGCACCGTCCCACATACCAAGCTCGACGTGGTACCCGTCCAAGCTGTGATAACCCCGGAAAAAGTCCTCTTGCAGCAAGAGGATGACATTCGTCCTAAACCTGCGGACGAAACGGTTCGTGCCGTTACGCAAGACTTTGCTTCGAGTCTTTGGTTCCGCCCTCCGCCAGTCCTGTAAGCCCCTCCGTTCCTAGAGCCACGTTTGCATTGATGGATGAATCCGGGCCGTCACCCGGAAAGTCTAACATTCAGGCCCCTTTTGAACCTTTGGCGAATGCGGAATGCCAGGCAGCAAACCCGCTTGGCCGCCAACTCCGCAGGACATGAAAATGAATAAAACAAAATGGATCGTTATGGCTGTCGTCCTACTTGCGGCGGCGTTGCTGATATGGCGATGGAGTGCCCGTGGAGGGACCGCGGCGGACGATGGAAACCGCGGGGGCGCTGGCCCTGATGGAGCCCCGACGGCCGCGGTAGCTCGCGTGGAGCGGCGGAACATGGGGAGCACGCTCACGATCGCCGGCGCATTCAAGCCGTTTCAAGACGTCGAGGTACATGCCAAAGTGGCCGGCTACATTCGGACGATTTACGTCGATGTCGGCAGCCGCGTCAAGGAGGGCCAGATTCTCGCCGTCCTGGAAGTCCCGGAACTCGCGGCACAACTCGCGGGAGCAAACGCCGCCGAGCGCGAGGCGGAGGAGCAAATCCGCCGTGCGCAGGGTGATTTGGAGCGCGCGCAATCCACACAAAGTGCCCAGCACTCCGCTTACGTCCGACTAAAACAAGCCGCGGATTCTCAAGCGGGCCTGGTTGCGCAACAGGAAGTCGATGACTCGCAAGCAAAAGATTTGGGAAGCACCGCGCAGGTAGCAAGCGCGCAGGCGGAGCTCTCCAGCGCGAAGCAGCAGCTTGAAGTGGCGCAGGCAACTCGGAAGCAGTACGAGGCCCTTTCAGACTACACGCGCATCACCGCGCCCTTCGCGGGCGTGGTTACCGTGCGCTATGCGGATACCGGAGCGCTGATCGCGGCCGGCACTTCCAATAGTTCAGAGTCCATGCCGGTAGTGCGGCTTGCGCAGACGTCGGTACTGCGGTTGGTGCTGCCAATGCCTGAATCGGTTGCCGCACAGATCCGCGTTGGCGAGGCGCTGAAAGTTCGCGTGCTGGCTCTCAACGAGGATTTCGTGGGAAAGGTTTCGCGGTTCGCGGACGCGTTGAACCAGCAGACGCGAACGATGGAAACGGAAATCGATTTCGAGAACAAAGCAAACAAACTGCTCCCCGGCATGTACGCCCAGGCGTACCTTTCGCACGACGAGAAGAACAATGTGCTGACGATTCCGATCGAGGCGGTCCAGCGGAACGGCGATGAGGCCATCGTACTGGCGGTAAATCCGCAGAACGTCGTCGAAGAGCGCCACGTCCAATTGGGCCAGGAAGACAGCTTGAACGTGGAGGTACGCTCCGGTCTGAATGAAGGCGAATTTGTAATCGATGGAAATCTCGGCTCCTATCATGCCGGTGAGAAAGTGCAGACCAAGGAAGTGGATAAGAATTCCTCGAGCGGGAACGGAGACCGCTAATGCCCAAGTTCGCTCTTTCTTATCCCTATTTCATCATCATGCTTTGTCTGGTGGTCGCCGTGGTAGGTGTGACCACGGTAGTACGTATGCCGGTCGATCTGTTCCCGCAAATCGACATCCCGGTTGTCGTCGTGGCCACATTTTATGCCGGGATGCCCCCGCAACAAATCGAAGGGGACATCACCAATACGTTTGAACGCTTCTTCACGCTAGGCAGCAATATCGATCACATCGAATCGCGCTCGCTTACCGGCGTGAGCCTGATCAAGATTTACTTCAAGCCCGGTACGGACGCCAACGCGGCGCTCAGCAATATCGCCAACCTGGCATTGGCCGACTTACGGCGGCTACCGCCCGGGACGTTGCCTCCTGTGGTGTTGCAGTTCGATGCTTCGAGCTTGCCGGTCTGCCTGGTCACCTTGAAAGGGCAAGGACTGAACGAGACGCAGCTCAAGGATCTGGCGCAATTCGCAGTTCGCAATCAGATTGCTAACGTCCAGGGCGCGTCGGTGCCACAGCCGTTTGGTGGGACCTATCGCCAGATTCAGGTGTTCGTCGATCCCGTCAAGCTCGAGGCGCACCAACTGAGCCTGATGGACGTGGTGCATGCCGTAAACGATTCCAACTTGATTCTCCCCGCGGGCGATGTGCGCATCGGAAATCTGGACTACAACATCTACGCCAACAGCCAGGTTCCAACGGCCGCGGAAATTAATCGCATCCCGCTCAAGACTGTGGGCTTGGGCTCGGTGCTGATCGCGGACGTTGGCCGAGCGGAAGACGCCGGCGCCATCCAAACGAATGTCGTGCGCATTGATGGGCAGCACTCCGTATATCTCCCGATCCTCAAACAGGGAGGAAACAGCAACACCATCGCGATCGTCAACGGCATTAAGGACGCCACCAAACATCTTGTGGATATTCCATCGGTCCTGAAGACGGCCGTGGTATTCGACCAGTCGGTTTTCGTAAAGATCGCCATCAAGAACCTGCTCAAGGAAGGTGGAATCGGCTTGCTGCTCACGGCCGTGATGATCCTGCTTTTCCTGGGCAGTCCACGGGCGACCTTCGCGGTATTGCTGTCCATTCCACTTTCGGCCCTGACTTGTTTCCTGGTCATGTCCGCGATGGGTGGATCGATCAATACCATGCTGTTGGGTGGCCTGGCGCTCGCATTTTCCAGGCTGATCGATGACTCCGTGGTCGTTCTGGAGAACATCTTCCGTTTCATGGAGAACGGCGTAGCGCCCCGCGAAGCCGCCGAGAAAGGTGGCATGGAAGTAGCCCTTGCCGTACTGGCGGCCACTTCCACGACGTCGATCGTGTTTTTTCCGGTGACGTTTTTCTATGGCGTCAGTCGCTATTTGTTCATCGACCTGGCGCTGGGCGTGGTGCTCTCGATTTTTGCGTCGTATATCTTCGCCATGACGGTGGTACCGCTGTACTGCGCGAATTTCATCCACATCGAGCAACACGAGGAGCACGGCGAGGGGCACGGCGCATCCGGCGGGGAAACCGTCAAAACCAAAACCTCACTATTCGGACGTGTCGTCCAGGGATTCAACGGCTTGTTCGTAAAGCTCCTGATCTTCTACGACAAAGCGGTGGGGAAAGCCCTGGACCGGCCGAAGCGCACCGTGGCCCTGATCATGGCGGGTATCGTGGTTGGCGTGCTGGTTTTGTTTCCGTTTGTGGGCACGGCGTATTTTCCGCGCACGGATCCCGGCCAATTCGTCATCAATGTCAAAGCGCCGGCGGGAACGCGTCTTGAGGTGAGCGACAAGTTCATCGCGAAAGTGGAAGATGACGTCCGAAAAGTCGTTACGCCCGCTGACCTGGGCATGATCGTTTCCAACATTGGCATCACGCCCGACCTCTCCGCCATCTATACCAGCAACTCGGCCATGAACACCGCGTTCGTGCAAGTGAGCCTCAAAGAAGATCACGCGATTGGAAGTTACGAGTACATGGAGCGAATGCGGCGCGTACTCGCTTCCGACTTGCCACAGCTGAGCACGTATTTCCAGGCGGGCGGGCTGGTGGACTCGGTCATGAATCAAGGCCTGCCTGCCCCCTTCGATATTCAAATCAGCGACAACAACATGAACGAGGCTAACGGCATTGCGCAAGACATCGCCAGGCGGCTGAAACGCTCCAGGCACGTAAGCGACGTGTTGATCCCCCAGGACCTCGACTATCCGGGGTTGGAACTGAACATCGATCGAGAGCAAGCCAGCCAATTAGGCCTGACACCCAAGGATATTGTGGATAACGTGATCACCGCGCTGACCTCCGACTCCGTCATCGACCCGAGCTTCTGGATCGATCCGGTCAGCGGGAACAACTACTTTCTGACGGTTCAGTATTTCAACAAGCAGATCAGTTCGATGACCATGTCCGATTTCAAGAACATTCCGCTGCGGGCCAGCACGTCCGCAGCCTACACGCCGTTGCAGTCGGTCGCCAATATCGAACCGATCGACACCCCCACGGAAGTGGACCACTACCAGATTCGCCGCACGATCGACGTTTATGTGGCACCTACGACCGAAGACCTGGGAGCCGTCAGTAAAGAAATAAACGGGATACTGAAAGGGTTGAAAACCGGCAAGAATGTGCTGGTTCGGGTCCGGGGCTCCGTAGTGGGCATGCAGGAGTCTTTCAAACGCTTTGCCATTGGCTTGGTCTTGTCCATCGCGCTGGTTTACCTGATTTTGATGGCGCAATTCCGGTCTTTCATTGATCCCTTCATCATCCTGACCGCGATTCCTCCTGGGCTGGTCGGCGTTTTGCTCATCCTTTTTCTCACCGGCGCCACCCTGAATATTATGTCGCTCATGGGCGTCATCATGATGACCGGCATCGTCGTCTCGAACAGCATTCTGATCGTGGAATTCTCGGGCATTCTGCACGCTCGCGGCATGACGATCCGTGCGGCGGTCATCGAAGCCTGCAAAGTACGCCTCCGCCCGATTCTGATGACTTCGCTCGCCACGCTGCTCGGGATGATCCCAATGGCCCTGGGTATCGAGGCCGGCAGCGAGCAGTACGCACCACTGGCACGCGCGATCATCGGCGGCTTGGCAGTGTCCGTCGCGACCACCGTTTTTCTCGTGCCGGCGGTCTACTTGATCATTCATGGACGGAAAGAAACTCCCGTGGCAGAGGCGGCATCATGAGCCGCGTTCGACTGCTGATTCTCGGAGTGATTCTTGGCTGTGCCCCGATTCTGCGCCCGCAAGCGCAAGCCCAGTCGCCTGTGACGCCCCCTGCCACCGCCGCACCCCAAGCCAATACTCCCGGCCAAACAGGGAAACCCTTAACGCGCGAACAAGCGGAAGCCATCGCTCTGAAAAATAATCCGCAGATCACCATTGGAAAATTGCGGGCGCTCGAAGCGCATCAATATGTTCGCGAGACTCGCTCGGCGCTGTTGCCAACAGCCTTTCTGAGCTTGACAGGCGTCGATGCCGACCCTGGAAGCCGGATCGCCGCTGGTGGAATAACCAATCCCACCGTTTATTCGCGGGCTGCCGCTGGAGCCACTGTCAGCCAGTTGATCACCGACTTTGGCCGCACTCCGAATCTCCTATCTAGCTCGGAGTTCCAGGCCAAGGCCGAAGACGAGAACGCGGCCGCGACCAGAGCCGACATAACGCTGGCCGTGGATCAGGCCTTTTACAATTCCCTGGAAACCAGAGACTTGGTGAAGGTGGCCGAGGAAACCGTCCGTGCGCGACAAACTCTGGTCGACAAGGTTCAGGCTTTGACCAATGCGAAGTTGAGATCCGACCTGGACCTTAGCTTCAGCAAGGTGGATCTTGCCCGCGCCAATCTTTTGTTGCTCGAGTCGCAGAACAACTACCAGGCCGCGCTGGCCGCTCTGTCCGCAATTCTGGGCTATCCGGACGAACAGGATTTTGATCTGCTTCAGCCCGACGAACCGTTGACGCCGCCGGCACCCGATGTTCACACCCTGATTGCCGAAGCGCTCCAGCAGCGACCGGAAGTGAGTTCGCTGCAATACCAGGTCGAGTCAGCCCAAAAAAACGCTTCCGCCGAGCATGAACTGAAGCTGCCGACGGTCAGCGCGCTTGGGGTCGTCGGCATCGTGCCCGTCAGAGACCCGATCATTCCGAACTGGTATGGAGGAGTGGGCGTGAACGTGAACATTCCCGTGTTTAACGGGTTCCTATTCAGCGCCCGCGCAAAAACCGCCGATCTGCAGACCGAGGCGGCTCGTCAAAGCCTTGCCAACTTGCAGAACAACCTCGCCCGCGACGTGCGGACTTCCTGGCAAGACACCAACCGCGCCTATCAACGGTTGTCGGTCACGCGGCAGCTGGAGGAGCAGGCTAGCCTCGCGCTGGACCTTGCGCAACAGCGCTACAACCTTGGGTTGAGCTCCATTGTGGAATTCAGTCAAGCCGAACTAGGTAAGACCGAGGCCGATATCGCCGATACCGACGCAAGGTACCAATATCGCTTGACCCAGATTGTGCTCGCCTATACCATTGCGGCGCCGAAGTAGGCTCCCTCCCGGCAGCAAAAAAAGGTTCATAGGAATCCCGAGTGGTTAGCTTCGTCCAAAAACACTTTGCCGCAAACCCCGATGCGATTCGCTCGTACCGGTTCCTTTGTCGTCCTTACTGTTCCTGAAGCTCTGTCGGTTTCAGTAACTTCAAATTACTCAACCACATGCGCTGTGTCCAAAATCTTTGTTACAGGATATTCACATTTGGTTGACGTAACCGTAAGACGCACCCTTTACCTTCTGCCGCGGGGTGGTTTGCATACTCACCGGTTTTTCGGTCGGATTTTCGAAATTTGAAGCAAAGAGAGAGGCAATGAAAAAACTTGCAGCACTAACACTGTCGTTATTTTTGACTTCCGGGATGGCGCTCGCCGATACACCGAAAGACGCCGATCCGCAGCCCGCGAAGCCCGCTCAGCCTGCCAAGCCAAGCGAGGCGAAGAAGGCTGAAAAAACTGAAAAAACGGACGCGAATTTCGCAGCGGAACTGGAAGCACTCCGCCAGGCGATTCAGGCCCAGCAGGAACAACTTCAGATGTTGAAGGAAGAGCTGACCAAGCGCGACCGGCAAATCGACGCGGCCCGCGAAGAAGCGGCCGCCGCCAACGCCCGCGCCGCCGAAGCCAACACCAAGGCCACCGAGGCCGTCAACACCACTTCGGAAGTGAAATCCACCGAGGCCACGTTGACGTCCAACGTCAGCGACCTCAAGGCCAGCAATGCCGCGCTAACCTCGAGCGTGGCGACCGTGGCTGCAACCTCCTCAGCCAACGCCGGCAACAACGGTCAAGGCGGCGCCGGGGACGAAGGTCCGGCCTCGATCCGCTTCAAGGGCATCACACTCACACCCGGCGGATTCGTCGCGGCGGAAACCGTTACCCGCACCAAGGCCACCAGCAGCGACATCAATACGCCGTTTACCTCGATTCCCTACCAATCCTCCAATCTGGCGTACACGACCGAGAACAATTTCACCGCCCGGCAGAGCCGCATTTCGCTCTTGGCGGAAAGCAAATTAGGCCCGGCCACAACCAGCGCCTACTATGAAGCGGACTTCCTGGGTGTCGGCACCGCTTCGAACGATCGCCAGAGCAACAGCTACGTCCTCCGCCAGCGCCAGCTGTTCGCGCAAGCTGCCTTCGACAGCGGCTTTATCATCACCGGCGGTCAGCAGTGGAGCTTGGCGACCGAAACCAAGAAGGGCTTGATCAATCGCCAGGAGGACTTGCCCCTCGTGGTTGATCCGCAATACGTGGTCGGCTTCACTTGGGCTCGTCAATATGGCGCGCGCTTCGTGAAGGACTTCGGCGGCAAATTTGCCCTGGGCTTCTCGGTTGAAGCTCCGCAAGCCACCATCGGCGGCCGCGGCTTCTCCAGCGTCACCACCATCAACTCGGCCGCTGCGCCCGCCACCATCGTCACATCCGGCGCCACCACCGGCACCACCTCGAACTTCTTCCTCAACGCTCCTGGCACTGGCGGAGGTCTTTATAACGCTTTTGACTCTACCGGCTACACCGTCAATAAGGCTCCGGACCTGATCTTCAAAGCCGCCGCCGATCCGGGCTTCGGTCACTACGAGTTGTTCGGAATCGTCAGTTTCTTCCGCGACCGCATCTATCCTTGCGGCGTCGTTGGAACGAACGCAAAGGACACCGTTGTTCCGGCTACGCCGACCGTCCTCACCGGGGATTGCCTATCCACGACGCCAACAGTGGTAAGCAGCTTCGGCGCGACGAACACCAGCACCACCGGCGGCGGTCTTGGCGCCAGCCTTCTGTGGCCGCTCTTCAACAAGCACTTGGACTTCGGAGTCAAAGCGGTAGCGGGCGACGGCATTGGCCGATATGGCAGCGCGCAGCTCGCGGATGCTACGGCTCGTCCCGACGGCACCCTCGCGCTCGTCCGTACCGCTCACGGCCTGGCAAGGCTCGAATGGCACGCCACTCCCAAGTTCGACATCTACGGATACTGGGGCTTGGAGTATGCTTGGCGGGCAGGCTACTCCGGCTACGACTCCGTTACGATCACCAAGACAACGGCGATCCCGGCAACGAGCACTACGACCGCCGGCGTCACCGTCACCACCCCGGCCATTCCGGCCACCACCACTACCAAGATCACAACCACGGGGATCGGCGGATATGGCAACTTTGCCGCCAACAACTCCGGCTGCGCCACTGAAGGCGTACCTGTGAACGACTTCAACCCGTCGGCGGGCTCCAACTGCGCCGGTGACATCCGCAATATCCAGGAAAGCACTCTCGGATTCTGGTACAAGTTCTACCAGGGTTCGAAGGGTCGGATGCAGTTCGGCATCCAATACTCCTATATCTCCAAGGATGCATGGTCGGGCACCGGCGGTGTGGCAACCGGCGGCGCCGCCATCTCTCCCAAGGGCATCGACAATATGATCTTCACTTCCTTCCGCTACTACATTCCGTAGTCGCGGAGGCAACTGCTTAGAAGTTCGCGGTAGAACAGAAAGGGGCAGCTCCCAAAGGAGCTGCCCTTTTTGTTTTCGCACCGCCTGGTTATCCATGGGACGGTCCGTGGCAATTTCGATGATTTGCGAGTGACCTCCAAAAGCTGACCCGTAATGCATTAGCACTATTGTCTCCGCGTCCCACCGGGATAAGAATCTCGCAACGATTTTCGATTCAGCAGGATACCCCTGACTCTTGGAGTTGTCGTGAGCGTGGTGCGCGTACTCACTGGTTTTTTGAGTCGAATCTTGAACTAAAGAGAGAGGCAATGAAAAAACTTGCAGCATTCGCACTGTCAGTATTCTTGACCTCGGGGACGGCGCTCGCCGATTCGCCTAAGGACGCCGACCCGCAGCCCGCGAAATCTTCCCAGCCAGCCAAGCCCAAAGCCGAAAAAAAGGCTGCGAAGACCGACGCGAATTTCGCCGCGGAACTCGAATCACTGAAGCAAGCCATGCAGGCCCAGCAGGAGCAACTGCGAGCCCAGCAGGAACAGCTTGAGATGCTGAAGGAAGAAGTTAGTAAGCGCGATCGCCAGATCGACGCCGCGCGGGAAGAGGCGGCCGCCGCCAACGCTCGTGCGTCGGAAGCCAGCAACAAAGCCCTGGAAGCCGTTAGCACCACCGCGGAAGTGAAATCGAACGAGGCGGTGTTGACCTCGAACGTCAGCGATCTCAAGGCCAGCAACGCGGTGCTCACATCCAGCGTCGCGAACGTATCCGCCAAGACCGACTCCAGCAACGGCGGTCAAAGCGGCTCCGGCGAGGATGCCGTAATCCGGTTCAAGGGCATCACCCTCACACCGAGCGGATTCATGGCCGCGGAAACCGTCACTCGCTCCCATGCTACATCTTCGGATATCTTTACTCCTTTCACCGCCATCCCTTTCGCAGCTGCTGATCTCGCGCACGTCCCAGAAACCAACTTTTCCAGCCGCGCGACCCGCATCGGCCTACTGGCGCAAGGCAAGGTCGGCTCGGCCAATGTGAACGGCTATGTAGAAGGGGATTTCCTAGGTACTGGCGTGACTTCCAACAATCGCCAAAACAACAGCTACCTGTTTCGCCAGCGCCAATTGTATGCGCAAGCCGCGTTCGATAACGGCTTCATCGTCACCGGCGGAGCCCAGTGGACGATGGCGACCGAAAACAAGAAAGGCATCTTCAACCGCCAGGAAGATCTGACGATGAACATCGACGCTAACCAAAACGTCGGCTTCGGTTGGGAACGGCAGTGGGGGTTCCGCTTCGTAAAGGACTTCGGCGACAAATTTGCCCTCGGCTTCTCCCTCGAAGAGCCGCAGGCCACCATCGGCGGCCGCGGCTTCTCGGCAGTTACCACCATTAACCCAGCCGCCGCGTCGGCTACCATCGTCACTTCGGGCACCACCACGGCCACCAGCGGGAACTTCTTTCTCAACGCTCCTGGCGCTGTCGCCGGCGCTTATAACGGCTTTGACGCCACCGGCTACACGGTCAATAAGGCTCCTGATCTGATCTTCAAGGCCGCAGCCGATCCCGGCTTCGGTCACTACGAGCTGTTCGGCATCGTCAGCTTCTTCCGCGATCGTATCTATCCTTGCGGCGTCGTTGGGACCAACGCAAAGGACACCGTTGTTCCGGCTACTCCGACGGTCCTCACCGGTGATTGCCTATCCCCCACGCCCACCGTGGTGAGCAGCTTCGGCGCGACAAACTCCAGCACCACCGGCGGCGGCCTTGGCGCCAGTGCTCTCTGGCCCCTATTCAATAAGAAAGTAGACTTCGGTCTCCGGGCCGTCGGCGGCGACGGTATCGGGCGTTACGGCGCGGCCCAGCTCGCTGACGCAACGGCTCGTCCCGATGGCTCGCTTGCACTGATCCGTGGCGCTCAGGCCTTCGCAAGGCTTGAGTGGCACGCGACTCCCAAGCTCGACCTCTACGCTTACTGGGGTGCGGAATACGCCTGGCGAGCGGGATACTCTGGCTACGATTCCGTCACCATCACCAAGACATCGGCAATTCCTGCGACCGCCACAAGCCCCGCCATACCAGCCACCACCACTACCGCAATCTCAACCACGGGCATCGGTGGATACGGCAACTTGGCTGCCAACAATACCGGATGCGCGACCGAGGGCGTGACTTTGAACGACTTCAATCCCTCGGCCGGCGCTAATTGCGCCGGCGACATCCGCATCATCCAGGAACCCACGGTCGGCTTCTGGTACAAGTTCTTCCAGAACTCCAAAGGGCGCTTGCAGTTCGGCATGCAATACTCTTATCTGACCAGGGATTCTTGGTCCGGGACTGGCGGCGTGCCTGCAGGCGGCGCGGCCATCGCTCCAAAGGCCATCGACAACATGATCTTCACCTCGTTCCGCTACTACCTGCCCTAGTCGCGTCAAGGGCAATATCGTTCGCAAGAACGACGAGGGCAGCTCTGAAAACGAGCTGCCCTCTTGTTTTGCCCGTCGGCATCGCGAGAGCGGCGACAGAAGCTCTTGGCTGCGCTTCGACGTGCAGACCTCGCAATTGCAACACCGGACTCGCCTTGGAATCAGCGCGCCCTTAGCGCGCCTCTACGGGAGAGGGGGGAGAAGGGACCGGAGCCAGGGGTGCACCGGTCCCCGTGGTAGGACCTTAAGTGAAGATCAAGCGCGTTCAGTCTCTCAGGCCGGCGTCACGTTGGGATGAAGGCCGTGTAAATTCTCCGTAACCTTTGCGGGATGCGTTTCGGTGTCCGCCACCTGCTCGGCGTGTACCGTCAGGCCCCGGCCGTGCCGCACATCCAAGCCGCGAACCCAGAAAATGATGTCTTCAGCAATATTGGTGGCGTGGTCGGCGATGCGCTCCAGGTGGCGCGTGGCCAGCACGAACTGCAGGCCCGGGCTCACTGCCGCGGGCTCCTGCGTCATGCTTTGCAGCAGCCGTTCGAAAATGCGGTCGCGGTACTGATCGACGACGTCATCGCTCTCCAGAACTTGCGTGGCCATTTCCACGTTGCGGAAAATCAACGCGCCGAGACTCTTGCTCACCATCGCGCGCACCGCCGAAGCCATCGGAGCGAGTTCTTCGGGAAGCTCCGCATCGGGAAGTTCGCGCAGCGAAATTACGCGTTCCGCGACGTTCACCGCGATGTCGCCAATGCGCTCCAGATCATTCGTGATCTTCAGCGCGGCGACGATCAGCCGCATCTCGTCGTCCGAAAATGAGCCTCGCCGCAGCAGCCGGATGGCGTGCTCGTCAATCACAATCTCCATTTCATTGATGCGCGGCTCCAGCAGAAACACCTCGCCGGGCAACGACGACGTTCCGGCATTGTCCAGCCCAACCAGCGAATCCAGGGCGCGATTCATCGCTCCTTCCACGGTGCGCGCCATCGAAACCAGATAGTTCATCAGCGTGTCGTACAGCACTGTTTCCGTGAGTCCGGGACTCGTGGCCATGAGTTTGTCCTCCGAGCGAGGCGTCAAGCCACACCCCCACTCGTAAGCGAAATGTTCTCGCACCGGGTGTTACAGCAGATTCAAAGCGACATGAATACTTGAAAACAGGCTGAATCTATCGCGGGGATCTATGAAGGTTGAGAACGGGTCCCACCACCGCGGCTGCTGCCGCCGCCGGATACGGCCCGCACGGCACTGCGCTCGGGATCGAAAATCGGCACTGAAAAATTAAACTGCGAGCCTTGGCCGATTTCGCTGTCCACCCAAATCCGCCCGCCATGCACTTCCACCAAATGTTTGGCGATGGCCAAACCCAAACCGGTGCCGCCGGCTTCGCGCGACCGCGCGGCGTCCACACGGTAAAAGCGTTCGAAAATACGCGATTGGTCCGCCTTGGGAATGCCGATGCCCGTATCGGACACGGTGAAGACTACGTCCGCATCCCGAGCCTCCGCGCTCACCGTGATTCGCCCTCCGGGGAGCGTGTATTGCGTCGCATTGTCCAGCAGGTTTTGCAAAACCTCAGCGAGCCGCCGCCGGTCTCCGGCAATATCCGGCGGTTCCTTCGATTCGCTGACGTAAACCTGGATGTCTTTCTCCGCCGCTCGATGCTGCGCGGTCTCCAGGCAGCTTTCGATCAACTCCGCGACGCTCACCCTACGAATTTCCAACTCCAGGCGGTCGGCGTCCATTTGCGAAAGCTTCAGCAGATCGTCCGTCAGCCGGGCCAGGCGGCGCGAATGCTCCAGAATAATCCCCAGGAAGCGCTCGCGGTTCTGCGGATCGTCGATCGCGCCGGCCAGCAGTGTCTCCGAGAAGCCTTGAATCGCGGTAAGCGGCGTCTTGAATTCGTGCGACACATTCGCCACAAAGTCGCGCCGCACGCGCTCCAGCTTCCGCAATTCCGTAATGTCGTGCAGCACGACGACCGCGCCCGATGTCTCTCCTGCGCGCACTGCGGCGACCGTCGCCGCGAAAAAATGCTGCCGCAGCGTTCCGGTCACGATCTCGGCCTCGACGCGCGGCTCTCCCGCCAAGACTTGCCGCACCGCTTCGATCATCTCCGTTTGCCGGACAACCTCGACCAGCGCGCTCCCGGATCGCGGCGGCACATCCAGTTCCAGAATGTCTGCGAATCCTTGATTCGCGAAAACCAGCCGCTCCGCGCCGTTCACGACCGCGACGCCTTCCACCATGCTCCCCAGAATCGCCGACGACAGATTGCGTTCCTCCGTCAGCGTGCGAATCGTCCGGTCCATCCGCGCGGCGGTTTGATTCAACGAAGCGCGCAGCGCCTCGAGCGCATCGCCGGAGTCACCACCCGGCAGCGGATGAAAGTCGCCTTCCGCAACCCGCCGCGAGAATTCCCTCAACCGTTCCACGCGGTCCGAAAACGCCCGCGAGACCAGCACCGCCGCCATTCCGGCCACCAGCAAAATCACAAACGACGCCAGCCACAAACTGCGCCGAAACAGGCCAAGAGCCTGATCCGCGGTCGCCAGTGGGATGGCAAACCGCAATACGATGGGCGGACCTCCCGCCACATCTTGCCGAACCGCGTAATACAGGAGGTCGCGCTGCAGCGTGACGCTGCGCCGCACCGAGCGCCCTTCGCCCTTCGCCAAAGCTTCTTGCACCTCCGGACGCTCGGCATGATTCTCCATGCTTCGCGGATCGGCCTCGGAGTCCGCCAAAACCTGACCGTCGCCACGAATTACGGTGACGCGCACGCCACCCGAGCCGATTTCGGCGGCCCAGCGATTCAAGCCTTCGAGATTTTCAGGTTGCGCGGATGCGAGGGAAGGAAATTCAACCGGGCGAGCGCGTGCAAATCGCGCGATGGTGGCTAGTTGTTCGAAGGTCGCGCGTTCGGAATCGCGGTGCAGCGCTCGCTCGGCGAAAAAGTCCACAGCGACGAGCACGCTCAACAACAGCGCGAAGAATGTCAGAGCGAGTTTCCAGAAAAGGTTACGCCGCACGAGTTTCGAACAAGTACCCTGCGCCGCGCACGGTCTTCAGATGATTGGGGTTTTCCGGATCGCTTTCGATTTTCTCACGCAAGCGGCGAACGTACACGTCCACGCTGCGAGGAGTAACAAAGCGGTCCGTGCCCCAAACGGCATCCAGAAGCTGATCCCGCGTAAACACGCGGTTCGGGCGCGAAGCAAGGTAATAGAGCAGCCGGAATTCGAGCGTGCTCAGCGGAACGGGCTTCCCGGAGTGGCTGACGCGGTACGACGCTGGATCGATCGCCAGCTTGCCGATCTCGATGGTGCGCGGCGAGTCCGCGGGAGGTTCCGCGCGGCGCAGCAAGGCCTTGACGCGCGCGAGCAACTCGCGAGGACTGAACGGCTTCGTCACGTAATCGTCGGCGCCCATCTCAAGTCCCACAACGCGGTCGGCTTCTTCGCCGCGCGCCGTAAGCATCAGAATGGGCAAGCGATTCAGTGAATCGTCCCGCCGGACCTCCCGGCAAATGTCCAGCCCGGAAAGTTTCGGCAGCATCAGATCGAGAAGTAACAGATCGGGAGGCGACTTCTTCAGCGAATTCAAGCCGCTGCTGCCGTCAAAGGCGGCATTGACCTGAAATCCTTCATTGGCAAGGTTGTAACGCACCAGCTCGACGATGTCTTTGTCGTCTTCAATGATCAGGACACGTTTCATGCAGGTAGCACGTTCCATCCGCCGGCTTGTCCGAAGTGTACCGTACCCCGGCACAATGCGGTAGGCATTGGAAGGCGTTCGGTCGCCTGGCTGATTGCGTAGCACAGTTGATAAGAACAGTGTGGGTGCACCGGGTGACGCAGCGATGACGCCAATGTGAATGAAGTGTTAAAGGCCATTAGGATTGGCGTCGGTTGTAAGGGCCGGAATGACGGGAATAAAGCTCTACTTCTGCGAAGCAGTCATCTCCAACGTTGTGCCGAGTCCAGCGTAAACATACCGGTCACCGAACGCCTTCTTCAGCGCGGTAAAGGCGGGCTCGCCGGTGCAGTGGCCCGGCGCGACATACTCTACTTTTAATCTATCGCGCAGGGCTGTAACGATCTTCTCAATGTCCGAGTCGCTCGCCACTACGAGGTGAAAGCCGCCCGCGATCAAGTGGATTCGTGGGTTGATGGTGCCGGCCACTTCGACGATCCTGTCAATTCCGGGATGCGAACAGCCTACCACGATCACCACACCATCTGGCGTATTGATGGCGAGTGACAGCTCATGCAATTCCAGCGTTCCCGGCTTATCGGAAACCAGCGCGATCAGATGGATATCGGGAGTAATTTCGGTATTTTTATCGACAAGTTTAAAGTTAGCTTCGGGCCAGGCCGATCCAAATCGCATGACTTCTGGCGGCTCGCCGTCGTAGTAGCGTTGTTCTGGAGAGAGAGATATGTCTTTGCGATAAAAACTGCTCGGTAAGTCGGCACCGTAAACCCCGAATCCCTCCTTGGGTGCGTAAATCTTCACCGTGGGGTTCACCTTCAACAGGTAGGTCAGTCCTCCCATGTGATCGCCGTGCCGGTGGGACATCACCACGAAGTCCAGCTTCGTCAAGTCGACGCCCTTCGCTTTCACGTTCTGCGCAAGGATCTCCGGGTTGTTGCCGGTGTCGAATAGAATCCGCTTTCCGCCGTATTCGACAAGCGCAGCATAGCCCCAGTCTTTCTGCATCGCGGATGTTTTGCCGAATGCGTCATAGAGAACCGTGATCTGCGCATTGCCAGGGGCAGCGCAGGCCATTGGAGCGGCGGATAGTGTGGCGGCACAGTGGATGAGAAGCAGGAGTGCTGCAGAACGGGAGACCACCCACTTATCGGCTATCATTCTGTCCTCCCCGGTGTTGGCGTAGTGACCATTCGTGGCCCTGGGAGCCGGGAAGCAAATTACACAAGCGAAATCTCCTCGGTCAAGGCCACATAAGGATGGCGGCCTTCTGCGTATGCACGAGATATGCCGGTGAAACCCCTTCCTCGCCGTCTCTGTTATACTTCTTCGCAACCCCACCATGAAGCGCCACGTGCTCATCTTCGGTCTCGTCGGCGGCCTTCTCATCGCCATCCTCCAATACACCGAATACCGCTTCGTCGTCATCGAGCACTCCATCGAGCTCTACGGCGCGCTCGTCGCTATCCTCTTCGCGACCTTCGGCATCTGGCTGGGCCTGCGCATCACGCGGCGTCGCGAAACCATCCGCGAAACGGTCGTGGTGAGGGAAGTACCGGTCCCCGCAGAAGCCCCCACCCTCGAACCCTTCGCTCCCAATACCGCCCGCCAGCAGACTCTCGGCATCACGGCACGCGAGCTCGAAATTCTCACCCTGGTCGCGCGCGGCTTCAGCAATCGCGAGATCGCTACGCAGCTTTTCGTTTCCGAAAACACGGTCAAGACACACTGCGCCCGCACCTTCGACAAGCTCGGAGCCGCCCGCCGCACCCAGGCCGTCCAGCGCGGCAAAGAACTAGGCCTGCTGCCGTGACCGCGTCATCCGAAAGCACGATTTCCGCTCCATTCCTGCAAAATCATCCGAAAGGATGACGACAACCGGCCGGGTTACACCGCATCATGGCCCATCCTCGCTCGCACAAGGAGCCTCACATGAAGAAAACCGTCCTCACCTTCGGCCTCATCTCCGGCGTCATGATCTCCGTCCTTATGGGCGGCTCGCTTCTCCTCGCCAAAAAGATCGGCTACGGCCACAGCATGGCTCTCGGCTACACGATCATGGTGGCGTCGTTCCTGCTGGTCTACTTCGGCATCCGCAGCTACCGCGACAACAACCTCGCCGGCCAAATCTCCTTCGGCCGCGCCTTCGCCTGCGGCATCCTGATCACCCTCATCACCACCGCCTGCTACGTCGCCATGTGGGAGGTTGTCTACTTCAATTTCATGCCCCACTTCATGGACAGCTACTTCGCGGCGCAGATTCACAAGATCCAGGCGTCCGGACTTGACCTCGCGACCACCGCCGCGCAGGTCGCTGCCATACAACGCTCTCAGCAGCTCTACCAAAACCCCTTGGTCAACATGGCCTACACCGTCATGGAGCCCCTGCCCGTCGGCCTCATCATTACCCTCATCTCTGCTGCCGTCCTCCGCCGCAAAGCGCCAGCCGAACCCACCGCCGCTCGCGCAGTCATGACCACATAAATCAAAAGGCCGGGGCGTAAGCCCCGGCCTTTCGAAAGGAGGATCGGATGCGTTTTCAAAGACGCCAAGTGCTTCGAACTTTGTCATTTGCTTTCGGGTCGAGCTTCATCTTGGGGCGCGACCAACTCGCCATAGCAGCGCACACAGCCGTACAGCCAAAGATCTCTCCTGCCCCTGCGGGGGCCGCTGTTCGTGATGGAATCGCTGGAGGAACGGAAATGGAAAAAGTGACGGGAATCGGAGGATTCTTCTTTCGAGCCAAAGATCCGAAAGCGCTGGGGCTTTGGTACCAGCAGCACCTGGGAATCTCGCTCATACCATCGAGCGAAGGGGATCCCGTTTGGGAGCAAGAGGCAGGCCCCACCGCTTTCGCGCCTTTTCCTGAGACGAGCAAATATTTCGGGGATGCCCAAAAGGTCTGGATGCTGAACTTTCGAGTGCGGGATCTCGACAAAATGGCGGCCCAGCTACAAGCTTCGGGAATCGAGGTCAAGGTTGACCCGCAGTCTTATCCCAACGGCCGGTTCGCCCGCGTGCATGACCCCGAGGGAAATCCGATCGAATTGTGGCAACCCGCAAAGCCCGGCGCTCCACACTAGCTTGCTGAACAGTTCCGGGCTGTTTCTAGATTTCTCCTGGTTACGGGCAAACCGAAAGTTACTTGACAGGTGGACAAGGCGCTTAGTGTGGGATCCAGGAGCATCGCCGCCAGAACATCGGAGTTACGCTGGCCTGCAACCATCCGAATTGTTTAGTGCTGCCTTTTAGTTTGGAACTGATCCGAATCGCAGCGTAGACGGCTTGCGAAGTCAAAAAGGCTATAGGTCCGAGATTGCTCCGGGTAGCCGACAAGACCGGAGTAAGGCGAGGCAAAGCCCGTTTATGAATGACTCTTGTACTCTAATCGTCCATCTATAACGAAACATGGCGCTTTGACGCTCAATAGTGCAACCCGAAGCCCAAGGGAAAGAGCGGGGATTGCGAGTCGTGGGGTAGATCGCTTTTTTGTTTTTTGACCGCCTCTAATGAAGATGGTAATTCGAAGGGGAGATGCCCGCCTGGCGACATCTTACCCGTAATCAGAGCGAGTAGCGGCTCGTCCGAGATGCCAAAGTCACCCAGGAGCGCAGTCGCGTGTGGGCTTACGTTGGTGAGGATCAGCGGCCTCTCGAGAGTGGTTAGGAACACGGTCGGAACTATCCTACTCACTCGCAACAGTTCAGCGTAAGCTGCATCTATTTCCGTAAACGCAAGTCTTCCCTCGTGCTGCCGTGATCCAAAGAAGAAGCCCCGATGCTCACTCTCGTAGGGCGCGGCCGCTCGAATGATCGCCAGGTCGGCCTTCGCGGGGTCCGTGACCACGATAAATCCAACGGCCTCCCCGGCTTGGGGAGTTATGCCGTACAGATAGATCTTCTTACCCCTCGGAGCGAACGGCAGTAACCGCCGACCGGTTGAGACAACGGATTTGTTTTCCAGCAGAACGACAGAGCGAGCTTGCGCAGCCTGCCCCTCGGCGGCAAAGTCTTTGTTGCCGGCAATCACAGAAGCTTTGGTCTCATCCACATAGGGCTGTTCGAACAGACCAAGCTCGAACTTCTGCAGAAGAATGCGGCCAGCAGCCTCCCTTACGCGCGCCTCCGAAATCAATCCGTTATGTACATCCTCCGCTATGATATTGGATTGTTCAGTTCCTCCGATCTGATCCACACCCGCGTTGATCGTCTTGGCAAAGCGTTGCGCCTTTGACAGTTCCTCCACTCCCCACGGCATGCCGATTTCCGCCGGCGTAGGCTTGACGCCTGTGGCCGTTCCATTGCGGCAGGCCTCGGAGCAATCATTCGTAATGGCCCAGTCGCTTACGATGACACCGCGAAATCCGTATTGCCCGCGCAGCAACTCACTCAGCAGTTGATGATTGAATCCGGCTCCTACTGCCTCCAGCGGCTTCCCATCGACGGCAACTTCTTGTAAGACCGAGTAGGTCGGCATCACGCTACCTACGTGCGCCGCGAAGGCTCCGGTAAACGGAATGAGATGTTGCGGGAAGTTTTGCCCGGAAAAATCGGCGAAGCGGCCATAGTAGTTATGACCATCCCAACCGTCCTTTGCTGCGCCGTACCCCACCCAATGTTTCACAACCGCGACCACACTACCGGAGTTCAAGCCATCAGCGCCATTTTGGATTCCGGCGACATAGGCTTCCACCATGCGTTTTGCAGTGTCCGCATCTTCACCAAAAGTTCCGTTGGCGCGCGCCCATCGCGGTTCGGTCGCCAGATCGGCCTGCGGCGCGAGCGATTCGCGAATGCCCACCGCCTCATATTCCCGGCGGACAACATCCCCGAAGCGACGCGTGAGCTCAGGGTCGTTCGCTGCCGCAAAGCCCAGAGGCTCCGGCCACATGGAGAATGCTCTGTCCTGCATCGTGGCTCCAAGCACTTGTTCGAAATGGTGCCGCGGATCGGACGAGATCGTAACCGGAATCCCCCATCGCGAGGATTCCGCAATCGCCTGAACTTCGTTGTTCTGTCTGGCGAAGAACTCAGCGCTTCCATTCAGTCGTGTGATGAAGGTGTTTACGTGGCCTTCCTCAATGAACTGGCGGACCTTCACCAGGTCATACTCTTTGCCGACGCCAAGTGGCGCGAGCGGTCCTGAGCTCGGCAGCGTGCCATGCACCATCAGCCCTGCTAACTCTTCGAGACTCATGCGCTGGACCAAATCGGCAGCTCGGACGTTCGCCGGCAGTCGCCAGTCCTCGTACGGATCAAGTTTCCCGTTCTTGTTGAGATCCTTGAACGTCAAGCCATCCACGGTGAGCAAAGGAGCAGAACGATGACCGAGGATGGCTTGCTCTTGCGCGCCCAAAACAGCAGCGGCTGAGCAAACGAGCAGCACTAATGCGAAGACTCTTGAATGCATTAGCGAAAGCTCCTTCCTTTCCACGTGATACGCGGACGACGGGACCTTAGTACTGAATGCAGATTTTGCCAAAATGCCTGCCACTTCCCTGAAACTGAAACGCCTCGACGATTTTTGCGAAAGGGTACGTCACGTCAATTACCGGACGCAGGCCCATGGTGTTCAAGGCTCGGATCATTTCAAGCTGATGAGCCCGGCTGCCCACGGTTATTCCGTGTAGCGTTTGCTGTCTTCCCATCAGAGCGACAGTGGGAACTTGGCCCGCGATCCCCGTCAAGACACCGACCAGCACAATGTGACCACCCATGCGCGTGGCCTTCATGGATTGGGGCAATGTGCCGGGACCGCTGGTTTCAACGGCAAGATCGACTCCCCGACCTTTCGTGAATTCCAGAACCGCTTCACACCAGTTCTCGTTTCGACTGTAATTCACTCCGAAGTCGGCTCCAAGGCCGCGCGCGCGTTCCAGCTTTTCATCGGATGAAGAGGTCACGATGACCCTCGCACCCATTTGCTTGGCCAATTGAAGTGCGAAAACCGACACGCCGCCAGTGCCAAGCACCAATACGTCCTGGCCAGTCTTTAGCTGGCCCTCGACTGCGAGGGCACGCCATGCGGTTAAACCGGCCGTGGGTAGCGTCGCCGCTTGGGTAAAACTCCAATCGCGGGGCATGTGCGTGAACCAGTGGCTCGGTCGCACCACCATCTCAGTCCCATAACCGTCGAGACCATCTCCTGGCGTCCGGGCGAATGTCGCTAGCGGTGCATCGCCTTGCCGCCAATCGGGAAAGAATGTGGAAACGACTTGGTCGCCTACGGCAAAGTCGGTGATTCCGATACCCACTGCTTCGACGGTACCAGCGCCGTCCGACATTAAGATCCTCCCGTCTTCGACCGGCAGGATACCTAGAGCAACGTTGTAATCGTGACGGTTCAGAGAAGAGGCGTGCATCCTGACACGGATCTCGTGAGGGGCAGGGAGCCCTGGGTTAGCGGTTTCGACGATGCCCAGCTTTGAGAGGCCTCCTGGTGAACGATACTGAATGGCTTTCATTGACTTCGAACCTCAGCTTTTGAATATTAAGAAGACTTCCCAACAAAAGCCGTATCAACTCAGCGTCTTCATGGCGCTATTTACTACATCGAACAACTCTTTGCGAGTAACGCCAGTCTTTCCGACAACGCGAAGCCCTTGAAACAGAAATAGCATCAGCCAGGCCGTGGCCGAGGGATCAACATGTCGGCCAATCGACCCGTCTTCTTGCCCTTGCAGGGTCAGAGTTGTTAGGAATCGCTGGCGGCGATGGAACGAAGCGCGGACACGTTCCGCAATGTCTGGATCGGTGGACGCCAACTCGACTGCGGTGGTGACCACCAGACACCCTTGCATACCCTCCGCGCCGAGTGACAGCTCTACATAGAACAACAGTGCGGCGCGGAGTTTGTCGTGTCCGGACTTGGCTCGGTCAACAATTTTCCGAAGCTTCGCACCATATAAGGTCTCTTGGCGGTCCAGTGCGGCTAGGAACACGCTTCGCTTGTCCTTAAAAGCCTTATAAATGCTGCCTTGAGTCAACCGCATGCCATCGGCAAGATCATTGAGAGATGCGCCATGAAAGCCACGCTCGCAGAACACGGGGATCGCTCTATCCAGAGCGCGGTCGATGTCGAACTCTCGCGGACGCCCGCGGGAGTTTGCCTGAGAACGAACACGCGTGAGCGTCGCTTCCATTATTCTATATTGGAAGCATTCACTTCCTAAGTCAAGGGAACTGGGATTTCTTGTGGCTGTCCGTCATCGGGAACCTCACGATCCACCTCGAAGGCGAAATCGAATCTGTCAGCGACCATTCGCACCCGAAGACATTCTGGCCCGAAGTAGATTTGCAGAAAGTACGGACACTCTCGAGTTACGAACCAGCGGGAACATTAATCACGTGTTCGTCGTGAGATCTGCAGAGGCTAGGAGGCAATGCCTTTAGATGCCCACGGCGAGGTACAAATTCGGATGGTTGCAGGGTTAGTGGACGTCATTGAAATAAAAGGTTTTGGTTGCGGGGGCTTGATTTGAACTGACGATCTTTGGATTATTCCCCGACGGTGGTAGTGAATGCCAAACTGAGCAGCGTCTTCTGCTCCATCTCATGTGCCTTGGCCGATCCCGTAGCGGGACTCGCACTTGCCGACCGTTTTACCGCGCGCACCTTTCGCCCCTTATCCTGAGCCAACCGTTGCAAGCGCGGCGTGACGTAAAAATGAGCGCCCATATTCCCAGGCTCTTCCTGGACCCAAACAATCTCGTGCGCGTTCGGATGGGCGTCCAAAACTGCTGAAATCTCGGGCCGCGGCAAAGGATAGAGTTGATCCAGAAAACAGATTGCCGTGCTCGTATCCCCGCGCCGTTTGCGTTCCGCCTGCAATTCGTGACCTACTTTTCCGCTGGCGAATAAAATCCGCTTCGCGTCTTGAATCTCGCGGTCCGGCACCACCGGCAAAAATCGCGGCGCGGTGAAATCCTCAATGTCCGACGCAGCGTCCGGATGCCGCAACATGCTCTTCGGCGTAAACACGATCAAGGGTTTCCGCCACATCCGCCGCGCTTGCCGCCGCAACATATGGAAATACTGCGCCGCGTTCGAAGGCTGGCAAATTTGCAGGTTATCCTCAGCCGCCAGTTGCAGAAACCTCTCGATGCGTGCACTGGAATGCTCTGGGCCCTGGCCCTCATATCCATGCGGGAGCAACAGAACCAATCCGGTAGGTAGATTCCACTTGTCTTCGCTCGCGCTCAAGAACTGGTCGATGATTACCTGCGCGCCGTTCACAAAATCCCCGAACTGCGCCTCCCAAAGCACCAGCGCCTCGGGATAATCGCGGCTGAACCCGTACTCGAATCCCACGCAAGCGGCCTCGGACAACGGCGAATTATGAATCTCGCAAAATGCCTGCTGGCGCGAAAGATGCGAAAGCGTCAAATAGTTGTGTTCGGTCTCCGTATCAATCAAAACCGCGTGCCGCTGATTGAACGTTCCCCGCTGCGAATCCTGTCCGGTCAAGCGGATCGGGGTCCCCTCCAGCACCAAAGACGCAAACGCCAGCGACTCCGCAAACCCGTAATCAATCGCCCGCTTGCCGTGCCCCATCTCCGCCCGCTGTTCCAGCAATTTCGCGAGCTTCGGATGCAAATGAAAGCCTGGAGGCACGCGCACAAGCCCGTCGGTCAGCTCGGCAAGCTTTTCGCGCGACAACCCGGTGTCCACTTCGTACGCCGGATCGTACTTGCCGTGAATGTAAGGATCCCAATAACTCGGCAAGGTCCGCAGGTGCGGCATCTTCTTCAGCGCCTTCGCCTTGGTCTGTTCTTCCTCATATTCCTTGCGCACCGCGTCGCCGATGGCGGTCGCATCGATGCCCGTGCGCTCCGCGTAAATCTTCCAAAGCGGCGGATGATTCTTGATGCGCTCGTAGGTCAGGGGCTGCGTGATCGTGGGATCATCCACCTCGCTGTGTCCATGCCGCCGATAGCCGATAATGTCCACCACAACATCGCTGCCGAATTTCGCGCGATACTCCGCGGCCAGGCGTCCCATGCGCACCACGGCATCCGGATCTTCCGCATTTACGTGAAACACCGGCACGCTTTGCCGTTTGGCAATATCGGAAGCAAAACGGGAAGAATGCTCCTGCACCGGCGGGGTCGTGAACCCGATCAAATTGTTGACCACGATATGCACGGTGCCGCCGACGGTGTAACCCTTCAAATCCGCCAGATTCAACGTCTCGGCCCAAATCCCCTGTCCCGCAAACGCCGCGTCGCCATGCATCACGATAGGCCAAACCGTATTCAGCATTTCCTGCGACCGATCTACAACCGGGCCGTCCGCTCCACGCCGAGTTTGCTTCGCGCGAGCTCGACCCATAGCCACGGGATCGACAGCCTCGAGGTGACTCGGATTCGACACAATATGAATGTTGATGGACTGCCCGCCCAACGTGACGTACGTCCCGGTAGCGCCAACGTGATACTTCACGTCGCCCGCGCCAAGCACGCTGCGCGGGTCGACATCCTCAAATCCCGACACAACCTCATGCGGCGGCTTGCAAGCGGCATGCACCATCACGTTCAACCGCCCGCGATGGCTCATCGCAATAATCGAATCCATCGCGCCGGCATCCCCCGCGGTATTCAAAATCGCGTCCAGCAAAGGAATCAAAGCGGTAACGCCTTCCAGCGAAAAGCGCTTGCTCCCCAAATACCGCGCCTGCAAAACCTGCTCAAAAAGGTCCGCCCGAACCAACCGTTCCAGAATCTTATGTTGATCCACTTCTTCGGCGGGCTTCTCCAACTGCTCCGCAATCCATTGCCGCCGCTCCGGCTCGCGCAAATGCATAAACTCGGCGCCGACGGAGCCGCAATAAATGCGCCGCGCCTCGTCCGCTGCAGGCCCTGCCAGCTCCAGATCGGGATATTTCAGCGGTTTGAGCAGCTTCAAAGGATCGAGGTCTGCTTCCAGATAACCCCACCGCCGGAACGCCTCGAAAACGCGCTCCCGCTCTTCACCATTTCCCGAGCCCTTCCTGGGGGATTTCGCAGCCTTGGTAGGACGCACAACTTCCAACGTAGTTCGGTCAGCCATCGCTATTTACCCTAACTATTTTGCCACAGAATCAAATCCAACGCTGTCATCGGGCCGATTGTTGATGCTCAGGGTCTCGGGCAAGTATAAGGCGCGCCTCGTCTTATGGTCCGAATAGCGCAAAGCTCGCTATATCGTTTTGACGTACGATAGCGTACAGTGTGTCTGGTTACCCCGCCTGCACAGGTCAGCTTGGACTCGTGGCTCACGGTCTAAACCGTTTCCACGGGAAGTTGCTCCCCAGAGTAGGAACAAGTGATGGACAACCCCGGACCCTCTCGCCGAAGCTCGCGGCACCATTCCGCACGATTCTCACGTGCGTCCAAACGACAGGTGGCGCCAGAGACGACCGAGCCGGTACGACTTGCAGACATCCTCATCACGCAGAAGCTGAAGTCGCGCCGCCGCCGTAAGCCAAACGCCCACGCCGAAAACGCGGCCCTGCAAGGCCTGGCACGGGTCATGGCGACCGCTCCGGACGAATTGGTCGATACGTTGCTACGAACGGCCCTGGAATTGTGCAGCGCCGGCACCGCGGGTCTGAGCCTTGTGGAGAGCCCGCCGGAGGGCGAGCCGATCTTGCGCTGGACCAATCTCGCGGGAGCCCTGAGCAAGCATCTTGGAGAAACCACGCCCCGGCATTTCAGCCCTTGCGGCGTGACCCTGGATGCGAATTCGCCGCAGCTCTTTACCTGTCCCGGCCGGCATTTTCAATACTTGAGCGGCTTGGACTTCCCCATCGTCGAAGCGTTGGTCATCCCCGTGGACCTGGGAGGCGAAATACCCGGCACACTCTGGGTTGCTTCGCACGACGACGAAATGAAATTTGACGCCGAGGATGCCCGCATCATGATCGGGCTCGCGGAATTCACCGGCTGCGCTCTGCGTATGACCCGTCTGTCCGAGGTGCGGCAAACAGAGCGTTTGAAGGGCGACAAAGAGATCGCGGCGCATAAACGCACGGAAACGGCCCTCCGGCAAACGCAGGCCAGTATGGAGGTGGATATCGCCGCGCGCGCCGCTCAACTCGAACAGCTCTCCGCAAGACTCATCCACCTGCAGGACATTGAACGGCGGCACCTCGCGCGCGAATTGCATGACAGCGCTGGGCAATATCTCGCCGGGATTCAAATGAACCTGAGCGCTTTGCTCCGGCCAGATTCCGGACTCGCCGATTCCGCCCGCGCTCGTGTTTCCGATTCGATGGACATGGCGAAACTTTGCACCTCCGAGATCAGAACGATGTCGTACCTCCTTCACCCTCCGCTGCTGGATGAAATGGGACTCCGCTCGGCAATATCCTGGTATGCAGAAGGCTTTGCGGAACGCAGCGGAATACGCGTGGACCTGGAAATCCCGGAAACCTTTGCGAGGCTGCCCAGCGAGATTGAAACGGCATTGTTTCGAGTCGTGCAGCAGAGCCTGGCGAATATTCACCGGCACTCGGGGAGTCCGGTGGCCCTGATCCGCATCAGCATTGATGCCGATGCCGTGCGCGTGGAAATCCGCGACGAGGGACATGGAATATCGCCCGAGGTTCTAACCGGATTCCACTCCGGCACGCGACTCCTCGGGGTGGGCATGGCGGGCATGCGCGAGCGCATAAGAGATATGGGCGGGATCTTCGAAGTTCGCTCCAGCGAGAAAGGCTCGTCTATCCACGTGAGCTTGCTGCTGTCTGCAAATGCTTACTCTGCCGCGTCGTAAGAATTTCCTCACCCAGCCAAATACGCATAAACATTCATTGCATGTTACGTAGATACCTGCTTCACTGAACCCCTACCCTAGAAGTGAGGGTCTCCCCCTGGGGCCCTTCCATGATTCGCATTCTGATTGTTGACGACTACGAGCACATCCGGGGCATGATTCGTGCCCTGCTGGAAGCCGAGGAGGGCTGGCAGGTCTGCGGCGAAGCTGCCAATGGGCAGGAAGCCATCGATCAATGTGTGTTGCTCAAGCCGAATTTAATCCTCCTCGATATCCACATGCCTGTCCAGAATGGGTTGGAAGCAGCGCGGGAGATACTTGTGCGGTTTCCCACCATGCTCATCCTGATTCTGACCATAGATGGGTCGTCCCATTTTGCGCTGGCCGCGGTCGCGTGTGGCGCGCAAGGACTCCTGGTAAAGGCTCGCGCCAGTGAGGACCTAGTGACAGCGGTTTCCACGTTGCTTCGCGGTCAAAGATACTTTTGTGACGATCCTGAAAGCGGCAGTCACAATCCGGATCGTGGGCCAGTGGCCCGCCTTCGGAAGTGAAGTAGCAGCCCACCGTCCGTAGATGCAGGGGATTAGTCTCCAGCTTCCAGCCAGAGCGGCTCTCGGACCCAGTCGTCATCGACCCCGCTCGTTTTGTCTCGTCGTAGGAATTCCGGTTATCTCCCGGCCCGCCGCGCCTCGATCGACCCCATCCACGCGCTCCGCACCGAATGAAGAAGCACGCTAGCGGCTGTCTGGGTGTTTGCCGCAACGCGAAGAACGATTCTCAGCGGCTAAAGCCGGGAACGAAAAGAACACCTTTACGGCACGGCTGAAGCCGTGCCCTGACGAAAAACGTGTTTGAAAGACACGGCGCTTAGCTGTGGAGGCTTACCACGGGGACCAGCGCGGCGCTCCCGCGCAGGGCGAAGTCGCTGACGTTGCTGACGATGGTGGCGAGCGCTTGTGCGGAGGGGCGCTGGCCGGGAGGGAGTTCGAGCCAGTGACGGACGGATTGGTAGGCGCCGCCGAGGCAGCACTGGGATATCAGAGCGGCGTGAATTGTGTCGATGGACGGATTTGCACGCGCGAGAATCTGTGCGAGCAGGCTCGCCTGATCATCGATGATTTCGTGACGGACGCGGTCGAGGCGAATTCCGGCGCCAGAGGATTGGGCCAGGAGAATGCGAGCGCCAGTGCTGTTGGTGGTGAGGAGGAGCACGAGTTGCTCGACGAGCAGGCGGAGTTGACTGAGGGGGTCGGAAGATTTCGAGAGCGCTTCGCGGAGGGCGCTGGCCATAAGCTGGGACAGGCATTGGAGAGCCGCGGCGAAGATGTCGTCCTTACCGGTGAAATACCGATAGAAGGTGCCAGTACCGGTGCGCGCGGCTTTAATGATCATAGGGACAGTGGTGGCCTGGTAGCCGTGCTGGGCGAAGAGATTGACGGCCGCCTGGAGCAGGGATCGGCGGCGTAACTGCTTTTGATGAAGCATCTTGGGGGTGGTGCGATAAGGCATATGGTCCTCGGACTGGGGTGAAGGAAGGACGGACGCGTCCGTCCTTCCTTCGCGATTTTCGGTGTTTGTGTGGCGTTTGGGTCGGATTCGGTACTTGCGGACGATGGGTTGCTATTGGGGGCGAAGGGGTCCCGCCCCTACAGTTTTCTCGTCGTGCAGTCTCGGGAAATTAAAAAGCCCACCGGGGAATTCCGGCGGGCGCAGTTCTTAATGGAAATAGTATAGCACACCTTTTTTTGGAATCCGGAGATTTTCACGGTTTGGCCTAGAGGCAGCGGCGGGCGAGGGCTGCCGGCACCCTTCTATGTAAGAATAGCGACCCATGAAACGAACACTGATCGGGATAATTCTGCTGCTGACTTTGCATCTGCCGACGTTTGCGCAAAAACGGCTCGTGCTGATCGATCAGGATGGCTCTGGCCCCGGCGGGTCGAATCAGATGGCGATGATGGCGCTGCTGCAGGCGCCGCAAGCGGAGGTGCTGGGGATCACCATCGTTACGGGCAACGCGTGGCGCGACGAAGAGGTGGCGCACACGTTGCGAATGCTGGAGCTGATTGGCCGCGGTGACGTTCCCGTGGTGCCAGGGGCGGTGTTTCCTTTGGTGCGCGATCAGGAAGAGACGCGCATTGAGTCGCAGCTCGCCGGTAAAGTCGTGTGGCTGGGCGCGTGGGGGTTGGGGCCGATGACACTCGATCAAAACACAAAGGGAGTGATCGGGACGCCGGCGAATCCGAAGGTGCATGGTCCATGGGAGATTCCGCCGATGCCGGAAGGCGCGCCGCACACGAAACCGGCTGACGAAGACGCCGCGCACTTTTTGATCCGCCAGGTTCACGCGCACCCACATCAAGTAACGATCTACGCTGCCGGGCCGCTCACGAATATCGCGCTAGCCCTGGCGATCGATCCGCATTTCGCGGAATTGACGCAGGGAATCGCGATCATGGGCGGCAGCCTGAATCCGCAAACCGACGACCCCGAGTTTTCGACGAGCCCGCGGCACGAATTTAATTTCTGGTTCGATCCCGAAGCCACGCACATCACCCTGCGCGCCCATTGGCCGCGCATCGACGTGACTACCGTGGACATCTCGATTAAAGCGATGTTCACGCAGCAGATGCTCGACGCCATCGCCAAGTCGCCGAGCCCCTCCGCGCAATACATCGCCAAATACTCGCAGGACCGTTACTACCTCTGGGACGAACTCACCGCCTGCGCGTGGCTGGACCCCAGCATCATCACGAAAGAGCGGCAGCTATACATGGACATCGACATCAGCCATGGCCCCAGCTACGGCAACACTTTGACCTGGAACGAAAAGCTCAAACCAACCGAGGACGTGCAGCTCGTGCACGCGCAAACCGATCTCGACCTTCCCAAATTCACGAAAATGTTCATCGACCTGATGTCGGCGCTATCTGTCCACAGAAATTCGTCTTCTTCCAATCCTCAGTGATTTGTCCCACAAGCGTGGGGTAAACGTCTGCTCAACGTGTTTACCAGAGAGCATTCATTGATGTGTGCGCTAGAAGATGGTTTTGTCTATTGTACCGTAGCGTACAGTGTGGTTAACTCTCCCCAGGAGAACAGGTCCGGCGCGGATCCTACCCATCCACTCCTGCCCACTCAGCAGCATTCCTGAAGTCGGTTCGGTCAAACAGTAAGCAAACGAAGTGTTTCGGCGGCCCCGCAGCTCGTCTTGGGGCGAGTTCCGTTCGTTCGACGTCGCGTCCCAGGCGACATCGCCGACACAGCACGCGCGAAGGAAGCGATGAAAATCTTACTTTACAACCCGGATAACGGGGTCACGCGCAATTTCATGCCGCATCTTTGGATGTTTCTGCTGCAGGCGCTCACTCCGCCCGGCCATGAAGTCGTGCTGATCGATGGGAACGCGCGGCCAATGGACGAAGAAAGCATCGCGAGGTATGTGCGCGAAGAGGGGATCGGACTGGTTGGCATCGGAGCGATGACTCGAATGGTCGCCAAGGCCTATCGCATGGCGGATGCGGTGCGGGCCACGGGAGTGAAAGTGGTGATGGGCGGCCCGCACGTGACGGAAATGGCGGACGAAGCGCTGGGCCGAGACGGCGGGGAGCGGCACGCGGATGCGGTCGCGCTCGGGGAAGCCGACCAAACCTGGCCGAAGATTGTGGAGGACGCGGCACGTGGACAACTGAAAGAAGTGTACGCACCTGTGGATGCGTTCGGCCAGGAACAAAAACCCTCCTTGCAACCGTATCCGGCGATCCCGTGGAATTTAATCAACCTGGATCAATTCAATCTCGTGCCCAGCACGTTCACGCGGATGCTAAAAAAGGTCGGGGAAGGCTGGGGAACGTTCCGGATTATTCCCGTCGAGTCTGGGCGAGGTTGTCCGTATGGGTGCGAGTTCTGCACGGTGACGGGGTTTTTCGGGGACTCGATTCGCTTTCGCTCGAACAAGAGCGTGGTGGACGAACTACTGCTGTTGAAAGCCCGGGCGAAGAGTGAGCGCGGCCAGATTGCAGTGTTTTTCATCGACGATAATTTCGCGATCAATCCCAAGCGCACGAAGTCGCTGCTGCGAGACATCATTGCCGCAAACGCGCAGGTGCATTGGGTGGCGCAGATCAGCGCCAATTTGCTGCGCGACGAGGAGTTGGTGGACCTGATTGCGCAAGCAGGAGGGAAATGGATCTTCATCGGCATGGAATCCATCGACCCGGCAAACCTCGCGAGCGTGAACAAGGGCTTCAACAAACCGGGCGAGTACGCGGTGGTGCTGGACAGGCTCGCTCAGCGCAATGTTTATGCGATTACATCGTTCATTTTCGGGATGGACAATGACGCCCCAGGGGTCGCGGATCGCACGTTGCAGGCCATCCGTTCGTGGCCCCCAGGGCTGCCCATCTTCGGTTTGCTTACCCCATTGCCGGCCACGCCGCTCTACAAAAGGCTGGAAGCGGCGGGAAGGCTTACGCGTCCAAAGCACTGGCAGGAGTTCATCCCCTTCGCCATGGCGCATACACCGTTAAAGATGACCGTGGATGAAGCCCATGACGAGGTCCGCATCGGCTGGGCGAAGTCCTATAGTCCCGAAGCGATTGGCAAGGCTGTGGATTCGCTGAGCCACAAGCCGCTGGGCCATCGCATCAATATTCTTATTGCGAGGCTGTGCTTCCGGGGAATCTATTTCCCATCGATGGGCCGCTTTGCATGGCTAAAGACGATCACGGAGAATCGCCGCACGATCTTCAGGCTGGTCAAGGAAGGTTTCGGAGCGTGGCGAGGTTCGCGAAGCCTGGCGAGCCCACCGGTGTCCGTGGCCCACCCTCACTAAGAATTCATTCCATTTTCGCTCGGGCAGCTCCCGATTTCGAACTGCCCGGAACCGCGCTTGAGGCCCTCCTCGGGATAACGATGTCCCTGCCAATTCCGACTAAGTGCTAAAGTTGCGGCGGTGTCGGGCGGCTGCTAAAATTTGGAGGTTTGGCGAGACGCTGCTGTCTGCGCTGGGTGGCCTGCCCGACGGATTGGCAGGCGGGTCTGTCCACCGATGGCGGCGGGCGCAGGCGACTTTTTCTCCGTGCAGGCACCAGGTTTGCATCGGTGCCGGCGACATCAGCCAATACAGTCCGGATTCCTTAGAGGAGAGTGCGCGTGGCTAAGTACGATGTGGCGATTATCGGGAGCGGTCCGGGCGGCTACGTGTCGGCCATTCGCGCCGGGGAACTCGGGTTGAAGACCATCGTAGTGGAGAAGGATCCTTTTCTGGGCGGCACCTGCCTGCACGTCGGCTGCATCCCCACCAAAGTTCTGCTGCACCACGCGGATGTCTACGAGCATTTCAAGAATGGCGAGGAGCTGGGATTTGAGGTCAGCGGACCGAAAATCAACTGGGCCAACATCATCGCGCGCAAGGAA
>Ga0187871_10000572_pt1 | contig 35197 bp, 30 predicted proteins | sample June2016WEW_16_1_FD_132988 | JGI IMG/M metagenome (GOLD analysis project Ga0187871, IMG submission 132988) | Peatland microbial communities from SPRUCE experiment site at the Marcell Experimental Forest, Minnesota, USA - June2016WEW_16_10 | ecosystem: Environmental > Terrestrial > Soil >...
GCCCGTGGGGCAGCGCCATGCGCTGCCAGGGCCAGTTTCGCCCGTGGGGCAGCGCCATGCGCTGCCAGGGCCAGTTTCGCCCGTGGGGCAGCGCCGTGCGCTGCCAGGGCCAGTTTCGCCCGTGGGGCAGCGCCATGCGCTGCCCTTGCGAGCTTCGCTCGCCGAAGAGCGGGCCTGCGAGGCCCGCGCAGGCTGCGAGCCTGGCTGCGAGCCTGCCTCACTGAAAGGCGCCCAGTACTGCTATGCCCTTATTTGAGGGTATTGTTCTCTAAAATAATAGTATTCGGCGGATTCGGGAAATCGGCGGGTGTATACTGGCCACAGGCTGAGGGGAGCCAAGAAAAGCCCATATGAAAAGACTCTCTAGCGCGTGCCTGATCTCCGCCAGTCTCGTCTGGTTGACGGCGCCCGCACACGCCGGCAGTTGTCCGACTCAATTCAATCCAGGGTCATTCACCAAAGGCAATTTTTTCGGCAATTTCGACAACAAATGCTACTTCATCGATTTTTCAACCGGACACGGCTCCGCCAGTCAGTGGGGGGATCTCGACACCGTATATAACAAGATCTTTTTCAAGATCGATACGACACTGCCCCCTTACCAGCTCGTGATAGTCGGAGACTATCCGAATGCGCGCTATTTTTCAGTCGATATCAACGACGACCATTCCGCGGTTAGCCAGAGTCTAACGGACGTGGATATCGTGCCCCTGACGGCAGGCAATATCAACCCATATCTTCCGGGCGTGGCATTCGTCGGCGGGCAACCTTTTGCCGTGCCGATTAGTCTCGGAGGGAGCCCTGGCACTCTCGAGCCGGGCTGCATGACCACCGGATACAACTTCGACGTCAATGCCATGGACGGCACCCTGCGTCATCCATTCATGAACTGGAATCTCGATGCGGCCTTCTTCCAAGCCAACCCCACCATGCCGCTGCACCAGATCGACACGCCGCAACACTCCAATCCGAACACGGCGGGAGCGATTCTGATCCGCAACTATCTGGATCTGACGCCTGCTTCCGCCGCGCCGCACATCATCGTGCGCGACGTAGCTTCCGGGTGCGCCTACCCGGCTACCATGGTGAACACCATGAACATCCTGACCACCGATACCGACACGGGTAATGGCTGGCTGACGCAGCAACAGGTGCAGGAACACAACGTGTACGCGAGTTGGCAGTCCACCCAATGCTGGGGAATTATCCCGTCCAGCCAGATGCAGATCGTGCGCGGCGACGAATATATTCCAGGCCCGGTTCCGGAGGGCAGCTATCTGTTCGCGTATGTGCCATCGGGGCTGCCGCAGACGCTTGCCAATGCGGGCGAGGCGCTGCGGCTGCGTTTTCGCGTCCCCACCACGCCGCCGACGCCATGCACCAACGGTTGCTCGCGCTCCGGCAACGAACAGATGCGCTATATGAGTGTGTCGTTCGATATCCCCGGAGGAGGCACGCTGGCCAGCCTCCCGGACAGTTGTCCGGCCGACCCGACCCTTCCGTGCTTCCCGCTGATCCAGGATCCCGACGGCTACGTCACGCTGATCGTGGGCACCGGTGTGGCGCAACCCTCGTGGGTGACGCCCGCTAATGGATACACCTGGATCGACCTGACCAAGGCCACCGCCGGGGACTATCAAACGTTGAACCAGATCATGATACGGAACATCCTGCCGGCCAGTTCATTCACTTGCGCCGGCGAGTACGCTCCGTATAAGACTGCGCAAGCGACCGGCGGGGACGCCGGCCTGATGGGTCTGTACGCGCCGGTGATCGACTATCCCGTGGCATCCAGCCTGCCGCAGACCGCAAGTCCTGTAACGGGGCCTGGCACCTGCGCCGTGTTTCCCGTCGGCCCCGGAGAGGTGTCTCCCGCTTGCGGCGTGCAGTTGCCGGGTTCGCCGCAGATTGCGGCCGTGACCACGCAATGTTCCATGCCGGGATGCAACCAGTTCGTGGCGCAAGCCCAGCCGCCGGTTAGTATCCTCGCCACCACTGGCGGGTTCGGCGCCTTTCCGCTCGGGCTTCCTTATCAGGGCAATTCGAACTTCCTGCAGATCACCGACACCACCCAGAACTGGAGCGCGGGCCATACCGGAGACGCCTGCACCGTGCAGATCGGCGAATGGTCGGACACCGCCATATCGGTGGTGGCGAACGTGAATCAAAACGCAGTGTGCCCCTTGGCGGCCGGCGACCAACTGACGGTGACGGTTTGGAACCCGCAAACGCAGGCCAGCGCTTCGGCATCGGTCACGGTTGTCGCTCAGAGCGACGCCCGCGGGCGCTAAGACCCTGTGGGGCAGGCGTCCACGCCTGCGGCGGGTCTCCAGACCCGCCTCTTCGCGCACCGGCAAGCCGGCGTGGACGCCGGCCGCGGGACTGGAGTCCCGCCCCAGGAAGTCGTATAATTAAGATATTCACATGCGAATCTTTGAATGGAACGAATCGCACGCCGTGCACGTTCCCGTCGTGGACACCGAACATCAACAGCTCTTTCGCCTGTGCGACGATTTGCAGCGAGCCATGATGGCGGGTGCGCCGACGCCCGAGGTGCAATCGATCGTGGAGGACCTGGTCATCCACACCGCGCACCACTTCTCGCACGAGGAGCGCGAGATGCGCGGGGCCGGCTACTCCCTCTATGCCTGGCACCGGCGCCAACACTACACGGCGCGCACCCGGGTGAGGGCGCTGGAGCGGCGTATACGCCGAGGCGATCGCGACGCGGCGCTCGATCTGCTGGAATTTCTCTACGCCTGGCTGAGCGATCATATCCGGCTGGCCGACCGCATGTTCGGCGCTTACCTGCGGAATCACCAGCGCCAGTTGGCGGCGCGCGCGTCGTAGCCCCGCACGGCCGTAAGCGGTCCATTGCTAGACTGGGAACAATGGACAAATACACACCCACCGAACGCACTCAAGTGAAGCGCCTGCCCAAGCGCGGCGTGTACGACCACGCGCAAGTCCACGCGATCCTCGACGAAGGTTTTATCTGCCACGTGGGGTTCGCGGTGGACGGCCAGCCCTACGTGATTCCGACAGGCTACGCGCGTGCCGGCGATCTACTCTACATTCACGGATCCGCCGCCAGCCGCATGTTGCGCGAGCTCGGCCAGGGCGCCCGGCTTTGCGTCACCGTGACGCTGGTGGATGGCCTGGTGCTGGCGCGATCGGCGTTTCACCATTCCATGAATTACCGCTCGGTGGTGGTGCTGGGCCAGGCGCGCGCGGTCACCGATCCCGCGGAGAAAACGGCGGCGCTCAGCCACTTCACCAATCACATCGTGCCGGGCCGTTGGGACGAAGTCCGGCAGCCCACCGAGCAGGAGCTGAAGAGCACCACGGTGCTGGCGCTGGCGCTCGACGAGGTATCCGCGAAAGTGCGCACCGGCGGGCCTATCGACGACGAAGAGGATTACTCGCTGTCCGTGTGGGCGGGTGTGGTTCCGCTCCGGATCTCGGCCGGCGACCCGGTGGCGGACGCGCGCCTGCCGGAAGGCATTCCGGAGATCGACCGCCGCCGACTGGCCTCCCGCCAGGTCTAAGGCGGGGCATACTTAAGACATGAGACTCAAGATCGCCGCCTTGATGCTGGCATGTAGTGGAGCTGTCATGGCGGACGACAGTCCCCCCACATTGGCGATCGGCGCCGCCGCGCCGGATTTCAATCTGCCGGCCGTCGATGGCACGACTTACCGTTTGCAGGATTTCGCAGCGAGCAAAGTGCTGGTGCTGGTCTTCACCTGCGTCCACTGCCCCACGGCGCAGCTTTACGAAGGCCGTATCCTGAAGCTGGCCGCGGATTACCGGGATCGCGGCGTGGCGCTGGTGGCGATTCAGCCCAACGATCCGAAGGCCGTGCGCCTGGATGAACTGGGCTACACGGATCTGGCGGATTCGCTGCCGGAGATGAAGATCCGCGCCGAATACCGGCATTTCGATTTCCCGTTTCTATATGACGGCGAGACGCAGTCGGTGGCGCGCGCGTACGGTCCGACGGCCACGCCGCACGTGTTTGTGTTCGACCAGGAGCGTAAGTTGCGGTACCAGGGCCGCGTCGATTCGAGCCCGCGGGAGGCGCTGGCCAACCGGCAGGATGCGCGGCTGGCCATCGACGCGGTGCTGGCGGGCAAGCCTGTGGCTAACGAAAAGACACCCACGGTGGGCTGCTCCATCAAGTGGGCGTACAAGCAGGCGGGTGGCGAGGCGGAGATGGCGCGCATCGCCAAGGAGCCTGTGGCGCTCGATCCTGCCGGGCTGGATCGCCTGCAAGCGTTGCGCAAGAACGGCACCGGCAAGGTCCTGTTGGTGGATTTCTGGGCGACCTGGTGCGGCCCCTGCACGGCCGAATTCCCCGAGTTTCAGAAGATGTACCGCATGTATCGCAAGCGGGCGTTCGATATGGTGACGGTGAGCGTCAACTTCCCGGACGAGAGCAAGGGCGTTCTGAAGTTTTTGAACGAGCAACATGCTTCTACGAAGAACCTGATCTTCGCCACCAACGAGACGTACGACCAGATGGCCGCGTTCGACCCGGCATGGAATGCCGGGGTGCCGTACACCGTGCTGATCGGGATCGACGGCAAGATCATTTACCAGCAGCAGGGCGAGGTCGACCCGCTGGAAGTGCGCCGGCTGATCCTGGCGAATCTGCCGGACGACGATTACATCGGCCAGCAGGCATATTGGAATTCGAAATAGAATAGGTCACGATGGCTTATTCTTTGACACGCTTCGGCCAGCTCTCAATCGAAGGCTTTCGGCGCTTGCGCGACGTTCGTCTTTCCTTGCGCCCCTTGTCGGTGATGATCGGAGCCAATGGAACTGGAAAGACATCCGTGCTCGATGTGTTGTCCCTGCTGGCGAACTCCGCACAGGCACGGCTAGGCCCAGCAATCTCGGAACTAGGGGGCCTGGCAAATGTCCTTACCTACGACCAGGCCGAGGAACTCGGACTGGGAATCTCGATGGAAGTTTCAGGATACCATCCCCTCGAATACTCGCTGTGGCTTCGGCCGCAGGGAATCGCCCACGCGATCCGCGAAGAGACGCTCAGCCAGAATAGGGGGCGGCCGGCGCCGTTTCTTCACATTAGCTCCCACGGACAGGACGTCAGGTACTTCAATACCGAGAAGCAAAAGCTCCTGCCCCCGACATGGGAACACAACCCGCTGGAAACTGCGCTGTCTCAGGTTCCTAAGATGTTTCAGGAACCGGAGGATTTCAGGCGGCGGCTGGCATCATCAACTTTTTACCACGTCCTGAATGTTGACCCCAGGTCGCCAGTGCGGCTGCCCCAGTCGATGGCGCCCGCGGAGTTGCCTGGAAGAAACGGTGAAGACTTGATTTCATGTCTTTTCTATCTTCGTGAGACGGATCGAAACAGGTTCGAGGCAATTGAGGACTCCCTTCGCGCGGCGTTTCCACGGTTCGAGCGGCTGGATTTCCCTCCGGTCGCGGCGGGGACGTTGGGCCTGGCGTGGCGTGAACGTGGCTTTTCGAAACCTCTCTACACGCACCAATTGTCGGAAGGGACGTTGCGGTTCCTATGGTTGACAACGTTGCTGCAGAGTCCGGGACTTACTGCGCTTACGCTCCTGGACGAGCCTGAGGTGAGTCTGCACCCCGAATTGCTAAGTTTGCTGGCGGACCAGTTGAGAGAGGCCTCGCAGCGTACCCAGCTCATTGTCGCAACGCACTCGGATACCCTGATCCGATTCTTAGAGCCATCCGAAGTGGTCGTCCTTGACGCGACCGAAGATGGCATGACCACACTTACCAGAGCAGACGAGTTGGACTTGGGTGAATGGCTGAAGGACTACTCCCTGGATGAGCTTTGGCGTAACGGGCGCATCGGAGCGCGGGCGTGAAGATCGCGGTTCTGATCGAGGGGAGGACCGAGCAGGCTTTTAAGCCTTATTTGCTGGAATTCCTGAAGCGCAGGCTCGATCAACGAATGCCCAACATCGATTTTTTCCCGTGTCAGGGAAGGGTCTACAAGGAGGATAAGCTCCGGCGGACGGTCGAGAACCTCCTGCGGAATGGGCGAGTTCCGTCGGATGCCGTGATCGCGCTAACCGACGTTTACACGGGGACGAACGACTTCGTCGACGCAGCCGATGCTAAACGAAAAATGCGCACTTGGGTCGGGAACAACAGCAAGTTTCACCCACACGTCGCGCAGCATGATTTCGAGGCATGGTTGCTTCCATATTGGAGCGACATTCAAGTGCTCGCCGGACACAACCGAAGCGCGCCGCCAGGGCCCCCGGAAGCTGTAGACCACAACCACCCGCCCTCGTACCACATTCGTGAGATCTTCAGAACCGGAACCTGCCGGGACGACTATTCCAAGCCGCGCGATGCCGCAAGGATACTGCGGGGCAAAGATCGGGCCGTCTCGGCAAGCAAGTGCCCGGAACTGAGGGCTTTCCTGAACTCCATCCTCACGTTGAGTGGCGCCGAACCGCTGTGATTTCCATCATTCCTCTGGCCGCGTGAAGCTGGTCAGCTCTGCCGACCGCACGCCGTAGACTTTCAGAAGTTTCTGGCAGATCTCGCGGCCCAGCCGCTCGGGCTGGTCCTCCTTGTCATGCTCGATGACCACTTTGAAAAAGAGATTGGTTCGATCCATAAGGTGTCTCCCTTTATACTAAGGGAATGGCTTGCGCAATATGCCGTATTCGGAAACCCCGCCGCTTTTGTCCCGGCGTACATGGAGACATCTGCACGCTCTGCTGCGGCAAGGATCGCGAGGTCACTGTGGATTGCCCGTTCGACTGCCCGTTTCTGCAGGAGGCGCGCAAGCACGAGCACACCGAGGCGCTGAAGCCGGACGAGTTTCCAAATCGGGATATTCGCGTCAGCGAAGAGTTCCTGGAGGAGCATGAACCCCTGCTGGTGGGAGCCATCGGCGCTTTAATGCTGGCGGCGTTCGATACACCCGGCGCCGTGGATAGCGATGTGCGGGAAGCGCTCGACGCGCTCATTCGCACCGAGCGCACGCTGCAGAGCGGGGTGTATTACGAAACGAGGCCGGACAACGCGCTGGCGAACCAAGTCTTCAGCGGGACGCAAAAAGGCTTGGAGGAGTTTCGCAAGAAGGAGCGCGAGGAACTGGGCATGTCGCGCACGCGCGACGGCGACGTGCTGACGGTGCTCGTCTTCCTGCAGCGGTTTGCGCTCGACCGCAATAATGGGCGTCCGCGCGGCCGGGCTTTCCTGGATTCGCTGCGCGGCTTCCTGGGCGAGGCGGAAGGCGCTGCACAGCCCACGCCGCGCACTTCCTCGCTGATCGTGCCATGAAGGGGCGGCCCCACAATCTCACGGCGATCGGCCTGGCGGTGCTGTTGGCCGGTTCGATCGTCGCATGGCTGACGACGCGCGATGCGAATCCCTTGCGCCCGGCGAAGGCCGCGCCGGTTGCCCGCGTTTCGAAGGTGGACGAGCGGCCGCTCGAAACCGCGCGCCAACTTGCGGCGCTGGCCGATACGCATGCCGAGCAGGCGCTAGCCGAGCAAGCGGCGGGTCTGGCCGGCCAGGAAGTCGATCAGGATTTCGCCACCGCCATCCGGGAAGCTACAGCCATATCGCCTCCGGCCAGCGGCCCACTGCACGACCTGGCCGCGCACATCGCCGACCTGAAGGCGCGTGTATCCGCGGGCCAGCAGCGCATTGCGCAGCTCTCCAAGGACGCTTCGAATAACACCGCCGCCGCGGACCGCTTGGATCTGGCGAACGCGCAGTTGGCGCTCGATCGGGATGAACTGGACGACGCGCAGCAGGATCTGGCGCGCGAGGGCGGCGACGAGCACGCCAACCTGCAGCGTGCGCAGGAGCAGCATCAGAAAACCCGGCAAGGCGCGCTGCCGCTGAGCAAACTTTCTACGGCAAACGCTGCGGCAACACTGCGGGAACAGATGCAGGAGTGGTTCGCGCTGGGGTCGCGGCAAGACCAGGTGCAGGCGGCCAGGCAAGAGGCGGACAACAAGGCGGCCACCTTATCGCAAGAGCACAACGCGCTCGAAGGCAAGCTGGGCACCACGCCCGCGGCGTCCACCGGCGACGACAGCGATGAAGACGACGCGGCCACCGTGGTGGCGCAGTTGCGGCACTTATCCGACCAGCGCAAGACCATGATCGATCTGGACAAGCGCACGCAACTCTGCCAGCAATTGAACGGCGTTTATCAAAAGTGGCTGGCGTTGGTGGCGGACCGGCGCCATGGCGTGCTGCACGCTCTGATCGGTTCCTTCAGTGTGATTCTGGCCATCCTGTTGGCCGCGGCGGTGGTGAAAGACCTGCTGGGGCGAACGCTGGGACGCCAGGCCGACCGGCGGCGCGTGCACCAGTTGAGCGTAGTCACGCGCATCGCCGTGCACGCGGTGGCGGCCATACTGATCGTACTGGTCATCCTCGGAGCGCCTACGCAAACGCCTACGATTATCGGACTCGCCGGCGCCGGCCTGACCGTCGTGTTGAAAGACTTCATCGTGGCTTTCTTCGGCTGGTTCGTGCTGATGGGACGCAACGGCATCGGCTTGGGCGATTGGGTGGAAATCAATGGTGTGGGCGGCGAGGTGATCGAGGTAGGCGTCCTGCGAACCACGTTGCTCGAAATGGGCAACTGGACGAATACGGGCCATCCCACCGGCAGGCGCGTCAGCTTCATGAACGGCTTCGCCATCGAAGGCCACTACTTCAATTTCTCGACGGCCGGCCAGTGGCTTTGGGATGAGCTGCAAGTGACCCTGCCAACGGGTGGCGATCCGTACCAGATGGCGGAACGGATCCGGCAGATCGTGGAGAAGGAGACCGAGGAGGACGCCAAGATGGCGGAACAGGATTGGGAGCGCGTGACCCACGAATATGGTACGCGCGCTTTTTCGGCCAGGCCGGCGGCGGACTTGCGGCCCAGCCCCAGCGGCCTGGTGGTGAACATGCGGTACATCACGCGCGGGCCGCTGCGGTACGAAGTGAAATCGCGGCTGTTTAAGGCCATCGTGGAACTGATGCACGGGGCGGAAAAGGCGGCTAGCGCATGACACCGTCGTGGGGCGGACCTCCAGGTCTGCGCGGGTCCTCCAGGACCCGCTCCAGGGCGGGTCCGGAGACCCGCCGCAGGACTGGAGTCCTGCCCCACTTTGCCGTGACCCTGGTTTGTTGCGCGGCCGCCTGCGCGCAAGACGATTCGCTCTTCACCAAGACCGACGCGATGGTCCCGATGCGCGACGGCGTGAAGCTGCACACGGTGATCTTCGCGCCGCGCGACGCCCACGAGCGATTGCCGATCCTGCTGGAACGCACGCCTTATGGCGCGATGGCCGATGAGCCGGCTTTGCGCGGGCGTTATGCGCATCTGATCGCCGATGGATACATCTTCGCGTTCCAGGATATCCGCGGGCGATTCAAGTCCGAAGGCCAGTTCACGATGCAGCGGCAGATGCGCGACAAGCGGGATGCCAAAGCCATCGACGAAAGCACGGATGCCTACGATACTATCCAATGGCTGCTCGACAACGTGAAGGGACACAACGGACGCGCCGGTATGTTGGGGATATCTTACGGCGGCTGGCTGACCACCATGGCGTTGCTCGATCCGCATCCCGCGCTGAAGGCAGCTTCCGAGCAAGCCTCGCCGGCGGATATGTTCCTGGGCGACGACTTCCATCATAACGGCGCGTTCCGGTTGAGTTATGGGTTCGAGTATGCCGCGCTGCTCGAGACAGCTAAAGAGACTAATACCAACTTCGCGTTTGACCGCGCGGACACTTATCAGTGGTATCTTGCTTTGGGCGCTCTGCCGAATGCCGATGAACGGTACTTGCACGGCAAGATGCCCACCTGGAACAACTTCGTCGAGCACCCGAACTACGACGAGTTCTGGCGGCAGCAAGCCTTTGCGCCGCATATAGGTGCGCCAAGAGTGCCGAATCTGAATGTGGCGGGCTGGTGGGACCAGGAAGACTTCTACGGGCCGGTGAAGATCTATGAGCTCTTCGAAAAGAACGATCCGGATCATTTGAACTACCTGGTGGCCGGCCCTTGGAACCACGGCGGATGGGCGCGCCGCGACGGCAGCAAGCTGGGCGAGATTTCCTTCGACAGCAACACGAGTAAGTACTTCCGCACGCAGATCGAAGCGCCCTGGTTCGCTTATTGGCTGAAGGACAAAGGCGCGCGCGACTTCCCCGAAGCGAAGATCTTTCAGACCGGGTCGAATCGCTGGGAGAGTTACGATTCCTGGCCGCCACGCAACGCGCAAAGCCGCAATTTGTATCTGCGCGAGAGTGGCGGGTTGTCGTTCGATCCGCCGGCGGCGGACGACGAGGCGTTCGACAGTTACATCTCCGATCCGGCGCACCCGGTGCCTTACAGGCATCGCCCGATCGGCCCGACTTATCCCGGCGGTGGATGGCCGGCGTGGCTGGTGGAGGATCAGCGCTTCGTGGACAACCGTCCCGACGTGCTCACCTGGGAGACCGAGCCGCTGAAGAACGATCTGAAGATCGCCGGCGATATTGCGGCCGAGCTATACTGCTCGACCACGGGCACGGATAGCGACTGGGTGGCGAAGCTGATCGACGTTTATCCGGAATCCAATCCGGACGATCGCGCGCTCGAAGGATACGAGTTGATGATCGCGGACGAGATCCTGCGCGGCCGGTTTCGCGAGAGTTTCGAGCATCCCAAGGCCATCGTACCGAATCGAGTGACGCCTTACCGCATCGACTTGCATAGCAACGATCACGCGTTCCTGAAAGGCCATCGCATCATGGTGCAGGTGCAAAGCACGTGGTTTCCGCTCTACGACCGCAACCCGCAAACGTTCGTCGAGAACATCTTCAAGGCGCATGCCGCGGACTACCAGGCGGCCACGCAGAAGGTGTTTCGATCGCGGACCTATCCGTCGCACGTGGTCCTGCCAGTGGCGCCGTAATGCCGCGCGTGCGCCTGGTTCACTGGAAGGCGGATGAGGCCGCGGCGATGCTGGCAGCCCTGCGCGCCGCCGGGCACGAGGTGGACTACGACGAAAAGGTAGACTCCGGCGGATTCCGCGGGATCCGCGCATCGCCGCCGGATGCGTTCGTCATCGACCTATCGCGGCTGCCGTCGCACGGGCGCGAGGTGGCTACATTCTTCCGGGGACAGAAGGCGACGCGGCGGATTCCGATTGTTTTCGTAGGCGGTGCGGCGGAGAAAGTGGAAGCGATCCGCAAGGTGCTGCCGGATGCGGTGTACACTGTGCCCGAGCGTTTGCGCTCCGCATTGCGCGCGGCGTGGGCCAGGCCGCGCACGGCGCTGCCCCACCCGATCGTCCCGGCGCAGATGATGGCACGTTATGCATCACGGAGCGCGGCGCAAAAACTCGGGATTCGCGAGGGCGCGACGGCGGCGGTGATCGATCCGCCACGGAATTACGCGAGCGTGATTGGGGAACTTCCGGCTGGAGCGGCGTTAGAGGAAACGGGAGGCAGCGCATGGCGCTGCCCCACCACTCTCTGGTTCGTACACGATGCCGCGGCCTGCCGGGAGGCGCTGCCCGGTATGCGTCGGCTCGCCGCGCGCACAAAGCTCTGGATCCTGTGGCGCAAAGGCTCGGACGTGACGCAACCGTTCCTGCGGGAGTCCGCGGGCGCGGTGGGGCTGGTGGATTACAAGATCTGTGCGGTCGACGCGGTGTGGAGTGCCATGCTGTTCGCCCGGCGGAAAACAAATTTAACAAAAGCGGTTTGAACTTACGCCAGGATTCTTATTCTCATCCGAACTGGAGGGCGGGCAATTCCGCCCCCTCCAGTTGGTTTTCGACGGTGCCCCACGCGAGCGCGAAAGGTGGTACGGGTGACGTTATGCGTTACCTCGTACCGTTATTCGTTGCGTTTGTAGGCTGCGCGCAGGAACGCCCGCCCATCGTGGGAGTCGCGCACATCGGACTCAAGACCAACGATATGGCCGCGGCCCGCCTCTTCTATGGCCACGAACTTGGCTTTCAGGAGCCGTTCACGATCGACAAGCCTACCGGCGGTTTGATGTTGACTTATTTCAAGGTCAACGATCATCAGTACATTGAGGTGTTCCCGGAGTTGAAGAGCGAGACGGAAGACCGGCTCTCACACATCGCCTTTGAAACCACCAATATCCAACAACTGCGCGATTATCTGGCGAGCAAAGGCGTGAAAGTGCCCGACACTGTTCCCGCGGGCCGCGACGGCAACCTCAGCATGATGCTAAAAGATCCGGATGGCCATAACGTGGAATTCGTGGAGTATCGTTCGGGTTCGCTGCATACCAGGAATTTCGGCAAGTTTCTGCCGGCCACGCGCGTCTCCACGCACATCATCCACGTGGGCGTGACGGTCGCGGACCAGGCCGCCGCCGACAGCTTCTACAAGGACATTCTCGGGTTTCATGAGTTCTGGCACGGCGGGATGAAGGACGACCGCACGGACTGGGTGGATATGCGGGTGCCGGATGGCAGCGACTGGCTGGAGTACATGCTGAACGTACACGATCCTTCGCCGCGCACGCTGGGCGTGATGCATCATCTGGCGCTGGGGGTGTTAGACGTACAGGCGGGTTACCGGCTGGTGTCGTCGCGCGGACTGAATCCGGAGAAGCCTAAGATCGGGCGGGACGGGAAATGGCAGCTTAATTTGTACGATCCGAATGGCACGCGGGCGGAGTTGATGGAGATGAAGCCGGTGGAGAAGCCGTGCTGTTCGCCGATGCTGGATAAGTAGAAGAGCGGAAACTGGCCTTTGTGGGGCAGGCTCGCAGCCTGCGGCGGCCTCGTAGGCCGCCTGCCTCGAAGGTCTGGCTGGCTTATGCAGGGCTTGGTGGCATAGGCTTCAGCCTGTGGAGGCGAGCTTCGCTCGCCTGCGCTGGCAAGAGTGCCAGCGCGGCAGGCACGAGTGCCTGCGCCACGATTTACCTGACTTCACCCACGAAGACTCCGTAGGGCGGCAACTTTATATTAGTAAGTGGAATTTCGGCCTGGCCGGCATCCGTTGCGGCGAGCGGGTGCGCCGTTGTGCCGGAGATACCTTGCGCACTGAGGTCGAAACTTACGGTTTGCGGGGCGCCGGTGAAGTTGCACGCCACGACAACCGATGCGCCGACGCTCTTTCTCAGCCATGACAACACGCTGTTATCCTGCACGTTCAGCATGACGTGCGCGCCGTCGCGTAGCGCGGGATGCGCGGCGCGAAGCTGGATGAGCCGGCGGTACCACTCCAGCGGCGAAGCGGGCTGCCGCGATTCGGTTTGCACATTCACGGTGGTGAAGTTCGGCGGGACCGGCAGCCACGGCGTCCCCGTGGTGAACCCGGCGTTGCGGGTGACGTCCCACTGCATGGGCGTGCGCTCGCCGTCGCGGCCTTTGTCCTTGGGCCAGCCGGTCAGGCCAACCGGGTCCTTCACGTCTTCCTTGCGGGTGGGCGGTGTGGTCACCATGCCGATCTCCTGGCCGTAATACATCATGGCCACGGAGCGGCTGGCCAGCAGCACGGCCGCGATCACGCGCGCGATGGCATCGTTATGCCGGCCGTCGCCGTAGCGATCCCAGCTCCGCGTATTATCGTGATTGTCGAACACAAATAACGGCAGGTTGCCATCGAGCTGTGTTTCGGCTTCGGCGATTTTGGCGCGGAACTGGCCCACATCCAACTTGTTGATGAAGCCTACTTGCGTATCCATGGGAAGCTGCAGCTCGTCGTTATGCGCGCCGTACATCTTGCGCAGGTCGGCCACGCTTTCCAGATAAGTTTCTCCGATCAGGACGCGATCCGGGAATTCATCGGCCACCTTGCGCAGCTCGCGCAGCACGTCGTGCACCTCGGGCAGATTGTTGGTCAGCGTCTCTCCCATGTTCGGATCGCCGTAGGCGTTTGTGCCGGCGCGCAGCGGCTCGTCCGCCAGCTTTGGATCTTCGAACAGCGTGGTGATGGCGTCCAGCCGGAAGCCGTCGACACCTTTGCGCAGCCAGAACCGGATCATGTCGTAAATCGCTTTGCGGACTGCGGGATTGCGCCAATTCAGATCCGGCTGCGCGGCGTAAAACTTGTGGTAATACCATTGGCCGGTGTGGGGATCGAACTTCCATGCGGAATGCCCGAAATCCGATTGCCAGTTGTTGGGCGGCTGGCCGGGCGCTTTACCGTCGCGCCAGATATACCAGTCGCGCTTCGCATTGGCGCGCGAACTTTGGGACGCGACGAACCACTTGTGCTTGTCGGAGGTGTGGTTCAGGACCAGGTCCATGACGATGCGGATGCTGCGTCGATGCGCTGCACGCACGAGGCGGTCGAAGTCGGTCATAGTCCCGTATTGCGGATCAATGGCTTCGTAGTTGGAGATGTCGTAGCCGAAATCGACCTGCGGGGAGGGGTAGAGGGGACTGAGCCAGATCGCGTTCACGCCGAGCGACTGCACGTAGTCCAGGCGCTGTGCGATGCCTTTCAGGTTGCCGATGCCGGAGCCGTCGCTGTCTTGAAAGCTGCGCGGATAGATTTCGTAGATGAGGGCGTGCTTCCACCAGGGTTCGGGGGATTGTGCGGCGAGGCTGGCGAGGGCGGAGAAGAGCAAGAGAGAAGTCTTCATGAGGAATAGTTGAGCATAAAGAGCTTTCAGCTTTCAGCTCTCAGCTTTATTCGTAGCGCAATGCGGGGAGCGGGTCGGCGCTGGCGGCGCGGAGGGCAGGCGGGAGAACGGCGGCGATGGCGGCGATCAGGATGCACGCGATTGGGGCGGCCAGGGTCTGTAAATCGGCTGGTGTGACTTCGAATAACTGTGACGCGAGATAGCGGGCGAGGCCGAGGCCGGCGGCAATTCCGAAAGCAACTCCGGCAATCACCGGCAGCGCGGCGCCGGAAACGATCAGACGCACGGCCGCCGGGCGGCTGGAACCCAGCGCGATGCGGATGCCGATCTCGCGCGTGCGGCGGACCGCGGCGTAGTTGACGACACCGTACAGTCCGACAGCGGCCAGCAGCAGGGCGACCACGGAGAAGAAGCCCGCGAGTAGCGCGAGCAGGCGCTCGGAGATCGTCGTGTTATCGATTTGGGATGCCAACAGGATGCTGCCGCGAACCGTCAACGTGGGCGCGGCGGTTTCGATTTGCTTGCGCAGCCAGGGGACCAGGGACGCTGCGCGGGATGCGGTTCGGATATTGAGCGTGGCGCCGGCCGCGTCGCGTAGCGGAGTATACATCGACGGCCCCGCAGGCTCGCGCAGATTGTTATAGCGGATATTGGCGACCACTCCGACGATGCGCTGCGGGACGGGATCGGGATCGTCGGTCAGCTTGTCGAAGGTTTGGCCGATGGGGTTTTGGCCGGGGTAGAACTTGTCGACGAAGGCTTGGTTGACGATCACCGCGGGGGAGTGCGCCGCGATTTCTTCGGGGAGGAAGTCGCGTCCGGCGATCCAGCGGATCTGCATGGCGCTAAAAAATCCCTCCGAGACGGGGGCCTCGACCGGACGGACGGTTTCGTTGGTGCGTCCGGGCAGGCGGATGACGGGCGTCATGATCCAGACCAGGGCGCCGCCCATAGGCCGCTGTTGCGACAGACTGGCGGATTGGACAGCGGGGAGACGGCGGAGATAGGCGAGCAGTTCCGCGCCGGAGCCGGGGCGATGGCCTTCGGGATTGCGGGGCGCCAGGTCGAACAGAATGACGTTGTCGCGGGCAAAGCCGAGATCGACCGCGGTGAGCTTGCGGAAGGAGAGCAGCAAAAGTCCGGAGAGGAAGAGCACGGCTACGCTGAAGCCGACCTGGGCGGCCAGCAGCCAGCGGAGCGATCCGCCGCGGCCGGAGTTCTGCGTGCCGCCGGCTTTGAGAGCGTCGCTTGGGGAAGCGGAAGACGCGCGCAACGCGGGGACGACGCCGAACACAAGCGCCGTGAGCAGGCTCAGGACGACGGCGAAGGCGAGCGTCCGTGCGCCGGGACCGGCGTCCAGCCAGGCAGGGAATTCGGTGGGGCCGAGTTGCACGACGAGGGAGGGCACCACGAGGGCGGCGAAGAGGAGTCCGAGCGCGCAGGACGCGGCGGCCAGTTGTGCGCTCTCGATGAGCAGTTGTTGGATCAGACGGCGGCGGGACGCGCCGAGCGATAGGCGCAGGGCCATCTCGGCGGCCCGGGCGGAGGCGCGGGCGAGCATGAGATTCGCGACGTTGGAACAGGCCACCAGCAGCAGCAGCGCGCAGATCAGCGCCAGGATCAAGAGCGGCCGGCGGAACTGGAGGCGGAACAGCGAGTCGCGGCCGGTGGAGGCGTCGCGGATGCGGAGCGGCGCATCGGTGAACTGGCGGAGTTGGTCTCCGTGGAGATTGCGGGGCGGGTTGATGCGGACGCGCTCGCGCAGGAAATTGGTGAAGACGGCTTGCAGGGGATCGCGCAGCGGCGCAGGATCGCCGCCCGCATGGAGGCGGCCCCAAACGTTGACGATGCCGGCATCGGGATCGGCTAGCTCGCGGGAATCGGCTGCGGCCCGGAGCGGGACCCAGAGATCGGTCAGATAGCCGGGCTGCTCGCCGCCGAATGGACCAGCCGCCACGCCGACGATTTGGAATTGCTTGCGTCCGATGGCGACCCAGCGTCCGATGGCGGAGGGACTGGCGCCGAAGCGGCGGCTCCAGAACGCGTAGCTGAGGACGGCGATGGGATGGACGGCGGCAAGGGAATCGTCGACGGGCTGGATGAGCCGCCCGCGGGCGGGCTTAACGCCGAGGACCCGGAAGCCGTCGCCGGACATGGATTCGGCGCGGACATTCTCGCTCGCGCCCGCGGCATCGTCGAACAGCGCCGGCTGCAGCCCGGCGGAGAGGCGCATGGCGAACATGTCCGCATGGCCGCTCGCGGCTTCACGGAGAAGTTCGTATTGCGCGTAGCTGAAGGAGTCCGACTCGCGGGGCTGGTTGTCGGGGCTGAAGAAAGCCGGCATGACGTGCGCGACGTCGATGAGTTGGCGGGACGCAGGGAGCGGGAGCGGCCGGAAGACGAGCGCATCGATCAGGGCGAACGCGGCCGTACAAGCGCCGATGGCGAGGGCCAGGGAGGCGACGGCGGCCAAACTGGCGGTGCGGTGTTTGGCGAGCATGCGGAAGCCGAAGCGGAAGTCGCGCAGGAGGGCATTTAGCCAGGCGGCGGACTTCACGTCGTAGCTGGACTCGCGAAGGCTGAGCCGGTTGCCGAGTTGCCGGCGAGCGCGGAACTCGGCTTCGGAGCGGGGCAAACCGCCGCGAACCAGGTCGGCTATGCGTTGGTCTAGGTGGAACTGGAGTTCATCGTCGAGGGCGGCGGCGGTGCGTCCGGGGAGAAGAGCGTTGGCGATGCGTGAAATCCAGGACATGGGCGAGCCTTGTTGTTCAGGCCTGTTCGAGGACTTGGCCGATGGCTGCGGCGATGGATGTCCAGCGGAGTTCTTCGTCGGTCAGCTGCTGGCGGCCGGCCGGCGTGAGTTTGTAGACGCGGGCGCGGCGGTTGTTTTCGGTGGTGGTCCACTGGGCGCGGATCCAGCCGCATTCTTCCAGGCGATGGAGGGCCGGATAAAGGGATCCCTCCTCGACGCGGAGCAGGCTGGAGACGGCTTCGATTTGCGCGGTGATGCCGTAGCCGTGCAGGGGGCCGCGGCGGTCGAGGATCTTGAGCACCAGGAGGGGGAGGGAGCCTTGCAGCGCGTCTTGTTTCGGCATAGTAAGATATCTCAGTAAGAAAGCTTAGTATGCGGCATTTGGAAGGGGAAGTCAAGGGATACTTCGGGAACCGCTCTCTGACGGACGGTCGCGGCTCGACGGCGGATCCTGTTAGAATAAGTCCCAAGGAGTTTGCGCATGTCGCTGAGATACTCTCTCGCAACGCTCTCGATCGCGGCCGGCGTCATCCTGGCGCAAGAACCGCCCGCCGCCACTACCAGTACCACCATCGCCGCGCCGTCCCCCGGCTATGTCGTCGCTCCCGGCACCCGCATTCCGCTCGGCCTGATCAATACGCTGAGCACCAAGAGTGCGGCGGAAGGCGACCGCGTGTACCTGGAGACGGTATTCCCGGTGATGACCAGCGGCCGCATCGTCATCCCGCCGGGCAGTTGGGTGGCGGGCACCGTGACCGAGGTCAAGCGGCCGGGCCGCGTGAAGGGCCGGGGCGAATTGTTTCTGCGCTTCGATTCCCTGACGCTGCCGAACGGCGTGACGCGGGAGTTCCGCGCGCGCGTTGGCGGAGTGGACGGGCAAGGCGGCCAGGAATTCGACAAAGCCGAGGGCAAGATCCAGAGCGAGGGCAACAAGGCCGGCGACGCGCGCGCGGTCGCGGAAGCGGCGGGGGCGGGCGCATCGGTGGGCCTGATTGCGGGCTCCGCGGCCAAGCATCTAGCCATGGGCGGAGGCATCGGCGCGGCGGCGGGCGCCACTGCCGGGCTGATGTACGTGCTGCTGTCGCGGGGGCCCGATGCCGTGTTATCGAAAGGCACCACCATTGAGATGATCACGGACCGGCCGCTGCAATTCGCGAAAAACGAAATCGATTTCGGGATGGTGCAGCCCGGCCATTTTTCGGAGGGCGCGGAGGCGCAGCCGGCTAAGAAGGCGGGCTGGTCGCGGTGGCCGATTTAATTTAACGCTGCAGCACAGGCTTCAGCCTGTGTTGGGCGAGCTACGCTCGCCGCTGGAGATTCTACATTTTGTCCGCTGTAGTGGGGCAGGCTCGCAGCCATTGGCTCGCAGCCTGCGCGGGCCTCGCAGGCCCGCTCTACGGCGAGCGAAGCTCGCCGTAGCACAGGCTTCAGCCTGTGTCTGAAGTTTCTACATTTGCCGCAGGCGAAACCCTGGAGGGCGCGCTTTAGCCGGCGCGGGGCTTCAGCCCCGCTGGTTGCACAGGCCTGAGCCTGTGTTGCGGCGAACTTTGTTCGCCGAAGAGCGGGCCTGCGAGGCCCGCGCAGGCTGCGAGACTGCCCCACAAGGCCGGGCGGCGCTATGCGCGGACGCGCGCCGCCCTCTCCTGTTCGGCATGCCGGAGGGCTCCGCTACACACTGGCGTGATGCCGATTTGGTTGTTTCAGCGAGTATATCACCGGCAGGCGCGATATCCAACCTTTTTTTCCGAATTTCTTATATCTTGAAGATTACGCATGAAACCAACTCGACGAACCTTCGCCGCGCTATCCGGCGCCGCCGCTCTGGGGATGGGCGCCGGAGCCGGCTCCGCTTCCGCCGCGCCTCCCGCTGAAACCAGGCCGAATCCAAAGGATTATTGCCGCTTCCCCGACGGCTTCCTCTGGGGATGCGCCACCGCCTCCTACCAAGTGGAGGGCGCCGCGCAGGAAGACGGACGCAAGCCTTCCGTTTGGGACACTTTTTCGCACCAGCCCGGGCACACGGCCATGGGCCACACCGGCGACGTCGCGGTGGACCAATACCATCGCTACCCACAGGACATCCAGCTCATGAAATGGCTGGGCGTAAAGGCCTACCGCTTTTCCGTCGCCTGGCCGCGCGTCTTCCCGGATGGCGACGGGCAACCCAACGAAAAAGGCATCGCGTACTACGAGCGCCTGGTGGACGCGCTGCTGGCCGCCGGCATAGAACCTTATGTCACGCTCTTCCATTGGGACCTGCCGCAAGCCCTCGAGGACCGCGTGGGCGGCTGGCAATCGCGGGAGACGGCCAAGCACTTCGCCGAGTATGCCGGCTTCGTCACGCGGCGGCTCTCGGATCGCGTTTCGCACTTCTTCACCATTAACGAATTCTCCTGTTTCACCGATCTGGCCTATGGCTATGGGGTATTTGCTCCCGGTCTGAAGCTCCCTCCGCGGCAACTCAATCAGGTGCGTCACAACGCCCTGCTGGGGCACGGCCTGGCGCTCGAGGCCATTCGCGCGTCTGCGCGGCGGCCGGTGCAGGTGGGCTTAGCGGAAAACTCCACCATTTGCGTGCCGGTGCTCGAAACGGAGCCGCACATCGCCGCCGCGCGCCGCGCCATGCGCCGCCTGAATGCGGCATTTTTGACCGCGATTCTGGAGGGCAAGTACAGCGACGAATATCTGGCCGCGGCGGGCGCTAACGCGCCGCAATTCACGCCGGAAGACATGCGCACCATCGGCGGACGCCTGGATTTCGTGGGCCTGAACTGTTATGCGCCCGCCTACATCCGCGCGGCCGAGGGCCCGTCGGGCTTCGCCGAAGTGCCGAATCCGAAGTCGTATCCGCACATGGCTTCGCCTTGGCTCTTTATCGGGCCGCAGATCCTGTATTGGGGGCCGCGCCACTTGAAGGAAGTCTGGGGCGTGAGCAATGTGATGATCACCGAAAACGGCTGCTCGGCCGACGATAGACTGGCCGGCGGCCATGTCTACGATACCGACCGCGTCATGTATCTGCGCAACCATTTCGTGCAGGCGCATCGCGCCGTGTCGGAAGGCTGGCCGCTCACCGGCTATTTTCTATGGAGCCTGCTGGATAACTTCGAGTGGGCCGACGGTTACACCAAACGTTTCGGCATCTACTATGTGGATTTCGAGACCCAGGAGCGCACGGCCAAACTCAGCGCCGAGTTTTACAGGGAAGTGATCGCGCGGCACGCCGTGGTTTGAGGGATGCGGCAAGAAGAGGCAAACCGTGCTGAAAAACACTGGTTACCTTAGATATCAGGTGAACGGTTCTTGCATGGATCGACGCTGATTTTCTAGAATCAAGCCAGGACAACGATGAAAGTTTTTGGCTGTCTGACCGTACTCACAATCTGCGGCGCTGCACTCCTGGCCCAGTCAACCGGCAGCCGGAACGAATCCGCCAGCGCGGCGACCCAGGTGGTGAAGCCCTTTAGCGGCGAGTCCGCCGATACCGCGCCGGACAACACGCCTAACGCCGCCCAGCCGCCGATACTCAATATTTTGACTGTGATGGGGGCCAATACACTCGGCGTTCCCTGCCTGGACTGTGTCCTAGGCATCATTTTGCCGACTCTGGGCCTGCCTAGCCCGGTCGGCAAAGCCGTGCGGGGGAACAACTACCAGATCGATTCCTACCTTATCGACAACGCCTACACAGGATCCTGCACCTTCACGTTCGCCGTACGGGACGTCGAGAAGAACGTCATCCTGTCCACGACCCAGACGCTGACGGAGAAGGCCAACACCGAAATTCTGCTTTCCGCTCCGGTCACGATTCCCAGCGATGCGGTGGTCGGCTTAGGAACTGTATCGACCACGGCCGTATGTGGCACGAGCGCGACCAAATCGTCGAGCCCGGTTTTCATCGCTTGCGTCCAGAACCCGCCTTATTGCGCGTATTAGTAGTGGGGCAGGCTCGCAGCCTGGCGCGCAGCCTGCGCGGGCCTCGTAGGCCCCCTCTTCGGCGAGCGAAGCTCGCCTAGCACAGGCTTCAGCCTGTGTTGCGCCGGCTTTCAGCCGGCTCAAGCGGGGCTTAAAGCCCCGCGCGGGCTCAAGCCCGCCCCCCACCGAGAGCCCGCCCCACGGCCTCGCCCCGATAGTTACGTAGATCGGCGGAGTTCATTTTTCCGCATCCACCAGTCTGCTCGCACCGGTCGTCGGTATGGCGTAAAACGTATGGCTGACCTTTTTGTGATCGAAATAGCTGCCTACCAGCCACCCGTTGTTGTTGACCTGCCCCAAGCCTGTTTCGACGGAACCGGGAACGTCGACGCTGGCAAACGTGCTGCCAGTAAGGACAAAGCCGTGGGCCGCGCCGCTGGCAGAGGGCCAATAGCTGCCTGTGATGATGCCCTTGTCGTTGATGCCGGAAAGTACGGTGTAAGCGGCGTCCGGGTAATTCACTACTGTACAGGTGCCTTGATCGGTGGCGATGAAGCCGCTGCTGGTCATCCCGTCGGACGATGTAAAGCTGCCCACCGTCAGCAGCAAATTGTTGACGGCCCACGCCTGGGTGTCGGTCGAGTCGTAACAAGAGAAGACCACATTCGTCGGATAACCCGACCAAGCCACCGTCTGTAATTGTTCTTCGGAATTGGTGGTCTGGCAGTAACCACTCAGCGTTCCCTGGTCGTTGATTCCGGTGACCACCACGTTCTCGGTGCAGCCCGCCGGGAGTACGTCGTTGAAGGTCCCCGCCGGCTGGTCGATCATGCCGACATTTCTCCCGGGCGGCGTCCAATAGTAGCCGACCACGGTTCCAGCTATGTTGATCGAATTCGCATGGGTATAACCGGAACCCTTGGGGTCGGTGATGGGATAGTGCCAACTGTTGTTGCCCGGGTTGTAGGTGAACCCATAGGTCCCGGAAGCCGTGCCGTAACTCCCCGCGATCTCATTGTTGTTGTTGATACCCGACGCCATGGTCCAGGTCGATCCGGGCACGCTGATGTTCACGAACTTGTACTGGGCGCTCGCCGCGGCGCTAGTTGAAATTGCGATAGCGGCCATGACGAACATGGTCCGCGCGTTCATTGTAAGCTTTGTCATCGTTTTGTCCTCTTTGAATTCGGTGTTAGGATGCGCCGGCCTGCACTCGCGGTCATTGGCAAGCAGCCTGCCGTTATTGCGCTTCACTCGTAATGCGCAAACCACCGGTCTGTTTTAGGCTGGAACGAATTATTTTTTGCCTGGATTGTTTGGGAGGGTGGGAACAAAGGAAGGATAGTGAGCGCGCCGCCGGTTTGCGGTTTCAATTCGAAGACCGTGCCGCTGGCTTGGCCTCCACCCTCGTAGGTGGTGCCATAGAGCGCTCCGCTATTACCGATTACCAGAGTGCCGAATGGAGCGGATCCGTCGTTGCCGCCCGTGAAAGTGCAGAGTACCTGTGCGGTCCAAGATCCCTCCGGCGCGGAGGGCGGTGTCAACGAGAAAACCGTGCCATTACGCAAAGATCCGCCAGCCTGGCTAATGCCGTAGATCACGCCGTTTCGGCCAAGGGTGATACCGGAGGGGTCCATGCCTTCGATGAGAGGGTTCACGAAGTCATAGAGTATCCTCTCGGTCCAAACGCCGCCGGGCTGCGCCGGCGGTGTGAGCGAGAAGACGGTCCCAAAGCCGGGTCCGCCCTGAGAGGTGCTGCCAAAGAGCAGACCCCCGGCGACGGCCACACCGGCCAGCGGATGGGCCCCATCGTGCGGAGAGCCGGTAAACCGGTAAATTGTCTGGCTGGTCCACGAGCCTCCGGAAGATGCCGGCGGCGTGAGCGAGAATACCGTTCCGCAGCCCGGTAAGTCCGGACATGGGAGGGTTCCGTAGTCTTGGGTCGTGCCATAGAGGACTCCATTGGCGCCGATCGCCAATCCATTGGGAAGTGCGCCGTCGGCGCCGCTGGTGAAGGTGTGGAGCACGGTCTCGGTCCATGTGCCGCCTGGAGATTCCGGCGGGGTCAAGGAAAACACGGTGCCACAGCCCGGAGTCTGTTCGTAGGGGTAACACGGTCCGGTTCCGCCGAAGTTCGTGGTGCCGTACAGCACTCCTCCGGCGCCGGTCACCAGGGTTGTTTGAGGATCGGCGCCGTCGCTGCCCCCGGTGAAACTATAAAGTACCGTCTCGGTCCACCAGTCGTTCGAAGAGGCGGGCGGCGTCATCGAAAATACGGCGCCCACGCCAAAGGCGCCGCCTTCGGAGGTAGTGCCGTAGAGCACGCCGCCGGCGCCAATCACAAGGCCTCCGAAGGGCCGCAATCCCTGGGAGGGATCCCACGCTGGAAAAGCATAGAGAACCTCTTCGGTCCAAGAGCCGCCAGGCGACGGCGGCGGCTTCAAGGCGTAAACCACTCCATCTCCACCTCCCTGGTAGGTGGAAGGGGCGGTACCGTAAAGCACGCCGCCCTTGCCGATGGCGACGCCCGAAAAGGGGTTGGCTCCGCCGTCGAAGCCAACCGAGCTGAAATCGGTCAGCGTGGTGAGTTGCCAGGGCGTCGTCTGTGCCAGAAGGGCGACCGCGGAAGTTAGACTCAGGATGCCGGCGCGGAGGTAGTTTCGTATGGTCATTGTCATGGTCATCGTTATGGTCCTCGTTTGAAGTGACTGATGCGGCTACGGCTAGAGATCGGCTACCACCGAGACGTTTTGCGGGTTGTTGTCCAGTTCCGTCCAACTGGAACAGACGTAGCCATTGCAAGGTGTCCCGTTGTATTGCCAGATGGAGCCGTCGTAGTGCACTTCATAGACTGTGGCGATTCCGGCAACGATATATGCCATGCCTGGGTTGTTATCGATCTGCACCCAACTGTTGCAGATGTTCCCCCAGCAGGGTATCCCTTGATACTGCCAGATGGAGCCATCGCTGCGCCCCTGGTACAAGCCGCCGCCGGCGGCAATTTGATTGGTGTTCGCGCTGTTGCCGACCATCTGCCAGCCGGGACAACTGTTCCCGCTGCACTGCGGGCCGTTGTACCCCCGAATCTCGCCATTCGGCAAGAACTCGTACGCACCCGCGGCCCCGGATGCCATCTGAGGATAGCTGGTTTGGGTGGAGTCGATCTCCACCCAGCCGGGGCAAGTGAACTCAGCCGTGCAAGGCGCGCCGGTGAACATCCACAAGGAGTAGTCGCCGGTGAAGCTTCCGCGCGTCTCATACAAACCGGTGGCGCCGGAATAAACATTTTTAGGGAGCGAGAGGCCGTCGTCGATTTGCACCCAACCGTTGCAAGAGCCGCCGCTACAGGCGTGGCCGGTGAAGCGCCATAACGAGAAGTCCTGGCGCCACTGGTAGAGTTGGCCTCCGTATCCGAAGATCTCGATCCCTTGATTGTCGTCGATCTGGGTCCAACCCTGGCAAGCGCCGCCGCTACAGATTTGACCGGTGAACATCCAGACCGAGCCGGTTTGGTGCAACTCGTAGAGCTGGGCCCCGCCCGCGACAATCTGAATCGTACTTGGGTTGTTATCTAGCTCCTGCCAGCCGGAGCAGACGCCTCCGTTGCACGGCGTCCCTGTGTACCTCCAGATCTCACCGGAACTATGCAGCTCATACAGGGACCCATTTCCGCCCCAAGCCACGGAAACCATGCCCGCCGAGATGCCGGCCGCGAGCATGGCGATCCTTTGCCATTGCGATACTTTCGTCATAAGCGAATCTCCTTTGTGTGCCTTTTCGCATCCGGGCGGCACTTCGGATGAACTCGAACCCATCCACTGGGTAATGCGGAAAATCGAGCCGGGATTTTCGCGTAATTATGAGAATTCGATTGCCCGGGTAATGCGCGATACCGGCCAGAACGGGCCGGATGGTTTTTTATGCGGTTTGGGAGCTGGCCCAGCGATCACAATCGCTGCAGAGTCAAACGGTCGAATTCGCCTCCGCAAAACTTCCGCAGCGCCTCCTGGAAGACTTGCTCGCCGGGTGCGGCGCGGGCGAACAGCGTCATACAGGATCGAAACTTCTGGCTATCGACATAACCGAAAATCTGGCCGATCGACCGTCCCTCCACAATATTGACCAGTCGAGTGCACTCCCGGAGCCTGGGGCCAAGAAGCGGGTGCTCCAGATAGGCTTGAGCTTCCTCTCGCGAAGAAATTGCGAACTCACGCGAGGTTTCGCTTTTGCCGAGACCCTTAATCTGGGGAAAGATAAACCACATCCAATGTCCCCGCTTCTGGCCGTTCCGCAGCTCCGAGAGGACTTGCTCGAAGACCGGATTCTGGGCTTCGACGAAGCGTTGCAAATTGTAAGGATCGTTCACGTGGCTTTCCCCCAAATTACCGGTCCATCGCAACGCCGGCAGAGGAGCCGGCATCCGCACGGTCGAAAACCCACCGCTTTTCTACTGTCCGCCGCCGTGGGGCAGGCTCGCAGCCTGCGCGGGCCTCGTAGGCCCGCTCTGCGGCGAGCGAAGCTCGCCCCCGGGTCTGGAGACCCGCCGCAGGCGTAGACGCCTGCCCCACACGGTTTTCGTTACGACTCGTGGGCCGCAAGCCGATCCTGACAAGACTGCTGGAGTCCACTGCATCGCCTGCTGCTATTATCTTCCTATGGCGTATGAGCCGGGCGATCGTCCCACTATCCTGAGCAGGCAGTTCCTGCTGACCTTCGGCATCGGATTGGTCGTCATCCTGATCGCCGTCGCCGGCATTTTCTTTCTGCAGCGCGGCGCGCATGTGGAGCTGAAGGGCACCGTCCTGAAGGTGCGCACCATGGGCATGGAGGATAACAGCTCGCTGGCGGTGGTCGATTTCCGTTTCGCAAACGCGTCCGATGTCCCCTTTGTAGTGCGCAGCGTGGATGTCTCCGCCACCGGACCGGGCGGCGCGAGCTACAAAAGCACCCCGGTGCCGGAAGTGGATGCCAAACGGATCTTCGAGTATTACCCCATTTTGGGGCAGAAGTACAATGCGTCTCTGATCACGCGCGACAGGATTCCAGGGCGGACCACGCAGGACCGTATGATTGTGGCGCGCTTCGAAGTACCTATCGCCACGCTGGACGCCCGCACCAACTTAAAAATCCGCATTGAGGACGTAGATGGCCCTGTATCCGAATTGGCTGAGAAATAGCCTGCTGGCAGGCTGGGCGGTGGCGCTGCCGGCCCTAGCCACACCCGACATTGTGGTTCCCGAAGGCACGCAGATCCAAATCCGCCTGAAGACCAAGATCGCTTCCAACGTTTCCAAGCCGGACGACCCGGTGGAGACCATGGTGATCGCGCCGGTGACGGTGAACGGCGGGCTCGCCATACCCGCCGGCGTCACCCTGCGCGGCGTGGTCACGGGGGCCGGCGCGGCCACCGATCCTTCGGTGCGCGCGACGCTCGCGCTGGATTTGCGGGTACTCGAAATGGGCGGCCAGCGCGTGCGGGTGCACACGCTGCTTACCGCGGTCGAGAACGCCCGTGAAAGCGTCAACGATAAGGGTGAGATCCAAGGCATACTCGCGAATGAGACGCTTTCCTCGCGCATGGACTCGGGCATTTCGAAGCTGGCGGACAAATATTCCGGGCTGGGCGGTTTCTTGAGCGCCGCCAAGAGCGCCGTGTTTAAGGAGACCGAAGGCGATATCGCCTACGATTCCGGCGTGGAGATGGACCTGAAGTTGACGGCCGCGCTGACGCTGGCCGGTCCGCCGCCGCCCGGACCCGATGCCGCGCTGCAACCGTTCGCCGATCCGCGAGCGTTGATGGATCTGGTGAATCGGCAGCCATTCCAGACCCGCGCGCAGAAGCCGCCCCAGCCATCCGACATTACTACGCTGATGTTCATCGGCAGCCAGGCGCAGGTGCAGGCTGCGTTTGCCGGCGCCGGCTGGAGCCAGGCATCCAAGCTAGGCGAGAAATCCAAATTCGAAACCATGCGCGCCATCGCCGAGGACCGGGGATACAGCGAGGCGCCGGTCTCGATTCTGTATCTGGATGGGCGTGCGCCGGATATGGTTTTCGAGAAAGCGAACAACACCTTTTCCAAGCGCCATCACCTGCGTATCTGGCTGCGGCCCGATCCGTACCAGGGCCAGCCCGTATGGGTCTGCGCCGCCACGCACGATACTGGCATCGACTTTTCGGCGAAGGACCGCACCTTCATCCATAAGATCGATTCGCAGATCGACATGGAGCGTGCCAAGGTGGTCAACGATTTGTTGCTGACCGGCAAGGTGCTATCGCTGTCGATGGTAGATCGTCCGACGGTGCCGCGGAGCGGGCAGAATGCCACGGGCGACAACTTGAATACGGATGGCAGGATGGCGGTGCTGCTTTTGCAATAAGTGGGGCAGCGCCGTGCGCTGCCGCGTACGCTTATAAAGGCGAGCTTCGCTCGCCTGTGTCGGCAAACTGCCGACACGGCACGCCGGGGGCATGCGCCACGAGGCTACCCAACTGAACTTCAGGCCCTGAGCAATTTATGAAACACGGTGTTGCGGGGAGAGTTGGTTTCCACGTGGTCCGCGCCTGAAGCGGTAAGCACGCAATCCGAGTTATCTCCAATCAGCACGAAGCCCCGGTCTTTCAGATACCACACGGCGAACGCAATGTATTCGCGCGGAAACGACATCAGCCGCTCCAGATCCAGCAGCGAAAGCCCGGGATGCTCCATGTCGGACCGGCGGCGGTTATAGAGCAGACACAAGATGCCCAGCCGGCGGTTCTGCTCGCCCTCGATCCCATCCACGAATTCCTTCAGTTCGAAGGCCGGCAGCGGCTGGCATTCTCCCACGCGGCGCGCGGCATCGTAGACCGCCCGCTTTTCCGGGTCGGAAAGCACTTCATAAGCTTCGTTCAGCAGCAGGAATCGCTCGGAATCGCCAGTCTGGGGATTGTCCGGATGGAAGCGCGCGGCCATGATGCGATAGACGCGGTGGATGGTTTCCGGCTCGGCATTTTGGCTGACTTGCAGCACTTCGTAAAAATCGACCGCGTCCACCAGGGGCAGGCGCAAAGTCCGCTTGGTTTCTTCGGAAAACTCCAGCCCTACCAGGTATCCCGAGCCGCGCTTTGTGCAGTTGCGCACGGTGGCCTTGCCGCTGAGCTCGTGCCGCTCGGCTTGCAGGCTGACGGGCACGCCGGTATGCATTTCTTCGGTGGATTCGATGCGCATGCCGGACCTGGAAACATTCAGGCCCCGCACCCGGAGGGATCGGCTCTGGCCGCGTCCGTCCTCCCATGTCACGGCAAACATGGCGTTGGTAAAGCGCCGCTGTTCTTTTCTCTTTTCAGACATTCCTGTGGCTCTGTATACTGGATACCTTGGCGGGGGCTGCGGCGGCAAGTTAGCAAAGGTACTCCAGGTAAGGGTTAACGTTGTCCTCGGTTAACCGCCGCTAACTGGAGTTAACGCAGAGCCGCCTACTTCCCCGTCCAACAGGGCGCGCGCTTCTCCAGGAAGGCCGAAATGCCCTCTTGCGCGTCCGCCGCCAGCGAGTTCATCGACATCACCTCCTTGGCATAAGCGTAGGCCTTGGGCTGGTCCAGATCGATTTGCGTGTAGTACGCCTGCTTTCCCAGCGACACGGTGAAGGTGCTCGAATCCGCGATGCGCGCCGCCAGCTTGCGCGTTTCCGCCTGCAGCTCGGCCGCCGGGACCACGCGGTTGACGAGTCCCCAATCGGCCGCGGTGGCCGCATCCACCATCTCACCCGTCAGCAGCATTTGGAGCGCGCGCTTGCGCCCCACCGCGCGGCTCAAAGCCACCATGGGGGTGGTGCAGAACAGGCCGATGCGTACGCCGGGCGTGGCGAAGGCGGCCTGTTCCGACGCAACGGCCAAATCGCAGGTGGCCACCAACTGGCAGCCCGCCGCGGTGGCGATGCCTTGCACCTCCGCGATCACCGGCTGCGGAATAGCCTGGATCTTCATCATCAGCTCGCTGCAAACGTCGAACAGCCGCCGGTATTCGTTGATATCGCGGCCCACCATTTCGGAGAGATCGTGCCCCGAACAAAAAACTTTGCCCGCCGCGGCCAGGACTACGGCTCGAACCGCGCGGTCGCGCCCGAGCGCGTCCAGGCAGTCGATCAACTCCAGCATCAACTCCAGCGACAGCGCATTGCGCCGCTGCGGACGGTTCAGTGTGAGCACGGCCGACGGCCCGTCGTGCTCCACGCAAATGCTTTGATAGCTCATGATGGCGTCCTCTTTTTCTTCGCTTTAAAATCGAACGCGTGGCGGGTCATGTCCACGCGGCTGCCGCGGAAGGCCACACCCTCGGCCTGCAGCCGCAAGCGTTGCTCAAGCCCCGCCTGGCCGGGCAGCCGGATGTGCCCTCCGGCGCCTAGCACCCGATGCCAGGGGATGCCGCCCTTGGCATTGTGCAGCGCCCAGGCGACCTGCCGGGCCGCGCCGGGAAAGCCCGTGGCCCGCGCCACGTCGCCGTAGGTGGCCACGCGGCCTTTTGGAATCCTGGATATGGTGCGGCGCAATTGCTCCAGCATCGCTCCTATTAGTGTACGGGAATCGTCCCGAGCCGAAACCTTGTCCCTGCCACAAGCTGAAGCCCGTGCTACCGCGGCGGATGGTTCAGCTTGTCGAGCGCCTCATCCACCCACAACCGCTCCATGTAGAGCCCGTTTGGCCGTTGCAGCCGTATGCTGGCGCCCGGATCGATCAGCCAGGTCTGCCCCATCGCCGCCTCCGGCAGCACCTGTTCCACGTAGGATTTGCCCACCAGCACCGGGAAGTTGAACTTGCGCTCCTCCATGAACCGCTCCACAATGGCCGGGTTTTCATCCACGCTCAGGCTGATGGCCTGCACATCGGACCGGCCCTTTACGGCGTCATAAAGTTTCTGCATCCCCGGCAGTTCCCGCCAGCATGGACCGCACCACGTGGCCCATAGAAACACGAAAGTAGTCTTGCCTTTGAAATCGGCCAGTGTCCAGGTCCGTCCCGCGGCGTCGGGTACGTGCATCTCCGGTAAGGTTCGGTTCAGCGCGTTCCAGGCCATCGACGGCCAGCCGCGAGGCGGGTCGGGCTTGCCTGCCGGCCAGGGCTGCGCCTTCGACCACACCGCCCAAGCTTCGTCGCTCCCGCCGAGTTCCTTGAACAGCGTGCGCGCGAGGTTCACGGGACCGGCATATTCCCGCACGTAGACGGGATTGGTAATCAACTGGTGATAGTAAGCCAGCGCGTCCAGCTTGTGGCCTTCCGCCTGCGCCACGCGGCCCATCAAGAGCACATACCGGCCTTCCCGATCCGGAAAGTTCATGGGGTCCTGGTCGTAGTATTTCGGGAAGTCCGTGTCCAGCCATTTGCGCATCTTGCTAAGCGTCGAATGGGCCAGATCGAAGTCTTTCAATGCGAGTGCCCCATCCGCGAGGGTGACCAGAATAGCGAAGCGGAATTTCGCCCGGCTGCCTTCATCCAGATCTGCCGTGAGGGTTCCCCGGATCAGATCGCTTTGGGCCGGCGGATCGGTTTCGGACCAATCCAGTAGTCCGCGCAGCGTGCCCACGGCTTCCGGAACCATGACGTCCGCGGCAACCCAATCCTGAGCGATCAGGTGCTTGAGAGAATGCGGGTCTCCCGTGAAGCCGGTGTGCGTCAATCCATCCCCGACCTGCTTCCAGTCTTCAGCGGAGCGGCTCCGCGTCTCGACCAGGGCGCTGCGCCGCTGCTCCCAGGCGAAGAGATTGTCCGGCCATTGCTTGATCCACCCGGCGGAGGCGTTGTAAAGCGCCTCGGCGTAAGCGGACTGCGCCGCCTGCCCGGATCCTCTGGGGTGATCCTTCTCCCAAGCCTGGTAAGCGTCGAATACCGGGTTGTGGGGGCGTGCCGCCGCAATGCGCGCCTCGGTGCGCTTCTCGCCCTCTGTCTGGCCACTCAAGCGGTAGCCAGTGCTCAGCACGTCGAGAACGGCTGCGTCGTTGGCCTGCGAAAGCGGCTCAATGCGCTTTAAATCCTCCGCGACCGCGTTCTTCACGCGCTCCAGTTCCGCGGGCGGCGCCAAGCGGAATTCGACGGCCCAGAGCGTGGAGTAGTAACGCAGCCGCCACGGCTCGGTGGCAATTTGAAGCTGCGCGCGCCATGCGCCCGCGAATTCACGCAAGGCACGCGGGTCTTCGATCGCATTCAGGTACTGGAATGCGTCCAAGTTCGCCGGACACGCTTGCTGATACGCACGCAGGTTTTCGGCCACCTTACCTGGATCGTGGAATGCGGCGCTGGAGTAAATTTCGGTCAATGCCAGATAGGTCCAAGGGAGTTTGGGTTCGCGGGCGATCGCCTTTTGCAACAACAGGATCGCGGACGGCGTATCTTTCCCGACCAGCGCGCGCCCGTAAAGATACAAATAGCGCGGGTCGTCCGGGTGCGTGGCCAGCTTGTCCTGAAACAAGGCTGCCAAGCTGCCGGTCCGCGGCTTGGACTGCAGTTCGATCAGCCACCGGTTCAGGAACAAATCGTCCGGAGACTGTGCCAGCGCTTCTCGAATTTGGGCGATCTTGGCGTTCCGGCCGGACTCTTCTGGCGAGAGCGCTTGCAGGACCGCGGGCGGAGCGCAGGCGTCGACGGGCGTCTGCGCGCGCGCGGCGGAGGCCAGCAGTACGAGGACCGGAAAAAGGCGCATGCGTCACCTCATTAGTGTAGATGACGCCCGCCGGCGCCCAGGCGTGCAGCAGCAGGCCGATTATCCAATTGGAGGGCGGGCTTCAGCCCCGCTGGTAGTACGGACTTCAGCCTATGTGCGGCGGGCGAAACCCCTGGGGGGCGGGTCTGGTGTTGTTTGGACGCAGGGCGGTTGCTACGGAGGCATGGCCAAAACACGTCGCGGCAACGGGGAGCAGAAATGGTCCATTTTCACCGACGACATCGACCGACCGTCGATCGAGCCTTCCAGCGGCCGGATTTATGCGATCACCGATGCCGGTTCCCAATACAACTACAACACTCTGTATAGCGCCACTGCGGCGGGCACGCTGACTTCGGCCGGTTCATGCGAGGGCTACACCGACCTGAACGCCGCGGACGGCAGCTTGTATCGAGGCGGGATCATGTCTTCGAACGGCTGCGGGCTCATCCTTTACAAAATGAACACGCGCAGTTTGGGTGAGACTAAATGGAAAATGAACCATTCCTCCCAGATCGTCAGCTTTGACGCGCTAGCCGTCCAGCCGTGGAGCGGCGGCTACATCTACGTGGCAAGCAACAGTTCTTCGAAGATCGTCGTCGTCAATCCGGCGACTCGGACCGTGGTGACGAACTTTACCACGGCCGTCCCTCCTACCTCCATCGCCGTCGATCCGTCTGGCGGGAATGTATATGTGGGGAGTGACGCGAGCGATTTTGTGTACGCGTACAGCCCAACCGGCTCGCTCGTGTGGACGAGCCCGGACCTCGGGGGGCCCGTGTACTATGTTGCGGCGCCAAGGGGTGTTGTGTCCCTCCGATGTAACTCGTGCCGGACGGTGGCCTAAGGGCGGCTAAAAAGATCTCATCTTCCCCGACGAAGTGGGCGACCCTGGGATCGTCGATTGTCAATTCGCCGCCGTGCCGAGTGTTTTTTGTGAAGGAAGGGCCGCCCCTCTTCCTTCTCGCGCGGGCGCTGAGCGTGGGAACGCGAAACCCACGCTACCGAATCGGCCTCGTGCATGCGCCACATCGCTTGGGCCATCCGCAAGGTTGCAGTTCGCAGCCGTGTCTAGTGGCGTAAGCGGCCAACGCAACGCACGCCGTTTGCCTTGTCTCCGACGCGTTAAGGTCCGGAGGAGCGACATGCCTGAACCGAGTAAACACAAGCGCGTCGCCGCTGCGAGGCGGGCCCACCGCACGAACCAGCGTGGCTGGGTAATCTACCGAGGTCCGCGAACCGGGCTTTGGCAGACGCGCTCCGAGGCGGATCGGCCGGGAAAGCCAGGAAGGTCGCAAGCGGGATTTCTTTAAACGATTTGAAGGAGAATCTTGCGAATGACGATCCGGATCGGCAGGACCGGGTGGCCGATGAATTCCGGACGTTGATCCTGGGCCGTTGAAGCACGCCAAGAATTCAGTGGGAGCGGCTGTGGCGCGCGTTGCTCGCCGGTGGCAGGTGGTTGGTGCCGAGGTGTGTCACCGGGGACCAGCCTTTTGGCGGGAGGGATTACCGCGAGGATAAGCGATAAGCGTGATTCTTGTTTATGATTCCTGCGCTTAATATACAATATTAGGAGTATTAAGCGCACAAGCCATGGCCTGGGTCCCGAAATACTTCCACGATGTTTTCCTGAGTTACGCGCACGCCGATAATGAGGGCCGGGAGGAATGGGTCGGCAGTTTTAAGACCGAGCTCGAATTCCAGATCACGGGGAGACTCGGCGGGTGGGCCAGGCGCGGCGCCACGGTCTGGTGGGACCAGCATCGCATGAAGCCGGGGGAGTCGATCCGTGGCACCATTATAGACACGCTCAATCGCAGCGCGACCGTGGTGAGCCTTTGGTCTCCGAACTACCGGTCGTCTGGCTATTGCCCGGGCGAACGGAACGTCTTTGAAAATGCCTGCGCCCTTGACGGTGGAATCCTGGTGGAAAACACTTCCCGCCTTCTCAGCGCAATCGTGAGATCCAGCGACGAAGTTCGGCAGTTTGCCGGAGGGCCCGGATCTCTGTATGCCGATTTCTCGGGTGCCGGTTTCCCGCCGGACCTCGGCAGCGCCGCTTGCAGGAAGGAGATGGATGACCTTGCAAACGGCATCGCGGGCTTGCTCAACAAGATGCGGTCACGGTTCCCCGCGGTATACGTTTCGCTTCCCAACGAAATTCAAAACGAACCGCGGCAAAACACCATCGACATGCTTGGGGGCCTCAGCCGGGCCGGTTACCGGCGCACTTCGGAAAATCATCCTGGAGTGCTCGCCGTGCCGGCACTCGCGGAGGAGATCCACGGCGCGCTCGCTTCCGTACATATTGTGGAGGATCCGGCGGACGGCCTTACCCTTCGCCAGATTGAGGCCGCTCGCGGGGCAGACAAGCCGATGCTGGTGTGGCTTTCGGAAACGGCCCGAAAATCCGTCGGCGCTGACGAAATTCGCAAGGCGGTGGCCGGCCGTGGACGGGAATGTTGCGAAGGCCTCTTCTCGCAATTCCGCGATCGCGTCATGCAGTTGCTGCCCCGCATCGAAAAGGGCGAGTGGCCCGAGGCGCCGCAGCCGGTGCGCGGGAGAAAAACCGTTTTGTTCCTGTACAACGCCAAGACGGAAGCTAACGAGGCCGATGCAGCGCCGCGCCGTGCGCTGCGCCGGCTGGAGAACGACTTCGAGGTGAAGAGGATTGGCGGCCCCACCGACGAAACCGACGGCGTGCTGGTGTATCAGCAGCAGGCGGGCGACCGGTGGTTTGAAACCAAGCTTGCCGCGGTGAAAGACATGCGCGGAGTGAAGGCCGCTTGGCCTGTACCGCCGCCCGACAAGGCCACGGCGGCGCAAATCGCATCCGACTTCAAGTTCCGCCCCGCGCCGGAGTTCAGCGCCAACGACAAACGCCTTCTGCTCACGGCCGCCGACCCCGATCCGCTGGGAACCTTCATCGAGTTTGTGCAACGGGGATCGGCGTGACCGGGAACCCATATCCCGGCCTGCGGCCTTTCGAGAAAGACGATGCCCACTTGTTTTTCGGCCGCGAAAAGCAGGTTCAGGAGTTGGTGGCCCTGCTGGCGCGCCATCGCTTTCTTGCCGTGGTGGGCGTCTCGGGCTCCGGCAAGAGTTCGCTGGTGAAGGCTGGCCTGCTGCCCGCACTGCATCTCGGCGCCATGGGAGAAGAGTTTCCGGACTGGCGCGTGGCGGTGATGACTCCCGCCGCCGACCCACTCGGCGCGCTTTGCAAAGCTCTGGGCGGTGGTAAGGCGCTTGGTCC